>WNGH01026560.1_pt1 | contig 13544 bp, 17 predicted proteins | sample 5400631 | NCBI WGS metagenome assembly WNGH01 (sample SAMN13153373, study PRJNA577476) | soil metagenome | isolation source: 115 cm soil or saprolite under Garry oak tree replicate 1 | place: USA:California | collected 2016-06-15
GGGCCCCAGAAAGACCGCAGTTCGTAAATGCTTGTGCTACAGCATCTTTTAGGCCACAATTTTCATCTTACAATGGTAGTAGCACCGTACCCAGGAGATCCCCTGAATGTTCCTTTTACCTCGACCACAGCGTCGGGACCTCGCTGTTTGTCTCGTTTTAACCCTTCTTTTTCTGTGCCTGCCGTCGTGGGCGGCAGAGAAAGTGCACTTTCGGGTCGATGATTACCAGATCGACGCGACTTTGAACCCGCATGACCATAAGATTGCCGCCCGCGCCAGAGTGAAAATCACGGCGCTCGAAGATCTGAATATTGCAACCTTTCAATTGCATAACGACTTGCGGCTGACGAAGGTGACCGATGCCGCCGGCAAACCGCTGACCGCCGACCGTATGCCCCAGGACTCCAGCGTGCGGGTGTCGTTGAAGAGCACCCTGACGAAGGACCAGTCAACCACCCTGACCTTCGACTATGAGGGCGTGCTTGATTCCGCCGACGACTCACCCGTCCCCGGACTCAAACTGACTTGCATTAATGACGACACCAGCTATCTGCTTTATGCGGGATATTGGTTCCCGGTAAATGCCTATGGTGTTAACCGCTTCACGTCGACGATCAACTTGACCGTTCCTTCGCACATGCTGGTTATGGGCAGCGGTAGCGTGAGTACAAGTGAGGCTCCGGCATCGAAGGCAGTGGGTAGCGGTGCGAACAAAACTTATACATTGAAGTACGACCGGGCCAGTTTTCCGGGAACCGTCGTTGCCGGAGACTTTGGCGACTACTCGAGTACCGAAGCTGGGGTCGACTTACACCTTTACTTCAAGCCTGCTCACAAGGAGTTGGCATCGGCGTACGCGGAAACCGCGGTGAAGGAATTTACCTATTTCATCACGCTGTATGGACCGCCCACCTCGAATGTTCTGCGGGTTGTGGAACTGCCGGACGACACCGTGCCCTCGGCCTGGGCACCGGAATTGGCAGCTCTAGCGGGTCGCGGAATCACTCCGAGAACGAACTACCGGCTGCTGGCGAATACCATCTCTCACCAGTGGTGGGGAGTTTCGATCAGTCCCGCCACGCGCGATGACTGGTGGCTGGAGGACGGCTTTGCCCGCTACTCGGAGGCACGCTACATCGAGAGTGCCGCCGGCTCTGGCGGATTGCAAGAGGCGGTGAAAGACATGTCGGTGGGAGCGCTGGCTTATGATACCGTCCCGCTTGCGAGTGCCGGAAAGCTGGATCTGTTTTCGCCGGAGTTTCAATCTCTGGTGACCGACAAAGGCGCGATGATCCTGCACATGCTGCGCTGGGTGGTTGGCGACCAGAAATTTGATCAGATCATGCGCGACTTCGCCTCGAAGTATGCTTGGAAGTCTGCCACGGTCGATGATTTCCGCACGCTGACTGAAAAGGATTACGGCGACAAGCTGACCTGGTTCTTCTCACAGTGGCTGGATTCGACTGGAGCTCCGGAATTCAAAACCAAGTATTCGGTTTACCGGCTGGGCAACAACAAAGGGTTTCGAGTGGTGGGTCAGATCGGGCAAGATCTTGATCTGTTCCGGATGCCGGTTGAGCTGAAGATTGATACCGACGGAAAAAGCGAAGAAAAACGCATTGACGTGGCCGGAACGGATTCCGCATTCAGCGTGGACACATTCGGCCGGCCGCGCCGGATCTCGATTGACCCTGACAACCGGCTGCTGAAGAACTCGTCAGATATCAAGCTGCGAGCAGGGATCCAGCGCGGGCAGGCGCTAGTGCAACAAGGAGACATGGCGGGCGCGCTTTCGGAATTCAACAAGTCGCTCGATATCAATAAGAACAGTTCTCTGGCGCATTACCGGGTGGCAGAGGTTTTCTTCCTGCAGCATAACTATCAAGCGTCAGCGAATGCTTATCGCGACTGCTTGAACGGAGATGGCGAGCCGCGTTGGACCGAAGTCTGGAGCCATATTCAACTCGGCAAGATTTTTGATATTACTGGGCAGCGGGAGCGTGCGACTAACGAGTACCGCCAGGCAATCCAGACGAACGACAATACCCAAGGCGCGCTAGACGAGGCCCGCAGATATCTGCAGAAAGCCTACGAGTCGACGAAGAGCAGCGGCGCCAACGGACAACCATAGGGCAGCACGGTGGACTCGTGATTCTTGTTCGCGCCCGTGCTGGCACTCTAGAAACCGTGGGTGCCCCATCCTTCCCCGATTTTGGGGAGGGTGGGAACCACTGACGTGGGTACAAAGGATTTACGCCTCTTGGTCGCTTTTTGTAGCTCAAGAGCTAAGCCAAGGCACCCAGAATTTGGGCCTGAGGTCCCCACCCTCCCCAAAATCGGGGAAGGATGGGGCACCCGTAGTCAGGGGGCGCACAATGAGCTTACGCACGGTGTACTGAATCTAAAAACTGCCTTAGCAATCTTCCCACTTCCTCCGGCTGCTCCCAAGGCGAGAAATGGCCGGCTTTGGCGACGACCCTCATTTCGCTTCCAGGGATGTTGTGCCTCATCAGCTCCGCTTCCGCCACTCCAGTGAGGATGTCTTCGTCTCCAGTGATGATGAACGTGGGCACGTTGATCGTTTTCAGTGTCGGAACCGAATCGGGGCGCTCGGCCATACCGCGCTGCACTCCGGCGACGTCTTCGGCGGACATTTTGCGCATCATGCTGAGCGCGCCTTCGACCAGGTCGGGACGAGAGCGGCGAGTAGTTCCGCCCAGCAGCTTCGGCAGCATGCTTTCAAAAAATGATTCGGTGCCGCGCTGGATCACATCGTCAGCAGACTGTAAGCGGTTGGCCCGGGCTTCGGGAGTATCGGATTGCGCCTTGGTATTGCAAAGGACGAGAGCGGTCACCCGATCGCGGAAGCGGCGCCAGAATTCAAAGATCGTATATCCGCCGATGGAAACGCCGACCAGCGGGATACGATCAACTCCGGCGTCATCCATTATCGCAGCGATGTCAGACGCGTGCTTTCGCATGGTTGCGGAGCCACTGCCGAGCGACGATTCTCCGTGTCCGCGTAAATCAGGCATGATCAACCGGTAGCGCGAACCTAACATCTGCGCGACTGGCAGCCAGAATTCGTGATTTGCGGGAAAAGGGTGCAGCAGGACGACTGGCGGTCCGCTGCCAGCCACGTCATAGAAGATTTCGGCATCATCGCTGACAATACGCTGCATGGTGGAATTTAACTCAGTATTGAAGGGGCACGGCCTTCGGCCGTGCCGTCCAGGTTCTGGTTTTCGGTATCGGCGCGGCTGAAAGCCGCGCCCCTTCAAAGATTTGGACGAAATTGCCAACCGGAGGCTACGTTACGCCCACTTGTCAGGATCAATCGAGAGAGAGAGATCAGTCTCGAGGCGACGTCGGCGGCATTAGGATCCAGAATCATTTCGTATGCAATCTGAACGACAATGACGCAAGCGAGGACAATACAAGTGCAAGTCAAGACGACAGTTATTGGCCCCAAAACTTCTATATCCTCAAGCAGACAGTTCCCAAGCGCCGCCAGAAAATGCTTGAAGAATAGAGCCACCCGCTGCTGCATGGCGTCAAGATCCGTGCTACTGGTTTGTAACCTGCTGTCCTGCCGATGCCTGCGCCGAGAGCATATGTGGCTCCTCGGGCATTACGATCCAGGCGATGGGGTACGAAAGCAAACCGACGCCCGTCACCACGGAAGCTATGAGCCACACCAGACGAACGATAGTCACGTCGACATCAAAGTATTCGGCAACGCCGAGGCAAACACCTGCGATGCCGCAGTACGCGCAAATGTTGGCATCATCCTGGATGGTTTTGCCGCAATAGTTACAGTACATAGTTCCACCTCACCACTTGGGATACGAAAATCCGCAGACCGATGTTCCCCGTCAGGAGCCCTTATAGGCTTCTTTGATTCTTTTCCGGGCAGTTTCGGCCTCGCGGGTGCTGGCGTCCAGTAAGATCGCCGCTTGGTACTTTTTTAACGCCAAGTCACGTTTCTGCAGAAGATCATACATCTCTCCGGCGCCCACTGCAGCCCTTTGCGCGGCTTCAGGATCAGGCTTCTGGATTTCGCTGACCTGCTCGTAAGCCGCCGCTGCTCCCGGGTAATTTTTCTGGTTGCGAAGCACATCCGCCAGCGCGAGGGCGGCAACTTCATAGTGCAGCCCAGAATAACGGCCGTCGTGTCCATCCTGCCAAACTCTTCGGTAGATCGCTGCCGCGGATTGGTCTTCGCCCTTGGCCCGAAGCAGGTTCCCTTCCTCCAACGCGAAGAGAACATTGTGGGGATACTGAGGCTCGAGGGTCCTCAAAATTTGCAGCGCCTCGTCGAACCGGCGCTCGCGGCGAAGGAACACAACCAGGACGATTTTCGCGTCAATGCTGGTTTCAGTGTTGCCTGCCGCTCCTTGGTGAAGATACTCCAGGCCTTTTTCTTTGTTGCCTCCAAGGCCGACGATGCTCGAAGCCGTTTTCACGGCCCAGGGCAGACTGCCAACAACGTAATTGTGGGCGCCGATGATCAGCTTGACATCCACGTCATGCGGATTCAATTCCAACACTCTCTCGTGATCACGCCGCGCGCCGACCGCGTTCCGCAGAGCCGAGAACCATGCGCGCTCGATCAATGCGGTGTAGGTCGCGAACTGCGCTCGAGTGACCCCACGAGCATAGAGCGCTCCGACGTCTTTTGAATTTGCTTGCAGCCGCCTCTCTTCGATCGCCATGGCCTTCTGGACCAGCGATTTGATCTGCTCACAGGTGCGCGGATCAGCCCGACGAGGCGACGTATTCACGAAGCTGTCATTCGCGTACTCTCCGGCATTCAGTGCGCCGATCCGATACAGCTCATGAAATAGCACTACATTCAACAGATGGTTTATTGCATCAGGATCGTCCGGATGCCGTTGCAAGATTTGCGTGAACTCCTGGGTCGAGCGGTCGTAGTCCATGTTGTAGAAGTGCTCGAAGGCCTGGGGGTTCTGCGGGTCGGAGGCCCGGAACGAGAGCTTCTCTGTCGGCTGGGAAATCGTCGGATGGGTTATCGGCGGCTGGGAAATCTGTGGCTGCGAAACTGGCGTTTTAGTGGTCGGCGCAGTCGCAGGTAGTTGTCCGCTGAGAACGGCCGGAAGTAAACAGGCCACAACAACTATGCGCAGGATGATTATGCCAGGCAAGACCGGAATCTCTCAAAGAGTCGCTGCTTGCGAGTGTAACCGAGAAGCGCCATGGATGCCGAACCCTTGGTGCAACTCTTTCTGGCTAAGTGGGTTGCGGCAAGGATCATCTTTGGATTTAGAATCTTTGCACGGTCAGAGTAATTCTTTCTCTGCCTGGCAGATAAGACGAATTATGTTGCCCCTCGTAAACCTTTTGGAAACATGGCCTTTCCACTCAGCGCAATTTGGTCATAGGTTTGCCACGAATTTGTTAAAGGAACCCACCATGTCTGATGTCATCCACGACACTCATCAGGAGTTCTGGCGCCCTCCCGTATCGCAGCCAGCGACGAATGACAGCTTAGCTGAGGCTTGTCGCCGTTGCGGAACTGAGTTCATGGTGGGGGCGGCATTCTGTCATATCTGCGGATCGGGCCGGCATCGCTCCAGTGGAGTTTCAGATCGAAACTGGACGAAATATTTCGGATTCCTCCGAGCACTCGATTTCAGCAGCGTTACAGGCTGGTTCGGGTTGCCGATGCCCTCTCTGTGCGCGTTCCTGGTCGGCAGCGCTTTCCTGGTTGTCGCGCTGGCCATGGGTTTCGTTAGTGTGCATGACATGTCGGATTTTGAAGCAGTCCAGCTTTGGCGCATCCAGTGGCTGATGGCGGCATGTGCAGCTTTTCTGGCAGGCATTCTGCTGAAGAATCGGAAATCTGAGAGCTAGTCCTTCCCTGAAGCCAGTCTCTTTGCGAGTCCGGCTGCCCTTGGGTGGCTTTTCAACCGATACATGTGATTCACGGGGGAGCAGCCTTTCCCCAACGGATAGCCGCTGCTGATGGCGGCTGTTACATAAGCTTTGGCCAACAGCACCGCCTCGGATAATCCTCTGCCTTGGGCCAGATGACAGGCGATAGAGGTTGAGAAGGCGCAGCCGGTGCCATGCGTACACTTGGAATCCAGCCGTTCGGCCCGGAAGACCTGAACCCCACCGCCATTCTCCAAACTGAGGAAATCCACAGCTCTCTCCAGATGCCCGCCAGTAATTACCACTCCCTTGGCTCCCATTTCGTGCAAGCGCTGGGTGGCATCCCTCATTTGGCCAACGTCTCGGACCTCGAGGCCGGTTAGCGCAGCAGCTTCATCCACGTTTGGTGTGATGACCGTCGCCAGAGGAAGCAGCTTCTGGGTCAGGATCTCGATCCCCAGAGTGTCCAACAAAGCGGTTCCCGAAGACGCCCTCAGGATTGGATCAAGAACTACATGAGCGGGCGAGGATCCTTCCAGAAACTCAGCCACCTGGCTAGCTACCTCGCCCGACCCCAGCATTCCAATGTGTACCGTAGAAACCTTGACGTCGGCGGTCAGTTCTTCCAGGCTATCTCTGAGCAGATGGGGATCGACCGGGAAAACTTGTCGAACTCCCACCGTGGACTGGACGGTCATTGCGGTAATGGCGGCAATCCCGTAGCAGCCATGGGCGGCGATTGTCTTGATGTCGGCTGTGATCCCGGCGCCGGATGAGGGATCGAACCCGGCAATGGTCAGAATCACGGGCGGAGGAGGCATAGAGGCGAATCTATCGGAAACCGCGATGGTTGCAAACTCTTTTGTTGAAGAGATCACGAAGAAATGTTGCTTCGGGTTCTGTGGACTTCGCTCGATGCAGCGAGCGACGGTCGCTACTGCTGTGAAGACAGGCGCGCGATTGCAGTAATCATGATTCATGGTTACTGGTAACCGATCAACTGGGGTCGCGGTATGGTGGTCTGAGGTCAAAAGAGTTCGCCTGAACCGAAAGATTGTTACTTTAGGCGTTGAATCCAAGCTATTGAAAACAGGACCACGAAAAAACTACCTTCAAACTGAAAATCGAGATTACTTACTTAATGATAAATAGACATCACCTTATGATACTGCAACATAGGCTGCATACATCATTATTGACAATAAGTTACGTCACATATCTATAACTATTTTATAATCGTTGTACAGATATTTCCTGATTGACAGCCCATTCCAAGGCCTCTAGCATTCCCAAACTGGCCGTTAGATCGTTCACGTTAGATCGTTCACGGGGAGGATGACTCGAAGATGGAGGGTATCTGATGCGAAGACGTATAGCTCGAGGGCTGACGATAGCATTACTCGTCGGCATGGGAGCGGCTCAGGGGCCAACCAGCTCAGGGTCAGCTAAACACAAGACGGCGGTCTTAGAAAAGATCAGTGTTGCGATACCTGCCACCAGGCCGGGCGCGCGGCCCTATCAGGTAGGCACAGCCTCCTGGTACGGCGGGGACTTTGAGGGCAAGCCCACGGCTAGCGGCGAACCCTACAATATGTACGACCTGACCGCAGCCCACCCCAGCCTGCCTCTAGGGACCCTGGTAAAAGTCACAAACTTGCGGAACCGGAGAGTGGTGGTCGTCCGGATCAACGACCGTGGACCAATTGTGCCGGGACGGATTATTGACGTCTCCTACAGCGCGGCCAAGGTATTGAAGTTCCAGGCGCAGGGGACGCAGCGAGTGCGGCTGGATGTTGTTCCTCCCAAAAAAGCCGCGACCACGATGGCTATGCTGCGTGAGCCAGTCTTGAGCCGCTAGAAACACTCCGACACGCTCTTTCAAAACAATTCTGACTCTTCCTTGTTGGGCTGCTAAACTCAGATGAATGATCTCTCCTCGTGAGCGGCTGATCGTGGCGCTCGATGTTTCTTCTTCAAAAGAAGCGCGGAAAATTGTTTCCAGCCTCGGAGACGCCGTACAAATCTACAAAGTCGGGATGCAGCTCTACACCGCCGAAGGCCCGCAGATCGTGCGAGACCTGGCAGCCTCTGGCCGAAAAATCTTTCTCGACCTGAAATATCACGACATTCCGAATACGGTGGCAGCGGCAGTGCGCGAAGCGGCGCAGCTTGGCGTGAGTCTGCTGACGGTGCACGCCTCCGGCGGCACAAAGATGCTGCGCGCGGCAACGGAAGCAGCTTATGTAGGGGCGGACGCCCTCGTCCGCCAACCCCGGACGAGGGCGTCCGGGGATACACAAACGAGCACCCTGCAAGTGCTCGCCGTGACGGTTCTCACCAGCCTGAACGGGCCGGATGCGCCGGGGTGGTGAGTTCGCCGCGGGAAGTGAAAACTTTGCGCGCGAAACTAGGTAGTGATTTCCTCGTGGTCACTCCGGGCGTCCGACCTGCAGGCTCTGCGCATGGGGACCAGGCGCGTGTAGCGACCCCAGGCGAGGCAGTCGCAGCCGGAGCAACGCACGTTGTCGTAGGCAGGCCGATTACCGCGGCAGCGAATCCTGCGGCGGAGGCTGCCAAGATTCTGCAGGAACTGGGAACGCGGCTGTCCGAGTTAGAGACCCAAAACGTGTAAGCGGCATGGGAATTTCCAGCGCCAGGTCGCTTGCCACCCTTCGCATCTCCATTGGCATTTTGTTCCTGATCTTCGCCGAATACAAAGTTTTTGGGACCAACTTCACACGGGGCGGAGGATTTCAATACTGGATCAATCGCTTCCTAGAAGACGGCGCCTACCCATTCATGGTGCCAGTGCTGAGAAATTTCGTTCTGCCGCACGCCACGCCCATCGCCCTCCTGGTGGCCTACGGTGAACTGGCGATTGGAGCCGCACTCGTACTCGGGCGTTTTGTGCGCGCGGCCAGCGTGTGCGGTCTGGTTTACATGGCCAGCTTACTGTTCTCGTCCAACTATCCCGGACCCCATGCCGCCGGGTGGCAATACTTCGGGGCTTCCCTGAACCATCTTGTGCTCGCGCTTTGTTTCGCCGTGTTTGCGATTACAAGGATTGAGAAAAGGTGATTCGGAAGTCTTCCCAAATTCATGTGAGTATGCGGAGTAGTATCCTCGATCAGAGCTTCTCGTAGAATTCGCAGGCGGAGCAGGAGATGAAAATGCCGCCAGGGACACCGCGTTCGCGGTCCTTGACCCGCTTAACGATGCGTGTGGGCTTGCCGCACTTGGGGCAATCGGTGCTCTTGGTAGTATCCATTACTTTCTTGCGGTCTGCGGTCTTGGCAATCTTGGCCATTAGGTCTCCCAGTTGGTTGTGTGGTGTGAATTCATTTTACCTTATGCCATCAGCCCTTAGCATTTAGCACTTGGCAATTGGCCCTTAGAGCTTGTTCGCCTTTTTGAAACTGCAAATTGAACGTCCGCGGGCCAAATGCTAAGTGCCTCTCCCTATCATCCAAGAAAGCGATCACTTCCATCGGATTTTCCGGATTGACTCAGCCGGCTCACTCACGTAGCGTTAAGCTTCATGATGAATCAGCACCATCACCACCACCATCACGCGCAGAGCGCGGAGGCGGGGGTGTGGGGCTGAGTTAGAACAGCACAAACACAGGAATCAAGGCCCGCTGAAGCGCAAAGTTCAGCGGGCTTTTTGTTTGTTCACCACGGAGGCACGGAGAAGGCTCAACAAAATGCAAAGATCTCAACCACAAAGGACACGAAGTTACACAAGGAATCCGGAAATGCGGATTGCGACTCATCTTTTGTTTTCTCTGTGTCTCCGTGTCTCCGTGGTGAATTGAATTGCCGATAGAGTAGAAAGCGATATGAATAATATTGATTTCGACAAAATGCAGGGACTGGTTCCGGCAATCATTCAGGATTCGGCGGGCGACATTCTGATGCTTGGATTTATGAATCGCGAAGCCTGGGAAAAGACATTGGCGATTGGATACGTCACGTTCTACAGCCGCTCTCGAAACGAGCTTTGGACCAAGGGTGAGACCTCCGGCAACCGGCTCAAAGTCGTTTCTGCCGCGACGGATTGCGATCGCGATTCGCTGCTGATCCAGGTCGAAGTCGAGGGTGCCGGAGTGGTTTGTCATGAAGGTACACGATCGTGTTTCACCAAACCGATCGTAATTGGCCCGGCCGCAGTCGAGGAGATCTCGCGATGAAAATCCGGCTGGGGATTCCCAAAGGCAGCCTGCAGGAGGCTACGCTCCAGCTCTTTGCCCAGGCGGGACTGCCAATCCATACCAATTCTCGCTCGTACTTCGCCTCGACCGGAGATCCGGAGATCGAATGCATGCTGATTCGGGCGCAGGAGATGGCCCGTTACGTCGAGCATGGCGCACTGGATGCTGGTCTCACCGGGTTCGACTGGATCGTCGAGAGTGGGCTTGAAGTGATCACAGTCTCTGATTTGATCTATGCGAAACAGAGCCGGGGCAAGGTCCGTTGGGTGCTGGCTGTTCCCGAGAGCTCTGCCTACGAAAAGCCGGAGGACCTCAGCGGCCGCATTATCGCCACCGAACTGGTGAACGTCACGAAGAATTATTTCGCCAGCCGTAATGTGGATGTGCGAGTGGAGTTCTCCTGGGGCGCGACAGAAGTGAAACCTCCCATGCTCGCGGATGCGATTGTGGAAGTGACCGAGACTGGGAGTTCCCTGCGCGCCAATCATCTGCGCATCATGGATACGGTACTCGAGAGCAACACGCAAATCGTCGCCAACAAGTCTGCGTGGGCGGATTGTGACAAGCGCCGCAAGATCGAAAACCTTGCCCTCATGTTGCGCGGAGCCATGGAGGCCAAGAACCGCGTTGGTCTTATGCTCAACGTGCGTAAAGAGGATTTGGAGCGTGTGCTCGCCGTGCTACCCGCGCTCAAGCGGCCGACCATTTCTACTTTAAGCGATCCGGAGTGGCTGGCTGTGAACACGGTCATCGAGGAATCGCTGGCCTGGCAGGTGATTCCGCGCCTGAAAGAAGCTAACGCGCAGGGGATTGTGGAGTATCCGCTGAATAAGGTGGTCATGTAATGCGGATTCTGCAAGGCGAAGCGGCTGAAGCTCGCGTTCGCGCGATGGCGGAACGTGGCTCGCGCCTAGATGAGATCGAACCCGCCGTGCGGAGGATCGTGGAAGACGTACGCCGGCGCGGAGACCGAGCTCTGTCGAAATATGCGCGCCGATTCGACGGACTCGGGCCAAAGCAGAACTTACGAGTAACCGATTCTGAACAGCTTGCCGCGTGGAGAATCGCTCCATCACGATTACGGACCGCGCTGCGGACCGCTGAGAAAAATATCCGCCGCTTCTGTGAATGGCAAAAGCCGAAAGAGTGGGTCCGCTCTGGAAACGGGATCTCCCTCGGCCAGTTGGTGCGCCCTCTTAATTCTTGCGGCTGCTATGTGCCGGGAGGAAGATTCCCGCTGGTTTCGACATTGTTGATGACAGTGATTCCGGCGCAAGTTGCGGGGGTGAAGAATATCCGTGTGGTCTCGCCTCGGCCCACATCTGAAGTACTTGCCGCAGCAGCCATGCTCGGCGTACGCGAGTTTTATCGTGTCGGAGGCGCTCAAGCAATCGCGGCCCTGGCCTACGGAACGGAAACAATCCCGCGCGTGGACAAAATTGTGGGGCCGGGAAACGTGTACGTGACCGCTGCCAAGAAACTGGTCTCATTTGATTGCGCGATTGACATGCTGGCTGGCCCCACAGAAGTTGTGATCGTGAGCGCAACTGGGAACCCCGCGTTTATTGCTGCTGATCTGGTGGCGCAGGCTGAACACGATCCCGAGACGTTGGCGGTTTTCATCACTACTTCGAAGAAGCTGGCAGCTGATGTCGTGAGCGAAGTCGAGAAGGGCGGACGAGGGCGTCCGCCCCTACGTGAAAATGTCATCGCCCGCAAATCGCTCAAGGCATGCGGGGCTGTGCTGATTGCTCGTTCCAGACAAGAGGCATTCGATTGGGCGAACCGTATCGCGCCGGAACACATTACGGTCGAGAAACGGGATCTCGATCTGGTCCTGAATGCCGGGTCCGTTTTTGTCGGCGACTACTCGGCGCAAGCCGCAGGTGATTATGCTTCAGGGCCCAATCACGTGCTGCCAACCGCCGGCGCCGCACGTTTTCGTGGAGGCCTGAGCGTGATGGATTTTGTGAAGCTGATCACCGTCCAGGAACTGTCCGCCAAGGGCCTGCGGCAGATTGCGCCGGTCGTTGAAACGCTCGCCGAGACCGAGGGACTGCAAGCGCACGTCGAGTCCATTCGCGTGAGGTGTGCTAATGCTTAAGGCGCGAGAGCCGGTTCGCGCGTTGAAGTCCTATCACCCGCCATTGGGCAATCGCGTGGGTCTACGGCTTGATTTCAACGAAAACACCGCCGGATGTTCTCCGCGTGTGCTGGAGCGATTGCGCCTGCTGGATCGTGAAACTCTCGCCCGTTATCCCGAACGCGGGAGCGGCGAGGACGTTGCTGCATCGCATTTTGGAGTCGCGCCCGAGGAACTGCTACTCACCAACGGCACCGATGAAGCGATTCATCTGATTTGCGAAACCTATCTAGAACCGGGTGATGAGGCGTTGATCGTGATTCCAACATTCGCAATGTTTGAAATTTACGCGGCGGCCACCGGAGCGCAAGTAATCTCAATTCCAACCGGCCCTGAGTTTGAGTTCCCTACCGAGAGCGTTCTCGCCCGAATCAACCATCGCACTCGCTTGATTGCCGTGGCGAATCCCAACAATCCCACGGGGACGTTCGCACCGGTTCACAACCTCATGCAGATCGCTCAGGCGGCGCCAGATGCTGCGGTGCTTGTGGACGAAGCGTATTTTGAGTTCTGCGGCGAAACCATGGCGCCGAAATGGAGCGAGACCCCCAATCTTTTTGTTTCGCGCACTTTCTCAAAAGCTTATGGAATGGCTGGACTAAGAATCGGCGTCCTGATGGGAAACGGCGTTCAGATGCAAATGGTTCGGCGCGCCAGTTCTCCATATAATCTGAACTCGATTGCGCTGACTTGTTTGCCGGACGCGTTGGCCGACCAAGCGTACGTTCGGGATTATGTAAGTCAAGCACGTGAAGGCCGCCGCGAACTGGAATCTGAACTCGCTGCTTGGGGCGTTCGCTTCTGGCCCAGCCATGCGAATTTTGTCTTGATGTATCTCGGCAATAAGTGCAAACCGTTCATCCGCGAGATGCGTACGCGCGGCATCCTGGTACGAGACCGGTCTAGCGACCACGGCTGCCAGGACTGCGTTCGCATTACCGTGGGCACCAGCGAGCACAATCAGCGATTGCTCCTTGCCCTGCGCGAGGTGTTCGCTGAACTCGGAATACAACAGAGGGTAGCGCGATGAGAAAGGCCGCGCTTGAACGCACGACAAAAGAGACCAGCATCCGACTTCGCCTCGCCATCGAGGGACGCGGGCGGTATAAGGTTTCCACCGGAATTCGTTTTTTCGACCACATGCTGGAACTCTTCGCCCACCACGGAGGATTCGATCTCAGTCTCTCGGCGGACGGAGATCTGGATGTGGATCAGCATCACACCGTGGAGGATGTCGGAATCGCGCTCGGTCAGGCGTTTGCGCAAGCGCTCGGCAATAAGCGAGGCATTCTGCG
>WNGH01004347.1_pt1 | contig 13543 bp, 7 predicted proteins | sample 5400631 | NCBI WGS metagenome assembly WNGH01 (sample SAMN13153373, study PRJNA577476) | soil metagenome | isolation source: 115 cm soil or saprolite under Garry oak tree replicate 1 | place: USA:California | collected 2016-06-15
CCGCTGCGGCCCCGCTGCGCATGTGACAGGAGGCCTTGAGGCAGGCGATGGGGCTATTGAAGCCCTGCTCGTCGTACTCGTCGGTCTGGGCGAACTTGGCCGCAATCAGACACCAATCCAGCTCGTCCTGGTCCATCTGAGCCCGGCGTCGAACGAGATACTCGAGCATCTCGGCGCCGCCCTGGGGTGCAACCGCCCCCTCCCCACTTTCCATGCTTCACATTATACGAACATCCGTTTGTACGTCAAGTAAATTTCGCGAATGATTTGAAAGGCGAAAAGCCTGGCCCCACCCGGCCGCATCCGCGGCCGACCTCCCCGCAAAACCGGGGAGGTCGATCACTCCGGGCGTGAACCTCAGCATCCACGCCCAACCCCAACTCTCTCTTCCCAGTCTCTCTGTGTGGAAGAGCTAAGGCGACGGAATGATGAACGGCAGTGCGTAGGCCTCGATCATGGCCACGACTCCGACGAGTGCGGTGAGGATGATGCTGTAGCGGATCACCCGGGCGAAGATCTCCCCCTCCGCCCCGACCTTGTTCACCCCCGCCGCCCCCACCGACAGGTTCTGCGGGCTGATCATCTTGCCCATCACGCCGCCGGAAGAGTTGGTGCCGGCGGTGAGGATCGGGCTGACGTTGCCCAGCTGCTGGGCGGTCTGGGCCTGGAGCGCTCCGAACAACGTGTTCGACGACGTGTCGCTACCGGTGAGGAACACCCCCAGCCAGCCGAGGAAGGCGGCGACGAACGGGAATATGAATCCCGTCTTCGCGAAAGCGAGGGCAAGCGACGAGGTCATGCCCGAGTAGTTCATGAGCTGCGCGATCGCGAGGATGAACGCGATCGTGACGATGGGCAGCGCCAGCTGGCGCAGGGTCTTGCCGTAGACGGTCACGAAATTGACGCGAAGACGCCGCGCTCGCATCAACAGGAACGCGACGACCCCCGCGTACAACACCAGCGAGCCGGCCGCGGCAAGGAAGTTCCAGTCGAAGGCCAGCGGGTACGCGGTGGACTTCGAGACGATCGGCTTCTCCCGGTAGATCACGGATACCGGCTGACCCTTGACGATCTCGTAAGTGCCGGGCCACAAGACGTTCCAGTCGGGGAACTTGAACGCTTGGCGGTCCTTGGCCGGGTCCGGGCCGATCCAGGGCAGCTTGCACAACGTGAACCCCGGACTACCGCATTTGAAGTCGGCGGTGATGTTCCACGGTGTGTGCAGCGCGGTCTTGGGGTCGTTGGGCGGGTGGCCCGACCACCACGGGAGGTTGCCCATCTGGCCGATGAGGATGACCACGACGAGAACGACGTACATGCCATAGGCCCACCACATCCGTTGCGGCGGGTCCGCGACATCGTCACCTCCGCGACCCCTCTCAGCGGCAACGCCCGGAAGGTCGGCCTCCACCGGGCGTCCGGGCCGTTCCGACCCGCCCGTAACACGGCGCGGCGCCACCGCCGCCGCCGGCTCCGTCGCGAACCGGTAGATCTGAGCAGGCTTCCAGAACCGAAGCAAAATCGCAAGGCAGCCCATGGAGACGAGCGCCGCGATGATGTCGGTGAGCTCGGGGCCCACGAAGTTGGAGACCAGGAACTGCACGACGGCGAACGAGACGCCACAGACCAGGACCGCGGGCAGGATCTCGCGCATGCGCTTCCATCCGGCCAACACCACGATCAGGTAGGCCGGGATGAGAATCGAGAACAGCGGCAGCTGCCGGCCGACCATCGCCGACAAAGCAAGCGTGGTCGCGGTGGTGTCCTTGTGGAGGATCGGCGCCACGAGGCCGCCGAGCGTCACCACAGGGATGCCGATGGAGCCGAACGCAACCGGCGCCGTATTGGCGAGCAGAGCCAACACTGCCCCCGTCACCGGCTCGAAGCCGAGGCTGGCGAGGATCGACGCGGTGATCGCGACCGGCGCCCCGAAGCCGGCGATCCCCTCGAGAAGCGCGCCGAAGCTGAACGCGATCAGCAGGGTTTGCAGGCGGCGGTCCTGGGTGAGGCGCGTCAGCGATCGCTTGATGACGTCGAAGTCGCCACTCGCGACGGTCAGGTTATGGAAGAAGACAGCGTTCAACACGATCCAGCTGATCGGCCACAGCCCGAACGCCATGCCCTCGGTGGCGGTGCCGACGGAGACGCCGAACGGCATCCCCCAAACCAGCCACCCGAGCACGAAGGCGGTGAGCATGGCCGTGATGGCGCAGATCCACGCCGGCAGGCGAAGCACGGCCAGCATCACGAAAAGGACGTACAGCGGCAGGCCGGCCACCACGGCCGACAGCAGCAGGCTGTCTCCCACCGGCTGATATGACTGGTGGAACGTGAGCAGAACCCCCAATAGCCACCCCCACAAGGACTAAAAGGAAGCTGCGACCCCTCAATTCAACCCTATGGTCGGGCGACTTGCAACTTCGCATTGCGGTCCGGCCGAACGCTGGCCTAACGTTGGAACGTGCTGACCAGAGGCGTCCCTTCGGAGAACGAAGGCGACCCGGAGGCTGTCGGACGCACCCCCTGGCGGACGCTGATCTCGGCGGTCCACCCGAACCCCACGGTCAAGATCAACTACGGCGCGACATTTCTCGTCACCGACCAGCACGGCGCAGTGCCGCTCGAGGCGCGCGACACCGGCCTCTACGCCGCGGACACCCGGTTCATCTCGCGGCACGAGCTGCGGTTGAACGGCCGCCGGCCGCAGTCGGTGGCATCGGCCCGACTGTCGTTCCGGCATGCGCGCTGGCACCTCATCGCCGACGACATCGACAGCGCGACGAGCGACATGCGGGGCGCCCGCGTCGCGGTCACGGTCGATCGCCTGCTCGGCTTCCACCGCCTCCACGAAGACCTGGTCCTGCGCACGTACGGCCGGACGCCGCTTTCGCTGCTCCTCGAGATCGCCCTCGAGAGCGATTTCGCTGACCTCTTCGAGGTCCGCCAGAAGCAGTGGCAGCGCCGCGCGGACCTGCAGTCCATCTGGATCGCGCCCAACCGCCTCGAGATGCGCTACACGAACGCCGATTTCGTCCGCCGCTGCCTGGTCCGGACCCTGACCGACCGCGCCGGCATCACGTACGCGAACGGCTACCTGCGGTTTCCCGTCGACCTCAAGCCGGGCGACGAATGGTGCCTGTGCTTGCAGTACGACCTCCTCACGGACGACAAGGAGCACCCCAAGCTGGCGAAGACCTGCCCGCTCAACGGCGAGGTTGACGACGAGCACCAGCAACACGCGCTGCGCTGGCAGAGGTCGGTCTCTCGCATCGAACCCGCGGACATACGACTGCAGTTCGCTTACGAGCGCGCGATCGAAGATCTGTCCGCGCTTCGCCTCCACGAGCACGACTCGTCCTCACAGCACTGGATGCCGGCGGCCGGGCTTCCGTGGTTCATGGCCCTCTTCGGGCGCGACTCCGCGATCGCGTCGATGCAGGCGATGATCGCGCAGCCGCAGGCCGCCATCGGCACCCTCGACAACCTGGCTCGCTGGCAATCCGACGTCGACGACCCGGTGCGCGACGCCGAGCCGGGGAAGATTCCGCACGAGCTGCGCGTCGGCGAGTGGGCGCACTTCGGGATCATTCCTCACCGCCCCTACTACGGCACCGCGGATGCGACGCCGCTGTACCTCCTTCTCCTCGCCGAGCATCACAGGTGGGTTGGCGATGCCAACGAGCTGTCGGCGTTCAAGGCCACGGCGGAGCGGTGCCTCGACTGGATCGACCGCTACGGCGATCGCGACGGCGACGGCTTCCAGGAATACGCGCCGCGCGCGCCCAACGGATATCGCAACCAGGCCTGGCGCGACGCGCACGACGGTGTCCTCGATGAGAACGGAATTTTTCCGGAGCTGCCGATCGGCACCTGCGAGATGCAGGCCTATGTATACGCGGCCAAGCTGCACATCGCCCCGCTTTTCGAGGCGTGGGGCGACCGCGACCGCGCGCACCGGCTGGTCGCGGAGGCGATGGAGCTGCGCCGGCGCTTCCATGAGAGCTTCTGGCTCGAGGATCGCGGCGAGCTCGCGTTCGCGCTCGACGGCAACAAGAAGCCGGTCCGGACTGCCGTGTCGAACCCAGGCCACTGCCTGTGGATGGGCATCCTCGATCCGGCTCACGGCCGCCTCGCCGGCGAGCGGCTCATGCGCCCGGACATGTTCAGCGGCTGGGGGGTGCGGACTCTTTCCGAAGACCATCCGTCGTACGACCCGCACTCCTACCAGCGCGGTTCGGTCTGGCCGCACGACAGCGTCATGGCCGCCGCCGGCCTGAGGCGTTACGGGCTGATCGAAGAGTCCTGGAAGATCATCGACGGCCTGCTCACGGCGGTCATGTGCTTCGAGGACATCCAGATGCCCGAGCTCTTCGCCGGGCTGCGGCGGGCCGAGTTCGCGGTCCCGGTTCCGTACCGGATGGCCAACGTGCCGCAGGCCTGGTCGGCCGGGGCCGTCCTGCAGATGGTCCGGATCCTTCTTGGCTTGGAACCCGACGTGCCGGCGGGCAAGCTGTACGTGGATCCGATGCTGCCGCCCTGGTGCCCGGTGCTGACGCTGCACAGGTTGCACGTCGGCGGTCACGAGGTGCGCGTGCACGCCGAGCGCAAGGAGGATGGCTCGTGCACGCTGGATGTCGAGGCACCCGCGTCAATTGAGGTAGTCCGCGGTACTCCACCATGGATGGACCTGGTACGGGACTGATCCATCTAGAGGTGTCACGCTCCCCCTCGGTGTTGTAGGAGTGTTAGTCCCCTGAGGATCGCGATGATCGTCAGCCCGTGGTACCCCGTGCCGCCGCACGGATACGGCGGGACCGAGCATGTCGCCTACGACCTCGCGCGCGAGCTGCATCGCCGAGGCCACGAGGTCACCGTCTTTGGCCAGCAGGGTTCGCGTGGGCCGTTCGAAGTGGTGGCTGTCGCCCCGAGCGATTGGACGAGCGACCTTGGTACGGGAAATCAGGAGGCCCGAGAGAACCTGTTCCTGTACCGCGTCCACGAGCTCATGCGCCGCCATACGTTCGACGTCGTCCATGACCATTCGGGGATCACCGGTATTCTTCTCACCGCCCTGCAGGGTCATCCCGCGGCAGTCGCGACGCTGCACGGCCAGCTCTCAGGACCCGATTGTGATTTTCTGGCCGAGGTCGACCACCTTGTCCGCCTGGTAGCGATCAGCCATCACCAGCAAGGGCAGTGCGGGCAGGTGGATTGGAGCGGGATGGTTTACAACGCCATCAACCCGTTCGATTACCAACCGGTCCTGCGCTACGAGGACAAGGGCGACTACGTCGTCCAGCTCGCACGCATCAGCCCGACGAAGGGTCAGCACATCTCGATCGAGGTGGCGCGCAGGGTTGGCGCGCGGCTCGTGCTCGCTGGCAAGGTCGACGCGGATTCGGTCGAATACTTCGAAAGGGAGATCCGGCCGCATCTCGGCCGCGCCGTCGAGTGGCGCGAGAACGTCTTCGGCGACGAGAAGGCGCAACTGCTGGCCGCCGCGCGCGCGATGATCTTTCCGATCCAGTGGGAGGAGCCGTTCGGCCTTGCAATGGTCGAGGCGATGGTGAGCGGCACCCCTGTCCTGGCGACTCCTCGCGGCGCCGTGACGGAGATCGTCGAGCCTGGAATCACCGGCTGGATCGCGGATGATGTGGACGGGTTGATCGAGGCCTACGGTCGTCTGGGCGAGATAGACCTACACCGCTGCGCAGTGCGAGCCGGTGAGCGATTCGGCCCGACGCAGATGGGCGATGGGTACCTGGCGCTTTATGAGGCGGCTCGCCTAGGCGAGAGCTTTCGCAAGCCCGCCTGAGGGCGCTCGGAAGTGCCTCAGTGGATCTCTATGCAGTCAAGCGCGCGCGCGTGCCCGCGGCGCATTGGGGTCGCCCGTCGGTGAGGGCTGGCCGTTGGCGGTGAAGGCGGGGCGAGTGCCGACCGCGTAGCCAGTCCACTGGCCGCGGGCCAGGAGGTCGACCGCCATCGCCTCGAGGTCGCGGACCCTCTGGTTGGCCCTGATCGCCTCGCGTATCGACAGGATGCCCACGGCCGGATGTCGCTTGTCGATGACGTGGCGGAGCATGTTGAGGTGCGCGCTGTCGGGCACGCCCGGCTCGCGGATCCGTCGCACTGCGGCGCGCACCGTCGCCTGCGTGCCATCGATGGCTTCGCCCCTCCCGAAGTCGAACTTGTAGCTCGGGCTGCGGCCGCCCGCGCGACGCTCGCCGCTGAGCTTGATCCACTTGGCGTTCTCGGCACCCTTGCCGACGTCGATGACCAACCGCACCGAGCGGCCGTGCGATGGGAAGCTGCCGGTCATGCGCGCGTAGCTCTCGCGCTGGCCCTGCAGTCCCTCGTGACGACCGACCATGAGCGGCGACTCCGCGTCGAGCTGGATGTGGTCGATCGGCGTGAGCAGCGAGATGATGGCGAACGCGTGCGGGATGAGGTCGGCGATGACGCCGATGTCGGCGGCAGCGCCGGTGAGCGGCTGCTCTTCGAGGATCTCGATGCGGATCTCCTCCACGCTCTCCAGAAAATCGCGGAGAGTCCTCTCTTCGGTGAGCAGCAGCTGCAGCAGCCTGACCTCGAGCTTGAAGTAATAGTGGTCGGCCGCGACTATCTCGACCCCGCCCGGCGCGGTATCGAGGAACTCGCGGTACGCCTCGGGCGGCGCACCCAACGGCTTTTCGATGAGGATGACGTCGCTCAGGTCGTAGTACAAGGCGACGGTGGGCAGGTGCGTCGCCGCCGGCGTGGCCACATAAGTAATGACGTAGGAGCTCGACTCCAGCTCCCGCTCCAGCTGGTCGTGCGCGGGCGATCCGGGGCTGTCCCAGTAGAACGCGTCGCCGTGGCCGCGCACATCCTCTTCTTTGGCCCCGACCCGTTCCCGGCTGCCGGGCGAGTCCTGCTCGACGACGTGGGTCCGGAAGTTGAAGAACTGCTTGAGGGTCAGCAGGTGCTGGTACGCCTTCTGGCCCCACTGGCCGAATCCGATCAGCACGAAGTCCTTCTGCAGGTGCCGCTCTTCCTCGGCCAGCGCGTGCAGTCGGGCATTCTTGATTGCAACCGCGGCCTGCAGCGCCAGCCCTTGTGCCTGCTGGACCTCCTCGGTGGTGAACTCGCGCCTGCGGTCGCGCTCGCCCAGCACCGCGGCGCCGATCGCCTGGCCGTCCGCGACGAGTGGCAGCGCCAGCAGCGAACGCACCCCGAACGCGCGGGTGTAGGTGGGGCTCACAAGGCTGCTCGCGCTCGTGTCCTCGATGACCAGCGGCTCGCCGTGGTCGAGCACATTGAAAAGGAATGAGGGTTCCGACCGCTCACCGTGCTGGCGCCGCCACAGGTCTTCCTGGTCGGAGGCCGCGGCGCCGAACCAGCCCTCGCGATCCTCCTCATACAGGGCGATCTGGCACATCGACGCATCCACCAGACGGACCAGGTTCTGCGCGACGAGGCGGAGCGTCCGGTCGAGGTCGATCGACGACGCGATCGCGCGGCTGATGTCAGCGCTCAGCTCGAGCTGCTCGCCGTGCCGTCGGGTGTCTTCGTAGAGGCCCGCGGTTTCCACGGCCATGGCCACCTGTGCGGCCGCCGCGCGCAGCGCCTCGATCTGGCCCCAGTCCGGCCGGCGCTCGTACGAACGGTGATAGCCGACCTCCAGAACTCCCATCGCGATCCGGCTGGGGTCGGAGCCGAACGGAAGGAAGATCCGGATCAGGTCGGCGTGCCCGCCGCTCTGGAAGACCTCGCCTGAGAGGGTGAACGGAGCTTTTCCGCGGGGCGGTCGGCGGTCGTCTGGTCCTTTCGGCTCGCCGATGAGGATGGCGGCCACGTGCGCCATGGTCGTGCCGTCGCTCCAGACGACCGGAATGTCGGTCCATGTCGCCGACTCCGGGATGCTGCCGCTGATGACGTCACTGCGGTCCGACTCGACCCCGGCCGCGAGCGCACCCACGACCGCCGCCTGCCGGCTGTGCGCGACATAGATCAGGACGTCGTCCGGGGCCAGCTCGCGCTCCTCCTCGAGAGCCCATCGGGGTACCCGCTTGTGCGCTGCATGTCCTGCGCTCCCCGCCACGCGCGCAGATCTGTCGCGAAGCGACGGTGCGGGGGCATCCGTCATCTCAGTGGCCGTGATAGTTGAAGCGGTTGCCGCCCCGGCCGCCATGCGCACGACGGTGGTACCGTCCGCCCGTTCAGCCAGCAGATAGACGGTCGCGAAATTGAAATCGAACTCGGGCACCGAGGCGTCGGTCAGGTGCGCGGCGACTGCATCGAGGACCTCCTGCTTGCCGGCGCCCGGACGAAGCATCGCTGTGGTCATGTTTCCGAGCGCCCCGAGCAGCCGGTTGCTGTGCTCGAGGCCCGCGATGAGCAGGCGGCTTGCCAGCGATGCGCCGACGAGGTCGGCGGCGGCCTTGAGGAGAACATCGGTGGCGGGCGGCCTGCGCACCGTCGCGAGCGGATCGCGGCTGAGCACGACGAGGTAGCCGTGCGGCTCACCCGAGTCGCCGAGCGGATAGGTTGCGACGACATGCAGCTCAGCGGCGGCCGTCCCCGCGGCCACGGCTTTGCTGAGCACCGATTCCCACTCCGCGGCCTGGTCGTGCCGGTCGATGCGGGGCGGCGCGGCCACCGGCGCGTGCGCGGTGACCAGCTCCAGGCTCGTGCGCATGGACGCGAACTGATAGATCGCGGCAGCGTCGAAGTCGCTCGCGAGAAGGAGATCGGCGAGTGCGATCGAGAGCAGGCGCCGGAGCTCTTTGGCGTCGGTCTTGGGGTCGCCGATCGGTGCGGTGAGCAATGACGTCAGCCGGCCGAGGCCTTCGAGCGCGGAGCGCTCCGACTCGGCCAGAACCGACTGGATCGCCCGCGCCGCGGCGTTCGCGCGCCGCTCGAGCTCCTCGATCTGCGCCGCGTCGGGCACGCGCTCGCGAGTGCGGTAGTTGAGGTAGACGAGGCCTAGAAGCCGATCTCCAAACATCAGCGGCAGCCCGATGGTGGCCTGGACCTGGTAGCGGCGGATGAACGTGCTGTCGATCTCCGACGGGGCATCGCGCGCGACCAGCTTCTGGCGCGTCACGGTCAGCAGGACCGTCGACCCGTAGTGATGGACGCCCAGCTCGTCGGGGACCTTGCCCTGGCGCTGGTCGGCGAGGTAGCGGTCGAGCTGCTGGCTCATGTCGGCGAGGGAGTCGAGCAGGCTCTCCTGCGGCTGCCCGGTGGCGAACGGGGCGTAGTACTTCCTGCTCGCCTCTTCGTAAAGGAAGATGGACACGATGTCGGCGCCTGAGGCGTGCTGCATGTCGGCGACCACGCCGCGAAGCACGGCTGCCAGGCCGGACGCGGTCTCCAACGGCGGATGCATCCCCCGCATCATAGGTCCCTGAAAACGCCTCCCCGACCGGAATATCCCCGCCCGTCGCTTCGGCGGCGGGACTGGCTGAACCTGAACGGCGAGTGGGATTTCGGCGCCGGGCCGGCGAGGAAATTCGATCGCCGCATCATCGTTCCATTCGCTCCGCAGTCTCGGCTGTCGGGGGTCGGTGACTGGGACGAGACCGATGTCGTCTGGTACCGCCGTCGTTTCGACGCCTTCGGCTCAGCCCGCCTGATGCTCCATTTCGGCGCCGTCGACTACCGGGCCACCGTGTCGGTCAACGGGGAGGAGGTGGCGCGCCACGAGGGCGGTCACACGCCGTTCTCCGTCGACGTCGCGCCGTTCGTCCGCGAACAGGACAACGAGCTGGTCGTCAAGGTCGAGGATCCGGTCGGCGACCGCTCGATCCCGCGCGGCAAGCAGCGAACCGAGGGAATGGGCGCGCCCTGGTTCTACACCCCGACCACCGGGATCTGGCAGACGGTGTGGCTCGAGCCGCTGAACCATGGTGGCATCGAGTCGATGCGGGTCAAGCCCGACCTCGACGCGGGCGCGGTCCACTTCGAGATCCCGGGTGGTGGGCGTAAGCAGGTGGTCGCCACGCTCGACGGCCGGCCCGCCGGGCGGTGGTCGGGCGACGGAGACACCGGAAGCATCGTCCTGACGGAGGTTCGACCGTGGAGCCCCGAGCATCCCCACCTCTACGGGCTGGAGGTGAGCTCCGAGCCTGACCACCTATCGACCTATTTCGGGCTTCGGAAGGTGGAGGCGAAGGACGGGCGCTTCTTCCTGAACGGCGCGCCATACGTGCAGCGCCTGGTCCTCGACCAGGGCTATTTCCCCGGCGGGCTGCTCACAGCCGCCACCGACAACGACCTCCGCCGCGACATCGAGCTGGCCAAGGCGATGGGGTTCAACGGCGCCCGCAAGCACCAGAAGATCGAGGACCCAAGGTGGACGTACTGGGCCGACACGCTCGGCTTCCTGGTCTGGGGCGAGATGCCGAACTTTCACGAGAGCTCGCCCGAGGCGGAGGCGAGGCTCGAGGCCGAATGGCGGCAGCGGGTCCTGAGAGATCGCGATCATCCATCGATCGTGGCGTGGGTTCCGGTCAACGAGACGATGGGCCTCAAAGACCTTGCGCCGGGCGCGTTGGCGGACTACCTGATGAGGCTCTACGCGCTCACGCGCGATCTCGACGGAGAGCGGCTGGTGATGTCAAACGACGGCTGGCAGCACGCGACGAGCGACCTGTGCACGCTGCACGACTACTCGCCGGCGGACACCTTGCGGAGGCGCTACGCGAACCTCGACTCGGCGCTCCAACCGGGCGACCGCGAGCAGCCGCCGTACCTGCCTGGCTACGGCTACCGCGGCGAGCCGGTCGTCGTCAGCGAGTTCGGCGGCGTCGCGCTTGAGGGCGGAGCCTTCGGCTACACGAAGGCATCCGGCGCTCAGCAGCTGCTCGAGACGTACCGAGAGATGGTGGAGGCGCTCATGCAGCCCGGACCGGTGGAGGGTTTCTGCTACACGCAGCTGACCGACATCGAAGAGGAGCAGAACGGCCTGCTGACCTTCGACCGGCGCCCGAAGGTCGACCCCGCGCTGCTGCGTCCCATCACCGAAACCCCGAAGGCCTCGCGCTAGAGAAAGGGGAGACGGACTGGAAGAAGGAGTTGGGGTTGGGCCTGTAGTCGGCAAAGGTTGCTTGGGAGAACTTGCCTCCCCGCTCTGCGGGAGGTCGGCGCGTAAGCGCCGGGTGGGGAGCTCGTTCTTTCTAGCCAAGAAGGGGACTGGGAGGAAGGAGTTGGGGTTGGGCCTGTAGTCGGCAAAGGCTGCTTGGGAGAACTTGCCTCCCCGCTGTGCGAGGAGGTCGGCCGCGCAAGGGCCCGGGTGGGGCCCTAATTTCCGTTCCAAATTGGTTCGCTTCTTAACTGGACACCGCCAAACAAACGTTCGTATAATTGCTTCATGACAGTGGGGTGTGGGGGTGGTGTGCCGGGAGAGCAGCTTGGCTACAAGCTCATCGCCCTGCGGTACGCCATCGACAGCCTGGAGCTGGACTTCGCGCAGACCGCCGCCGAGTTTGCCCGCACCGACGAGTACGACGAGCAGGGCTCGACCAGTCCCATCGACTGGATCCGCCACAACTGCCACATGACCAGCATCACCGCAGGTGCTTCGGTGGCTGTGGGCAAAAACCTGGAGCAGCTGCCTGAGAGCGTCGAGGCAATGAAGGGTGGCGAGATCGGTTTCGCCCATCTCGTCTGCATGGCTCGCACAGCGAATGCGGTCCCGGGTCGTTTTCAAGAGAGCCGGCTCCTCGAGCAGGCGCGCGAGAGCTCGCCGGGTAAGTTCTTCCACACCTGCCGTCACTTCCGCCACTCGGCCGACCCCGAGGGCTACGCGGCCGAACAGGCGGACCAGGTCGAGAATCGCAGCCTCTCGCTGAGCATGTGGGAGGACGGCTCGTATCTGCTCAGCGGGGTCCTCGACTCCGTGGGTGGAGCGGCGCTGCGCACTGCACTCGAGCCGCTTGCACGCGCGACCGGCGACGACGACACCCGCAAGCCCGATCGCCGTCTGGCCGATGCACTTGTCGAGCTGGCGGAGGGGAGCATGCAGGTGCCGCAGATCCAGGTCACGAGCTCGGTGGAAACTCTGCTCGGCCTGGGCGGTGCGCCGGCTGCGGAAATGGAGTTCTCCCTGCCGATCTCAGCCAAGACGGTGGAACGATTCGCGTGCGACTGCGCTGTGACGCGAGTCTTGCTCAGCTCGGAGTCGACCGTGATCGACGTCGGGCGCGCCAAGCGCACCGTGTCCGGGCCGGCCCGGAGGGCGCTCAACGCCCGCGATGGGCACTGCAGGTGGCCGGGTTGCGATCGGCCGGCGAAATGGAGCGCCGCGCACCACGTGAATCTCCTATGTCAAGCCGCCTCCGAAAAACGCTCATTCAAGACCAGTGGCAGGTCATTCCAGAGCCGCCGGAAGACCTCGTCAGAGATACGACGCTTGAGTGACCGAAGTGCCTCGCGCCGAGTGTTTCCTAGAGCCAGTCGTTTCGCGATGTAGGTTCTTCCCAGGCCTTCGTCGCGGGCTTGGATTATTGCGATGCGGTAGAGGGCCGCATTGAGCTGCCGATTGCCGCCGCGGTTCAGCCTATGCCGCACGTTGTTGCCAGACCAGACCGGTATGGGCGCGGTGCCGTTGTTCAGCGCAAACGCAGCCCGGGTTTCGAACCGACGAATGTCGGCACTTTCGGCAAAGATCTTTGCCGCGGACAGGGTGGCGCAGCCCTGGAGCTGCAGCAGGCTTGGCGTCAGCTGACGCATCAACGCTCGAAGTTGGAGCCCCAGGGCTTTGATGCGCCTAGTGAGGCGCCGGATGGTCTCTAACTGCTCGAGGGCGATTTCAGCCAACAGGCCGCTGTGCTGGCGGACGATTCTCTCGACCTGGTCCATCACGCACCACCGGATCAGAGCGCTGTCCGACAGTTCCAGTCCAGGCTCGATTTCATGAAGGTTCCAATGCAAACGGCAGCAGATTCGAGTTCGCTCTCCGACCAGATCCTCGCGATGGTCGAGCAGGAGCTTGACCTCTCGGCTCTTGCCTTCCAAGCGAGCGACCGGCAGGTTCGGCTCTCTCAATGCAGCCCGAGCCACGGCGAGGGCGTCGATGGGGTCCGACTTGCCGAGCTGACGACCTGTGACACGAACTGTCGCCATGAGTCGCGCCTGGACCAGGACCACCGCCTCGCCGGCATGGAGCAGATCCGATTCCAACCGCCGCGACAGGTGTCGACAGTTCTCCAGCGCCCACCGGCGGTCCGGCCACCGACTCGCCCATCGCAGAGCCTCCAGGTGACCGGGCGTGGTCGCCGGAAACGTTTGGTAGTCGAGCTGCTTGCCGTTCTCGTCGACGGCGACGAACGTGTGCGTGCGTTTGTGGGAGTCGCTCCCGAGTGTCACCATGGTCCTGTCTCCTTACAAGGGGGATTGAGGCCCGGTCGGTGGACACAACTGAGTTGGGGCGGTTACCACGCTCCTATGAAGTCACGCCGGCCGGCCTTTTTAATGCCCGACGGGCGGCAATTCAAATGGAAGCCACCGCGGCTAGTGCATTGGGGAGCCAACCCGCCAGGCATCCGGAGCATGACACTCA
>WNGH01004350.1_pt1 | contig 13540 bp, 10 predicted proteins | sample 5400631 | NCBI WGS metagenome assembly WNGH01 (sample SAMN13153373, study PRJNA577476) | soil metagenome | isolation source: 115 cm soil or saprolite under Garry oak tree replicate 1 | place: USA:California | collected 2016-06-15
ACTACACAGTCGACTGGGTATCCCCAGTAGCCTTCCCGCCGAGCAGCGGAACAATGGCCAACATTGACGTCTTCCCACCAGTACTATACGAGGGAGCAAACACTCTCAGCCCAGCACCAGTAACCGGACACGCCTGCACTACCTTAGGAAGCACGTTCAACAGCGGCGCAGGATACAACTGCTAGACAACGGCAAGACTCAAATAACCCCCCTTCTATTTTATTTTCTCAGTCCTAGATTTGTCCCTAAGATCCTATCTGCTGAAAAGGCTCGTTTACACTGTCGTACTCATCTTCTTCGTTATCGTTGTAAACTGGCTGATCTTCCTTGCACTTCCAGGGCTTACCTCGGCCCAGTATACGCTGATAGCCAATCGCGGTAAGGTGACTCAGGCCCAGTATGATCAGCTCAACGCCCAGCTGGGGCTTGATAAGGATCCGTTGACCCGATTCCTCGACTATGTCCGCTCAATGCTAACTTTTCACTTCGGATACTCCTACACGTCAAACCTTGATGTTGCTACGGAGATGATATCGTCGGGCAGGCTCATGAACACTCTGATTCTTATAGGGTCATCAACCGTCGCCGCGATAGTAATCGGAGTCCTGCTGGGTATCTTGTCTGCGAGGAAGCGAGGCTCAACCTCGGACAGTTTCCTAGTCACCACGTCCCTCACCACATATTCTCTCCCCACATTCTACATCGGAATAATTCTCATCCTGCTTCTAGCGTACAATCTCGGCTGGTTCCCAGCCGGCGGAGCGTATCCCAACGAATGGAACTTGGGTCCAAGCCATATTCCATCCGTGCTAGTCCAGTTCCTTGTACGACTAAGGTACATCACCCTCCCAGCGTTGACCCTGACACTCTTCTCGTACGGGGGGTTCCTCCTCTTAACCCGGGCCACCATGCTCGAGGTTCTAAGCGAGGACTATATCGTCACTGCTCGGGCTAAGGGCCTGCCTGAGCGAGTCGTTCTCTTACACCACGCTTTCAAGAACGCCTCGCTGCCGGTGATAACCGCTAGCGCGCTCTCGTTCGGAGCAATTCTTGGAGGCGCGATAATTACGGAGACTCTCTTCAACTACCAAGGTCTCGGACTATGGCTGTTTCACGCCGTACTGGCCAACGATTTTCCTGTCATGCAGGCAATGTTCTACATCATCGCGTTATGTGTGATTGCGGCCAACTTCATATCCGACATTATGTACGGTATTGTCGATCCAAGGATAAAGTACGAGTAAGGATATCCGAGGCAAGAGTGATTTGACGTCGGACACGCGTACAAAACGCGTTCATGTGCGGCTGAACCAGACACGGGATCTCTTGAAAGCCATGCTCAGCAACAGGATGGCCGCCGTAGGCCTCGCTCTCATAATTATCACCGCTGCGGCCGCAATTGCTGCTCCCCTGATCACTCCATACTCGCCCAGGGGCGAGTCAGTTGCCGCAAATTACGCTCAGCCTACGTTCATCACTTATTTTCCCGAGGGTTACTATCTCAGCCAGAACATGCTTGCGGTCAAGGATCCGTTATTCAACTCTGCCAGTTCTCTTCAGGCCTGGGGCGTCACTGCGAACCCGGCTACGATGTCCAACCTGATCGTCTCATACGCGCCTGGAGTCTCCTCTGTCAGCACTTCCAAGGGAAGCATGCAGCTTAGCTATTCCGGGGAAAGTCCAGCAACGATACTGCTGAGCCGGACATTCAGCTACCCCTACCACGGACCCCCGGGCAACTTCTACATCTCAGTCACATACCTCGTTTCAATGGCTAACGCGAAACAACCAGTCAATATTGGAGTCTCGATCAACAGAATAGGAGACCATGTCTTCCATATATGGGGAGGGACCGGACAAGTCAACCCCTCGCTTTACGGCAACGTCACCTCCAGCAACGAATGGCAGGTCCCCAACATAGTTGCCAGCGGCGTGATACCTGATTCCTCACCTCAAGTCGAGAGCGAGTTCCCCGGGTTGACCTCTCTCACAGGACTAGGTCCAGCGGCCGTAATCTTCTCGCGTAGCCAGGACTATTCCTTCCAGATCAGCCTCACCTTCTACGGCCCGGGTAGGGTGAACCTCGACCAGTTGCAACTCCAGCTCCTCGGTACATCTTGGGGGATATTGGGCACCGACTATGTCGGCACTGATCTCTTCAGCCAGCTCGTCTACGGTGCTAGGGTATCCCTCTTGGTCGGACTGACTGCCGCCTTCCTCGGCATCGGTCTCGGGCTTCTTATCGGCCTGATGGCCGGATTCCTTGGCACTCTCACGGACGAAATTCTCATGCGTTTCACAGACATGATCCTCGTCATACCCTATCTCCCGCTGCTAATCGTCTTGGTCGCTGTGCTAGGTGCGAGCATTACCAATATCATCCTCGTCATCGGCCTATTCAGCTGGATGGGCTTCGCCAGGGTTATCCGCTCACAGGTTCTAAGTCTCAAAGAGCGACCCTTCGTCGAGGCTGCAAGGGCCTCCGGAGCGGGTTCGACTCGTATAATTGTCTCCCACATATTCCCCAACATCGTTTCATTGACCTACGTGAACTTGGCCCTCACTGTTCCGGCTGCAATCCTAACTGAGTCCGCGCTAGAATTTCTAGGGCTGGGAGATGTGAACACAATCTCATGGGGTCACATGTTCTATCTAGCCCAGCTGTCAAGTTCGCTTCAAGTCTGGTGGTGGGTCATACCTCCAGGACTCGCCATCGCAGCGGTCTCTCTGTCCTTCGTCCTGATCGGCTACGCGCTCGACGAACTCTTCAATCCCAAACTCCGCAGGCGAAGATAGTTCGACACATCCCCCTTTCAACCTGCCGTCCTTTCCAATAGATTCGTCTCCCCTATTCGCCCTGAGGCTTAGCAGCATTTATGGCCGACGATCACGACAAAGACGAGAATCCTTGGGGCGTGGACCCTTCAATATTCCAGCCCGGCGACATGCCTATAGCCTCCCTAGCAGCCTAGGCGATAAGCTCAGGAGCCTCCCCAGCCCACCCTCGTCGTCCTGGCGCTCTCTTCTCCTCTGATACTAGTAATTCTCGGGATAGCTTACGGTGGTCTATTCTTCTGGGCCGGGCTTGGCGGTCTCGCCCTGTTATCATTGTTCATCATCGCAAGATCAGATGCGGCCCGGAACTTTGAAGCCAGCAATCTAAATCAAGGACGAAGCCTTTTTCTGGAGTTTTCTCGGGTTCCTCGCACCCGGAGGCTTCCTCTACGGTCTCCTCCACGGCGGAGGAGTGTTCGTCCTCATAATCATGCTTGTCGTACTAATATCCAGTCTTGCCTACGGCCTCGAACGTTAGTCATATGGAATGTACCGGCCGCTAACTGACTAAAAAACATACCATTTCGTATGTCTGCCTATCTTTTCTTTTTCCTGCCGATCCGTAACGGTCTAGTAAGTCTACGGTCGACGATCATAGCTCCTGCAAGAATTACTAGCGACGAGCCGAGGATTATCGGCATCGCCAGCTCGGCCGGTGTAGAAATATTGAACCAGACTGTGTCTCCCTCCGACCATGCGCTTGGAGGAGCTGTCAATTCTATGGATGACACATAGACTGCCTGGTAGATGGGAGTGTAGGTATTCTCGACCTGCCTTATCCCAACAGTAATGTTGAACGGGCTCCTCGGCGTCAACGTCCAAACTGAAGGGTCAAATGTCGTATATTCGTGATTCCAGAACTGCAGATGAGACACCCAAGTGAAATCTAGCAGGTGAAAACCTGCGGTGGAATTCGCAGTGATCAGCGAGTTCGAGAACTGAGCGTCATTATCGAACCAGGCCGTCGTAGTCGTGGTCGGCAACCCCTCCAACCCGCCCAGCAGGTAGGCCCCTCCCAGAGCATTCATCTCAAGACCATCCAACCGTATAGGATCAGAGACGTTCATCGACACCAATGAAAGGTTACTCTTCACAGCCCCTCCAAGGTTGTCGCTAGCTCCCGAAACCGTGAAGCTAAAGTTCTCATCGAGTATCCACGATTGAAGAGTCGCGTTTCCTTGCCTCGACTCGACCCTGCCGTTAAGGCCGTTCACGCTTGCGCCTGGAACCAGTCTGTCGATCGCCGTCTGGATTGGTGTCAGTAGCGCTGTGGAGTTGGACGGTAGCAGGACTATATTCGCCGTAGGCAAGTTCGTCAAATTCTCAACGAGCCGAAGTTCCATACTCAAGGTTATCGAATTCTGCGAGATCGACACGCCGATCGTTGCCGCTCTGGCCAAGGGCAACCCTATCGAAGCGATGAGAGCCCCAATACACAGTATTATTGCGAAGCTCCGGCCGATAGCCATCACGGAATCTAGGGATTCTCGTTTGTGGCGAGGCTATAAACTGTCCGGGACACCAGCAATCGATCAGAACATGGGGGCATGCATCTACACTAATGCCAGATTCTTTCGTCTGCCCCAAAGCTTAATTGAAACGCGTCCCACCTCACGTTCACCCAAGTACAAAAACTGATGTAGATCCAATGCCACCAGTGCTAGAGGTCAAAGACCTCACAACCCACTATCGGACCCTACGAGGATGGGTGAGAGCGGCCGAAGAGGTTAGTTTCATAGTTGACCAAGGCCAAGCACTAGGCTTAGCCGGCGAGTCAGGCTGTGGCAAGACAACTGTCGCTCTAAGCCTGCTTAAGATACTCCCGTCAGGCGGATTCATACGAAGGGGAAATATCTTCTTCGACGGTCTCGATCTGGTCCCTCTCTCTGAAAACGAGATGCGGAAGATTCGCTGGAAGGGTATTGCGATCGTCTTCCAGGGCGCTATGAACGCGCTCAACCCTGTTTACAAAATCGGCGACCAGATCATCGAGGCGATGCAGGCTCACGAGGATATCGACAAGAAGTCTGCCATCGAACGGACAAGGAATCTACTGGAAATGGTAGGCATCGATCCAGAACGCTTTAGCAACTATCCCCACGAATTTAGCGGTGGCATGCGCCAGCGAGCTCTTATCGCCATGGCCCTTGCTTCGAATCCCAGGCTCTTGATAGCGGATGAGCCTGGGACAGCCCTAGACGTCATTGTCCAGGCTCAGACCCTGAAGTTGATGAGAGAGTTGAAGGACAAGCTGGGCCTGGCTATGGTCATGATCAGCCATGACCTCTCCATCATAGCAGAGACATGTGAGAAGGTGGCAATCATGTACGCCGGCCACATCGTGGAGTACGGTGACGCCGCTGCCGTCTTCAATGAGCCCCTCCATCCCTATACCCAGGGCCTCATCAAGGCCTTTCCGAGTATAAAGGGCCCGAAAATTCGCCTCTCCTCTATCCCCGGCCAGCCTCCTGATCTGCTAAAGCCCCCGCCAGCTTGCAGGTTCAATCCCCGATGCCCCTACGTGATGGATGTCTGTCATAAGGTCGAGCCGTTGCTGGAGAAGGCTGGCAAGGGAGACCACTACGTCGCCTGCCATCTGTATTCTGCGTGAAGATCATGAGCGAAGAATATGTGATGAAAGTAGAAGGACTGAAGAAGCACTTTCCGCTCAAGAAAGGATTCTTCGCCACCGTCATGGGAGGCGAGAAGGAGACCGTGAAGGCTGTTGATGGTATCAGCTTCAGCGTGAAGAGGGGCGAGATATTCGGCCTAGCTGGAGAGAGTGGCAGCGGTAAGACTACTACCGGCCGGCTCCTGGTTAGGCTCGTAAAGCCTACTGAGGGTTCGGTCGAGTTTGAAGGCAAGGACATCGCTGGGCTGACCGATAAAGAGATGAGGCTGCTACGCAGGGAGATCCAGATAATCTTTCAAGACCCGTTCGAATCTCTAGATCCGCGGATGACGATCAAGGAGATCGTCGCTGAGCCCCTCAGAGTCCAAAGGATAGCCAAGACAGAAGAGGAGCTTGAAGAACGCATTAAACAGGCACTCATCGACGTTGAGCTTGTTCCGCCTGAAGAGTTCCTCTACAGGTTTCCCCACGAGATGAGCGGCGGTCAACGCCAGCGAGTCGCTGTAGCCCGGGCCTTCGTTCTAAATCCAAAATTCGTAGTCGCTGACGAGCCCGTTTCCATGCTAGACGTGTCTATCCGCGCTGAGATACTCAACTTGATGATAGATCTCGTTGAGAAGAAAGGAGCCTCGGTAGTCTTCATAACCCATGATCTTGCCGTTACAAAGCACGTCTGCGACGATGTGGCAGTTATGTACTTGGGAAAGGTTATGGAAAAGGGTCCCTCCGAAAACATTATCGACGCTCCGCTCCACCCATACACCAGAGCGCTGATCGCTGCCGTACCAGTGCCAGATCCAGCCTACAGGCGATCCGACGTGATCAGCGGAGAAATCCCGAGTCCAGTGTATCCACCGCCAGGCTGTCGATTCAACACACGATGCCCCTTCGCCCATACTCGATGCACCGTCGAGGAGCCTCCACTCACCGAGGTCGAGCCGAATCACTGGGTCGCGTGTCACCTGTACACGTGAATCTCATAACCAGCGACCAGGAAAGACGTCGAGGCAGTTCCTAACGAAATAGGAACAGTTAAATTTCGTTCCAGCCTCTCATAGCTGGGGTATTTGTCATCATTCGACGGCTATACCTGACTCTCTACAGCATACTACGCCTGGCTGCCGCGCAAAAGTACCAGGGGTCGATCGAGGAAAGAATCGAAGTGTCTTGATGATGCTACTCTCAATCGTGAGACATTCCCGGTCGAGCGTTAAGGTCTTCGCATCTGCCCTGCTAATTCTAACTTTTTCGGCCTCGCTGGCTTCGCCGGTCTGGAATCATCCCGGTCTCCCCGTACGCGTTTCAGCTGTCTCTCCCCTTGTTTCGACCGGATTCTCGATAAACCCTCTTCCGAGCGTACTTCCTATCCTGGTAGGATGGTGGAGCTTCACCAATATTACTGTGATGAGTGTCGGGGGCTTTTCAGGCACCGTCTCGCTAACTGCAAGCCTCGCTAATGTTTCCCTCGCCAAGCAATTCACTCTCTTCCTGAACAGGACCAGCCTTCCGATCTCGTCTGGAGGAGGAGGCAGCACAGAGCTATGGATCTTCACCGACCCTCTGACTCCTCCCGGAAACTACACAGTCACGGTAACCGGAACCAGCGGTTCTATCATAAACTCGACCCACATCATAGCCCCGATCACCAGCTTCGCCATGTCTACAGGGCCGGGAAGCATCAATATTCCAGAGGGCTCCTCGGGAAGCTTCCAAATCAGCCTCACAAGCCTCAACGGGTTCTTCGGCGTGATGGATTTGACGGAGCAGTCCTGCCAATCTGGCCAGACATGCCCATTGCCTAGACCGGTAATAACGATTAGCCCTTCGACTCCCACCCTAGCGGCCGGAGGGTCACTCGTATCCACGATGACTGTCTCAACAACATCCGCGACGCCAGTCTCGGTTATCGAAATCAACATGACCGCCACCGGGTTCTTCCTTGACAATATGACCGGGATTGCCCAGACACTATCTCGATCAACTATCCTATACGCGACAGTGACCGGGTTCGGAGTCTCGGTAAATCCCTCTCTCCTCTCTGTTTCCCCGGGATCGTCTGCTTCCGTCGCTCTTATCTTAACGAGCGAGTTCGGATTTGGCGGTTCTGTCTCCCTCTCGAGCTATACTTTTCCTTCGGGTCCAATTCTCTCCCCAAGTTTCTTCAGCGTGACCCTTCCGGCTTATGGATCCGCTTCTTCCACGCTGACCATTGGCGTTCCATCTTCGACTCCACCCGGCTTGTACTGGGTGAACTCGACCGGTGTGAGCAATGGTCAGGTGCACACAACACTATTTGGGTTTGCCGTGACTCCGATCCAAGTGAACATTTCCAACACAACAACTTTTCACGGCGTTACCGTGACCACTAGCGGAACTCTCTCAGTCAATACCTCCTCCTCCAATCCAACTCTCTCTGGGACAATCACAGTCACCGCCACAAACACGACAGCTGGTGGTCTCAAGTTTTCAAAGACTTATAGTGTGTCCGGACTCAGCCTCGTGCCAAATTACTCTGCCAAGGTGTTTCACTCCGTGATGATTCTGACGATTCAGAACATGACCTATGCCCTCTCGTCCGACATTGAGATTACGTTCTCCGGAGCCTCGGCTCCACTCGTGAGCGTGACAGTTACCAGAGACGTAGACATCGATCAGAATGGCGTAGTGAACCAGACTGATGTGAACATTCTAAACCTTTCTTACAATTGTAAGCTTGGACAGGCCTGCTTTAACCCGAAGGCTGATCTCGACGCAAACGGAATTGTAGATTTCACTGACGTGACAATCCTCCTCCAGTCCGTAGGATCTATCGACCTCGTTCCTGACTATCTCATATCAGGTAATCCGGTAAACGTAGGACCCTTGAACGCAGGGGTTACTGGTACATCAACCATCTCTCTAACGGGCACGAACGGTTTCTCGGGCACAGTCTCGCTGGCCTTGTCATCGTCCAGCGGTCTCACAGCGTCTCTCGCCACCAAGACTCTAACACTAGTCTCAGGCGGAACAAGTTCCACCTCGCTGACCGTGTCGGCTTCGACAGCCGGCACTTACCTCGTAACCGTCAACGCGACGAGCGGACCGTTGTCTCAGACTGTCAGCATTGAAGTCGTCGTCACGGACTTCACAATAAGCCCATCAACACTGACTCTCGTTTGTGCAGCGGGGGCATGCACTACAAGTATCGTTCTAGGAAGCGTCAACGGCTTCAGAGGTCCCATCGCCCTCACGGTTTCCAGCTCCTCGGGCATTACTGTAACCTTGCTGCCAAGCAGCGTTACCTTATCTCCCGGCGGAGCTATCTCGTCTCAAGTCGACATCAGTGCAACTGGTGTCGGAACATACACATTCACAGTGACAGGAGCCAGTGGGTCCTTGTTCCGTACTGCATCCTCGGTGACTGTGAATGTTATTCAGCTGCCCTCGACTGTTGGCGGAACTGTCCTTCCCGTGGACAAACTCGGGTTGATCCTAGGAATTCTGCCATGGCTCTCAGTACTCATGGCTGGCATAGGGGCCGCGGTCTATATCAGAAGAAGGATGCGCAAAACCAGCAGGACCACAGCCACGATATGAAGACCTTCACTCTCAAGAAGTGTACGGGTTGAGTTGGCGACCAGATTACTTTCAGTCCCGGCGTGAATCATAGTGCGGAACCGCAGCTTCTTCAACCTCCACTCGAAGCGCTCCTTCAGATCCTTTCAGGGGGTCTAACCAGTTTCGGACGAGAAAGCTGCGGATGCGAGGTTTCGCGAGCTTTTCGATAAGGCCTTCGGTCCTGAAGCCCAGTCCGTTGGCGGATCAGCCTCTGGTGGGCGGAGAGCATGGACATCAACTTCGACAAATCACACTGTTCCTCGTAGAGTAATCGTCCGAAGCGTGCGCCGAAGTCGCTCGCATCTCATCTATGCAATTCTCCTTGTCATTCTATCAGTTGGAGTGTCGGGGGGGTTTCTGGTAAGCCACGATAGTCCTAGGACTTCTTTTGGTTCAAACCCTCGGGCTGCCTTGGTTGACGAGCTTTCTGCCACCATGCCCGATCCCAGCTTCGTCTCTTCCACCGTGGCTGAATTGACGAGGGCAGGATACGCGGTTGACTATTACGGGCCTGATATGGCTACTGTTGACTTGTACAGGAATCTGCCCTCCATGGGGTATGGGCTCATCATTTTCCGGGCTCATACTGCTTGGAGCAGAGCGCCAGGGATCTCGATTCTAACCTCAGAGGCCTACAACACAAACAAGTACACACTTGAACAGTTGACGGATCAGCTCGATCGCGTGACCGTATACGGAAACCAGGACTATTTTGCAATTACTCCGGTTTTTGTCCGTGAAGCAATGCAGGGCACGTTTCCCGGTTCGAACATTCTCGTGATGGGCTGTGATGGTCTCGTGGACACCGCAATGGCCAAAGCTTTTCTCGACAGGGGTGCAGAGGCGTACGCAAGCTGGAATGGTCTCGTCACTCTCCACACTGACGCGACCGCTGGGGTCTTGGTTGGGTCCCTGACAGAAGGCATGAGTTTTAGAAATGCCGTCAACTCTGCCATGGCTGAGACGGGCCCTGATCCGGTGACCCACAGCCAACTCGTCTACGTTGACTCGGGAACACTCAGATACAGGCAGATAACCGGCACGGTTCTAGAACTCGGCTCCGCCATTTCATTGGTGGGATTGGCTCTAGTTGGCCCGTTTCTGGTTCTCATGCTGCCCAGGCTTTCCAGAATTCGTTTTCATAGAAGAGCGCATCGTTGACCTCCTAGCCGAGATGTCTCGTTTAGAATCGGCGTTGGCAGTCTTCCTCAATCTCACCGCGAGAAGAGACTGGTGCGGGGGGTGGGATTCGAACCCACGAAGGCCTTCGCCACAGGGTCCTAAGCCCGAGGCAGGCTCCAATCGTGGCCTTCTGCCCATTAGACCTGGCTCTGGTACCCCCGCGCAGCAGAAAGCCGCGGAACAGAGAGCAAGAACATAGGCGAATAAAGACTACCCCAAGACCCATCTCTAACATCTACTCCTATCACCCACCGACGATAAGAGCAACTCCGCCGTGGATCCAGAAGGACGCGGACAGAATCCCCAGAAATCAGCCCTGACCCGGAATCTGGGAGAGGGATTCCATACGGCGCCCTGTTCACGCTTGCATTGATACAGATGGACGCTTTATTGAAAACGGCCGACTAGCCCGTTCTACGCGATAAACCGGGAATCTCGCCCAGAAAACGTTTCAGACAGCAAAAGACCCCCTCCCAAAATTTAGAAAATAAAAAAAATCCTGCGACACAAAACGGTCCTTTGCAGACTTTTCTAGAAATCGCCCGTGCTAAACTAATTTTTTCTCGTTGACTATTTCTCGACCCCCCGGGGGTATGCCGGATCTCCAGAAATCCTTCACAATCTATCGAATTCTCCTCTCTGAAAATCGCCGAGGATAAGCTCGAATCCAAAATCCGGGCAAGCGATTCTAAACCGCGTACACGTCACGCATAGATCTATTCAAAAACGCGTTCTGGAATCTCCGCTCGAAGCAGGTTCTGCGCCTAGAAACTGGATCGTCGCCTAGAGATCTTCCATCTGGCGAGAGCCCTCTGAAAAAAAGGGGCGGTCACAAAAGTTCTGGGACGCGAGAGTGGTTTACACGCCGGGCCCACAGGAACATTTCTGGAATCTTCGCGAGGCCCGACAGTGTGAAAGTGTGAAACCCTCGGATAGTCCCTGTTAGGAGAGTGGTTTTGAGCTCTCCCAGAGATACTCGAAATAGCTCTTCCCAAACTTCACCAGTCCGATATGATCCGAGGAGATGGCCAGCGTCAGTCCTTTCAGTGGATCTTCTCCTAGAAGAATTATTATCTGATCGTCATCTGAAATTATTCCTCCTCCGAACATCTGCTCTCTAGTACGGACCTGAACCAGTGCCTTCAATTTTCGAAGCGTCTCCCGGCTCGTGGTCTGCGGGACCATCACTGACACGTTGACTCCCTTCTCCTTCATCAATGCGAGTATGGGTAGTGCAATCGAGACGATCGGGTCGGGGGCCACCGGCATCGCAACGAAAAGCTCTCTCCTAGTCCGTCCAAGAGTCTCTCTAATCTTATCCAGGATATTGTTCTGACCTCTCACTATCCAGATGTCTGGCTTCTCACGGGCCCCCTTCTTCTCGTAAAGCGGTTGAAGCTCTTCCATGGCGTCTGCCTGGCTCGATTTCAGCGTCGACTCCAGCCGAGCTATCGATGATTCTAGAGCAGTAGAAGGAGCCTTAGGATAGTACTTGCTAGGCCTGCCCTGCTCTGTCTCGACCCATCCCTTCCGCTCAAGATTTCCCAGAATCTCGTAGATCTTGGAGTAAGGGATCGAAGCGGTACGGCTAAGCTCGCTAGCAGCCTGAGTGCCCGATTCGACTAGTGAAACGTACACCTTCGCCTCGTACTCTGTCAATCCAAAGTCCTTCAAGGCTCTTCTGGTCTTCTCGCTGACTGACATTTCTTCCTATCACGACCCCTAGAACCAATCGACCCATAAAGTCGTGCAGGTTGATAGTTGAGATTCCTCAAAGAGAAGAATCGCAATCTTGCACAAGATCAATATTGTAGACCAAATTCTCTCAGGGATCGGGTACTCTTATGGAAAGAGAGTGTAAATACCTTCCCGCTCGCTCTAGACTAGAGTAAGTTTGCCGAGATCGTCTAGGCGTTGATAGACAAGAATTCAGTTGTCAATAGTCTCCGCGGAGTTCTTGACCCCGAGATCGGGATCAGCATAGTCGATCTCAACATGGTCCGAGACGTGTCCATAGAAGGCAGCCACGTCAAAGTCACCATTGCACTCACGGTCGCTCATTGCCCTCTTGCAAAAACTCTCCAGACCGACGTCGAGAAAGCCCTGAAGAAATCGAACGAGATAAGCTCCGTATCTGTAGAGACGACGGCAATGTCCAAGACTGAGCTGAACGAACTCAGAACCAGGCTCCAGAACAAGGCAACCCAAACCCAGCCAGGGCAGGGAAATGGTCCTGGCCCGGGCATCGATCGGCTGGGAAAGCGCGACCTGAGAAACATAATCGCCATCGCATCAGGCAAGGGTGGCGTCGGAAAATCTTTCGTCACCAGCATGTTGGCCGTCCAGCTCCGAAGGCTCGGATACGAGGTGGGGATTCTAGACGCGGATTTGACAGGGCCCAGCATAGCGAAAGTGTTCGGGCTCAAGGACCGGCCCTCCAAAAGTCCGACCGGTCGCATAACCCCTGTACTAACTAGGACCGGGATCAAAGTGATGTCGATCAACCTGGTTCTGGATGATCCAGAGATGCCTGTCATATGGAGGGGCCCAATCGTGAACAGTGTCATTCGACAGCTCTACTGGGACGTTGACTGGGGATCCCTGCACTATCTCCTCGTTGACCTTCCTCCCGGTACCAGCGACGCCCCGCTAACAGTCCTCCAGTCCTTGCCGTTGGACGGAGTCCTCGTCGTATCCTCTCCCCAAGAACTAGCCTCCCTAATCGTCACCAAAGCGGTCAATATGGCGAAGAAGATGAACGCTCAATTGCTCGGTTTGGTCGAGAACATGAGCTTTCTAGCGTGCCCTCATTGCGGTGAAGCTATCAATGTGTTCGGCGAGCCGCAGGGAGAAAAACTGGCCAAGCAGTTAGGTGTACCGTTTCTAGGTTCGGTACCCGTTGATCCGCTAATCGCTCGATTATCGGATCATGGTCAGATTGAAGACTATTCGGCGCCAGTCTTTCAGACCGTCGCGGACGAGCTGCGAAACCGAACGTCCCAGCACGCGCAACAGCTTATGCAAGGTCTCCCAATCGCATGGTCTATTCAACCCTAGAGAGAGTAGAATTGAATCATCATCCGAGCGTATTAATAGTCGGAGACCCCCTATTAGCTGGAGTCTAGGGGGCCCAGTTCGGCTCGTAGGCGACAGCGTGAAGATCATGGCCAAGAAAAAGACTCGAAGCGATAAAGCAAGATCAAAGAAAGGCTCGAAGAAACTCATTACCCACAAGGGCGCTCGCTACAAGAAGCCTCAAGGGAAATCAGCCTCTAAACCTACTGACAAAGGTGC
>WNGH01004351.1_pt1 | contig 13539 bp, 16 predicted proteins | sample 5400631 | NCBI WGS metagenome assembly WNGH01 (sample SAMN13153373, study PRJNA577476) | soil metagenome | isolation source: 115 cm soil or saprolite under Garry oak tree replicate 1 | place: USA:California | collected 2016-06-15
CCTGCATCGCGGCGGCCATGTCCGCCTTCAGCCACACGCCGTACGTGAGCCAATCGACGACGTTCAGCACCACGCCCGCCAGCAGCCCGCCCAGCACCACGCGACCCCAGTTGATCTTGCCCATGATGACCTCGGGGAGGGAGAAAGAGCGAAGCAGCACGCCGCCCCGACACTACGAGTCGCCGGGACCGCCGTCAAGGAACTGTGCGTCTACGCGTCTGTGCGTCTGTGCGTCTAGGTCTTAGGGTACGACCAGCACCGCCACCATCCCCCCCAGCCCGTCGGGGACCGTAGCGACACCGTTGGGCACGACCCAGTCGGACCCGTCCACCTGCAGGTTGAAATGGTACAAGCCGCGTCGCAGCCTGAGCGTGCCCTCCCAGACATCGTCGCCCGAGAGCCGGAGCCGCACCGGTTGCCAGGCATTCCAGTCTCCCGCGATTGCGACCGAGCGGGCGCGGGGCATACGGAACCGCACGACCAGGCTGTCGCCACGTGGTTCCGGCACGAGAGGGGCCCACCGGGGGACGGCGGCTGGCGGCGGGCGGGGCGATTTGTGGAATCGCACGCCGAATGTGACGAACCCCGCGCGCGGGAGGCCCTGGTAGGGGTCGCTGAGCGAGCTCCCGCCCGCGACCTCCAGCGACACGCGTGGTTTCACGAAGACTTGCAGGTACGCGCTGCCCGCCGCGGTCGAGCCGTACGTCGATGAGAGGCGTGCCACGGTCCAGACGGATACGACCGCACGACCACGCTCCACCGTCGCGCCCGCCCCCGCATCGGTGAACCAGCCATCGGGAAAGTGCGTCGGCTCGAGACTCAGCTGCACCGTCGGCGCGGTCACGGCGGCGTTGGGTCGCCACCACACGCGCGCGCGGGTGTGGAGGGCCGTCACGGGCAGCGCACCCGAAATCAGCCCGGTAGAGGGACCGGCCGCGAGCTCCGCTCCCCAGGTGGCGGCGGACCAGCGCACCTCGCCCATCACGTGCGCCGCTGCGGTCGGGCCGGCGCCTGTGCGCGTGGTGCCCGCGAAGGTCCCTTCGACGCCGAGCTGGCGTCCGCCGGCGGATGCCGGGGTGAGCGCCGACAAATCCGCTAGGCCCAGGCCGGCCCAATCTCCACCAGGGAGCGACGCAATCGAACTCGAAAGGTCCGCGACAAACGGGTCACTGGTATACCGAACGCTCGGCGAGATGATGGCCGAGCCAAAGCTCGTTCCCCCGGGGTAGCGGACGGTACCCGCGCCCACGCCGACTGACCCATCGACCTGGGCCGCTGCCGGCGCTGCGTGTGTACTCGCCGCCACCAGCAGCACGACGATCCTCCGCCTCACGGCTGCAAAGCTAGCCCACGCCACGGCGGACGGAAACCGCGGGGAACGCAAATAGGGGCGCAGCGGACTGCGCCCCTACGCTATCGATCGAAGTAGTAGCCGGCGACTGCTAGGGTCGGTGACTACCCGACTGGCCGCCCTTGTGAGCGGGCACCGCGGGCGTAGCGCGCTTGGCGGGTACGGTAGGGACGATGCCGTGCCCGGGAACGGCCGGCGTGGCCCGCACGGCAGGGGTCGCCGCGTTGGGGTTACGCGTGTGCGCGACCGTCACCACGTCTCCGCGGCGATGCTTTGCACGGTGCGCCGCAGCTTGCGAGTGCCCGTGCTCGTTTGGGATCTGGGGTGTCTGCGCCGCCACCATCGTCGGCAGCGCCACCGCAACCGCCAGCCCGAGAAGCTTGTTGGTCATACGACCTCCTCGATCATCGTGATGTGCGGGCCCTGCCTGGGAGGCGGGCTCGGTCGGTCCGGCCAGTCCCGCGCCAGCAACAGGCCGCGGGCACGGCTTCGTGCGATCTCCTTGATGCAGGTCGACACCGACTGGTTCGTCGTTGCGAGAAACCGTGCAGCGGCGCGCCACACGTGTGCGAACGTCTCGGCAACGACCTCTTCCGCGTCGCCCGGGTCGACGAGCATGCCGTAGGCGAGCGCGTAGATGCTCGAGCCGTAACGCCGGTACAGGGCGCGCAGGGCATCCGCCTCGCCTCGTGCCACCTGGTCCAACAGATGGCGGTCGGGCACCAGTGTCGTATCGTAAGGCATGACGCCATGAAGACTGTCGAAACCAGGGCCAGGTAACGCCCACAACCGGAAGTGCTTACCGGGCAGGGCGTTACTAAACCGATCGGGGGCGACTCTTTAAGTTGGGACTGGTTGCCCGCCATACCCCGGTCCCCTACCATACCCTGAATCACTTCCGGCGGTGGGGGCTCTGTTGGGTTTTGAGGGCGAGGCGACGGATGCAGAAGTCGTGCGGGCGGTGCTGGCGGGCGACGTAGAGCGCTATGCCGTCCTGGTGCGGCGCTACCGCGATCGCTACGCGCGCTACGCGTCGCGCATGCTCGGCTCTCGGGACGTCGCCGAGGATGCGGTGCAAGACGCGCTGGTGCGGGCATTCGATCGCCTGGCGGACTGCCGCGAGCCGGACAAGTTTGCGGGGTGGCTGTTCCTGATATTGCGGAACCGATGCTACGCTGAGCGGCGGCAGCGGCAGCGACAGGAGCGGCCCCTCGATTCGACCGACGAGTTGTTTGCCGCGCCCGATCGGCCGGACGGTGAGTACGAGCAGGTGGAGCGCGCGCACGCGTTGGAGCAGGCGCTCCAGCACCTGACCCCGGAGCAGCGCGAGGTCTTCGTGCTGAAGCATACGGAAGGGTTGGCGTACGAGGAAATCGCCGGGGTCACGGGCGCGACGGTGGCCTCGCTCAAGATGCGGATGCATCGCGCGTACGACCGCCTGCGGGAGTTGATGAAGGAGCATCTATGAAGACGGGCTATCACGCTTTGGTGAAGCGGTTGCTGGACGGCGAGCTGACACTCGCCGAGCTGCCGCCTGAGCTCCGAGCCGAGGGCGAGGAAGCGCTGCGCCTGGTCGGCGCGGCGGACCGCGCGCCGGTCGCGCTGTCGCCGGCGCTCGACGAGCGGGTGATGGCCACCGTGCGCCGCCACGCCGGCGACGCGCCCGCCAACCGTGTCTGGCGGTGGCTCAACACGCCGCGGGACGTGGAGCTGCGGCTGCGGGTACGCCCCTGGACCGTGTGGGCAGGCGGGCTCGCGGCGGCGGCCGCTCTCGCGCTGTTACTCGGCCGAGCTGCACCCGCGCCACAGCCTGGTCCTGGCACCCAGGCGCGCGCCGGCACGCGTGATTCTGTGCTCGTACGGTTCGTGTTGTACGCGCCCGGCGCTCGACGCGTAGCGGTGGCGGGAACCTTCAATCAGTGGGACCGCAGCATCGCACCGCTCGTGCCGGCCGGGACGAGCGGCGTGTGGACGACCACGCTCGCACTCCCCGTCGGGCAGCATCAATACGCATTCGTGGTGGATGGTGCGCGCTGGATCGTGGATCCGGCCGCGCCCGCGGTGGACGACGGGTTCGGTCGCCGCAACAGTGTGGTCGCCGTGAGCGCGCCAGGGGGGCACACGCTGTGAGGACCACCGGACTCACCGTCGGCCTCGTCCTCGCGACGCTCTTTGCGGGCGGACTCGCCGCCCAGGACGTGCCGCTGCGCCTCGACGGGCGGGTTTCGCCAGACGTGCAGCGGGCCGTCCGGCGGATTGCGGCTGATGCCGCGGCGCGCGACCTCCCGGTCGATCCACTCGTGCAGAAGGCGATCGAGGGTGCCGCCAAGGGCGTACCGGCCGAGCGCGTGATCGCGGCGGTGCGCGCCTTGGCCGCACGCCTCGGTGAGGCGAGGGAGGCGGTGCGCGACGCTGGCGTCGCGGCACCGAGCGGCCACCTCGTGGAGGGCGGGGCCGATGCCCTCAACGCGGGGCTCAGTGGCCGCCAGGTGGCCGACCTGGTGCGCGCCAGCCAGCCGCCGTACGATGCCGCCCTCACGCTCCAGGTCGCCGCCACGCTGGCGGCCCTCGGCGTGCCGACGGGGCAGGCCTTCCAGTTGGTACAGGGGATGATCAGCGCCGGCCGGTCGCCGAGCGACCTGCTCGGCCTGCCGGGTCAGGTCCAGGCGGGCGTGGCGCGGGGGGCCACGCCGGCGCAGGCGGCCGCGGGCCTGGCGCGCGCGGCCGGCGGCGCGCCGCCGGGGCGCCTCCCCGACTGGGTCCCACCCGGGCAACGGAAGCCGCGCAACCCGCATAAACCCTGACGCCGGCCCCGCCGGCACGCCACGTTTACGTCGGGCGCCGGGCGTAGGTAGATTCCATGCCCTATGCCCATCGCGCACAATCTCGGATTCCCGCACCTCGGGGCCGCGCGTGAGCTGAAGCGCGCCACCGAAGGCTACTGGGGCGGCAAGGTCTCCTTGCCCGACCTGCTCAAGACCGGCGCCGAGCTGCGCGCCCGCCACTGGCGGATGCAGCAGGACGCCGGCATCGATCTCCTCCCGTCGAACGACTTCTCGTACTACGACCGCATGCTCGACACGTGCGCGCTGGTCGGCGCCGTGCCAAAGCGCTACGGCTGGGCCGGCGGCCCCGTGGACATCGACACGTACTTCGCGATGGCGCGTGGCGTGCAGTCGGGCGGGCGGGACGTGACGGCGATGGAAATGACGAAGTGGTTCGATACGAACTACCACTATCTCGTGCCCGAATTCGACCCGGGCCAGGCGTTCCGGCTCTCGTCCTCGAAGCCCGTGGACGAGTTCCAGGAGGCGAAGGCGCTGGGCCTGCACACCAAGCCGGTGCTGATCGGACCGGTGACGTTCCTGCTCCTTGGCAAGGCTCGCACGGCGCGCTTCGACCGGCTCACGCTGCTCGACGCGCTGCTGCCGGTATACGCGGAGGTGTTGTCGCGTCTTGCCGCCGCCGGCGCGACCTGGGTGCAGCTCGACGAGCCGTGCCTCGCGCTCGACCGCACGCCCGCGGAGCGGGCTGTGTTCCTGCACGCCTACCGGTTCCTCGCGGAGCGGGGGCCAAAGGTGAAGCTCCTGGTCGCCACCTATTTCGCAGCGCTCGACGACAACCTGCCGACGGCGCTCGAGCTGCCGGTCGCCGGGCTCCACATCGATGCCGTGCGTGCCGGCGGACGCTTCGACGCGCTGGTCCAGGCGTGGCCGGCGGGGGGCGGGCGCGAAGGCAAGGTGTTGTCGCTCGGCGTGATTGATGGACGGAACATCTGGAAGGCGGACCTCCCTGCGGCGCTGCGCCAGCTCGAAGACGCCCAGGAGCGCGCCGGCGCGGCCCAGTTGTGGGTGGCACCATCGTGCTCGCTCTCGCACGTGCCGATCGACCTCGACTTGGAAACGCGGCTCGACAGCGAATTGAAAGGGTGGCTCGCCTTCGCGAAACAGAAGCTTGGCGAGGTGGCGACCCTGACGCGGGCGCTGCGCGATGGGCGGGACAGCGTGACGGCGCAGCTCGACGCCAACGCGCGCGCGCTCACGGGGCGACGCACCTCGCGACGGATTCACAATCCCGCGGTCAAGCAGCGCGCCCGGGGTGTCACCGAGCACGACATGCGCCGCTCGTCGCCGCACGCCGCGCGGCGGAAGAAGCAGCTGCGCCTTCCACTGTTCCCGACGACCACCATCGGCTCGTTCCCGCAGACGGCCGAGGTGCGCAACGCCCGTAAGAAGCTGCACGATGGTACGCTGTCGCCCGCGGAGTACGACGGGTTCATCGCCGAGCAGATCACGCGGACCCTCAAGCTGCAGGAGGAGCTCGGGCTCGATGTCCTGGTGCACGGCGAGTTCGAGCGCAACGACATGGTGGAGTATTTCGGCGAGCAGCTCGAAGGGTTTGCCTTCACGGAGCACGGCTGGGTGCAGTCGTACGGCAGCCGCTACGTGAAGCCGCCGATCATCTACGGCGACGTCTCCCGCCCCAAGGCGATGACGGTGCGTTGGAGCACGTTCGCACAATCGAAGACCGCGCGCCCGGTGAAAGGCATGCTCACCGGCCCCGTCACGATCCTGCAGTGGTCGTTCGTGCGCGACGATCAGCCACGGGCGGAGACGGCGAAGCAGCTGGCTCTGGCGATCCGCGACGAAGTGATGGACCTGGCCGCGGCGGGGATTCGGGTGATCCAGATCGACGAGCCTGCGCTGCGGGAGGGCCTGCCGCTGCGCCGGGCCGAGTGGTCGGGCTATATCGAGTGGGCGGTGAACGCGTTCCGGCTGGCGACGGCTGGCGTGTCGGACGCGACCCAGATCCACACGCACATGTGCTACAGCGAATTCAACGACGTCATCCGCGTGATCGAGAAAATGGACGCGGACGTCGTCTCGATCGAGAACGCGCGCTCCGGGTCGGAGCTGCTCGAGGGATTCAAGGAGTATCGCTATCCCAACGAAATCGGGCCGGGTGTCTACGACATCCACTCGCCCCGGGTACCGAGTACCGCGGAAATCGTGCAGGCCCTCAAGCGCATGCAGGAGGTGCTCGGCGACCGGCAGATCTGGGTGAACCCCGACTGCGGGTTGAAAACACGCGGATGGGAGGAGACGCTGTCGTCGCTCCGCAACATGGTACAGGCGGCCCGACAGCTGCGGCCCGTGCCTGCGGCGACGGGGGCGGCGGGCTAAGTTCCGACCATGGGCACCGTCGACATCCGCATCACCGCCGAGCCGATAGACAACGGCCGCTGCAAGTTTCTGGTCAGCGAGCCGATCCACGCGGGCGGCGCGCGGCGGTTCGCCTCGCCCGACGAGGCGCGAGGCTCTCCGCTCCCCGAGGCGATTTTCGCCATCCCCGGGGCGGACGTGAGCGAGGTCATCGTGTCGGGCAACCTCGTCACGGTGGTGAAACGCAACCCCGCGCCCTGGCCCGCGGTGGGAAAGGCGGTCGGCCAGGCGATCCGCGCCGCGCTCGCGGGCGGCCAGCCGGCCGTGGCAGCCAAGCCTGCCGCTCCGGGGAGCGCGACCGCAGACGACGCGCTGTACGAACGCGTCGCCGACCTGTTCGAAAGCCAAGTGAATCCCATGGTCGCCCGGCACGGCGGTCGCGTGGAACTGATCGACGTGCAGGACGCCGTGGTCATGGTCCGCATGGCCGGCGGCTGCCAGGGATGCGGGATGGCCGATGTCACCCTGCGCCAGGGAATCGAAGCGATGCTGCAGCAGCACGTCCCAGACGTGAAGGGAATCGTCGACATCACCGACCACGCCGCCGGCTCCAATCCCTACTTCGCCGCCGCGAAGAAGTAAGGGCGCAGCGTGCTGCGCCCCGCGCCCCGGCTGCTGCTGTTGTTGCCGACCCTCACCTACCGCACCGTCGCATTCGTCGAAGCGGCTCGGCGGCTCGGCGTCGAGGTGACCGTCGGGTCAGAGCGGCCCAGCACCTTCGAGCGGGCCAACCCCGTCGGACTCATGACACTCGATTTCGCCGACCCGGCGCGAGCCGCAGGGCAGGCGCGGGCGTTCGCGCGCAGCCAGGTGCTGCACGGCGTCGTGGCGGTGGACGACGACACGGCCGTGGTCGCCGCCGCCGTCGCGGAGGAGCTCGGGCTCCGCGGGAATCCGGTCGCGGCGGCCGTCGCCGCGCGCGACAAGCACCAGCAGCGGCGGCTCTTCGTCGCTGCTGGTGTGGCCGCTCCCCGGTTCGAGCTGCTGACGACCGCAGCGGACCCCGAGCGGGTCGCGCGCGGCGCCTCGTACCCCTGCGTGCTGAAACCGTTGCGGCTCTCCGCATCGCGCGGCGTAATCCGTGCCGACACGCCGGCCGAATTCGTGGCGGCGTTCGAACGCATCAAGAGAATCCTCGCGCAGGCGGGATGCGAGATGCGGGATGCGGGAGGCGCAGGGCAGCACGCATCCCACATCCCGCATCCCGCATCTCGATCGCTTCTCGTCGAAGAGTTCGTGGCCGGTCCCGAGGTCGCCGTGGAAGGGCTCGTGACACACGGCGCGCTGACCGTGCTCGCGATCTTCGACAAGCCCGACCCCCTGGAGGGCCCGTTCTTCGAGGAAACGATCTACGTCACGCCGTCACGCCTCGCGCCCGCGGCACAGCAGGAAGTGGCCGCGTGCGTGCAGGCTGCGGTGGGTGCGCTCGGTCTGCGGGAAGGACCGATCCATGCCGAGGTCCGCTACAACGACCGAGGGGCGTGGCTGATCGAGCTCGCGGCGCGTTCGATCGGAGGGCGGTGCAGTGGGGCGCTGCGATTCGAGAGCCGGGATGCGGGAGGCGAGATGCGGTATGCGTCGCTCGAGGAGATCATTATTCGGCACGCCCTGGGCATGCCGATCCCAACACTCGAGCGCGAAGCGCAGGCATCGGGCGTGATGATGATTCCCATCCCAGGGGCGGGTGTCTTGCGGGATGTGCGGGGCGTCGATGATGCTCGGAAGGTACCGCTGGTCGAGGAGGTCGTGATTACCGCGCACCCCGGCCAGACGCTCGTGCCGTGGCCCGAAGGGTCGCGCTATCCGGGGTTCATCTTTGCGCGGGGGGGGACATCGGAGGCCGTCGAGGCGGCGTTGCGCTCCGCTCATGCTCGACTCGAGTTTCTAACGGGACCAGCGGACTGACCTAGGGTGCCCTGGCGACGCACTCCAACCAATTGCGCGGCACGCCGCACACGCCCGTCTCGTCCATCGCCCGCTCCAGCCCCTTCTCCAGAGCCGCGGAGCCCTCCTCGAGCGGCACGCCTGGCAGCGCTCCTTCGATGAAGAGAGAGAACCGGCCGATGTCGCGCATGCTCTCGGGCGGCATCTCGATCCTGACCAAGTCGACGGACGGGCGTGCGAACCCCGCCTGCACACACAGGTCGGAGTACTCCTCGGGCGTCAGGAACTGTCGCGCAACCGCGTGGTCCGCGTGCTTGACCTCGATACCGCGCTCCCGCAGCACCTGCACCGCCCGAACCACCCAACGGCGCCAGAAGGCCCCCGTACCGTCCACGTACGCGCCGTTGAAAAAGGTCGTGTTGAACGCAAAGACGCCATCCTTGTTCAACGTCTTGCGGATCTCAGCGATGACTTGTGCTTTGTCGGGCACGAGGTGAATTGCATTGAGGAAAACGACCGCGTCTGCGGAGGAGACGATGCGCGACACCCACTCGGCGCTGCCCTCGATGAACTTGACCATGTGGGAGTGGATCGCCGCGCGCGCCTTCGAGAGTGCCGAGGGAGAAGGATCGATGCCGATCACTTCTACGTTGCGCGCGTCGCCGCCCAGGCGCTCGAGAATGAGCTTGGTGACCGCGCCAGGGCCGCACCCGAGATCCACGATCTTTCGTCGGCCGGGGCCGATCACCCTCTCCACGATCCACCGGTTGACTTCGGTGAAGAACGGGTGACGGGTGAATGCTTCGAACGAGAAACGCTCGTCGTCAGCCTGGCAGTGAACCGACATCCCACCTCCGCGCTCGAGTCCTCAAGATACACCACCGGGGCTGGATTCGCCTCGTTCGCTGCTCGTATGGGAATCTAAGTGACCTCTCCGAAACGTCTTAGTCAAGAGCAGCAACGGTCCCTCGAACGGCGCCTCAAAGCGGGGGACGAGCGCGCGCTCGGAGAGTTGTTCGACCTTGTAGCACCGTGGATCCTGGGCCTGGCGCTGCACATTCTGCACGACGAGGACGAGGCGGAAGAAGTGGTTGGCGACGTCTTCGTGCAGGTGTGGCGTCACATTGACCAGCACGACGGGGGGCGGGGGCCGCTAGTGCCCTGGATACTGTCGATTGCGCGCAACAGATCGCTCGACGCCCTGCGCCGGCGGCGGCGGTGGTGGCGCAAGTCGGCACATCTGGAGCAGGTCCACGCGGCGGAGGCCGGTCACGGCGCGGCCGCCGCGCCGCATGAGGCGACGGTGCCCGGGTGGCCGCTGCATCGTGAGGTGCACGCGGCGCTCGCAGCCCTGGCGGAGGAGCAGCGGCGCGTCGTAATGCTGTCCTATTTCGAGGGGCTGTCGCACCGGGAGATCGCCCGGCGTCTGCAGCAGCCGCTCGGGACCGTCAAGACGCGGCTGCGCATGGCGCACCAGAAGTTGACCGAGGGCTTGAGACACTTGAAGGACTGGGTGGAATGACCGGCTGGTTGGGCATGCTCGCCTCTCCGCGCACCCCGCGCCCCGAGCTCAAGGGTCGGGTGCTCGCGCGCGTCCTGGCGCAGCGACGGCGGTGGGGGAGGCCGCTCGCCGCCGCGGCGCTGATCACCCTCGCGATCGGGGGTGGTGCGTGGTGGGCCTACCGCACGATCGCCACGCTCACCGCCGAGCGCGACGGTCTGGCCGGGCGGGTCCGGGCGCTCGAAGACACGGTCTCGACGTTCATTCACGCGCCTACGACGCAAGTCATCCAGATCCCGGTCTCGACCGGCGGCCGGGTCGGGTCGGTGACGATCTTTGCCGACAGCGTGCGCCGCCGCTGGCTGGTGCGCTGCGACGGGCTCGCTCCGAACGCGAGGGACCAGGCGTACCAGTTGTGGTTCATCACCGACAAAGGAATGGCGACCGCGGCCGTGATGCCGATGGACCAGGACGAGCCGATGGTGATGGGGCTGGAGACGCCTGGGGCCGATCAACGCGTGATGGGCGCCGCGATGAGCATCGAGCCGCGGGCCGGATCGGCGAGCCCAACGGGCCCGCTGGTGTTCCACCGACTGCTCTAGCCGCGCTTTTCCGTGAGGTCGTGGACCGTCTCGAGCTCCAGGACCTTGAGCCGCCGCTTTCCCACGGGTAGGGCGATCGTCACCGCCTCGCCCACCTTGGTCCCGAGCAGCGACTTGCCCAAGGGAGACGCCATCGAAACCGGGAACTCCGCCGGGTCGTCGTCGCCCTCGATGAACTCGCCGAGCGTCAGCGCGTACGTCTCCTTCTTTTTCGTGTCGAGGTCCTGGACCGTGACCCGGGACCCGAATCCGACGCGGTCGCGCGGGATGTCGGATTCGCGCACGCTCGAGAGCTTGGAGAGGCGCAGGCGAAGATGGGAGAGCCGTGACGTTACGAATTGCTGCCGCTCGAGCGCCGCCTTGTACTCCGAGTTCTCCCGCAGGTCGCCGTGCGCGCGCGCCCGCTCGATCTCCTTCGGGAGCACGAAGTTGATCTCGTGGTTCAGGCGCTCGACTTCAGCTTGCAGCTTCTGCTTGAGCTCGTCGATCATGGGACCGAGAAAATAGCGTTGCACGACGCCACGACGCTACGTTGCCAGATCGTGTGACTTGGCGTCGTGGCGTCGTGTGTTGCATCTTTATGACCCTATGCCCCTCAACATCCGCACCTATCACGAGTTGACCGAAGCCGACCGCTCGGGGCTCCTCGACCAGATCGTGACCCAGCGGCGCCGGGTCGCCGACCGGCTCAGCACGGTCCGGCGCGTGGTGGCCGTGATGAGCGGCAAGGGTGGTGTGGGGAAGAGCTTCGTGACCGCCGGACTGGCCCAGGCACTGGCGCGCTCAGGGCAGGCCATCGGAGTCCTCGATGCGGATTTCAACGGGCCCACCGCTCCCCAGCTGCTCCGCCTCCCCGTTGCACGTTGCACGTTGCATGACGACGGGATCGAGCCGGCCGTGAGTGCGGAAGGCGTGCGGTGCTTCTCGATGGCGCTGCTGCTCGAGGACGGGCGACCGCTCGCCTTCCGCGGGCCGGAGACCGAGGGGCACGTCTGGCGGGAGACGCTCGAGGCGGCGGCGCTGCGCGAGTTCCTGGCGGACGTGGCCTGGGGCGCCCTCGACCAGCTGCTCATCGATCTGCCGCCCGGCGTGCAGCGCTTCCAGGAGCTCACCGAGCTCCTCACCGCGCCACCCGCCGTGCTCGCCGTGACCATACCTACGCCTGAATCGCGCGACGCGGTGCGCCGGGCGCTTCGCGCCGCGGTCGAGCGGAAGGCCACGCTGCTCGGCGTGGTCGAGAACATGGTCGGCGGCCCGTTCGTGGGGAATGCCGCGGACGAGCTCGCCGCCGAGTTCGGGATCCCGGTCCTGGCGAGAATACCATTCCATCCTGGCGAAGACGTGTGGCAAAACGTCGTCTCGAAGCTCGGGAGCTCGCTGTGAGCAATTCCGCATTCCGCATTCCGCATTCCGCACTATGAAGTTCCTGTGCGTCGAGTGCGACCGGCAGATGCAGTTCGAGGAGCGCCAGCTCCCCGGGGACGGCACGCTCGCAGCGGCGTTCCGATGCCCGACGTGCGGCCGGGTGGTGGCGCTGCTCACGAACCCCATGGAGACCCAGCTGGTCGCGTCCCTGGGCGTGAAGATCGGGGGCACTACGATCTCGCCGCAGCCGATGGAGACCGTGCGGGGAATGGTGGCGACCGGGAAACCGGACGCGTTCGACGACGTGGGGGAGCGGGGAGCGGGGAGCGGTACCATCTGGTCAATGGAAGCGCAGGAGCGCTTGGCTCGGGTCCCCAACTTCGTGCGCGGGATGGTCAAGAGGATTTACCTCGACTACGCCAGGGAGCGAGGCATCGGCGAGATCACGCCGGCCGTCATGGACACGGCGCGGACCGAGCTCGGCCTCGAGGGGATGTGAATCTCAGCGAGCGAGCGGTGCACGGGCTGCGTATCGTGATCGACCGCGACCAGTGCGTCGGGTTCGGGGACTGCGTGAAGGAAGCGCCCGAAGGTTTCAAACTGGACGACGAGACCGTAGCGGTGTTCGTCGCGCCCGAGGCCGTGGAGCGCGAGCGATTGCTGCGCGCGTGCGACGCCTGCCCGGTCGATGCCATAACCGTTTGGGACTCAGAGGGTAGGCAACTGGTCCCCTCGCTTACTTGACAGCCTGTCTAGTCGCTCACATACTCGCCCCGCTCTCAAGGGGGAGGTGTCGGTGTATCGCGAGATCTTTGTCCCGGTCGATAACTCCACGCATTCGGACTGGGCCGTCGAGCGGTCCATCGAACTGTGCCGCAAGTCCGACGGCCGCATCACCGGTAACCACGTCTACGCCGCCCGGCTCCACGACGTCCGCTTCCGCCAGCTCGAGACCGGCCTCCCCGCCCGGTTCCAGACGCCCGACGAGATCAAGAAGCAGCGCAAGATCCACGACAAGCTGATCGAAAAAGGGCTGCAGCTCATCGCCGACAGCTTCCTGGACCAGCTCGGCAAGCGATGCGAGGCTGCGGGCGTCCGGCTCACCCGCCAGCTGCTCGAAGGGATCAACTACGAAGAGATCGTGAACGAAGTGAATCGCGGCGCGGGCCGGCTGCCGGGGTTGATCGGTTTCGACCCCGACCGCGCGGCGGGCTATGACGGTGGCGACAAGATTCGCGCGGACGTGAAGGTGGGCGAGAACGGCAGGCTGGTGCCCGAAGACGAGGACACGGCGGCGCGGCTCGCCGGCTCGTCGGGCCGCCAGTACGACCTGCTGGCGATCGGCGCGCACGGGCTGGGCCGCCAAGCGTACTCGCAGCTCGGTGGGGTCGTGTCGCGGGTGTTGCGCGGGATCGAGAAAGACATCCTCCTGATCCGGGACGAGCGGACGTTCGAAGGCGGGCGGTTCCTCGTGTGCGTGGACGGCTCGTCCTACAGCTACCGGGCGATGCGCGTGGCGCTCGAGCTGGCGCAGGCGTTCGGCGGGTCGCTGTACGTGTGCAGCGCGTTCGACGTGGAGTACCACCACGTCGTGTTTCACAACATCAAGGATGT
>WNGH01019629.1_pt1 | contig 13534 bp, 7 predicted proteins | sample 5400631 | NCBI WGS metagenome assembly WNGH01 (sample SAMN13153373, study PRJNA577476) | soil metagenome | isolation source: 115 cm soil or saprolite under Garry oak tree replicate 1 | place: USA:California | collected 2016-06-15
AATTAATCCCGTAGCCTGAGAAGCGATTTACGATCAGACCTTTGATGATTACGTTTGGGGCATTGACACTCAACCCGCTTACTCCCGCACCAGCGCCAGCGCCATTGATCTCTATTAGCGGCGCGCCCGAAAAACCCGACTGAGTAGCGCCGTCGATGGTGACCGCTTTCGTTATGACGAATCCGCTGGTTGCGTTGATGGTGCGAACGCCTGAGCCTGGAATGTTGAAGCTAATCGTGTCGCCCGTATTAGCAGCACTGATGGCCTCGCGCAGAGCGCAATCGGCTGCATTACAGACGCCGTCGTTATGATTGTCGGCAGTATTAACAGTAAGGGTTGCGGCGTGTGCAGTAGGCTGGACCACTTTCCGGACGCTCTCCGGCAGAATGTGCCACAACCCAAACCCAGCGGTGAGCAGAAGCGTAGCCCAAATCGTCGTCGTCATTCGGGAGCGTTTCTTGAACATGCCTATTTCTTTCAGGTGTTCAGAGTACTAACTTCAGTTGGCCTCTGGTTGGTCAGATAAACGCCCGACTGAAGTCGGTACTCTAACACCGGTTGTCAAGAATCCGATCACATCACTAGAGCAGCCATTCGAGGCCTCATGGTCCAAATCTCTGTCGATACTCACTCGAGGAAATAAAGGCCTTAACCATCTCGGACTTTTGAAAGTCGCCGTTGAATTGATTGAGCTTCGTGAGCCAAAAGTTGTAACCCGAAAAATCTGTATCCGGCGCATCGTTCGGATTACGGCGCAGATATCCGAAGTATTGCATCAGCACGAACGCGCGATTGAATTCCTGCTGCGCCAACGTCAGGTTCTCAGTCACTCGACGCAACGCCCGAGCACGCGCGGCGTTGTCTGCTGAAGACGAGACACCGTTGAATTCGCTGATAGCCGCCTCCCGCTCGAAACCAGTTGGAAGGACGTCCGCGTTGGCAAAGAGAGCATCAACAAACTGCGCCGGCGTCATCCATGTCGGATAAGCAAGGACGAACCGCGAGCGTTGCACAAACTCGGAAAAGAACGCCTGCTTATTGGCTTCTAATTGCTGTTGCCAATTGCCTTCATTGACTATTACGCCGCGACCGATCTCCTGTGTGTCAGGCAGGAATTCGTTGAACTTGTTTGGCACCAGCGCACCCGGCAGATTTCCGTAAGCGGCTTTGTAGGTGCGATAGACGAGATATCCTGTCTGTTGGAATTCAGTAGATAGGAAAAAAGCCGCCGAGACGTCAGCGCGCCTGCTTTGATAACAGGCGGTGCCTGGGCCCGGCGCGCCGCAGGTATAGAGGGTTATGTTCCAGAAGCGCCAACCCGCCTCGTCAGGGTCGCGGTTCAGGAAATCTTTGTACTGCTGTCTGACAAAGAAATCTGTGTTGTCGATTGCACCGCTATTCGCAGGACTGATCAGCGCGTCTTTGATCCCGCCCAGAAAAGTTGCATTGCCGCCATTGTCAAACAGGCGAAAATAGACGGTGTCGGAGGAGGACACAGACGCTGAGAAGTCGACGGTCTTTGAAGTTTCTCCCGGAGCGAAATCGAAGGCGCCGTGGGGAAGACCGCTCGATACGCTGGCATTCCATTGAACTTGATATTGGCACGAAACTGCCTGGTTTAGATTTCCGCTGCGGTTCACCGTGATTTGAACACTTGGCGAACCAGAAGAAGGTGCGCGGTACAGATTAGAGCTGAGTCCCAGAACGCTCGGCGGGGGATCACTTGCCGAAGCGGAGAGGGGTTGCCAGTCCGGCTGAAAGTCCTCAGTTTCGGTTCCAGAAGTACGATTTGAAAGTTTGGTCTGATTGCGGCCATCGGCGTCCATTACAAAAATCGCGTAACCATCGTCACGATAAAAGCGCACGCCAAATTGTGTCTCATAGGAGGTTTCCAAATACCGCCAGAACAAGATCCTCGTGCCATCCGGTGAGTACCTGGGACGAAGATAGCTACCGGCATAGTGGGTCAGTTGGGTTAAGTCGCTGCCGTCAGGGTTGACTGTATAGAGTTCATTACAAGATACATTATAACAGCCGGTTGCATTGCTGTGCCCGACAAACAGTATCTTCGATCCATCCGGCGACCATGAGGGATCACCAACACCATCGGAAGACGCAGTGACGATCGAGTGTCTATTGCTGCCATCAGCGTTCATAACGAAGATCTTCTCGGCTCCTTCACGATTGCTGACGAAGGTAATAAGCTTTCCGTCGGGCGACCACGTCGCAAAATCATTGTGAAGGTCAGTGTCATGGGTAAATACAGTGGCATTCTTGCCGTCGATAGCGACGGTGAAGATGTTCGCAACGAACGTTATGGTTCCATCACCTTCGCCGAAGATGTCCCCGATTAGATAGTCGGCAACACAGAGAAACTTCGTTCCATCGGGTGACCATTCGCACGAGTTCAGCTCACCGCCCAAAGGAAAATCCAAGACCAATTGGTGCAGATCGCTGCCATCAGCGTTCATCACATATACCGATCGATCGTCCGATACACTTCTGCCAAGACTCAGAAACGCGATCTTGGTGCCATCCGGCGACCATTTAGGCCGCGAGTCGTGAATGATAGACGAAGGCTTTGCACCAGGAGGTAGATTCGTCTTTAACAGCGGATTGCTGCCGTCTGCGTTCATCGTCCATATGCGGGACCCGTGGTCCTCGAAGTTGCGGTCACTAGCAAAAACGATTTTCCCGTTGACCTTGTCCTTCGCCGGCGTTGTCGTCGAGGATTCTCGTGAGCTCAGGTCACGTGCGCCAAGTTTCCAAGCATGAACGTTCTGAGTGATTCCGGTCCCCAGTGTGGCCGCGAGGCCAGCAAACAAAACCAGCGCCGAGAGTCTCCTTTGGCTTAACCGACTGTTCCTCATGTCTTCCCCGGTTCTGCTTTTTAGGTGATTAACTTCGCACGTTTAGAACTCGAAACCGTATGACGGTAGAAAATGAAAAATGATCACGGCCCAAACCGTTTGCGATACTCGCTTGAATTTATGAACGCGTTGACCATCTCGGACTTTTGATAGTCGCCGTTGAATTGATTCAGCTTCGTCAGCCAAAAGTCATAGCCCGTATAATCTCTATCCTGACCTTCGTTGGGATTACGACGCAGATATCCGAAGTATTCCATCAGCACGAAGGCGCGATTGAACTCCTGTTGCGCGAGCGCGGGGTTCTCAGCGATCCGACGCAATGCGCGAGCGCGCGCCGCGTTGTCAGCTGAACCGGTGGCGCCATTGAATTCACCAATGGCTGACTCGCGTTCCAGCGCCGATGGCGTCACGCCGGTATTGGCAAACAGCGCGTCAACAAATTGCACCGGCGTCATGAAACCGGGGAACGCTGATGCAAAGCGCGAGCGTTGCACAAAGTCAACGAAGAATTTCTGTTTGTTGGTTTCCAACTGCTGCTGCCAATTTCCTTCGTTTACGATCACGCCTTGTCCAATCTGTCGCGTGTCCGGCAGAAACTCTTCGAACCTGATTGGCACCGGCGCGCTGAGCAGATTTCCGAATGCAGACTTGTAAGTGCGATAGACAAGGTAACCTGTTTCTTGAAATTCGGTGGAAAGAAAGAATGCCGCCGAGACGTCCGGTCGTCTGCTTTGGTAACAAGCGGCTCCGGCGCCTGTACCGCATATATAGAGCGTGATGTTCCAAAAGCGCCAGCCTGCTTCGTCGGGGCTTCGATTGAGAAAGTCTTCGTATTGTTGGCGAACAAAAAAATCTGTGTTATCAAGCGGATTGAAAGTGCCGTTAAGAAAAACTATTACGGCGTGTTTTATTCCGCCGACAAGGGTCGCGTTGCCGGCATTATTAGACAAATGAGCCTGGTAGATCCCAATCGCTTGATGAGGAGCGAAATCGATTACCTTTGAAGTTTCGCCCGGAGCGAACGCCAGCGTACCGCTCGCTTCAACTAGTTGAAATCCGTCAATTCGATAATCACAAGAGACGGTGAGATTCAAGTTGCCGCTTCGCCGCACCACTACTTGTACCTTTGGCGAAGTTGATCCGTTTGTCGTGTAAATATCGGAACTAAATCCCAGGCTGCTCGGGGCCGGCTCGTTAGAGGCCTGAGACAGCGTCTGCCAATCGGGATCGTAATCACTGGCCCGATTCGAAATAATAGTTTGGTTGCTGCCATCTGCATCCATAATAAAGACTGCGTATCCGTCGTCGCCGAAGAAACGAGCTCCAAACGGGAAGTCGTGGGTCTCGTAATAAGTCTGTGAATGCCGATCGAACAAAATCTTCGTGCCATCTGATGAATACCGTGGGCCAATATAACTGCCGGCGTAATGAGTCAGTTGCTTTGGATGACTGCCATCAGTACTCACAACCGATAGTTGGTCACAAGACACGTTGTAACAACTGTAAGGAGCGCCGGGCGAGACAAAAATTACCTCCGAGCTATTGGGCGACCATGACGGCGAACTACCGCCGATGGCAATCGTGCGACGATTACTGCCATCAGCATTCATTACCTGGATCTTGTTCCCGCTACCATCTTGAGAGTTGCTCACGAAAAGAATCAATTTTTCGTCCGGCGACCATGTCGCAGAGCCATTCACTACTTCTTTGTCATTGGTCAGTCGAACGACGTTCTTGCCGTCCACGCTCGCCGTAAAGAGATTCGTCGTAAACTTAGGGCACACGTCTATGCAGGCTCCGTAGACTCCTGTAGATAACAAGAACTTCGTCCCATCGGGAGACCAACCGAAGCCACCTATTTGTCCGGAAATTGCCGCCGAATCGATAATCACTTGGCGCAAGTTGCTTCCATCCGCATCCATTATGTAGATGGAGTTGTCGGGATAACTACCCCTACCAAGACTCCGAAACGCGATCTTGCTGCCGTCAGGCGACCACGTCGGTCGTTGGTCGTAGACATACGAGGAAGAACTGGGTTTGGTGGTCAACTGAGTGGGGTTGCTGCCATCAGCGTTCATCGTCCAGATCGTGAGTGTATTGTTGCCGTAACGGTCGCTGCTGAAGGCTATTTTTCCATTCAATTTGCCCTGATTGGTTGCGGTGCTTGAGAATACTTGCGCGAAAGAACTCGCGGCAGTAAGCACGAAGAGAATAAATGAAAACGCGAATAGTTGAAGTGACCGAACCCTAAACATAACTAACTTCCTTTCTGGGCCAGCTTCAGAGACTGGCTTTGCGTCACTTTGCGACTTTGTCGTTCCGATGAATTAAGATGTTTACCTGTAGACGCAAAGCTCCCTGAGAAACCCAAACGCGACGGACTAGACTTCTCGCATGACCCCGCTTTCTCAACATGCTGCTACGCCGAACCGAACCGCCTGCCGTATTCAGTCGAATTAATAAACGCCTTCACCATTTCCGCTTTTTGATAGTCACCGTTGAATTGATTCAGCTTCTTCAGCCAGAAGTCGTAACCGGAATAGTCCGTGTCCGGGCCTTCGTTGGGATTGCGGCGCAAGTAGCCGAAGTACTCCATGAGCACGGAGGCGCGATTGAATTCGGCGTTGTATAAATTCTGATTCTCCGCGATTTGTCGCAGTGCTTGCGCGCGCGCAGTTATGTTGCTTGTGTCATTCGCACTCGCGAACAGACCAATCGACGCTGCGCGCTGGCTTGATGACATCACGTTTCCGGCGTTCTGATTCAACCTGTCGATGAACTCTGCCGGCGTCAGCGTGGTTGGGAACGCCGTCGTGAAGCGCGGCCGTTGCACGAACTGCGCAACGAAGCTCAGCTTGTTATTATCAAGCACCGTTTCCCAACCGGCTTGTCCTACAACCACACCTTGGCCAATCTGCTCAGCATCTATCAAAAGCTCAGTCAACCGCACGATGGGGACGGCAATTTGATGCGGGCCGCCAAACGTTGACATGCCAGTAGCGTTGCCGTAAGCCGTCTTGTACATACGCTCTACCAAATAAGCTGTTTGCTGGAACTCAGTTGATAGAGCGAAAGCTTCTGACACCCCGGCCCGGTTTGTTTCAATGCATTGCTGATCTGCACCGCACGAAGTAATTCGATTCGCCCAGAAGCCGAAGCCGCCCGCATCCGGCTCGCGGTCGAGAAAATCCAGGTAGTGCTGGTGAACGAAGTAATCTGTGTTGTTTGCGTTGCCAGGAGTTACATTCAATAGTAGCCTCAAACCCAGTCCATTAGTGAGGGATACGGCCAAATCTGATTTGGTATCGCGATTAAAATCTCCCACAGCGATCGAAATGCCGCCCGCGTTGTCAACGAAGTCTCCCGCATCCTGGAAAGTTCCGTCGCCGGTGCCCAATAGGACCCGCACGTTATTTCTTACGAATATTCCAATCGATACCAAGTCCATTCGTCCATCGCCATTGCATCACGATTGAAGTCCCAGAGGACCAGTGTTCGCGGTTGTGCGGCGCCACTTGTATTTATCGGTGTCCGAAAAGTGCCGTCGCCATTACCGAGAAAGACCGTAATATAGTTTGACCCACCGCCGTTAGCGGTCACCAAATCGGGCTTACCATCGCCGTTAAAATCACCGGTGGCCAGCATCGGAGGTGCGGCAGTGTCATCGTTGATCGCGTAACTCACCGCAGCGCGAAACGTGCCGTTGCCAAGGCCAAGCAACACGCTCACCATCGATTTTGTGTAGATGCTGTTTGACACTGCGAGATCGAGGTGCCCGTCCCGATTGAAATCGGCGGTCACTATTCGGGTGGGTCGGCTCCCAGCGGAGTAGTCTCCTGGGGACTCGAACGTTCCATCGCCTTTTCCAAGTAGGACGCTTACCGTTCCAACGTCTTGATTCGCCGTAGCCAAATCCAGCTTACCGTCATGATTGAAGTCTCCGGCGACCATCGTCAGGGGACTTGTCACCGGAAAGTTAAGCGGCGACTGAAACGATCCGTCTCCATTTCCGAGAAGCACCTTGCCGTCAGCGACCAAATCCATCTTTCCGTCACCGTTGAAATCGCCCGTAACAAGAGTCTGGGCTCCCGTCGGATAGCTGCCCGCCTGGCTAAACTTCACACTCTGCGCTCTCACACTTTGGGTAACGCTCAACACAATGAACAAGAGGAGAAAATGACAAAGCGTATGAATACAGGTTCTGTTCATGCACTACTCCCTTCGGGTACAACTAGCACCGTGCATCACGGCTCAAACCGTTTGCGATATTCGCTCGAGCTTATGAACGCCTTGACCATCTCGGACTTTTGATAATCGCCGTTGAATTGATTCAGCTTCTGCAGCCAAAAGTCGTAGCCGGAGTAATCCGTGTCCTGGCTTTCGTTTACGTTGCGGCGCAGGTACCCGAAGTACTCCATCAGCACAAAGGCGCGATTGAATTCGGCGCTGTATAAGTTCTGATTTTCTGAGACCTGTCGCAAAGCTTGCGCCCGCGCCATCGGGTTGCTGGTGTCTGTCGCGCTCCCAAAGAAGCCAATCGCCGTTGCGCGTTCGCTCGATGACAGCACGTTTCCGGCATTCTGATTAAGCTTGTCGACAAACTGTGTTGGCGTCAGCGAAGTTGGCAACGCAGTAGCAAACCGTGAGCGCTGCACGAACTGAGCGACAAAAGCCTGCTTGTGATATTCCAACACCGTCTCCCAGCCGCTCTGGCCCACCACGACGCCCTGGCCGATCTGCTGGGTGTCCGGCAGAAACTCATTGAACCGGACCGTGGGTACCGGTAGTAGGTGCGCGCCGCCAAGAGCCGATCCGCCATTAGCATCGCCGTAAGCAGCCTTGTATATGCGTTCGACCAGATAACCGGTGTTCTGAAATTCAATCGACAGGAAAAAAGCAGCCGATTCGTCAATGCGCTTAGCGTTCCGGCACGCCGCTCCAGTGCCACCGGAGCCGCACACGTCGATATTGTTGGTCCAAAACTCCCAACCCGGCGCGTCCGGCTCACGGCTAAGGAAATCTTCATAGTGCTGTCTGGCAAAGAAAGTCGAGTCGTCAATCGGGTTAGTGTTTTGCCCCAAAAAGAGAAGGGTCGCGACCCTTATTCCACCAAGAAAGGTTGTATTGCCGGCATTGTTATATAGACTGATCCTGTACCGGTTGAGACTCGAAGTAAAATAGAAAGCGGAAAAGTCGATGGTCCTTGAGACCTCTCCCGGAGCGAAAGTTAGAGAACCGCTGGGTCCGGTGTTAATGCCAGAATCGCTTCGAGTTTGATAATCGCACGAGACTGTCTGACTCAAATCCCCGCTGCGAGTTATTGTGATCTGAACTTTCGCGGGCGCCGGATAAGTCGCAGAATATATTCCTTCATTGAATCCCAAACCGCTCGGTGGGGGATCGTTGCCGGGTTGCATCAGCGGCTGCCAATCGATACTAGCATCACCAAAGTCTCCAGGGCCGCGATCTGACACCTCATGCTCATCACTGCCGTCCGCATTCATTATGAAAATTGCGGACCCGCGATTGACCCACACGCTAATTGCGTAAGTCAGGTCTCGCACAAATGCGATTTTCGTGCCGTCGGGCGACCATCTCGGGGTTTCATAGTCGAATGGAGAATGTGTAAGCTGTCTCATCGCAGTCCCGTCGGGATTGATCGTGTAGAGCTGAAAGCACCTCACCGTGTAACACGAAGCAACGTCGCCCTTGTTGCCATAGAACAGTATCTTCGATCCGTCAGGCGACCACGCCGTCGATAGAAAGTCGTTCATCCGCGACCTGACTATCTCGTGCCTCTTGCTACCATCGGCATTCATTACATGGATGGCAAACGTTCCTTTTTGATCCCAACTGCTAAAGGCAATCTGACTACCATCCGGCGACCAGGTTGGATTGGAATTAACTGTCCCAACGTCCTTGGTCAGTTTTACCAGGGAACTCCCATCGGTGTTAACTGTGTAGATATTTGTATCAAGTATTCCTGGACAAACGTCTACGCCACTAATAATTTTGCCAAAGGACAGGAGGAATTTTGTGCCGTCAGGCGACCACTCGAAAGAGCTAATCTCCGGACATATCACCCCGCTTAGGCCGGGAAGTTTATCCAGTGTTAGACGCTGCGTATTCTTGCCTGTTGCGTCCATTATGTAGATTGTATAGCTGCCGGGAGCGTGATCAGGATCAACAAAATCCCGGTTGCTCCGCAACGCGATCTTTGTCCCGTCAGGCGACCACTTGGCGAGGTCATCATAAATGGACGCGTAGGATGGCATGTCTGGATTGCGCTCGCTATCAAACGTCAGTTGCGTTGGGTTACTGCCGTCTGGATTGAAGCTCCAAATTTTTAGGCCGTTGTCCTTGTTTCTGTCGCTACTGAAAACCAGCTTGCCGTTTACCGTTGTTGGAGTCGAGGATCGTTGCATCTTGAGGTTGTTTGCTCCAGGTTTGGCAGCTTCGACGTTGGACGTGCTGGTCTCGGTCCCCAATGCTACCGCCAGGCAAGTCAACAAGACCAGGTAAACCGATTTGGCCTGACTTAGTCGAATCTTAAACATCTCAAAACCTCCCTCTCGGATCTGCACTGTGATCGCAGATCGGACGTGGTAACCGCTGAGGGATTTTCACCGCGGCAAGACAGTTTCAACCGCGGCAGACGGATAGCGACGAGTAAGCATTTCGCTTGGTTTGAGGGAAAAAGGAATATCACGCATGAATACTTCCTTGCGGCTTGGCGGGCTTCACCGCATTTTACCTTACGGTTGGCCAAGACGCCCACGATACTCACTCGAAGTAATGAACGCCTTAACCATCTCAGACTTTTGAAAGTCCGCCTTGAATTGATTCAGTTTCGTCAGCCAAAAGTCGTAGCCCGAATAGTCCGTGTCCTGGCCTTCGTTTGCGTTGCGGCGCAGATAGCCGAAGTATTCCATCAGCACGAAGGCGCGATTGAATTCGGCGTTGTATAAAACTTGATTTTCGGCGACCTGTCGCAGAGCTTGCGCGCGTGCGGACATGTTGCTCGTGTCCATCGCATTGCCGAACAGACCAAGGGCGGTGGCGCGCTCGCTTGATGACAGCACGTTTCCCGCGTTCAGATTCAACTTGTCGACGAATTCTGCCGGCGTCAGCGTGGTTGGAAACGCGTTCGTGAAACGCGAGCGTTGTACGAACTGCGCGACGAAGCTCTGCTTGTTGTTCTCAAGTACGATGTCCCAACCGGCTTGGCCTACGACTACGTCCTGACCGATCTGCTGGGTGTCGGGCAGGAATTCATTGAGGCGCACAATTGGAACTGAGACCTGATGGGTCCCGTCAATCGTGGAGATGCCGCTGGCGTCGCCGTAGGCAGTCTTGTATAGCCGTTCGACCAAACCGGCGGTTTGCTGAAATTCCGATGACAGCAGAAAAGCCGCGGAGACATTTGTCCGCTTCGCATCGATGCACGATGCCGTCGCTCCACACGAGGTAATCTGGTTGGCCCAATAATCAAACCCTTCCGCATCGGGCTCGCGATCGAGAAAATCTACGTAATGCTGGTGAACGAAGTAGTCTGTATTGTCCAGATTGCCGGGAGTTACGTTTAGTAGCGCGACCGTCAACTGACCACCGATGTTCGCAGCCAAATCCGGCCTGGTATCGCCGTTAAGATCCGTCACTACCACCGAAACGCTGCTCGAACCCTCTATTAGACGTCCGGTATCCTGGAATGTACCGTCACCCTTTCCGAGCAGGACTTGAAGGGCGCCGGTGGAGAAGACGCCCGCTGACACTAAGTCAAGCTTGCCGTCACCATTGAAATCACCGGGCTTCAGATCTGCGGAAGTGTTGTTCAACTGAAAAGTGAAGCTGGGGGCCTTAAAGGTTCCATTTCCATTGCCCTTCAATATCTTCAAGTATTCATCCGTCAGAGCGACGTCAAGTTTACCGTCGCGATCGAAGTCTCCCACAACAACCGACAAAGCTCCCGAACCGTTCACGCCCGAGTTGGTGGTTGAACTGATCGGAGTTTGGAAGGTCCCGTCCCCTTTGCCAAGGAAAACGTTGACAGTCTTGGCCATCCTGAGAGCCACGATCAGGTCAATCCTTCCATCGGCATTGAAATCTCCCGCCGCTAAAACTGCCGGCACTTCAGAGAAACTATAGCCTTGAGGATTCTGAAACGTTCCGTTGCCATTGCCGAGCAATATATCTATATCGTTGTTACCTCCGGAGAGTGCGAGATCCATCCGACCATCACGATTGAAATCGGCGGCGAGAATACGAGTCGGATACCTACCGATGGGGTAATTTACTGGCGGCCCAAACGATCCATCGCCCTTTCCAGGAAATATGCCGATCTTAGCCGCGTAGGGGAATGCTATTGCAAGATCGAGCTTGCCGTCGCGATTGAGGTCTGTGGCTATGATGTAGTGCGGAGCAGCATCGAGGTGATAAGTCACCGCAGGTTTAAGTGTGCCGTCCCCATTACCCAAAAGCATTGCCAGATCATTATTGGTGACGTCGCCTGCGACCAGATCCATTTTGCCATCGGGCTGGATAAGTAACGGGCGAAGTAAACTTGACGCCTTGTGCCGCCCCGCGCTGCGCAAGACTCATCGAGAGAAGCAGCAAGAAAAGAGCATAAAGCGCGGAGCGAAGATGACCGCGTAGCGAAAATTGTCGCGCCGTCTCGGTCGTGGGTTGAATCATGATGACTGCCTCCTTTTAAGTTGATGGTTCTTTATGGGCACTCATGAGCCTGACAGAAAAATACACCGTCTCCATTTTCATCGAGAGATCGGGGGCCGGATTGTTCATTACGGGCAATCGGTGTTCCCTCCTGAAATAGCAGTTTTTCGGAGGTACTGACTGATACTGTGGGGGAATTACCTGACAGAGGGTGAAATTCTCCTCACATCGGTCAAACAAATGGAGTCGGGACTCTAGCATACTCTAGACGCTTTCTTCCAAGCCGAACCCACGGAGAGTCAAGCGGGATTCCAAGCTTTAGCTTGCCGTGACGCGAGTCAGAACCACCTGCGGTAGCGGGTGGTTGATCAATCGTCTGGCCAAGTCGAGGCGGAGCTAGACCGCCCGCTACCGCAGGCGGTTCTGACTCCCGCCACATCTAGCCTACGTCTCCTAACTTCTGATACATTGCAGCCCATGAGTGTGGCCCTGCGCGTCGAGAATGTTTCCAAGCAGTATCGGACTTATGCGCGACCGTCCGATCGACTGAAGGAATCGATCACGCGTGGAAGACTGCGACGGCATCAAGAATTCTGGGCTTTGCGCGATGTCAGTTTCGAACTCGATAAAGGCTCGACGGTTGGCGTCGTCGGTCCCAACGGTTGTGGCAAGTCGACGCTGTTACAAATCATCGCCGGGACGCTGGAGCCAACTCATGGAAATGTCTGGCATGAAGGGCGCGTAGCGGCGCTGCTGGAATTGGGCGCCGGATTCGATCCTGAGTTCACTGGCGTCGAAAACGTTTACCTGAATGCTTCGCTGCTGGGACTCTCGCGCCGCGAAACCGATCGACTGTTTCCTTCGATCGAACGCTTCGCAGAGATCGGGCAGTTCATCTATCAACCGGTGAAGACTTATTCAAGCGGCATGTTCGTGCGGCTGGCTTTTGCGATCGCCGCGAGTGTCGAACCGGAGATTCTTTTGGTTGACGAAGCGCTGGCAGTGGGCGACGCCGTCTTTCAACATCGCTGCCTGCGGCGTATGCAGGAATTGCAGGAGCGCGGCACAACGGTATTGTTTGTATCGCACGATCTGGCGGCGGTGCGAGCGCTTTGCGCGCGCGCGCTTCTGTTGAATGCGGGGCGAGTCATCGAAGACGGTAAGCCGGCTGACGTGCTCAATCGTTATCAGAAAATCATCATGGCGCGCGAGCAGGCATATGATGAAAGCACCGCGGCGTCTGGTGAATCGATAGACCGGGGGGACGAAAGCCTGCCGCCGCTCTGCTACACTTATCGACACGGAAATGGCAGCGCCGAGATTATCGCAGCCGAATTGACAGATGCTGCACGTCATGGCGTCGAGCTCGTTGAGACCGGAGAGTCTTTACTGATGCGCTTAGTGGTTCGCAGCCACCGGAATATCGATCACCCGGTAATCGGTTTTCTGATACGTAATCGTCACGGCATCTCCGCGTATGGCACGAACACGAAAGAGCAGCAAATCGACCTTGGCGCCGTGCGTCTCGGGGAAGTTCTTGAAGTCGTGTTTTCGTTTAATTGCTGGCTGGGAATTGACGATTACTCGATCTCTTGCGCCGTGCATAGTCATGACGGCGAAGCGTACGACTGGCTTGATGGGGTGCGCTTTTTTCGCGTGACAAGCCAACATTTGATTGAAGGCATTGCCAACCTCAACGCCAGCGCGACCGCGCGCCGTCTGGAACATCGCGTCGAACCGAGTGCTGAGATTCAACTGCAAGAAGCCACCAGCGTTTGAACCATGGTTAATGAAGTAGAGAGCATCCTGAACGAAATCCGCGAGCGAGTCCGCACTGAGGAAAACCAGCGCGAGGCTGCCGTTGCAGTTGCGACTCAGAATGGAAAGGATTCGAATCCCGCAATATCGCCGGCGGCGCCCGCGGCCGCGACTGAATCGCTGGCACGTCTGGAGGCGCATCTGACCACGACCTCGCGCGCCTGGGACAGGCTACC
>WNGH01005177.1_pt1 | contig 13528 bp, 10 predicted proteins | sample 5400631 | NCBI WGS metagenome assembly WNGH01 (sample SAMN13153373, study PRJNA577476) | soil metagenome | isolation source: 115 cm soil or saprolite under Garry oak tree replicate 1 | place: USA:California | collected 2016-06-15
GCGCATCGCGGTTCTTGGCGAAGTAGGACCCAAGTGCCTCCATGACTCTGGGCCGGCATTTCGCGTCGCCCACGGTGTTGATCTCGAGCTCGTAATTCCGTAGCCCGACCTCGGCGAAGAGGCGGGCGGTGAAGTCGATGATCTCGACATCCGCGAGCGGCTCCTCGGGACCGAAACACTCGAGCCCCCACTGCCAGAACTGGCGATATCGAAGGAGCTGCGGCCGCTGGCCTCGAAACATCGGCTCGTAGTAGGAAAACCGCACTGGCCGCGGCGCGCGGTGTAGTCCGTGCTCGAGGAAGGCGCGGGTGACCGCGGCCGTGCCCTCCGGACGCAGGACGAGACCGCTCTGACCATGGAGCGACACGTCGTACATCTCGTACCCGACGATGTCGCTCGTCTCGCCGACCGATTTCGTGAACACCCCGCGATCCTCCACGATCGGCGTCACGATCCGCGGGTAGCCGTAGCGGAGCGCGCGAGCCCCGATCACCGCCTGCAACGCGTCGAAGGCGGCCGCTTCTTCGGGGAGCAGGTCCCGCATTCCGCGCGGGGCCTGAAAACTCGGCATGGGAGGTCACACGATAGACCGATAGAGTGGTGAGCGATGAATCGTCGCACGCTTCTGCGCACCGCGGCCGCGACCCTGGTCGTGACCGCGTGCGGATCGCCCGCGGCGACGCCTGGAGGTACGGCCACGAAGTCACCAAGTCCGAGTCCCACCCCGAGCTCCGCACCCGCGACCAAGGCGACCGTCGAGCTCGCCAAGGGCGGCACGTTCACGTTCACGCTTCGGCCCGACAAAGCCCCTCAGACCGTGGCGCGCTTCGCGGAGAAGTCGCGGAGCGGGTTCTACAACGACAAGATCTTCCACCGCGTCGAGGACTGGGTGGTCCAGGGCGGCGACCCGCTCGGCACCGGGACCGGCGGCGAGAAGGTCCCCTCCGAATACAACGATCTCTCGTTCAAGCTCGGCTCCGTCGGTATCGCTCGCGGGCAGGACCCAGCGATCAACAACGGGTCGCAATGGTTCGTAGTGAAGAAGGACTCGACATTCCTCGACAAGCAGTACACGAACTTCGGAATCGTCACATCCGGGATGGAAGCCGTAAACGCGATCCAGATCGGCGACAAGATCAAGACAATCAAGATCGAGTGATCCGCGCCGCGGCCGCCCTCTCGATCGCAGTCGTGCTCACCGGGTGCAGCCCAAGCATCGACTCGTTCTCGATCCATCGCTTCAGCGCGTCGACCGAAAACGAATTCGCTGCGCTGGATCGGACCGTGAGCGATGCAGCAATCGCATCACGCCTTTACCTCGGCTTGTACACACGAGGCAACGACCTCTGGCCAACGCCGATGCCTCGCCCGTGACCCTCACGACCCGCGGCTCACTCGCGCTCGTTGTTTCGTTCGTCGTGTTCGTCGCGATCGCGCTTCCGCTCGACCGGTCCAGCACGGCCGTGCAGCAGTTCGCGCTCTCATTCCTCGCCTGGGTGTTCCTCGCGATCGCGCTTGTGCTGCAGCCGCCCGCGATCCGCGTCCAGGTCATTGTCCTCGTCGTGGTCGCGACGCTGCTCGAGTGCCTCGGCTCGCTCATCTGGGGCGCCTACACGTACCGGCTCGAGAACCTGCCGCTCTATGTCCCCGCGGGTCACGGGCTGTTCTATCTGTCAGCGCTGCGAGCCGCTTCCCTGCCGGTGCTGCAGCGTCACGCTCGCGCCATCGTCATCGCGGTCACCGCAGGCGCGAGCGCATGGATGCTGTACGGGCTCATCGCGCGGCCGCTCCCCGACCTCCTGGGGTTCGTCACCTGGGCGATCTTCATTCGGTTCATCGTCCGCGGACGCTACCCGCTCCTCTACGGCGTGAGCTTCCTCATGACGACGGCGCTCGAGCTGTACGGAACATCGCTCGGGATCTGGACCTGGTCGGGGGTCCTTCCCGTGTTGATGCTGCCTGCCGGTAACCCGCCGACCGGCATCGGCGCGGGCTACGCCGCGATGGACGCGCTCACGCGGCGCATCGTCGCGCGAGTCGAACGCGCACGCGCTGCGCGCCGGCTCGCACTGCCCGTCACCGTACGACCCGGTACGTGATGTCGGTGCGGTCCGCCGACTTGAGGACCTTGATCGTTTCCAACCGTGCCGGCTCGTCGCCAAGGTTCTCGAAGAGTCGAAGGCCGTTTCCGAAAAGCACCGGAACGATGCCGATGTGGATTTCGTCGGCCAGCCCCGAGCTGATGCACTGCTGAGCGGTGCTCGCGCCGCCGACCACGGTCACGAGTTTGTTGTCGCCTGCGGCTTTCTTGGCCTTCTGGATCGCGCTGATCAGATCGCCGACGAACGCAAATGACAGCTTCGCGTTCTCGCCTTTCGCGACGGCTTCCGGGGGATGATGCGTGACAACAAAGATCGGTACCTGGAATTCGTAGCCGGTGAAGTCGCCGTTCGCCATCTCATAAGCACGCCTGCCCATGAGCACGGCCCCGGTATTGGCAATCGCGTCCTGCAACATCTCGGTCTTCCGGAGCGCGGCAAGATCCGGATAAAGGCGCGCGACGCTTCCGGTGCGATCGTTTACGAAGCCGTCCAGTGACGTCGTCATGCCGACGATGACCTTCGCCATCAGCCGACGAAAGCGCGGGCGGTCTGCTCGAAGAGCTCCGTCGAAAGGCGAAGCGATTCCTGGTCGATCCGCTCGTCGTTTCCATGGAACATCTTGGCGAAGTCCTTGAACGAGATCCGCTCGCTCATGAGGCCGTACCCATACGCGGTCACGCCCTTGCGGCGAAAGTAGCGTGCGTCGGTCGCGCCGACGATCAGGAACGGGATCGTCTCCGCGCCGGGCACGAGCTTTTGGGTGACCGTCGTGAGCGTGTCCCAGAGCGGCGTGCGCGTCGGCGACTCGCTCGCGGGATTGTCCCCTTCCGCGGTGATTTCGACGTCCTTCCACAGCTCGTCGCCGATGGCCTCGCGGAGCATCTCGCGCACCTTCGGCCCGTCGTCGCCTGCGATCGTGCGGATGTCGATGTCCACCTCGGCGCTGTCGGGTATGACGTTCAGCTTCACGCCCGAGTGTGCGATGTTCGGCGAGAACGTCGTGCGTGTGGCCGCGTAGAACATCGGCGCGGTCCCTTCGGGCCCGCGATCGAGCGCCATGTCGAACGTCGCGGCGTTGGTGAGCGCGAGACGCGACGCGGCTGGTAGGTCGAGACCATCGATGAACTGACGCCAGATCGAGTGGAGGCGCAGCGGCGCCCGATATTTCCCGACCCGCGTGATGATCTCCGCGGCCTTGACGAGCGCGTTGTCGGACTGGTACGGCATCGAGCCGTGGCCCGGCGTGCCGCGCACGCGAAGGCGCGTCCACTGCGAGCCTTTCTCGGCCGCGATGAGCGGCAACTTTGGAGAACCGCCGGCGAGCGGGAACCGCATACCGCCGAACTCGGTCACGACGTAATCGGCCTTCACGTCGTCCCACGCGTTCTCGGTCAGCCAGGCCGCCCCGTACGTGCCGAGCGCTTCCTCATCCGCCACGGCGGAATAGATGAGCGTTCCTTTCGGACGGAAGCCGGAGATAAGGAGTCGCCGCACCGCGACGGCCATCGACGCGGTCACGTCGAGCATGTCCACCGCGCCGCGTCCCCAGACCTCGCCGTCGATGAGCTCGCCGGCGAACGGATCGTGCCGCCATCCCGAGGGCGTTACCGGCACGACGTCGGTGTGCCCCATGAGGTGGAGCGACGGCGCCTTCGGGTCGCTCCCCTCGATCCGGAGCACGAGGCTGGCCCGCCCGGGCACGGGTTCGTACCGCTTCATCTCGACGCCGGGCACCCGCAGATAACTCTCGAGCAGATCGACGCTCCGAATTTCGTGACCGGATTCGGGCGTGCCTTCATTCACGCACGAATTGCGGATCAGGCGCTGGAGGACGTCGGTCGTCTCGGCGGTCACATCGGTCGACACCGTGCTCATCATGCCTCCATCCGGATTTCCTCGAGGTCGAGGTCCCGCTCGATGTTGCGAAGTACGTCGTCGTCGATGGCCCCACGGTCGCGCATCGCCGCCAGAGCATCGCGCTGCGCGTCGATGACGTCGCTGCGAATCTGCCGGTGCTCCACCAGCTCCTGCTCCGCCTCGTTGCCGGGCGCTTCGTGGAGCTGCTCTTCGTGCTCGGCGCGGTGCTGGTAGCTCGTGCGCAGCTGATCGATCAATGGCTTGTGATCGGGCCATTTCTTTTCGAGGTCGTCGATCCGCCGCAGGGCTTCCTCGATGAGTTCCTGCCGAGCGTGCGACTCCTCATGTCCGTCGTCCGCATCGCCACCCAGACCGACTGCCCGGATCACGAGCGGCAGCGTCAAGCCCTGGCCGACGAGCGTCACGAGGATCACCGTGAAGGTGATGATGATGATCGCGTCGCGCGCCGCTAGCGCGTTACCGGGCAGCGAGATCGGAAGCGCCAGCGCCGCCGCCAGCGAGACCACGCCGCGCATACCGGCCCACGAAAGGACGATCGACTCGCGGAGACGAATGCGGCGCTGATTCTTCGCGAGGAGCTCGCGTACGCTCATGGCCGAGATCCAGATCGCGCGGACCGCGATGAGAGCGATGCTCACGAGAACGCCGACGGCCGCAAGCTGGAGGAGCGTCGTGCGGTCCATTCCTCGCGAGATGCTCGAGATCTGGAAGCCGATCGCCAGGAACACAACGCCGTTCAGGAGGAAGACCAGGCTGTCCCAAACCGCTCGCCCGGCAAGGCGCGCCTCCGAGCCCATGATCTGGGAAGAGCGCCTGCCGATGAAGAGTCCCGCGGTCACCGCGGCCAACACGCCGGAGACACCAAGCAGCTCCGCCGGAAGATAGGCCGCGTAGGGCGTGAGCAGAGAGATCGTGATCTCGACAGGCGTGTCGGTGATGTGGGTGCGCACCCACGCGATGATCCAGCCTAGGACGAGCCCAATGAGGATGCCTCCGAGTGCCACGAAGACGAAGCTCGCCAGCGATCCGACCACCGAGACCGTCGCGGCCGCGGCGGCCGCACCAAGGGCCGCGCGGTAGATCGTGAGCGCGGTCGCGTCGTTGAGCAGGCTCTCCCCCTCGAGGATCGACACGATCCGCCGTGGGACGGCGAGGCGTTGGGCGATCGCGGTCGCGGCTATCGCATCAGGCGGCGACACGATGGCGCCGAGCGCCGCGGCGAGAGGCCAGGACATCCCCGGCACGACCGCCATCGCGATGACGGCCACGACGGCGGCAGTGACCGCCACGAGCCCGATCGCGAGGGAGCTGATGTTCTTCAGGTTCGTGCGGAAGTCGCGGATCGGCGTCAAGAACGCGCTCACATAGAGGAGAGGCGGTAGCACGACGAGGAAGACGATCTCCGGATCGAGCTCGAGCCGAGGGATGCCGGGGACCAATCCGACGACAAGCCCGCCGAGGAGGAGAAGGACCGGATAGGGCACGCGGATCCGCCGCGAGATCGTGACGAGCACCGCGACCACGACGAGGAGGGCGAGGAGCAGTTCGGCCGCGAGCATTAGGGGATCGGCACGGTACTCAGTCCTGCACGCCGCCTTTCGTCATCGGCAGCGGATCGAGAACCCGCCGGAGATCCTTCTCGGGCATGATCTTTTCCTCGCGCGCCACTTCGAACAGCGGCCGGCGCTCAGCGAGGGCCTTCTTCACCAGCGCAGCGGCTTTCGCGTAGCCGATGTGCGGCGACAGCGCGGTCACGATCAGCGACGGGCTCGCGTCCATGAGCTCCTTCGCGCGATCCTCGTCGACCTCGAGTCCGGCGATCGTCTTCTCACGCAGCACGCGCACGGCGTTCGTGAGGATGGTCGCGGAGAAGCAGTTCGCGTAGTTGATCCCCGGCATCATCACGTTCAGCTCGAGCTGCCCGGCCTGCGCGCCGTGAGCGACCGCGGTGTCGTTGCCGATCACCTGGAAGCAGACCTGGTTCACCATCTCCGGGATCGCCGGGTTCACTTTGCCGGGCATGATCGACGAGCCCGGCTGCACCGCCGGAATCCGCAGCTCGCCAAATCCCGTGCGCGGACCGGAGACGAGGAGGCGGATGTCGTTGCAGATGCTCGACACCTCGATCGCCGCAGTGCGCATGCCGCTCGAGATGCGGACGAACGGCGCCATCGACTGCATCGCGGCGAAGAGATTCTTCGCGCTCTTGATCGGTTCGCCGTACCACTCAGCGAGATACGCGCAGACCCGCTCGCGGAACTGCGCGTCGGCGTTGAGACCGGTCCCCGCGGCAGTTCCGCCGATCCCGAGCTCGCAGAGCTCCGAACGTCCCGCCCGCAGACGCGCCGCCGCGCCGCGCACGCGCTCGGCCCAACCCGAGAACTCCTGGCCGAACGTGATCGGCACCGCGTCCTGCAGATGGGTGCGCCCCGGCTTCACGCAATCGGCGTAGCGGCTCGCCTTCTCGGCGATCGCGTCGGCGAGCGTATCGAGCTCCGCGCACAGCGTCTTGGTGAGCTCGAGGGCGGCGAGTCGCATGGCCGTGGGTGTCGTGTCGTTGGTCGACTGAGCCATGTTCACGTGGTCGTTGGGATTCACGTGCTCGTACGCACCGAGGTCGCCGCCCAGGATCTGGTTCGCCCGATTGGCGAGGACCTCGTTCACATTCATGTGAAAGGACACGCCGGCGCCCGAGTGGAAGACATCGACGACGAATTGATCCATGTGCTGTCCGGCGAGCACTTCGTCGCACGCGGCGACGATCGCGTCCTTCCGCCTCTCGTCGAGGCGGCCGGCCTCGCCGTTCGCGAGCGCGGCTGCACGCTTGATTCGAACGAAGGCTCTGATGAACGCGGGAAAGGCTCGATAGCCACTGATCGGGTAGTTCTCGATCGCTCGCTGGGTCTGCGCGCCCCACAGGGCGGTGGCGGGGACCTCTATCTCGCCCAACGTATCGCGCTCACGACGGGAGCTCACCGCCCGCGAGCATAGTGTCGGCGGGTCGCACTTGACGGCGGTGTCAATCTCTGTCCGTCATGCTCCAGGCTCAGCCGGCGCCAGCCCCTGAGGCGATCCGCACGCGGCTCATCGTCGAGCCGCCCCGCGCCGTCCGCCAGTCCGTCCTCCCGGCCGAGGACGACCAGCTCGCCGAGGCTGAGGCCGCGGTCGCAGGAATCCCGCCCACGCTGCTCCGGCAGTTCGGCGCGACGATCCGGCAGACCCACGAGCGGGCGCGTGTCGTGGTCATCGACGTGCCGGCCGACCGGCAGACAGCCCTCGTCGAGGCACTCGCGGCGATCGGGATCCCGGCACGCCCGCCGAACCTCGTCCAGCCGATGCTCAACGAGAGCGTCCCGCTCCTGAACATCCCGGCGGTGTGGCGCGCGGGTTTCGATGGTTCGGGCATCCGGGTCGCCATCGTCGACACCGGGATCGACGCGGCGCATCCCGATTTCACCGGTCGGGTCGCCGCGCAGTCGGACTTCAGCGGCGTGGGAAACACAGACGACGTCGGCCACGGCACCCACGTGGCCGGGATCGTCGCGGGCGGCGGCGCGGTGTACCGCGGCGTCGCCCCGCGCGCGACGCTCGTCATCGCGAAGGCGCTCAGCGCGGCGGGCGGCACCGAGGACGCAGTGCTCGCCGCGATGTCGTGGGCGAGTCGTCAGGACGTCCGCGTGATGAATCTCTCGCTCGGCGGCCCGGGCTCGGCGACCTCACCGCTCGCGCGCGAGGTCGACGCGCTCGCGGCCGAAGGGATCGTTGTGTGTGTGGCCGCGGGCAACGCCGGGCCGGCCGCGCGAACCATCAGCTCGCCCGGTGACGCGAAGGGTGCGCTGACCGTCGGCGCCGCGGATAAGGAAAGTGCGCTCACGTTCTACAGCTCGCGCGGCCCGGTGCCCGGAGTGCGCTACGGAAAGCCCGACGTTGTCGCGATCGGCGGCGGCGTCACGCAAGGCGCGGCCTGTGCGTACGGCACAGGCGTCGCGAGCGCGCGGGCGCAGGCGCTCGCGAAGGATCCGTGCGCGGTCGCACCGCAATACGTGCGGATGAGCGGCACGTCGATGGCGACACCGCACGTCGCAGGGATCTGCGCGCTGCTGCTCCAAGCCATTGGCGACGATCACGCGAGTGTTGTCACACATTCGACACGAGTGCGGCGCGCGCTGATCAGCTCGGCACGCACGATGCGCGGCACAACGAAAAGCGAGACTGGGGCGGGCCTCGTCGATGCCGAGCGGGCGTTCGCGCAGTTGCGGACCACGCGGCGAGTCGCCGCCTAACAGACCATCGCGGCGGAGCCGCGAAGTGCGCCGATTGAGCCGTACAATAAGAGTTCCGAAGTGCAGAAGAATCGGCTGACCTGGATGATCGGTGGCCCCCAGGGAAGCGGAATCAACGCCTCCGCCGAAGTATTCGCAAAGGCCTGCTCGCGAGCGGGTCTGCGTGTCTACGCGAACATCGAATACCACTCGAACATCATGGGCAAGCACTCCTTCTATCGCGTCCGCGTGGACGACGAGGACGTGCGTTCATACAAGGACAAGGCCGACATCCTCGTCGCACTCGATCTGGAGACGCTCGCCGGCGACGGCGACCATCGGCGCTGGGCCACGCACTACGGCCATCTCGCCGAAATCAACGATGGCGGCGGCGTCATTTTCGACAGCGAGATCGGCTACGACCCCGCGTCGGCCAACCGTCCGGACCTGCGCTTCTACCCGGTCCCGTTCATGGAGATCATCAAGAAGGCGCTCGAGGAAGTCGGCAAGGGCGAACAGGCACGCCGCTACGAAGTCATGAAGAACACGGTCGGGCTCGGCGCATCGCTCGCGCTTTGCGAGTACCCGTTCGATCTCGTGGCAGAGGTCATCCGCTCCCAGTTCAAGGGCAAGCGCGCCGAGGTCGGCGAGCTGAACGTGCGAGCCGCGAAGCTCGCGTTCGAGCACGTCAAGCAGCACGAAAACGCGAGGGACTTCCCGTACACGCTCAAGCCTTTCCGCGAGCCGAAGGCGCGCATCCTCGCGAAGGGCTACGAGATCCACGCGATTGCCAAGCTGAAGGCGGGCTGCGCGTTCCAGACCTACTACCCCATCTCGCCGGCGACCGACGAGAGCGTGTTCCTCGAGCGGCAGCAGCGCGACTACAACCTGCTCGTGGTGCAGTGCGAGGACGAGATCAGCTCGATCAACATGGCGGTGGGCGCCGCGCACATGGGCGTGCGCGCGGCGACCGCGACGAGCGGACCCGGTTTCGCGCTCATGGTCGAGGGCATCGGCTTCGCGTCGATCACCGAATGCCCCGGTCCGGTCCTCGTGATGTACCAGCGCGGCGGACCCTCGACGGGCATGCCCACACGGCAGGAGCAGGGCGACCTGCAGTTCGCGCTGCACCCGGCGCAGGGCGACTTCCCGCACATCGTCATCGCGCCGGGCGACCTTCGCGAGGCGTACCAGGACACGTTCTCCGCGTTCAACTGGGCCGAGCGCTACCAGATGCCGATCATCGTGCTGAGCGACAAGAAGCTCGCGTCGGTCTACACGACGATCGACAAGCTCGAGCTCAAGTGGGACAAGATCGATCGCGGTGAGGTGTTCACCGGGTCAGAGTGGACCGCGGTCGACGCGAAGGGCGCGAACGACGCCGGGACGCAGGCCGGCCACAACGGAAACGGCCACGGGAAGATGGACCTTGCGAACGTGAAGGAATACCTCCGGTACGCCTTCGCGAAGGATGGCATCTCGCCGCGTTCTCGCCCGGGCATCAAAGGTGGACGGCACTGGATCACGAGCGACGAGCACGATCCCGACGGACACATCACCGAAGGCGTCGAGATGCGCGTCGCGATGATGGAAAAGCGCATGGGCAAGCTGAAGCTTGCGCAGCGCGCGATCCCCGAGGAGCAGCAGTACTTCCTCCACGGGCCGAAGGACGCCGACCTCACCGTGCTCGGGTGGGGCTCGACGAAAGGCACCATCCTCGACGCGCTCAAGGTGCTCGAGGCGCAGGGCAAGAAGATCAACTTCCTGCAGTGCCGTCTGATGAAGCCCTTCCCGTCGCAGGCGGTCGGCGACATCCTGCGCAGGGCGAAGCGCATCGTGTCGATCGAGGAGAACTACTCGGGCCAGCTCGCGCAGGTCGTCCAGGAGCACACCGGTGTGATGATCGATGAGCGCATCAACAAGTTCGATGGCCGCCCCTTCAGTGAGGACGAGGTTACAAGCGCGGTCACGAAGGTCTACGAAGGCGCGAAGGCCGAACCGGTGGTGACGCATGTCCATTAACGCACCGGCGAAGCCGCTCGCGATCAAGGACTACAAGAGCGATTTGCACAATGACTGGTGTCCTGGCTGTGTCACGCCGGACACGCGAATCGTCATGGGGGATGGCACCAGCCGACCGATTGCCGACGTCAAGACGGGCGACTCTGTACTGGGACACGACGGTAAGGCGCACCGCGTAACCGAGGTGATGTCGCATTGGCACCCCGACACCCTGCACCAGCTAATCGTGGCCGGCCGTGGCGCGATCTCTTTGACCGCTGACCACCCGGTCTACATCGCGCGCATCGATCCTGTTGCCGAGACGCTCCGCTTCGAGTGGATTCCCGCGGCGCAGGTTGTGAGCGGCGATCAGGTCATGAAGCCGTACGGCCCGCCGATCGTCGAGTTCGAGAAGTACCCGCAACCCTCAGTGACGGCGATCTTTGGGACCCGCGGGCGCAATCTGCGAGCCGTTGCGACCGAACAAGTCGTCACATCAGCCTTCGCGCTAGGGATTGTCGCGGCGAACGAAGTCATTCCCTACAACGGCTTCGTTCACAACCTCGAGGTCGAGGACATCCACTCGTATGTGACCGAGCAGGGCGCGCTTCACAACTGCGGCGACTTCGGCATCCTCACCGGCATTCAGATGGCCTTGCAGCAAATGCAGATCGAGCCCGACAAGCTCGCCGTCTACAGCGGCATCGGGTGCAGCGGGAAGACGCCGCACTACATCAACGGGTATGGGTTCCACACGCTGCACGGCCGCGTGCTCACGGTCGCCACGGGCGGGCGCCTCGTAAACACTGACCTCACCGTCCTCGCGCTCGGCGGCGACGGCGACGGGTACGGGATCGGCGCCGGCTACTTCGTCGGCGCCGGGCGACGCAATGCCGACTTCGCATACATCGTCCACAACAACAACGTCTACGGACTTACGAAGGGTCAGGCCTCACCCACCCTGTCGAAGGGCAAGAAGACGAAGTCGATGCCCGAGCAGGCGATCCAGGACGGCATCAACCCTGTGGCCATGGCGGTCGCGTCGGGCTACACGTTCATCGCGCGCGGCTACGCGCTCGAGCCCAAGTACCTCGCGTCGATCATCGTGAAAGCGATCCAGCACAAGGGGTCGGCGCTCGTCGACGTCCTGCAGACGTGCCCCACGTACAACGACCTCTACACGAAGGAGTGGTACGAGGGCGCGGATCTTCCCGAGAAGCGCTCGCGCTTGTACAAGCTCGAGGACAAGGGGTACGACGGAAAGGTGCAGGACCCGACCGACGCGCAGGAGATCGTCGCCAAGAAGGCGGCGGCCGTCGCGCGAAGCTACGAGACGGACCCCATCCCGATCGGCATCTACTACCAGATCGAGCTCCCGACATATGAAGACGCCGTCGGTCAGCGCATCCCCGCCCTGGCCGAGAAGCCGCTCGTCGAGCAGGACGTCTTCCACCGCGACGTGACGCCGCTCCTCGAGGCGATGCGCTAGCTCCGACCCCCCGCCAGATCCCAGCGCACCGAGCGATATGCTCCGTGACTCCGTGGGCGCGATCGAGCTCCGAGACGTCAGGCGCCTCTTTCGTGCGACGACCGGAACGCTCCGTCGACATACCAAAGAGATCGTGGCCTTGGATGGCCTGTCGTTCGACGTCGGCGAGGGAGAGCTCTTTGGAATTCTCGGGCCGAACGGGGCAGGCAAGACCACGACGATCAAGGTGCTCACTACCCTTCTCATCCCCACCTCCGGGAGCGCGAGCGTCCTCGGGCTCGACGTCGTCCGCGACGCCAAGGAAGTTCGCCGCAAGATCGGCTTCGTCTTCGGAGGCGAGCGCGGCCTCTACTACCGCCTTTCAGGCAGGGACAATCTTCGCTACTTCGCGGAGCTTTACGCGGTCCCCCCTCGGGAGCTCCCGTCGCGAGTCGAGGAGCTCCTCGATCTCGTAGATCTCCGCGACAGGGGAGACGAGCGCGTCGAGGGCTACTCGCGCGGCATGAAGCAGCGGCTCCACCTCGCCCGAACGTTGCTGCATCGCCCCCGCGTCCTCTTCCTCGACGAGCCGACGATCGGTCTCGACCCGATCGGGGCGCGCGAGCTCCGGCGCATCGTGCGGCAGCTTCATGAAAGCGGAGCCACGATCGTGCTGACGACGCACTACCTGTTCGAGGCTGACGAGCTGTGCGATCGGATCGCGGTGATCGACAAGGGACGGGCTGTCGCGCTCGGCACCCCGGAGGACCTCAAGTCGAACGTGAGCGACCTGAGTGTCGTGGAACTCGAAGTGTTCGGCATCGACGCCGGTACGGTCGACCGGCTGCGAGCGCTCGAATTCGTAGACTCGATCGTCGTCGAGCAGCGGGAGCTGCGTCAGGTATTGCGGATCCAGACCCGAATCGCGGAGCGCGCGGTAGCCCCGCTGATCGCGGCGGTCGCTGCCGGACAGGTGGGCCGGGTCGCAGTGCGCGAGGCAACGCTCGAAGACGCATACGTCAGGCTTGTAGGGCGGGTCGAGTGACTGCCGCCCTGCGCCTCGCCGTCCAGTCGGCGTGGGTTGATTTTCAGGAGGTCGCGGTCAACGGCTTCCTGCTCTTCGGCGCCGTGTGGCAGCCGTTCTTCATCGGAGTCACCACGATGTACATGCTCCGCCACCGCGCCGACTTCGATCCGATGTACGTGATCGTCGGAACTACGCTCAGCGGGATCTTCTCGACCCTGCTCTTCGCCGGGAGCGGCGCCATCAGCCACGAGCGCTGGATGGGAACGCTCGAGCTGCTTGTCGCATCGCCCGCATCCTTCTTCGTTGTCATTGGCGGGAGGCTGGCAGGGACGACGATCTTCTCGCTCCTTTCGCTCCTCCTGGCGTACGGCATTGGCGCGCTCCTGTTTGGGTATCCCATCACGATCGCCGAGCCCGGCTGGTTCGCCTTGTCGCTTCTCCTCGCCGTCGTCGCGTTGTGGGCGACGGGCATGTTCTTCGCACCGCTCGCGATCCTCTGGCGCGCGGTCGGACGATTCCTCCTCGGGCTCGAGTACCCGATCTTCGCGCTGTCCGGTTTTCTTTTCCCTGTCTTGCTCCTGCCGGGATGGGTGGTCCCGGTAAGCAATATCCTTCCGCCGTATTGGGCGGCCGTCGCGATGCATGGCGCGGCGAGCGGCGAGCTGGACGTGCCGGGCCTGCTCCGCGCCTGGCTCTTTTTGTTCCTCACGGGCGGCGCTCTGCTCTTCATCGCGCACCGTCTCTTCGATGAGGTGCTGACGCGCGCTCGCCGGGCGGGCACGCTGGCCCT
>WNGH01008890.1_pt1 | contig 13526 bp, 17 predicted proteins | sample 5400631 | NCBI WGS metagenome assembly WNGH01 (sample SAMN13153373, study PRJNA577476) | soil metagenome | isolation source: 115 cm soil or saprolite under Garry oak tree replicate 1 | place: USA:California | collected 2016-06-15
CATCTGGAGATTGCTGAAGGACTTGTCGTCCAGGCCGATCGCCAAGCCCTCTGCCGGGTGCTGCGCAATCTGCTCTCCAACGCCTTCAAATATACTCCGCCCCAGACCACGGTACAGGTTGTAGCCACGCGCTGTGATCCCGTCACCGGGTGCCCGGATGGCATCTCGCAGGTATGCGTCTGTGTACAGGATACTGGACCTGGTATTCCTCCTGAGGATATTCCCTTGCTCTTTGGGAAATTTGTCCGGCTGACACGGGACCTGGCCAGTTCCACCCGAGGAACAGGCCTGGGCCTCTACATCAGCAAGCAATTGGTAGAAGCGATGGGCGGGCGCATCTGGGTCGAAAGTGCGGGCATCGCAGGGCAAGGGAGTCGCTTTTACTTCACGCTTCCCGCTCCCGCGTTTGACCGAACAACGTGAAATGAGAGCTTTCCTCTCCCTTGTGCTGGCTACATTGGTTATCCGCCAGACAAATTGAAAGTTACCCTCTTCCGTTATCTGGTGCTTTGACGAGGAAATGTACCTTGAGTCAAGTTCGGGATGAACATCCTTGCCTGAGAAGGCAACAAACCACTGACCAGGATGAGCACGTCTCTCGTGCTTGTTTCCTTTTGCAAGGAAAACTCTCAGCAACTGCCTGCTGGTTCTTAACAAAAGAAGCAGTGTGAAAGACTTCTCTCAGGTGTTCCCATGCCTCAGGCAGTCACATCTTCCTCTCTGAAAGAGCGTATGCACTTCTGCGATAGTCATGATGGAACCCACCCAGGATCGGGAAGCTGAGGACCTTGCCACCCGTGTGATCTGCTGGCACTGATCCAGCTTTCGGCTCGGGAATCTGCTGTTTGATCCCTTGATGCGGTCTTGTAAATTTGGGAATTCCGTGGGTCTGGCACCATTTTGGTGAATGATGAGCTTGTTTTGAGAGAAAGCATTTTCTCTGTGAGCACAAACAGGATCGTTGCTTCGACTTTGACTTGCGAGATTTCACCAAGATGGTGCCAGACCTATTCCATGGGAGAAATCTTGCTCATTCTGCGGGCGGTAAAACGAGCATGAGTGCAGATTCATTTTTTGGGGCCGAGGGGAAGCGATCTCTTCTGTCTCTGCCGGCCAGTGCTGACACATCACATGACCTCTCCATTTTTCTGAGGACCCCTGCTCGTTTTACCGCCCACATCAGGTCAAAATCTCGCCCACCGATTCTCAACATTTACAACTCCTTCACGTTGTATGTTTCGTGTACGGGCCAAATAGGCCAAAACGCTGGAAGATGTTACTGCGCCCTCTTGAAGCCAATGTTGTCCGGCACAACCGTTGCCGGTCCCACTGCTAACAACTCGGCAGGGTCGATATTGAGCCTCATAAAGGCGATCTTTTCGCTCCACACCTTTCTTAGGAGATCCTTGAAGAAACCAATGGTGAGGAACTCGCCTGCGCAACGGCGATATCCGAAGCCGAATGGCGCATACCCGGCATCGTCGCACACTGGATAGGTCTGGTCGTCGACACGCGCGTACACTGCGCCAAACGCACTGTTGGTTATCGAAGCCTGCCGTCCGTCCTTGACTCGAAAGGCTTCCCTGCTGAAGGGGCATTGAGCCAACCCGACTTGCTTGCACCTGGTTTCGTCGTTCTGTTCACTCGTCGGAGCCTGCTTATAGCGATCCGGGTCGAAGTCATTCGGATTGTTCCAGTGAAGAGGGTCTCTGCTGGTTTCCAGATGAGGCGTAATAATGGTGCTGGGGCCAGTGGACCCAGTGCCAAAAGCTTGTTCCTGAGCAGGCAGCACTGAGGTACTGCCGCGGTTGGGCGAGATGGTCCTGAACAACTCCATCACGAAACGGTCCAGCCTGCTGAATGCGGAGTGGTCCGTTTCGTCGGGGCCACTCTTCATCGTCTTTTCAAACCATGAGCGGACAGCCGGGTCCCCATTGGTTGCCTCCAAGCGGGCTATCATGTTGTAGAGCGTATTGCCCCACTGGCTGAACGCAAGAAAGTTGTGGAAGCACTCGAAGACCATGTCCTCCCTCCTGAAGTTCTCCCCCAGCGCGCCGTTCTTGATCCAGTAGTAGACCAGGGTCTTCTCGGGATTGGGCACATGACCGTCGATCAGCTCTTGCACTCGCTGGTCAATCCAATCTTTGAGGAGTTGACGGAGCTGGCGCACACGCATGTAGTTGTCATGGACGACCTGCAAGATCGGGTAGCGGAAGCTGACGACAGCCACGAAGCTCTGGCCGATCTGCCTGACCTCGGGCGGAATGTCGTCCCCCGTGACGCCAAGGTGAAGGTCCCAGTACATGTCGAAGTATCTCTGGTAGTACTGTTGCATCAGTGGCTTGCCTTCGTTTTGCTCGTCGAAGAGGTAATCGAGGAAGCGTTTGATCTTGTCCGAGTACATCGGACCGTACAGATCCGGCGTGACAGCCGAGTAGTAGATTCTCTTTCTCTCGTTGTTTGGTCCGCGCTTCTGGTACCCCTGGATGAAGACCGTGAGTCCCTCCTCCTCCATATTCAGCTCCCAATTGTTGTAGAGCATCCCGACGAGGTGAGCTGGCATCGCCGCCTCCTTGCTAAGGGAGAGGTCGATCATGGGAAGCAATGGCCGTTCGCCTTGATAGATGGCGCTGAGGAAAAACGGCTTCACGGCGCCCTGGACATAGGCCGGGTCGAAGGTGGGCGGCATCTTCTTGGTGTCGGCAGACTTGTCCTGCTGTTCGGCAGTTTTCGCTGGATCAATCATGTTCTGCTCCTTTTCTCTCTTTTAAATCGCTCAAGATATCTTAAAGAAGGACAACTGGCTCAGAAAGGTAATCACGAGGACGATCCATGCGCCGATCAAGATGGTTACCACTCGCCATACGGCAAGGGACTGACCTGACATCCCGATACTGATGAGCAGCAGGATCAGGATCATGAAAAAGAAGAGGTACAGGAGGTAGTTCAGATCTTTTATGGTGAATGCCAGGACCGTGATCGCCACTACGATCAGCTCTAACGCCAAAACGTTCTGCATGCCAGCAATCAATACATCTGCCAGCAGCGCACCCAGGTACGTCGCAACGACAATCTGTAGCGCCATCATCAGCGAGGCCTTCTGATCCTGCTTGGTGCAGATGATGACGGTGAGGGCCGCCCAATAGAATGGCGGCCCTCCCAAGATCCAGCCGCTCCCTGCTGCAACTGCTGCTCCCACTGCACGCAGCGAGCTAAAGCGCAGCAGCGGGGAGGTCAACGTGAGCTGCGAGGCGCGCGTGGTGAGTGGTGACTGTGACCTGTTCGGTCGCACTTCGTTTCTCGGCATGCTCCGGTGTGACTGGAGCCATGCAAACAAGAACACGAACAGCATCAAGATCGCCCCACCAAGCAGAAAGCCTCCCGCCGCTGCTAGCGCCGTGGCCGGACCACTACGGTTCGCAAGCGAGCTCACGAACGGGATCGTCAAAAGCAATCCCATTGTAGCCGCAACCCGACCATACACCGAGAGGAGTCCGCTGATGAAGACCACAAGGAAGATCTCCCCGATCTCTACCCACCATGGCCCAGCGATGAGCCGACCCAGTGCGGTCATTCCCAGCGACCATGCCTGTGTGCGGTACGACGTGCCGATGTCCCCGAATGAGGTAAGCAATGCACCAGTCATGACCAGGACACCAAACGCACTCTGACCAAACATGGTCAGAACAAGCAGGGGCAGGAACATCGCCAGGGCGGTATAGAAGCCTTTGACCGGATTGGGCTTGGCACCGGAGTTGCTGCGGAAATGAACCGCCATTCTCTTCATCACTCTCTCCTTCCTCGCCAATTTCGACCTCTGGCAATCGGCTTTGGAAAAAATGAAGAAGCCCACAAAAACCGCCAAAAATCTCCGCATAGCTCCTCATATCCGAATCATCAAAATTACGGGAGACCCACAATGTCGTGAGTCGGTTTGGACCTCGGCTAGCGCTCGGCTCCACCTCCTCCCTCGGCGACATAGGAGGCGTCCGCCAGCCACCGTAAAGCCCGCAGGCCGGGCATAAAGAAGTATTCCCCGCCGCGGTTGGTCACGAACTGCGGCAAGCCGTGGAGGCGTTGGCGGATGGGCTGCTTGGGGATAGTGAACACGCCTGTCCCGTCATTGGGCCCACACATCGGATCCTTCTCACTGGGTTGCCCCAATGAAGGTGCCCTGATTGACCCACTCACTCTGGACAAACTCGAACTGCCGCGAAAGTGAGGCACCGATGAAGACGAAGATGATGCCACGCTCGGCTCCGTCGTCCTCCATGACCCCTTTTGGAAGGAGGGGACCGTAGACTGTGCCGCGGCGAATCAAGCGATGGCGATTGACCTGGGTAATTTCGTGCTTGAATTGGTCACGCGGGTTCATGCGCCGTGCATGCGAGCCAAGCGGGCATTTGAGGCCCTTGGGATCGTCATCATAGTACAGAAAATCGTTGTTGCGTTGCGCGTCGGCACCGAGCTTTGGGTCATCATACTCTGGACAGAGTGCGAGGGGCGCACCGCTGCGCCAGCGCCCCATCATCTTGGCAGCCAACCATTCTTCCTCCGCTGCGCTGGTGGTGTGTGCCGCCAAGTATCGGCGGAACGCGGCGACATCTTGATGCAGTTTTCTCAAGGCCACATACGACCCGTTGCGGCCCAGCACCTCGGGCTGGGGCTGCGGAGGCTGCCTCCCCGACTCGTCGAGATACCCCAAGATAAACTCCCCCGCCTTGAGCGGAGCTTCCTGGGGATTGTTCCCAGCAAGACCGCTCCCCTCGATCGTCGGTTGGCCGATGGCGTCCCGAAAGCCGAATGGTTCGCGCCCCGTGGGAAGTTGATAGCAGTCCTGCCGGTAGATCGCCGTCACGCCAGGCATCTGCTGGTAGGCATGTCTTGCAGGTGAGAGGACCTTCGCCAGGCGCGTCTGATCGGGTGCGAGCGCAGCGATCACGAGATGGACCTGGGAGGTGCCCAACGGCCACTCCCACTTTTCAGGAGCGCTCTCGCCCACATCGCCCAGTTCCGCGGCGCGTGCCGCCATCCCCCGCTGGAACTCCGGTGAGAAGCTCTCAAGCGATGCTTGGGGGACGCCTAACGCCTTGAGGCCGTGAGAGGAAAGCGCCACCGCGACCCAGGCATCGCCTGCAGAGCTGGTCAGATCGGTGGCCGAGGCAATCGCGGGTGTGAGTCGCTTCAGCAACTGATGTCCGGCGGCGCGATCGTCGATGCGAAGCATGATGTACGTTGCGGCATACGGCGTAGGACGAGGGCGGAGCACACCGCTCTGAATGTCGTTGAATTCAAGCATGGTTGACCCTCCTGGCGTCACTGTCCCAGGCGTTGTTTGTAAGCGATTGCTTGCTGTCGGATGGGGCGGAGCCAAATACGGCCTGCCGCCCGGCTTGAGCCGCTCTCCCGATTACGTCGCTGCCTGGTCGAGCAGCGGTTTCAACGCCGGGTGCTTCAGCGCCTGCTCAGCCGTAGGGTTGTCGAGCACCTGCTGGAACGCGTGCTGCACCTCCAGCGCTTTCCAGATCTCCTTGACCGTGGGCTCGGGATAGCTGCTATCATAAGCGATGGCTTCATATTGGTGCGCCGTTAACCAGTCCCTGACGCTCGGGTCCGTGATGCCCGGGTAGCCCTCGACATGCGACCAGAACTCCGCAAATGATTGCGCGACGGCGTTGTCGGCAACGGCAAAGTCATCAATGTACTTATCCCATGTGCCGTCGAAGCTGCTACAGAACAGGAGCCGCGTGTCGTTGTCGATGAGAACAACTCTGGCTTCATGTATCGTGCCGAACTGTTTGGCGGCCTCCGCTCGGCGGGGATCGGCCGCTCTCCGCTTAATAGTCTCGCGCAGCACTTGTTCGTGGCCTGGCTTGACGTTCCCAATGATGGTAAATTCTGTCCTCACCCCTGACTTCAGTCCCGGCCGCTTTGGATTCTCCATATCTCTCTCTCCTTTGTGTTGAGATCTCCCGGTTGAGCGCGGTGTCCAAACTGCCGAAATGGATCGGCCTTCCTTTACTTAGACATGATTCAGAGGGCATTTGCTAACTCCCAGGTCCATCTGGCAGGGTTGAAGGCCACTGCCCAGCGCAGGCGCCTCGCCCTCTCTGGTACGAGTATAAGGAGGAGGCGTCATGGAAGCGTCATGAGCAGCGCAACGAAGGGGACGTGCCTGAACCGTTCATCCCACAGATGAACTAGAACGCACTTGGCAGCAAGAACACCGCCCCTATGCCACCGTAAGCAAAGGCCCTTTTCCCTTTATATCGCTCTCCCTGCCAGTCTCTGATACTTCTCTTTTGCATCTTCCCAGGTAGACTCATTCAGCCCGATCTTCCGCAGCACATTCTCAGTTGCGCAAGGCGATCACGATATTCGCATCGAACGTGACCAAAGGGAGATCTGCCGGATTTTGTGGTCCTTGGTCATTCGCTTGTTCCATAAGTTTATACCTTTTGTGAACGGCCTATGCAAACATCTAGGTCTTCCGTCATTTTGATGTTGAGGGTGAACGGGAGTTAGGCACAGGTTTGAAAATCTAAAAGGAGGTGTGGTGAATTGCGAAGGCTCTGTACATCTTGTAGAGATACAAGTTTTCTACCCCTATCTCGTGGGTCAACTTTGGATGTGAGTAGGCCAGTGGCGATAAACCAGGTAATCCTCTCGAACCTGACACACAGCAAGCGCACGGCTGTATCGATAGAAATATACTTATCCTGAGCGTCACCGGTTGTCTCACTCACAAAATAACCCTCATAAAAATCAATGCGTGTTGGCAAGTCACTTGTTGATATTTAACCCTTCAATACTATCTATGTCTATACTGCGGTCTAAGCATTTTTCAAGGACCCGTACCAGCTTGACGACAGTAACCCTTGTTGTTGCTTTACCATTACCGATACGGATAATGGTAGCTACGTCAACCCCGCTTTGGTCTGCTAGTTCTTTCTTTCTGAGTCCTGCCTCCGTAATGAGGTCGTTGAGTGTTGCCATTTTTCCCCTCCTTACAATGTACGAGGCCACTAAAGATATGATTCTTGTTGTTAATGAGGGGGGCTATGGTTTGCTTATTTAGTGATATTCAATCCATCGATATCTTCTATTTTGATATCGCGCTTGAGATAATTCCTCAGGACTCTTAGCAGCTTGATTACAGTAACTCTAGATGTTGGAGCGCCTTGACAGATTCGAATGATAGATGCTGTAGTGACTCCACTTTGAGCAGCTAGGGATACCCTTTTGAGTCCTGATTCCGTAATGAGGGCATCTAGTGTTACCCTTCCTGTGATGATCCCAACTAAAGCATGAGTGTTAGTGTATGGTGTCATTAGTATGTTGACTAGCCTTACACCTTTACTGAGATACTGCTGTATCCAATATGCCTCACGTTCAAGAGCTTCTCCCTCAGTTTCGGCTGTTTCGATACTGCACATGATAGGAGCAAGGCCAGATTGATTTAGTTCGCGTATCCAATCTCTCTTAGGTATATTAATGTCGCCCCATATGTGCTGCTTTAGCCTTTCATCGGGATTTACAGTTATCCCGATATATCTTACACCGTTGTCTCTGGGATCGGTGAGAGCATAAATAGTATATGTTCGCTTTGTCATTAGCGCGATTCCTCACATGTCTAACCTGTTAAGTATCATCAGAAAAGGAATCGTCTTTAAACTCGTCAATCTCTTCTTTTGTTACTGGTTTCCCTAGATGCTTGCTCAATCCATCTAAGAGACGTGCTCTCATGAGCCGACTGATACGTTCACCTTTCTCCGCCCGCTGGATGGTAGATACACCCACATCAGAGAGAACAGATAACTGCTGACGTGTGAGTTTCGCAACTTCAATGCGAAAATCTTCTAAACGCATGTGCCACCTCTATAAAAAATACTTGTTCTGGTGGCTAGTTTAGCACAGGAACAGGTAGAAGACAATCTCCGTTGAATTTTAACACTTCTAAGTGTTAAAAGCAAGTCAAAACTATTGAAAATTACCCAGTTTTGTGTTAGACTTACTTCTGTGCTGTGAAATTGGTAGGGGAAAGCTAATTGCGTGTTGCCACCTAGCTCAACCGGAAGGTTTCATGGCGTATGGTTTGGTGCGCAATATGTGTCATGAAATTCGTAGACAGCAAGCTCAATTGAGTGTTGCCATTGATACACGCTGGCCAAATCGAAGAGTTTTATGGCGCACACGATTAATTGAGTGTAATTGGTGTATTTGTGGAAAAGCTTATTGTTACGGCCTGACATTACTATTGCTAGTAGATTATATCAGGTTGTGACAGGCCTGTATAGAGGACTCACCCAGAGGGACGTTCTAAAGAAGGGTAAATATTATTAGGAGGTGATATTGTACTACCCTATCGTGTGCTGGACGATAGGGTAGCGAGCGAGAGCACACACGTAGTCGTCGTGAAGGAAGTGCTACGGGTCCTCTCAGCCTTAGCTAGGCACATGAGGTCCCGACATGTCAAGCCACCAGGAGGGAACGCTCATGGCTACATCACTCAACCCATCCACTCAGGGAGCAGCAAGCCCTGTTGCTGCCTCCTTCTCACCCCTATCGCAAGCTGATCTCAGTACCTACTGGCTCCCGCTTGAGCCACTGGCCCAGCAGTGGGCCGCCTTTGGTCTCGAGGCTATGACCTGCCCGGCGTTCGGAGCGGTCGGCATGTCCTTTACCGCGCTCTCCTGGGAGGCCGCCGCGCTCCGCCACACCATTCGTGCCTCCCAGGCAGCACCCCACTCTCAGCAGCCGCCGTCAGAGGGCGTGCCGCCGCCTCTCCACCTGTCGTCTCAGGACATCGCCCGCACCCTTGAGGACCTGGGCGAAGCCCGCCGGTGCTGGAAAAGCGCGGTCTGGTGGCTTGAACAACTCGCCCACCATGAACCACTCTCGCCTGCTCAGCGCGAGCGCGCCCAGCAGTGCTTAGAGCAGGCGACAGCGCAGGTCCAACGGCTGTGGGCGCTGCTCTGTGAAGTGCAGGAGACCCGGGTGGTCCCATTGCCACGAGTTACCGGGAGGATAGCCTCATGAGGAAGCACATGACCCCGCTCGAACGCTGTGCGCTGCTGGGGCACCCCTGGCAGCAGACCGCCTGCCCCGGCTGGTTCGTTTGTTCCCGCTGTGGCGCGGTGCGCACGCCCGGTCAGGTGGCGGTTTCTCTCCCCAGGAGACAGGGGTCTCCCACACCGCAGGATGGGCCTTCCCCCCAGCGAGGAGGACACATATGACCTGGCACGGCCTCAGCGAACAGATCGCCGAGCAGCCCCAACCCATCAAACGACGGGCGAGCGTCACCCAGGCGTGGCCCGCTCCCCGTCATCGCGCGGGTCACCACCCTGGCCTGCATCCTGAAGATGACCCGCTGACCACGAGCACTGTGGTGTACCGAGCGTCCACGCGCGGGGAGGCAGGCTATGACGTGGGAGAGGAGCGGGAGTATGAGGAGCCACCTCGCCCCAGGAACACAGCCATTGTGCGGCGCCGCCCCGTGAGGGACGTGGCGCCTGCCAGGCACCCGCAGGCAGGGCAGAGCCGTCGCGGCTGCCTGGGCCGGCATCCCCTGTTCTCCCTGGGACTGAGCATGGCGCTCTGCGCCGTCTTCGTCGCACTCTTCCTCTCCGTACCGCCTGCCTGGCAGCGGCACCTGGACGATATGACCTATGGCTACCCCAGGACGTATCAGACCGATGCCGCTGTCGGACACGGGGACCGCGCCCACCCCCTGAGCCACTTCATCGCCATCAACCTGCACGGGGTGATCGAGGTCATGGAGATCCCGGGCGACCCCGAACGGCACCAGCCCTCCCTGTACCTCATCATCCGGCTGGCAATGGACGGGGCCGACCTGGTGCCGGCCACGCTCTCGTTTCGCGATATGAACGGCGATGGCAAGCCCGATCTGCTGGTCTTCGTCAATGGCACCTTCTGGGTCTGGTTCAACAATGGGACCCGGTTTGTCCCCCATCTGTAGCATGTTTTCGGAGAAGCGGTGACCAGACTGCTCCTCCTCATCCTGATAAGAGAGAGGAACCACTATGCCGCCAGCAATAGAGCAACAGGAAAGCATCTCAGTACCGCACGACACGCCAGTACCAGCAGCCGAGCCGAAGGTGATCGAGGGCGAGGTGACGCTGGAACTGCCGCCACCTGAACCGGAGGCCACATCCCCCGACGCCGGGCAGCAGGCCCCGCACGGCGAGATCACCGTGCACGTAGCCCCTGATGAGCAGGAAGCGCCCGCCCCACAACCCCGCAGGCTTTCCTCCCTGCTGGTGGTGGCGACCGGCACAGTCTGTCTGGCTGTCCTGCTGGCGCACTTCTTCCTGCCTGCCTTCCTCGCGCCACCCGCCACCGTGACGATCACCCCACTGAGCCGCGACCTTAGCGCCGTGACCACACTCTCCTTCCAGGGTCGTCCCCTGGGGCCGCTCACGCTCGCGCAGACGACAACGGCCCCAGCGACCGGGCATTGGCACCAGGACGCCAGGCGTGCCCAAGGGTGCGATCACGTTCTTTAACGGCCTGCTCACTGCTCAGACCATCGCCGCAGGGACCGTGCTCACCGCGCCCTCTGGCGTGCAGGTCGTCACCGAGCGCGCCGCCTTCATCCCGGCAGGCAACCCGCCCGTGTATGGGGAAGTCACTGTCCCAGCGCACACGCTCCTGCCAGGGCCGCAGGGCAATCTCCGCTCGGGCGCTATCCACCAGGCCTGCTGCGCTCCCTCGGTCGCGGCGGAAAACCTGGCCCCCTTCACCGGCGGGCAAGATGCACGAGATGACACGGTGGTCACTCGGGCCGATCTCGACACCGCAGCGACTACCCTGAAGACCGGTCTCGACACGGCCGCACAGGCCGCGCTCCAATCCCAGGTTAACGGGGAGGAGGCCCTCCTCAGCCCGCCCTGTGGAACCCTCATCACCAGCGATCACCACGCGGGGGACGTCGCGACCAACCTCCAGGTGACCGTCACCGCAATCTGTCGCGGCCTCGGGTATCCCAGGAACGCCGTCGATAGACCCGCCCGGCAGGCGCTCGCCCACCAAGCAGCACGCCAGCTCGAGCGCGGGTACACGCTCTCGGGCACGATCCAGGTGACCATCCTCCAGGCGACCATCACCGACCAGGCACGCGGAATGGCCACCGTCCAGGTGCAAGCCGAGGCGACCTACACCTACCAGCTCTCCCCGCAGGAAGAGCAGTACATCCGCCACCTGATCGCAGGCACCAGCAGACGAGAGGCGACGAGCGACCTGCTGCACCTGCCGGGCATCCAGAGCGCCACGGTCAGTGCGGCTAGGCTCCCGGCGGACCCGGACGCGATCCAGATCATCGTTGCCTACCAGTAACAGGAACAGGGAGGGAAGCTATGGGCAGCCACGCGCTGCGTGCAGCACCAGGCACGCCGACCTCGCCATCGCCTGGTGGGCGCGGTGACGACGAGGAGGGGAAGGCGCTCATCACCCACTATCCGCTGGACGGCCTCTTGCCGCCCGGGCAGAGCCTGGCCTTTCACCGCGGCCTGGGCACGCTGGCCCACCTGACCATACAAGAGGACCGGGCGGTGGTCCTGGGCGAGCAACAGTTCACCGAGGCCGAGATGACGCTCCTGGTGCCGCTGCTGGACAATTACCCCCACCACTGCCTCTACGAGGTGCTCTGGGCGAGTTTCGCCTGGAACACCACCGAAGATCAGGCCGTCACCCGGGCGCGCCCCCCTCCTGCAAGCGGCGCTGGAGCACAGAGGCTGGGAGGAGGAGACGCGGCCTGTGCGTAACGCCATCTCGCGCACCCGGCTCAAGCTCAACCGGATGGGGCTGGGCGTGTTCCAACTCGGCTCCATCCTGGTCGCCCGTCCCCCGCTGCGGCAGGGCCTGGTCCACCAGGAGCGAGCCAGGAAGACCAGGACGCGCCGCCGCTATGGGCGGCAGACACAGGGAGGATGACATGCTGCTGTCGAAGAAGATCAAAATCGAGGTGAGCGAGCGAGATGCCGCGACGCTGGAATGGATGCAGGGCAAGTGCCGGGGCCTCTACAACTGGTGGGTCATGCACCTGCGCAGCGGGGAACGGTGGAACTTCGAGCGTGCCAAACAGTCCCTGCAAGAGAGCAAGCAGTATGACCCTGAGTTACGCGCTGTCTACAGCAAGCTCTTGCATGAGGTCTATTTCCGCCTCGATCACGCCATGCAGGGCTTCTTCCGGCGGGTAGCTAAAGGTGAGAAGAAGCCGGGCTTCCCGCGCTTCAAACCCCGACACCAGTTTTTCACGCTGTGCTACCCGGCGATGTACCTGGACAAGATGGAAGGCAACACAATAGTGTTGCCCACAGGCGGAGGCGGGAAGTGGGGACCCAAACGCTTTCCCGACATCGTCGCCCACCTCACCGAAGACCCTCCCGTGCACTTCCGCAGGGACGCTTCTACCACATCGGCGGCTTCAGGGGCTACCGTTGGTACAACAAGCAACTGGACAAGATTCGTTCCAAACGAGACAAGTGCAAGAAAAATCGCGCCGCTACATTCATCTCTCCAAGGTCTACAAGCGGGTTGCTGAGCACAAACGGCGCAAACAACACGACTGTCTGCATAAAGCCTCCCATCTCATCGCACACCGACTGGCTGAAAGGGCTGTGGTGATCGGCGATCTTTCCCAACGGCAGATGGTCATCAAGCAACGCGAGGATGAGACCCCCAAGGAGCGCAAGAAGCGGCAGATCCGCAACCGCATGGTGTATAATGATTGGGGTCTCTATAGCTTTGTGCAGATGCTTGTCTACAAGTGTTTGCGCTTTGGGAAAGAACTCCATATCATTGATGAACGCGATACCACCAGGACGTGCCATGTCTGCAAGTGCAAGAAAGACATGCCGCTGTGGGTACGGACGTATCGCTGTGAGAACTGCGGCCTGGTGATGGATCGCGATGAGAACAGCGCGATCAACATCTCCCAGCGGTTCCTTGCCTGGCTGAGGCCACACACTCTCTAGGGAGTGCGGTGTGCTGTCAAGGAGATGAAGCGCCGTAGGGGTCAAAAGGACTCCACGTTTCAGCTTCGGGCAGTAATCAACACATGTTTATATGTTTTGAAAGGCAGATGAACAGCATGAACAACAATGCTGACAAGTGCAAACAACTACGCGAGCTACATGACCGTCTTGCCGCTGAACTGAGGGCATTGAAAGAAAGCGAACAAGAAGAGGAGCGCGAGGGCGTAGCAAATCCTCTCGAGGTGGTCAACATTATAAAGAGCCTCCAAAAGACGCTCGGCACGATCGATCTAGAATTGCAAAAGTGTCTCGATACGCACTAGCATCGAAACGCAGCGTGTAAGGATCGCAACCGCCACAATCGAATAGAGGTGGTTTCGACTAGCTCATAGCATTGTCCTTAATGAATTACCCGATCCAGCACCATGATGGCGAAGATCGCCGCCAGGTACATGTTCGAGTACCAGAACAGCGTGCGAGCCCACTTCTTCGATTGATCGCGCCACAGGCGTATCGCGAGGTAGACCAGCC
>WNGH01004359.1_pt1 | contig 13524 bp, 16 predicted proteins | sample 5400631 | NCBI WGS metagenome assembly WNGH01 (sample SAMN13153373, study PRJNA577476) | soil metagenome | isolation source: 115 cm soil or saprolite under Garry oak tree replicate 1 | place: USA:California | collected 2016-06-15
ACGTTCAACCCTCAGCTTCGAGTCGAGTTCAGAGGGGCGACCGTCACTTCCGATGCTGGGCTATTTCTCCCGCGCGAGTTGGACGATCAGCTTGGACTTGACGCGCTGATCGAGCAATACCTCAGCGATCCGCGCAGCGGATACAATCGCCAATTCGCACTGCGGGACCGTTTCCGTCAGTCGATCTACAGCCGCCTGGCGGGCTACGAGGATACCAACGACGCCCAGCGACTGGCCGAGGACCCGACGTTTCGGATGCTGGCCTCACGCGAGCGGCGGGAGAAGAGCGTCGCGCTCACTTCGACGGGAGCGTTTATTCTGAGTGGTGGCGTCTATGTCCTGTATCGGCCGAGTGAGGTCCGGTGATGCACAGCTGGGCCTTGGTGTCCGGCACCCTCCTTTTACTTCTCACGGCGGCCGGCGCCGCCCGCGGGGTCATGATCGAGGACTGGATGACGGATGCGGTGGGCCGGCGAGGACGGCCACCCCGCCGCCCAGCGAGCCTAGCCGCCGCTCGCTGACGAGCCTGCCCTGCGCGGGCGGAACCTCAGCCCTTCCTCGCGCCGCTGAGCTCGAGGTCGTGTCGGGCACGCGCCTGCTTGGCCAGCACCTGTTGGACGATCGGGTGATCCGATCCAAGCCGCGGCGCCAGGATCGCCAGGACCCTTCCGTAGAAGTGCTCGGCCTCGGCGTACCGCCCCTGGCCGGCGTAGGCTTCGGCCACGTGATCGAAGGTCATCGCCACGTGGAAGTCGTCGGCGCCGAGCACCCGCTCGAACACACCCGCGAGGCGCAGATAGAGCGGGGCGGCGTCATCCCACCGGTCCCACCTCCGGTAGAACGCGGCCAGATTGGCCAGCGGACCGGCTACTCGGGGGTCCTCCGACCCGTACGCCGTCTCGACGACGGCGAGCGCACGCCGATAGAGGGTCTCGGCCCCCGCGAAGTCCCGCCGCTCGGAGCGCACGTCGGCGAGCGCCGTCATGCTGTCGGCCAGCCGCGGATCCGTTGGGCCGAGCGCGGCCTCGACAATCGCCAGCGCGCCGCGAAACGCGGCCTCCGCGTCGGCGAGCGCGTGCTGCTCGATGTACCGCTCGCCGAGCCCGGTCAGGCGGTTGGCCGCGTCGAGGTCGCCAGCGAAGATCGCTCGATTCACCGGAGACACTCCCGACGACCCACCGATTCCGGCGGCCGGCGTTGAGGGCAGGGCAGCGACCGGACTCACGCCGAGTCCGAGCACCATTCCCAGCGCGAGGATAAACTCTCTACCGGGCTTCGGATGTATTCGATTCATCGTGGCGTTCCCTCCTGTCCCTTATGAGGTCGATCGGAGTCTCCGCGATTCTCGAACGCGCGGCCGTGGCCAGGCGATCGGGCCGAACCAGGCGCCGCCGGCGACAGCTCCGGCGTTCAACAGCCCGTACGCGGCAAGCGCCGCACTGAGCGCGACGAAGACATACGAGACGTCGCCGCTCCATCGCAGGGCCAGCCAGCCACCGCCGGCCGCGATGAGAAGCCGCGTCATGTTCGCGAGCAGTGGCCAGAGGAGCCGCCCGGCGCCCTGCGATGCGAAGGTCAACGCGAGGCCGAGTCCGAAGAGACCATAGAACGGTCCGACCGCGCGCAGATAGCGCGAGCCGGCGTCGAGCATCGCCGGGTCCGTGTCGAACAGCGAAAGCCACGCGTGCGGGACGGCGGCGGCACAGAGCCCGATGATCTCCGTGAGGCCCGCGGCGATCCCGGCGCCGATCCAGGCCGCGCGCAGCGCGCGGTCACGCCGGCCCGCCCCGATGTTGGTTCCCACCATGGCGACGAGCGGGCCACCGAGCCCGAACACGAGAGGGACCAGAAGGTACTCGAGGCGCGAGCCGGTGCCGTAGCCCGCGATCGCCGCGGGCCCGAAGCGGCCGACGAATCCGGTCGCGATCGCGATCGTGAGATTCGTCTGGACGGTGATCAGGGCAGCCACTGCGCCCACTCGCAGAATGTCGCGGAAGAGCGGCCACCGGAAGCGGACGTCAGCGAAGGAGAGACGGACGACGCTGCGCCCGGTGCGAAGATACGCGACCAGCGCGACGCTTCCGGCGACATAGAAGGCGATCACCGCGACGGCGCCACCGGCGACGCCGAGACGCGGGAACAATCCCCAGCCGAAGATGAGGCACGGGGACAGGGGGATCAGCGCCGCCGCGCCGACAGATGTGACCACGGCCGGAACCGCCATGTTGCCGGTGCCGCGGATCACGCTCGCGAGCGAGTTGAAGACCCAGATCAGGATCGCCCCCGAGAAGACCACAGTGGAATAGGTCAGCGCCGCGGTGAGGGACGCGCCGCTCCCGCCCATCGCACTGTAGAGCCATCGGCCGCTCCCCAGCACGGCGAGCATGAACAGGAGCCCGAAACCGACGGCGATGGCGAGCGCATGGGCGGCCAGCGCATTGGCGTCGCGGCGGCGTCCGGCGCCGAGCGCGCGGGCGATCGCGGACGAGATCCCACCGCCCATGGCCCCCGCTGACATCATCTGCATCAGCATGAGTACGGGGAAGACCAGCGCGACGCCGGCCAGTGCATCGGTGCCGAGCTTGCCGACGAAATATGTCTCGATGAGTCCCACGGACGCCTGCACGAACATGACCAGCACGTTGGGCGTCGCGAGCCGCAGGAGCGTGCTCACGATGGGCCCTTCGAGCAGCACGCGGGTTCGCGCGTCGAAGCGCGGCGCCGTCACCGGCGGCGCCGCGTCATCGCTCCGAGATCCAGTGCCGGCACGCACGCGGCTGCCGTTCGGGGACATCACGGCGTCAATGCTTCCAACCTCGGCTTCCATGAATCGCGCTTTTCCTTCCAGGCGAGTCCCTACTGCGCCATGATTCCGCCGTCGACCGTGAGGATCGTCCCGGTCGTCCACGTGGCGTCATCCGACGCGAGGTAGAGGGCGGCTTGCGCGACGTCGTCGGGACTGCCGAGCCGACCGAGCGGTACTCGAGCCTCCATGGCCGTTCGCACCGCGGCATCCTTCAGCCGTGATTCCATCAGTGGCGTCTCGGTGACTGCGGGTGCGACGCAGTTGCAGCGGATCCCGTCCTTCGCGTAGTGCACGGCGATCGTTTTCGTGAGCATGGCCACGCCCGCCTTCGCCACGGCGTACGGGTGGACGGGAAAAGCCAGGGAGGCCTTCAGCCCGAGGACCGAGCCGATGTTGACGATCGAGCCGCCGCCCTGCCGCTGCATGTGAGGGATCACCGCCCGTGAGAAGCGGAACACGCCCTTGAGGAACACGTCCATCACGCCGTCCCAGATCTCATCGGCCGTTTCGTGCAGCGGGCCGGCGTGCAACACGCTTCCGGCGTTGTTGACGAGCACGTCGACGCGGCCGAAGCTCGCGAGCGTTGCCTGCACGGCGTGCTGAACGTCGGCTTCATCGGTGACACTGCCCGGCACGGCGAGCGCGTGGCCGCCGGCCGCGGCGATCGCGTCGGCGATCTCGCCGAGGATTTCTTTGCGGCGGCCAGTGATCGTCACCTTCGCTCCTTCACGCGCGAACGTCGTGGCAATGGCGGCGCCGATGCCGGTTCCGCCACCGGTTACGATGGCTACTTTGTCTGCGAGTCGCATGGAAGTCTCCCGCTTAGGCCTGAATGGCCGAGTGCGCGCGTGTGTGTGACGTCGTCGGTACTGATGGCTGATGAACCGACAGGCAGGCGGCGATCGTCGGATGGACCGGTGTCGGGATGCCGAGCTTCAGGCCACGCCGAACGACCGCGCCGCTCAGTGCCTCGACCTCGAGCCGACGGCCGTCGGCGAGGTCTCGGGCCATCGACGATCGCCATTGCGCGGGCAACGCCGCGGCCTGCTGGATGACGCGATCCACGGCGTCTGCCGGAAGCGGAACCCCTTCCCCCAGCGCAATGGCCGCGATCTCCTCGCATGCGGTGGTGAGGAGCAGGCGGCTCTCGGGGCTCGCGAGGAGCGGACCAATGCCCGAGCGCGCGACCGCCGTCACGCCACCGACGCCGGCGATGAACAGGAACTTCTCCCACAGCACGCGATGGATGTCGGTCGAGACCTCGTGAGGAATGCGGCTCTGCTCGAATGCGCTGGCGATCTGCTGAACGCGTTCGGTCATGGCCCCGCTGGGCTCGCCGAAGACGATCCTGCCTTGGCCGCCGGTGCGAAGGACGACACCGGGGCCGGCGAGCTGGACCGCGATGTAGACCGCGCCGACGAGCACGGCCCCGGAGCCAACGACGGAGGCGATCGCTTCGACGTTGTCGAGACCGTTCTGGAAGGTGGCCACCGCCGTGTCCCTGGACATCAGTGGCGCCAGCGCCTGAGCTGCGGGCTCCGTGTCGTACGACTTCACGCAGAAGAGGACGAGATCGACGGGAGCGAGGCTCCTGGTGTCGGCGACCGCGGTGACGGGGATCGTGGACTCTCCCTCGGGGGTGCGCACCGTGAGACCGCGCTGTTGCAGCGCCTCCAGGTGGGCCCCGCGCGCGATGAAGGCGACGTCGTGTCCGCCTTTCGCGAGGAGCGCCCCGTAATATCCGCCGATCCCACCCGATCCGAGCACCGCGAGTCGCATGCTAGGAGCTTCCGTGGCTCGTGGCCTCGAGGGCGGAGTCCGCACGGCGACCGAACACGACGCTGGTGACGCCACTGGCCACCGTCCGCCGCGTGATCGCCGCGTGCCGGGCGAGCAAGCGGAGCGCGCGGCGATTGTCCGTCAGCACGTCGGCGCTGAACTGATGGATGCCGCGCTGCTCTCCCGCACGAAGGATCTCCTCGAGGAGGAGCGAGCCGAGGCCGAGTCCCTGCCAGGCGTCCGCCACGACGAGACCGATGTCGGCTGTCCCTTCGTCGGAAGGGCCGTACCGCGCCACTCCGACCAACTCGGGCTCCGGTCCGTCGCCGACTTCGGCGACGACCGCCATCCGCTGGCGATAGTCGACGTTGGCGAAGGCGTGAGGCTCCTCGGGAAGGAGCCGCCGAACAGAGAAGAATCGCTGGTACACCGTCCGCGGGCTCAGGCGACGGCACAGCGCCATCAGACGAGGCTCGTCGTCGGGGCGGATCGCGCGGACGCGCACGGAGGCGCCGTTGCGCAGTGTCACGCCCTGTTCGGGGTCGGCCAGGTATCGCGGGATCTCGACAGCCATGCCGATGCTGTTTCAGGCTCGCGCGTTCACGATGCTCTGCAGCACGGCCTTGGGCGCCGCACCGACGACCCGGTCGACGACCGCGCCCTCCTTGAAGAACAGGATCGTCGGGATCGACTGGATCCCGTAGCGAGCCGCCAACCCGTGATTCTCGTCGACGTTGACCTTCATCAGCGTCACCCCAGCTTCCGAGGCCAGTTCCTCGAGGACCGGCGCGATCGCCCGGCACGGGCCGCACCACTCAGCCCAGAAGTCGACCATCACGAGGCCCTGGGTCGCGACCAGCGCCTCATCGAAGTTCCGCTCGGTCAGGTGGATCGTCTCGGCCAATCCGTGATCTCGACTCAGACTCATCTTGCGGGTCCTCCTATGCACTAGGATGGCGGTCGGAGCCCGAGAGATTCGCAAATCCGATGCAATGCATGCATTAAGATGTATCTACATATGATGTACTGGCCTGGTACGGCGGTGGTTGGGTAGGATGACGTCCATGACTCGACACGGCATCAGGCTGCCAGCTGGACAGGACCTCGGACGGCTGTCGCCCTGTGTCTGCAACCCGCTCCGGATGGTCACTCGCGCGGTGACGCAACTCTACGACGACGTCCTGCGGCCGAGCGGTCTGCGGGTAACTCAGTTCAGCATTCTCGCGACCATCGGGCGCATAGGCGAGGCGAACCTGAAGCAGCTCGAGGACACGCTGGCCATCGACCAGACAACGCTGACGCGCAGCCTCAACCTCCTGGAGCGCGATGGTGTGATCGAGCGTGCTTCGCACCCCGACGCGCGCATCAGGGCGATGAAACTCACATCTAAAGGGAGAAGAGCCCTGGAGGCCGCGCGTCCGCTCTGGGCCCGCGCTCAAGACAAGGTGCTCCGCGAGTTGGGTACGAAGGGCATGGGCTGACGCCCAACGACGGCTCGCTCACTTGCTGTATGTCGCCGTCAAGAGGCGGGGGCCGGGTCGAGGACGGAGGCGGGGGCGGCCGCGCAGCGCACCGAGAAGAAGAAGTCGGGTGGCTGGCTGAGGCAGTCCGTCGTGATCGGTCTGTCCAAGGGTCGACAGCCGAGATGATTGCGGGCGAACAGTAGCGGTGCTGGCGCGCCGCGCCACGCACGGCGATCACGCAGGGAAGGAGCGGATGCACATCGAGACGTGGATCCGCGCGCGCGTGCACTACCCCAAAGACCCGCGTGATCTCGCCGAGGCTCCTGACTCGGATGACATCTTCGCAGGCACTGCGCGAGCATCCTCTCATCACCCACGCGCATCCCAATGTCAAGAATAGATGTCAAAAGGGAGGGCATAGAGCGATGCGCGTAGTCTTCTTGATCGTCGTCGCATTGCTAGTTCTCACACTCGGAGGGCTCGAGGTGATCGCGTCCCGCCGCCTGCCGGTTGCAGACCCGTTGCCGAACACCGCTGTGTCGACTTCCTGGCACTGGAGATAGGGTCAGAGCAGGAAGCGGCTGAGGCGATCGTCCGTAGACGACGGCGATGAGTGTCACGAGTGCTCCGTTCCGTCCTCATGCGACCGCTTCGGTTCCCTCTTGATCGCGTTGGCCGGAGAGGCTCCGCGCATGGCCACTGAAACGGACGACCAAACACTCGCTGGTGCGATCGATGACCTCGCGCGGCGTGGCTTCACCGAGAGCCTCGCGGTGGTCGGGAATGAGCTTCGCACCACCAAGACGCAGAAGATATTTCGGCCGGACGAAGTTGTCATCCGAGAGTACCGCCGCTTCGAGGGCGTCTCTGACCCAGACGACATGTCGATCGTGTACGCGATTGAAACCGAAGGCGGAATCCGAGGGACCTTGGTCGACGCCTATGGCGTCTATGCAGATCCCGCCGTCAGCGCGTTCTTGAGCAAAGTGCCGGTGCGGAGAAGTCGATGAGCATTCAGTCCATCAATCCCGCCACCGGCGAGATCCTCGAAAGTTTCAAAGAGACCTCCGGCCAGGAGCTCGACCGAATCCTCATGGGGGCACACGCGGCGTTCCTCCAGTGGCGGGAGGTCCCCTTCGCGAGGCGGGCGCAGAGGATGCGAGAAGCCGCGCAAATCCTTCGAACGCGCAGGGCCGAATACGCTCGCACGATGACTACCGAGATGGGGAAACCAATCGTCCAGGCGGAGGCGGAAGTCGACAAGTGCGCCTGGGTCTGCGAGTACTACGCGGATCACGCTGAGGCCTTTCTCGCGGAGCAACCGCGCGAGACGCAGGCCTCGAGGCGTTACGTCCGCTTCGATCCGCTCGGGCCCGTGCTTGCCGTGATGCCGTGGAACTTTCCCTTCTGGCAGGTGTTCCGCTTCGCCGCGCCGGCGCTGATGGCGGGCAACGCGGGGATCCTCAAGCACGCCTCCAACGTACCGCGCAGTGCGCTCGCGATGGAGGAGGTCTTCCGGGAGGCGGGTTTCCCGCGTGGCCTCTTCTCAACCGTCCTGGTCGGGCCCTCGGCGGTCGCGGGACTCATCGCGGATCCGCGCATCGTTGCGGTGACGTTGACCGGCAGTGAGCTCGCGGGCAGCAAGGTTGCCGAACAGGCTGGCTATGCGCTGAAGAAGACTGTGCTGGAGCTCGGCGGCAGCGGTCCCTTCATCGTCCTTGCGGACGCCGACATCGGCGCAGCGGCGAGAACGGCCGCGGATGCACGGCTCATCAACAGCGGACAGAGCTGTATCGCCGCCAAGCGCTTCATCGTGGGCGAGCCCGTGGCCGACCAGCTCCTCGAGCGCTATCTTCACGAGCTAAGCTCTCGTCGCATGGGCGACCCCTTGGCGCGCGAGACGCAGGTGGGGCCCCAGGCGCGTGTTGACCTCGGGGACTCGCTTCACCAGCAGATCGCGGAGTCGGTCAAGCGTGGGGCCAAGCTTCTCCTGGGCGGCGAGGTCCCGGCCCGCAAGGGGGCCTTCTATCCGCCGACCCTGCTCGCGGCCGTGGACAAGGGGATGCCGGCCTTCGACGAAGAGACCTTCGGGCCTGTCGCCGCCGTCATCCGCGCCAAGGACGAGGCCGATGCCGTTCGCCTCGCCAACGACTCGGCCTTTGGTCTCGGCGCCTCGCTCTGTACGCAGGATCGCGTGCGCGCCGAGCGCATGGCGGCGCAGATCGAGGCAGGCGCGGTGTTCGTAAACAGCCTCGTGACGTCGGACCCGCGTCTGCCCTTCGGCGGGATCAAGCGCTCGGGCTACGGGCGGGAGCTCTCGGAGTACGGCATCCGCGAGTTCGTCAACATCAAGTCGGTCTGGATCGCGTAGTCACGACTTGGACAGCTGGGGCGCGCGCGAGGAAAGAGCCACACATCGAGATCTGCTTTGACATCCATCGAACTGCAACGCCCATCCCCCGCGAGTGGGACTGTAGCCCCGGGGCCATTCACCCGTAACGAACGGAGCCGTCGCGCGAGACCAATCAGCAAGAAAGAGGGAGCGCGCACAGACGGCTGGCAAGAACTCGGCGATTCTCGGCGGGCTATTATTCATCGTTTGCGGTGAAACGCCGAAGCCGGTGGGCCAAGCATGAAGGTAGGGAGATCAATAGGCACCGATGCGCGAGACAAGAGCGATCAAGAAAGCCTGGAAGAGCAAGCCAACGATTGAGGGGGCGGACGTGCATTCGAGCGAGCTCTCCTAGTGGAGACCATCCTGCTGTACGGTTGGCCGATGCTGTTCGCCTGGGTATTCGCTGACCAGGCCGGTATACCGATACCGGTCGTCCCGCTGCTACTAGGCGCCGGTGCCCTGGCGGGTGGGCAGCGGCTCAGCCTGTCTTTTGCGATAGCCCTGGCTGTGGCCGCCTCACTGGTTGCCGACCTGGCGTGGTACGCGGTGGGGCGCCGACATGGCCTGCGCGCGCTCGGTGTACTGTGCCGAATCACGCTGGAGCCCGACTCCTGCCTCCGTCGTGCCCAGAATCTTTTCCTCCGGCATCGACTACGCGCGCTTCTGATCGCTAAGTTCCTGCCTGGCGTGAACCCTCTCGCGGCCGGATTGGCCGGCGCGGTCGGAGTCGGGGTTGTCCGTTTCGTCGCCTACGATCTGGGAGGCGCCGTCGCCTGGGCGGGGACCTGGACCGGCCTCGGATACGTCATGAGCGACGCCATCGCGGAAGCGGTGGAGGGGGCATCACGGCTTGGCCAAGGCGCCCTTGCCCTTCTGGTCACCGTTCTGGTTGCGTACCTTGTGATCAAGTCCGCGCGGCGCCGCCGCTTCCTGCGACAGCTCCGCGTCGCCCGCATCAGTCCCGTAGAGCTTCAGCGACGGGTCGACGCCGGGGAGCAACCGATGATCGTGGATCTGCGTACCGCCTTGGAAGAGAGCGCCGACCCCTATACGATTCCCGGTGCCCTCCGGGTAGCCGCCGAGGACCTGGAGCAGCGCCACTTGGAGATTCCGCGCGACGTCGAAATCGTTCTCTTCTGTTCTTGACCCAACGAAGCGACCAGCGCCCGGGTGGCGCTCGCCCTGCTGCGAAGGGGAATCACGCAGGTTCGCCCTCTCGAGGGCGGCCTGTCGGGTTGGCGCGCCAAGGGTTTCCCGGTGCAGCCGCTGGCGGGCTCTCCCCGAGCTCGCGCCTGAGGAATGCTCGGTCGGAGATGGCGTGCGCTAGCGACGCAGGCTGTGGCGGGCGCCGGCATCGATGCCGGGTGTCCGCTCCATTCGGGTGACAGCCGTCAATGTTGGTCCGATTCTCAGATTCCCAGGAAATTCTCGCCAGCATTCCCTCCTGGGTTCCAACCCTCTCAGGTGCGGTCCCAGTTGATGGGAACGCTCGGAACTCGCACTCATAACCCAGAGGTGGTCGATTCAATCCGACCGCGCAACCAACGGCGCGCCCCCTCGTAGATTTTCTTTTAGGGCGTATACCGGTCAGGGTTGGCGTAGTGAGCTGTCGGCTGCAGACTGCGTTTTCGATCGTCATAGGTCTTCGTCCTTTCGGGGAGGGGAGTGCGCATCGCGTCGATGATGACGGCGTCAGACATCACAACCTCCTTCACCGCAGACCCTCGCCGGCAGTTATTGCCCCATGGGAGGTGGCGTTAGTCGTGCCTATGCGCTTCGACATGTGACTCAACCAAGAACAAACATTGCGTTCTTCTCATGAGTGGCGGCGTACGCAGCCTCTGGACCTCTGTAGGTCGGATCCCCTTTCATCCCTTGGTAGGTTCGCCACACGTTCCAGCGATGGATGCCGACCCGGAACGCTACGAATTGAGCCACCAAAGGCGAGTCGGAGCCCGCGATGTCCTTGGTGTATTGCTGCCCGAGCGGATTGGCGGCTATCGCTTCCTCCAGGTTCTGGCCGGCCCGGATCGCTTTTCGCACAGATTCAATCAACTCACTCAGATAGGGCAGATAACGGCCCAGGATCGTCCCCGAAGTCAGCAACCCGTGCCCCGGAACAATTGTCGCCACCTCGAGCGTGTGCGTGAACTTTGCCATCGTCTCCAGGTATGCGCCTGCCCCACCTTCGATCAGAAAGGGAATGAACCCTTCACCGGCGATCAGGTTGCCCGTCCAGGCGACCCGGGCCTCGGGCACGAAAACGACGGTGTCGCCGGGCGTATTGCCGTGACCGAAGTGGTAGAGTTCCACCACCCGGCCGCCCAAATCCAACTCCAGGTACTCATCGAGGACCACATCCGGGAGGCGTAGTCGTACATCGCCGAACACCGTCGGGTCGTTGTCCACGGTCGGCAGCAAGAACCGTTTCTCTCGCTCAAAATCTCGCATGCTCTCGGCGGTCTTCTGCTGGGCGACGATCAACGTCTCGGGGGGGAAGGCGTAGTTCCCGAACGTGTGATCGCCATGGTAGTTGGTGTTGACCACGTAGAGGATGGGTTTGTTGGTGACCTGCCGCACGGCGGTCTGGATCAGCCCGGCCATCGCGCCATTGATGTGCGCGTCGATCACGAGGACGCCATGCTCGCCCACCACAAAGCCACTGTTGTCCACTGGCGGCTTGCTGGAAAGCAGGCCGTACACGCCAGGCGCCAGCTCCTTCGTTTCCAGCCGCGCCCCGGAGGGGTTGAGCGGTGGCGGAATAAAACCCGGTGGGGCCTGGGTGAACACCTCTGGAGGTACCAACACCGCCGGGATCAGAGGACTGAACCCCGCATGAGCTGTCTTGCTGATGCCCTTCATAATTGCCTCCTGTGCTTTGGTGTCGGAGCGTCACCTGGCGTGCCTCATACCTACCTCGATAAGAAGACCTTGACGATCGCGTCCGCTCCGAGTTGGCGCGATTCGCATGCCCTGCGGTCGCAGCCGGGAGAGCGCCTCATGCCCTTCAGATGGCGTGCGCGTCACGAACGATGCGTCCGGCCGTGATGTCTGAACCGATCGTCACGTAAATATATGTACATGCATATGTCATCTCGCTTGCGGTGTCGCGACACATCCACTGGCCGACCGGGCCGCGGTGCAGGGCGACCGTCAGGTCTCCGTTCACGAACGTGGCGCGCGCCAGGTCGACCGCGACCGCCACCCGCTCGCGGAGTCAGCGGCGGCGACGAGGCACTCGAACGGGGCCGTCGGCGTCTCGCCGGCGACGAGCGGAACCCGCAACCGCGGCCAGGCGGCCACCGGCCCGCTCACGATGGTCGCCACCTGCCTCAGGACCCGTCGACCGAGTCGCTGGCCCTTCGCCGCGAGGCGCAAGGCCGCGCTCATCCTAGTGCTCGTCGAGGGCAGATAGTGATCGCGCAAGAGGATCAGCTTCAGCAAGACGAGGACCAGGTCGTGATTCCCCCTGATCAAGTGGACACACTCATCGCGTGGCTCCAAGAAGCGCGGGCTGAGCTCACGGAACGCCAGGGCGCCGCCGCCGCGACCCCGTAGGTCGAATCCCGTTTTCAGTGACGAGGGCGCGTCTACCAGAGGCCGCCTCACCACACCGGACCGGGCCTTACCCAAGCGCGGCAACCGTGGCCGCGCCTACACAGGCGGACCCCCGGGGCCACGGCATTCCGGGAGCGTGGTTCGCGGGTCCGCGCCAGCGCGTGTCCAAGCCGAGCGTGTAGAGGGCGAGCAGCCAGACGATGAAGAAGAAGGTGCGCCACGGCCCCGCTCGAGCGGATATCTTCGGTGCTGGGTTACACGAATCTTTTTGCCCCGCGCCTGTGTCTAATGAGACGTGAGTCGGGGTGGGTTCGACGCGCCTCTTTAGACAGGGCATTGAGCGAATTCTCCATGCCGCCGTGATCCTTGCGCTCATGGGCGCCATCGTCGCGCCCATCGGCTGGGGGTACGAGCAGCGCCACCAGGCGCGGACGTGGCGGCAGATAGCCTGCACCTATCGACTCAGGGAGGTGGCGCGAGGCACGTCGTTCCTCGTCAACGTTGACCACCAGCGCGATGCCTGCGACACCCTTCGTCAGCTCGGTCTGGATCTCGAAACACGGCCATGAGCACCGACTTTCGCACTCGGCGCGTCGTAACGGCGGCCATCGTGGTTCTCGCTTCGCTGGCGTCTCACCCCATCGAGGCTGGTCCGCCGACGGACCAGGTCAAAAATCGGGTCGACCGCGTGATCAAGATTCTGGACGACCCCCAAATGAAGCCGGACGCCCGGACGGCCGACCGGCGGGCGGCGCTCGGGACCGTTGTCAACGAGTTGTTCGATTTCACCGAGATCTCGCGGCGAAGCCTGGCCCGCCACTGGCAGCCTCGCACGTCGGCCGAGCGCGAGGAGTTCACCCGGCTGTTCGGGGACCTGCTCGAGTATTCCTACGTGTCCAAGATCGAAGTCTACTCGGGGGGAAAGGTCCTCTATGTCGGCGAACTGCTGGACGGCGACCTGGCCACGGTGCGGACGCGGATCATCACCAAGCAGGGAACGGAGATCCCGGTGGACTATCGCCTCGCGCGCCAGGGGGACCAGTGGCGCGCGTACGACGTGCTGATCGAGGGGGTCAGCCTGGTCGCCAACTACCGGGCGCAGTTCAACGCCGTCATCCAGCGGACCTCTTACGCCGACCTGGTGAAGACGCTCCGGGTCAGGCGGGACGAGGCGGCCCGCAAGCCATCCGCGGTCGCGCCGGCTGCCACTCGCGCGGTCGCGCCGACGCCCGCGCAGACGCAGCGCAGCGGGCAGTCGCCCTGACGAGAGCCCGCCTCAGCGATGGGCGGCCTGGGGATGGCTTATCCTCGAGAGCCTCGGCAGCGATGCCGAGCAAGTGGCAATCCGGCTGGGGGCGGCAGAACATCCCATAGAAGGCGGAGCTGGACACGAAGAGCGTACCGCCAGGGGGACGAACACCGTGCGCACTCCTCATGCGATGCAGATCGTGGCGTGCCTCGCCGTCGGGCTCATGTTGGCGGGCTGCGGAAACGTCGCCAAGACCGCCCGGCCCGAGGGACTG
>WNGH01012555.1_pt1 | contig 13521 bp, 13 predicted proteins | sample 5400631 | NCBI WGS metagenome assembly WNGH01 (sample SAMN13153373, study PRJNA577476) | soil metagenome | isolation source: 115 cm soil or saprolite under Garry oak tree replicate 1 | place: USA:California | collected 2016-06-15
GAAAGCATTGAAGAGGCGCCCCGTCATGCCGAGCCGATCGAGATAGCGGAGCGCGCCCTCAGGAACGAAGCGCGCGTCGGCTCCCAGCCCGACGCTCTTGCGTGAATCCGCGAGCGGCGGCACCTGGCCCAGCGCGAGGACCACCGATACGGCACCGCCCGCGAGCACGGCCATTCCCACGACCATCACTGGGCGGCGCCCACGATCTCGGCTCCACGCCAGGGCGACAGCGGCGAGGTTCCGGGCGAGCACGGGCGCGCCGACGATGGCGAAGACGAAGATGAAGCGGACGGCCGAGAGGCCCAGATAGGCGAAGGGCAGCACGGTCAGGACCGAGATCAACGACATCCGACGGCGGAGGACGACGAAGCTCAGAAGGAGCAGCACGGCCAGCACGTAGGGGCCCGGATAGAGGCCGAAGGGAGGACGCTGGAGCTCGTTGACCTCCTGGGTGAACCAGGGGGAGGCGGCGAGCTGAAACGGCAGGGTCAGGATCTCGACCCCGCGCGGGTTGATCAGCGAGGCGAGGACGTCCGCGACCAGCACCCCCGCCACGACTTTGAGCTGCCGCGCGGTCGGAGACCAGGAATCCTCCACCGCTCGCCCGCGGCGCAGCAGATGGAGCAGACCTCCTCCGGCGAGCGCGGCGCCAAAGGGCACCACGGTCACGATGACGCTCGGGTGCATATTCGCCCAGAGCACGTGGACGGCGGGCAGGGCGAAGATCAGGCGGCGGCCTTCGAGGAGATAGGCGTTCAACGCGTAGATAGTGAAAGCGAGAAAGACCATCAGGGCAATGTCCGGGCGCTCGATGAATCGGTGGCGAATCATGGGCAGGGAGCCCAGGAGCACGGCGGCCGCGACCACGGCGCGCAGGGCGCGGTCCGAGGCCGGTTCGCGGGGGAGCGTCGCATCCTTGAAGAGCACCCAGAAGGTGAGAGCGATGGTGGCGGCCTTGAGCAGCACCACACCGCCGAGGCCCGCCGCCCGGAATACGAGGTAGAGCACGATGTCGAAGAGCCACTCGGTGTTGTGGTACGGGAGGGCGCCGCTGGGAAAGACGAGGACTTCGCGGACGGGCAGGCCCCGGGTCTCGACCATGAGGCGGCCGAGAGCCAGATGCGTCCAGGTGTCGGGATCCTCGACCCTGGTGACGGCGAGCAGAAACGCCGCCGCCGCCACCAGGGCCCCGAGCATCAACGGCCCGCGCCACTGGGGGCCGCGAGGCAGGGGGCCCGGACGCAGGGTCACGCGTGACGGCTACAGCCGCTCGATGATGGTGCCTATCCCCTGCCCGAAGCCGATGCACATCGTCTGAAGTCCATAGCGCTTCTTGGATCGCTCGAGCTCGTGGAGAAGCGTGTTCATGAGCCTGGCCCCCGAGCAGCCGAGCGGGTGACCCAGCGCGATGGCGCCCCCATTGACGTTGACACGCTCCATGTCGGGGTGGAGCTCCCGCTCCCACGCCAGCACCACGGACGCGAAGGCCTCGTTGATCTCGAACAGGTCGATCTGATCGATCTTGAGGCCGGCCTTCTTGAGCACCCGCTGGGTCGCGGGGATCGGTCCCGTCAGCATGATGGTCGGGTCCACCCCAGCGAGCGAGGTGGCCACGATGCGGGCGCGGGGCGTGAGCCCGAGCGCCTTGGCGCGCGCCTCCGACATGATGAGGAGCGCTGCGGCACCGTCGGAGATCTGCGACGAATTGCCCGCGGTGACCACACCGTCGGGCTTGAAGGACGGGGCGAGAGAGGCCAGCTTGTCCCAGTTGACGGGCACCCGCACGCCTTCGTCCACGTCGAACACGGTGCCGTCGGGCAGCGTGATGGGGGCGATCTCCCGCTTGAAGCGCCCTTCGGCGATGGCTCGCCCTGCCTTCTCATGGCTCTGGCCGGAAAACTTGTCCAGCTCCTCGCGCTTGAGCCCCCACTTCTCCGCGAGCATCTCGGCCGAGATACCCTGGGGCACGATGTTGTAGAGAGCCTGAAGGCGCGGAGACAGTGCGCCTTCGCCGGGCCCCGTGGCATTGGAGCCCATGGGCACGCGGCTCATGTTCTCGACGCCGCCCGCGATCACGCAGTCGTACTGGCCCGACATCACGCCCATGGCGGCGAAATTGGCGGCCTGCTGGCCGGAGCCGCACATGCGGTCGAGGGTCGTCCCGCAGACGTCGAGGGGGAAGCCCGCGATGAGGGCGGCGTTCCGCGCTATCGGCGAGGAGGTCATCCGGGCGGACGGTGGAGAGCTTGCCGTTTCGCTTGCCGACGGCGGTGCGCGCCGCCCCCACGATCACTGCATTGTTCATGGTTGTCTCCTTGTGGAAGTGTTCCGCCTGATCAGGCCCGACGCCGCTTGACCTGGTCGCCGAGCTTACAGAAGGCGCAGATCTCTCCGGTGGTGACCTGCCCACACACCGCGCATTCGTTGAGCACGGTGGGCTCGGCGTGCTCGAAGACACCGCGGGCCTTCTCGAGAAAGCCGAAGAGGAAGTTGTGCTTGGCTCCGGGCGAGGCCTCCTCGAGCCGGTCGAGGATCTGTTTGTGGGTGATGGACGTGGCGCCCTTGGCGAAGGGGCACTCCTCTACGATGTAGTCGATGCCGCGCAGGAAAGCGTAGGCCGCCGTCTCCCGCTCGGAGAGGCGATAGAGCGGCTTCACCCGGCGGGCGAGCTTGGGATGCGTGGAGGCGAGGGCGGGCGACTGGCGCGAGAGCGGATCCATCTGCCAGTGGAGCACATTGCCGAACAGCACCGCCGCCTCGTCATCCAGGTTGTGCCCGGTGGCGATGACCGGGTAGCCGTGGTCCACCGCCGCGCGGTTCATCAGATAGCGCTTGCTCAGTCCGCAGGCCGAGCAGGTAGGGCGCCGCGTCGCCTTCTGGACCTCGGGAATGCCCGCGCCCACCCGCTCCAGTACCGACTCGACGATGAGCTTCTGCCCGCGCGAGGCGGCAAAGGCTTCGCACTTGACCTTGGACTCGACGGAATAGTCGAAGATGCCGAGATCGAGGTAGAGCCCCGCCGTCCGGTAGCCCGTCTCGATCAAGACGTCCCACAGGGCAAGTGAGTCCTTGCCTCCGGACACCGCCACCAGCACGGACTCCTCCGGCGTGAACATCTTGTGCTTGCGGATGGCCTCCGCCACCTGCTTGCGAAAGAACTCCTGGAAATCGGGTGAGCAGAAGGCGGCGTTGTGGCGCGGCAGCTCGATGACCGCGCCGGCTCCGCACTTGCGGCACTTCATCTCCGGTCGCTCCCCCCCGACATCACCGGTCGAACCTCCAGCTCGTCGCCCTCGCCCACCACCTCGTCGGCGGTGAGGAGATCGCTGCCGCGGATCACGAGCACGGTGCCGGGGAGGATGTCGAGCTCCTTCAGGACGTCCTTCACCCGCTTGCGTCCGGGCAGCTCGACCTCCCGGCTGGGATTGCGGAGCCTGATCTTCACGCTCTGGGAAATCCCGGCGCGGACTTGACGCCACGCAGCTGCTCGAGGTGAATGCCGTCGTGCCAGGCCTGGAGCGTCCACCACTGGGCGAGATCGAGCGTGCCAAGCCGGGGGTGCGGAAAGGTCAATGGACGCGGGTCCACGCCACCCAGCCGCTCGATGCTTTGCCGGCTCCGCTCCCGGGATGCCTTCATCTCCGCTATCAGCTCGGCAAAAGGCTTGCCGCGCTCCGGCCACACGGCCTGGGGGGCGTCCGCTCGACCGCCCGCCGGCGTGGCGATCGGTGCGAAGGCCTTGAGATCGGCGGGAAAGGGCTTCACCGTTTCTCCCGCATCCCTCAGCACCTTCGAGGTGACCTTGCCCGTGCCGATTTCAGCGAGGGTGAGGTGATGGACGATTTCCCCCACGGACCAGTCCTGGTCGCTCGTGCGCCAATCGGCCTGCGCCTGACTCAGCCCCTCGACCTCCTTGAGCAACCGGGCACGCACCGACTGGAGATCGTTCCAGAGCGCTTCGACGGGAGCGGGCAGCGGCATCGGTGCGTTCCTCCGTGCGGGATGCGTAACGGCTTCGATTATAGCCCACCGAGCGAGGACATGATACAAGGTGAGGTGTCCATGGCCGATTCCGAACGCCCGCATCCGCTCTCGCGCGAGCCGTGGCGGACGCGCTCGACCCGCCCCGTCTACGACAATCGCTGGATCCGCGTGCGCGAAGACGTGGCCCTCATGCCCGACGGCCGCTCCACCATCTACGGCGTCGTGGAGTGCTCGGAGTGCGTCGGCGTCCTGCCCTTCGTGGATGCGGACACCGTGCTTCTCGTCGGCCAGTACCGCTACGTCGCCCAGGGCTTTTACTGGGAAATGCCCACAGGCGGCATGCATTCCGGCGAGAGTCCAGAGGAGGCCGCCCAGCGCGAGCTCGCCGAGGAGGCGGGGCGCGAGGCGGGCTCGCTCGTCAAGATCTGCGATTTCCACACGTCCAAGAGCATCCTGCGCGAGACCGCCCACCTCTACCTGGCGTACCATTTGCGGCCGGGCTCCCGCCCGCCCGACCCCACCGAGTTCATCGAGCGGCGCGAGTTTCCCTTCGCGGAAGTCCTCCGCATGGTGGTGAGCGGCGAGATCAAGGACGGGATGACCGTGATCGCCGTCCTCCATGCTGCGCGTCTCCGCGCGACCTGAACCTCCCCTTCGCCCCGTCTCAGCCCTTGAGCGCGCCCAGAGTGAGGCCGCGCACGATGTGCTTCTGCACGAAGAGCGCGAGGAGGAGCACGGGAAGGGTGATGACGGTGGCCGCCGCGGTGAGCCCGCCCCAGTTGATCTCCTCGTAGGAGAGAAAGCTGTAGACGGCGATGGGCAGTGTCCGTGTCTTGAAGCCGGCGATGATGAGCGAGAAGAGGAAATTGTTCCAGGAGAAGATGAAGGCGAGGATGCCCGTGGCCACGATGCCCGGCTTGGCGAGGGGGATGGCGATGCGCAGGAAGGCGGCCCAGTGCGTGCACCCGTCGATGCGGGCCGACTCGAGGAGATCGCCGGGAACGTCCTCGAAAAAGCCGATCATCACCCAGAGCACGAGGGGCAGCGCCACGATCAGGTGGGTCAGGATCAGCGCCGAATAGGTGTCGATCATCTTCGCCTTGGTGAACAGGATAAACCACGGGATCAGGTAGCCGATCCCCGGCGCCATTCGCGCGGTGAGGATGCCGAGCGCGATGCCCGTCCGCTTGAACCTCGCGATGGCGTAGGCGCCCGGCAGCCCGAGAAGCAGCGCGAGCCCCGTCGAGCCCAACGCCACCACGAGGCTGTTCACCGTGAAGCTGAAGAACGGGTTCTTCTGGAATACCTCGCGGTAGTTCGCCAGGGTGGGCATGAACACCCACACCGGCGGGTAGGCGGTGTTCTGGACCTGGGACTTGAGGGAGGACATGAACATCCACCCGAGCGGAAAGAGAAAGGGAATCAGGAGAGCCGCGAGGAGGACGTAGGTCCAGGGGTTGACCCGGTCGCGCCGTCCCTTCGAGACGCTGATCATGTCACCACGCGCCCCGTCTCACCTTGATGAGGAGGAGACTCACCCCGAGCACCAGGGCGAAGAGGATGACGAGAAGCGAGCTCGCGTAGCCGATGTGGAAGTAGAAGAGGCCGACCTGGAAGGTATAGACGTTGAGCGTCTCGGAGGCGAAGCCGGGCCCGCCCTGCGTCATCACGTAGATGATGTCGAAAGTCTTGAGGCAGTCGATGGCGCGGAAGAGCAGCGCGACGATGATGGTGGGACGCAGAAGCGGCAGCGTGATCCGCCAGAACATCTGGGCCGAGGAGGCGCCGTCGATCAGCGCGGACTCGTAGGGTTCGAGGGGCAGGGTGGCGAGCCCGGCCAGCGTGATGAGGGTGATGAGCGGGGTCCACTCCCACGTGTCCACCACGGCGAGGGCGGGCACCACGATGGCGGCATTGCTGACCCACTTGTAGGGCCCAAACCCGCCCAGCCCGACGAGGTAGTTCATCACGCCGAGCGTCGGGTTGTACATCATCATCCACACCAGCGCGATGGCCACCGGCGTCGCCACCATGGGCAGGAGGAAGATCGAGCGCACGAGGCCCTTGCCACGGAAGGGCCGGTTCAGCACGAGGGCCAGCGCGACGCCGAGGAAGAGTTGGAGCGCGGTGGCGAGGCCGGTGAAGTAGACGGTCAGCCACAGCGCGTTCCGGAAGCGATCGTCCTCGACGAAGGCCCGTCGGAAGTTTCCGAGGCCGACGAACTCCGGGCTGGTGAGACTCGATGCGTACCACGAGTGCACGCTCATGTAGAGCGTGTAGGCGACGGGGAACGCCATCAGGAGGGCGACGGCGACAACCGAGGGACCGGTGAAGACCGGCACCGGGTGGCGCTCAACGAACCGCGACCACCCGGTGCCGACGTGCCGCAACCGCAGCTACTTCTTCTCCGTCTCGGCCATGATGCGCTTGACGTCCGCGGCCGCTTTGTTGTCCGCCGCTTTCACGTCGCCGCCCTGGATCGACACCACGATGGCCGCGCCAATAGCGTCACGGCACTCGGCGACCGCGACTACCGGCGGGTTCCACAGCGGCGTCCCCATCTTGGAGCCGACGGTCAGCGACTCACGGAGATCGGCAGGGACCTTGGCCTGCCCCTTGGGATCCTTCCAGACGGATTCACGCGCCCCCAGCACGCCCTTCTCGCTCTGCACCGCGAGCACTTGCTCTTTGGCGGTGGCCCACTGCATGAAGAGCCAGGCCGCTTTCTGATTCTGGCTGGTCTTGGGCATGGCCAGGCCCCAGACGGCAACGGTCGAGCCGTATTGCCCTCTGGGACCGCGCGGAAAGAGCGCATAGCCGACCTTACCCACCACCTTCGACTTCTGCGCGTCCTCGATGACGGGGAAGAGCGAGTTCGCGTCCGTGTACATGGCGGCTTTGCCCTGCGAGAAGATCGACGAGGCCTCGTACCAGTGGTTGTTCTCGGAACCCGGAGGGCCGTAGAGACGGAGCAGGCGGCCGTAGAGCTCGAGCGCCTTCAGGCCGTCCTCGTTGTTGAACATCGGCTCGCGGTTGGGGGCGAGCCACGTGCTGCCCATCGCGTGTAGGTAGGCCGCGAACGTGGACGTGGCGGCCGCCCGCTTGCCGCGGGCCACGATGCCGTAGCCGGGCTGACCGTCGTCGGTCATGGCCTTGCCGTTGAGGGCCTTGGCCGCCGCCTCGAGCTCATCGAGGGTGGTCGGCACCTTGACGTTGTACTTCTGGAAGACGTCCTTGCGGTACATGAGAGAGCCGTTCTCGACCTGGATTGGGAGCCCCACGGTCTTGCCCTCGATGATCATGGCCTCGCGCGACTTCTCGAGAAAATCGCTCCAATTGTAGTCCGGAGCGGTCAGCGCGGGATTCTTCAGGAACTCGTCGACCGGCTGGAGCCAGCCCGCCCGCATGTACTTGAGACCTTCCTGGGCCGGCATGCTCATGAATACGTCGATCGAGCTGGCGGCGGAGGCCAGCTCGACGAGCACCTTGGCGCGAAACTGGTCCTCGGGATAGACCTCGGCCACGAGCTTGACGCCCGTGAGCGTCTCGAACTCTTTGAGATGAGGCTCGATGGCACCCTGCCACGGATGCTTGTTGAGCAGGACCCTCAGCTGGGTCCCCTTCGCCTGCTGCCAGTTGAACTGCTGCTGAGCGAGCGCCGGTGATGCCAGCGTCAGGCTCAGCGCCATCGCCAGAACCCACATCCTTCGTGTCACACTCATGAGCTGCCCTCCCTCTCTCGTCTCGGCAACACTGCCGGAGTTGATCACGGGTGAACCAACGTCCCGACTGTCGCGGGCAGTGTATATCAATTCGCGGAAGCCGTGGCGCCCGGCCTCGGCGCTCAGCCCTCGAGCTGGGAGATCATCGCGTTGGCCCGGCGGACCCGGCGGCTCAGCTCGCGCCCCAGGTTGGTCAAGATCTTGATCGCGATGTCGGGGTGACCCTTTCCCAGCGCATGAAACGCGTCCTCCGAGAGCATATAGCACACCACCTCCTCATCGGCGGTGACGGTGGCCGAGCGGGGCTGCTGGTCGAGCAGCGCGAGCTCGCCAAAGACGGTGCCCGCGGAGAAGGACGCGAGCCTGTGCTGCCGGCCCTGGCCGGGCAAGTCCACCCTGACGCTGGCCGTACCGCGCGTCATCAGGAAGAGATCGCGTTCGGCGCTGCCCTCGTTGATCACTATCTCGCCGCCGCGAAAGCTGCGACGCACGAGGAGCGCGCGCACGACGGCGCACTCGGCCTCGCTCAGGGTCTCGAGAACGCTCAGCCGGTCCACGGCGATTTCGCCGGTGAGCGCGTCCCCTGCCCCGTGGGCTAGAAGCAGCCCGTCCTCGGCCCATTCGAGCGCGGAGTCGGTATCGGCGAAGAGCGCCTCGTCGCCCAGCGCGCCAGCCACGCCCAGATCGCGCAGGGTGCTGGATACGAGATAGTTGTCGTGCGGGTGACTCAGGAGCAGGCTCCCCCCCAGTCGCTTGAGCCGCTCATTGATCTGGAGAAAGATACGCGCGCCGGTGCTGTCGAGATCATTCACGCGCTTGAGGTCGAGGATGACATAGCCCGCGCCCGCCTTCGCCGCCGCCTCCACGAGGCCCGCCAGGCCCTCGGCCGTGCCGAAGAAGATCGCGCCTTCCAGCTCGAAGACGGCGATGCGGCGCCCGTGCGCCGCGAGCAGCTCCATCAGCTTCGGATCCCGCGCCTGCCGCGAGTGCACCGTGTCCCCGTGATAGGTCCGCCGCACCACCGAGCGGCTCATGCGCACAAGGAAGAACAACACCGCCAGCAGCACACCCATGGCCACGCCCACCAGCGGATCGAAGACGAGGATGCTGGCGGCGACCAGGAAGACGACAAGAAGGTCCAGGCCCATCACGCGCCAGTGGGCGCGCTCCCCCGCGAGCACTCGCGCGAGGTGCTGGAGGCTCCACGGATCGAAGAGTTGAATGCCGACGACCACGAGCATGCCGGCAAGCACCACGCGGGGCAGCACGGCGATGGCGGGGCCGAGGCAGAGTATCGTCAGCAGCACGACCGTCGCCGCGATCCCGATGGCCAGCCGTGACCGTCCCCCCGCGCGATAGTTCGTGACGCTTGCGCCCAGGTTCACTCCGCTGGGGATGGCCCCGAAGCAGGCGGCCGCCATATTGCCCACGCCGAGGCGGGCCAGCTCCCGGCTGCCGCTGGAGCGCTCGCCCGTCACGCCGTCCAGCACCCTGACGCAAAGCAGGACATCGAGCGACGAGACGATGGCCAGGCCGAAGGCGCCCACCCCGAGCGTCAGCAAGGCCGGCCAGATCTCCCGCTCCGTCAGAATCATGCCGAAGCCCGCAACGTATCTCGGCCACGGCCACGTCTCGGGCAATGGTCCGACGAGAGGCCCGAGGAGATCGCGTGCGCTGAGGGCCCGTAGCGCGTAGTAGGCGGCGCTCCCTGCGAGCAGTCCCTGGATCACCGGCGGCACCCGCTTGGTCAGCCGTGGACCGCACCACATGACCAGGGCCGTGAAGAGTCCCACCGCCAGGGTCAACGGCCGCACGGCGGCCAGATTGGATGGAAGCTCACGGACCGGCACGTGCCGCCGGAATCCGAGCAGGGCGTCGAGCTGGGCCAGGATGATCAGGATCGCGACGGCGTTCTGGAAGCCCGCCATGACCGGCGAGGGAATGTAGCGGATGAGGCTCCCGAGGCGCAGGACGCCGATCAGCGACTGGAAGAGCCCGGCGGCGAGGACGACGAGGAATACCAGGGTCAGCGTGCGGTGGACGTCACCGCGGGCAGCGACAGCGGCCGGCCCGCGGGCCACGCCCTCGAGCACCACGGCGGCCATCACCAGCGTCACGACGCTCCTCGGCGTGTACATGAGCACGGGCGAGCCCCGCAGCAGGACGCCCGTGAGGAGCACGACGAGCGCGCTGAGGAGTCCCGCGACGATGCCGTAGGACACGTACCCCTCGCCGAGTGGCTGGAGGGCGAGAATCCCGTACCCCATGCTCAGCGGAATGGTCAGGATGCCGGCGCTGACTCCGCCCGCGATGTCACCCCGCAGACCAGACCGCCCAAGCATGATGCCGTGCCCTCACTCTCGTTCTCGGCGACATACTGGCCAAGGCAGACAGTCTCGGGCGGCAGGGATTGCGTCGGGGCGCGCCGGGCCAGGATGCTACAGCTTGCCGACGAGATACATGCTGCCGGTGGGCGCGGGCACGCCACCGGCCGGTTCGAGCGTCACCGCGAAGGTGTCCAGGTCCTCGCCGGCTTGAAGCGGCGGCACCCTCAAGCTGCCGGCACCCTTGGCGTCCACGGCGAAGACACCTGCCGGCACCGGCGCGCCCTTGCCGGCGATCGCCCACAGCTCATAGACCTTGCCCTCGGGCGCCGGCGGCAGGCCTTGGGCAACCAGCAAGCCGCCGGCGGTGGCGTGCCACAGCATCCGGCCCCTGGCCTCCGGCGCGGGTGGGAGACCCGAGAGCGCGATGATCCGGGTCGCCGGATCCCGGAGGATGGTCACCAGCGCCTCCTGACGCGCGAGCTCCTGCTTGAGCAGCACCTGCTCTTTGGCCAGCTGGCTGATCCGCCGATCGTAGACGGTCGAGACGATCAGACCGACCGCGATGGCGGCGATGCCAGCGGCCATGGCGCCCACCGTCACAACTGTCCAGAGTGATCGGCGCGCGGGCGCCGGCCGGGCCGAGGACAGCACCTGCGTCAGACTCCCGCGTGAGCGGCCCTCGGCATCGATGCGTGCCATAAGCGCCGCCTTCACTGCCGGCGGTGCGACCTCCGCCGTCTCGGCGGCGAGATCCGCTACCGTGGATTCGAAGTCGCGGAGCGCAGCCCGAGCCTCCGCGTCGCCCGCGGCGAGCAGGGCTTCGAATCGCGCGCGATCCTCCACCTCGAGGGCGCCTAGAGCATATCCCGCGGCCAGCTCGATGATCTCGTCGCGGTTCATTCCCGCGTCGTCCCCTCTCGCTTCATCAGGCTCCTCAGGCGCTCGAGGGCGAGCCGGGCCCGCGTCTTCACGGTGCCGAGCGGCTCGCCCAGGCGGTTAGCGATCTCCGACTGCGTCAGCCCCTCGAAGAAGGCCAGCTCGACCACGCGCCGCTGCGGCTCGGGCAAGCCGGCCAGAGCGGACCGGACGAGTCCGCGTCTCTCGGCCACGACGCCGGGGTTCTCCATCGGATGGTCGGGAGCGCTCGCCACCGCCTCATCCACCGGCGCCACGAAGGTCTTCTCTCTTCTACGTATGGCACGCAGCCTATCGATTGCTCGCGTCTTCGCACGCATGACGACCCACGCCTCAGGAGTGCCTCGATGTGGATCATAGCGGGCGGCCTCTTGCCAGATCTGCCAGAAGACCTCCTGCAGCACCTCTTCCGACGCGGCGGGATCGCGCAGGATCCGCCGGATGAGCCCCAGCGCGAGCCCCGCGAAGGCGTCGTAAAAGCGTCCGAAAGCTTCCCGGTCGCCCTGGGCGATCCGCGCGAGGAGCCCCGCGGAGGCATCCGGAGTCGGCACGCTCACGCTTTGCATATGGCCGTAATGACTACCAGCCCCCACATCCCGGGTCAACACATCCGCGGGCCCCTGCCCGTTCGTAGGGCTGGGTATCAGGGAGCGCTGGCGTGGAACTCCTCAACCGATGGAGGCAAAACCATGACGTGGCGACAGAGGATCGGGACGCTGGCGGCGGTGGTGGCACTGGTCACGGGCTGCGGCGGCAGTATGCAGGGCGACAAGAGGGCAATGGAGAGGACGTCCCTCTACGACAGGCTGGGTGGCAAGCCGGCGATCACGGCCGTCGTCGACGATTTCATCGGCAACGTCGCGGGCGACACGCGCATCAACCAGCGCTTCGCCACCGCCGATATTCCGCGGCTCAAGGCCATGCTGGTGAACCAGATCTGCGGGGCCTCGGGCGGCCCCTGCAAGTACACCGGCGCCAGCATGAAGGACGCGCACCGGGGCATGAAGATCACGGACGCCGAGTTCAATGCCCTCGTGGAGGATCTCGTCAAGAGCCTCGACAAGTTCAAGGTGCCCGCGCAGGAGAAGGGTGAGCTTCTCGCCGCGCTCGGTAGCATGAAAAGCGCCATCGTGAATCAGTAGCGCCGGGCCTGACAGGGTGATTGCCGGCGACACTGACCGGTAGCGGCGAAGTCGCTACAGACGCCGATAGTCTCCCCTGCCCTCGGAACGGAGGACCGTGACGCCGTCGACCCTGTTACCAACCGCTCGGTTGGTAACAGCAAAATGAGGTTCAAAAGCCCATGAGAAGAGACCCGGCGGCGGTAGTGACACTGTCGAAAATCCAGTCGATTCGAGGCCAGACCGGCCGTCGGCACAGCCCAACCATGCATCAATATTGCTGACTGGCCCGGTGGCCCCCTTCTTGCTGTTCAGCTCGTATGGATCACAGCGAGCTGCGCACCAGGATTCGCCTTCTCATGGCCTCGGGCGAGTTGCCGCCAGGGGGGTCGCTGGCTGACAAGATTCTTCCTGGCCAGGCCGTCCGGGTCACGAGGGTCGTCATCGGCCGATCAACCTGGGGACCGTGCTTGATCTGCCATGAGGCTGACCCGATGGTGTCCTACACGTATGCCGACCGAAAGGTCGTCCGTCTTCACGCCGCCTGCGATGCCCTTTGGCGCTTGGAGCGCGACGGAGGATGATCTTATGGTAGCAGGCCCTTGACTTGCGTTGGCACGGCTTCGGGACCATACTACGACCCCCATGAGCATCACCTTGGTGGATCGTGCGATCGAGCAATGTCGCGCCAGCCAAGGACATCTGGACGCCTCCCGCCACCTACTCGCTCACAGCCGTCGTCTCCTCAACCGGGCGTGGTGGATTGCCGGTGCCTCTGATGTGAACGGCAACGGCAATCGTGGGACGAACGGCGTGATCCACATTGAATGCCGTAAGCACGCAGGTGAGCCGTCGGAATACTTGCTCAGCTTTGGCGGCAACTCGGCTGGGGTGTTCTACCTCGGCAGGGCAAGCGGCTTTGATCCTCTGACTGCGCTCTTACGGAGACTCGGCGTGCCCGGTCCTGCCCTGCGGACTGCTCTTCAAGTGCTGGAGGCAGAGCCGCGCCACAAGATTCCGAACATGACGCTGACGCAAGATCACTTCCGCGAACTAGGCTTGTAGTGAGCTAGACATCACGGGCCACGACATCGTCGATTACTTGTAGAAGTCGTTCAGGGGTGTACGGCTTGGTGAGCACCGGAACAGGGCGCCCCCCCATACTGGGCTCGAAAGGAAGGGTCTGGTCCTGCGGCGCGGAGCCTGTCAATGAGAATGAGACAGAGAGTTCATGAGATTAGTGTAGGTAGCCTGCCCCCCTTTATCGGCGACTACTGGATAATCTCATCGGCCCGCCCCAGCACCGACTGAGGGATCGTCAGCCCGAGCGCTTTCGCGGCCTTGAGGTTGATGATCAGCTCGAACGTGGCCGGCTGCTCGACGGGTAGGTCAGCGGGCTTGGAGCCCTTGAGGATCTTGTCCACGTAGTGGGCGGCACGCCTGTGCATGCCC
>WNGH01008141.1_pt1 | contig 13515 bp, 10 predicted proteins | sample 5400631 | NCBI WGS metagenome assembly WNGH01 (sample SAMN13153373, study PRJNA577476) | soil metagenome | isolation source: 115 cm soil or saprolite under Garry oak tree replicate 1 | place: USA:California | collected 2016-06-15
TGCCTTTTCGCAGTAGCGTTTGAAGTCGACCATGCGCTCGAGCGAGCGGGCGAGTTGCGCGCCTTCGGTCATAGTCTTCGCTTTGCCCGACAGCACCTTCATGTCGGTGGTCGCCTGGCGCATCAGGTAGCGCACCATCTGACTTTCGTCTTTGATGTACTCTTCCTTCTTGCCTTTTTTGACTTTGAAGAGCGGCGGCTGCGCGATGTAAACAAAACCCTGCTCGACCAACTGCGGCATCTGACGGAAGAAAAATGTCAGCAGCAGCGTGCGAATGTGCGAGCCGTCAACATCGGCGTCGGTCATCAAAATGATCTTGTGATAGCGGAGCTTTGTGGCGTCGAAATCCTCTTTGCCGATGCCGGTGCCGAGCGCCATGATGAGCGATTTGATTTCGCCGTGCGCCAGCATCTTGTCAAAGCGCGCTTTTTCAACGTTCAGGATTTTGCCTTTGAGCGGAAGGATCGCCTGGTTCTTTCGATCGCGTCCCTGCTTGGCCGAGCCGCCGGCGGAATCACCCTCGACGATGTAGATTTCCGAGAGCGCCGGATCGCGCTCCTGACAATCGGCGAGTTTGCCCGGCAGCATAGTTGAACCCATCGCGCCTTTCCGCACAATCTCGCGCGCCTTTCGCGCGGCGTCACGCGCGCGCGCGGCATCCAGCGATTTGCCGACGATGCGTCGCGCCACCGTAGGATTCTGCTCGAGAAATTCCGTCAGTCGATCGTTAAGGAATGATTCGACGGCGCCTTTGACGTCAGAGTTGAGCTTGCCTTTTGTTTGTCCTTCGAACTGAGGCTGCGGAAGTTTGACTGAGATCACGGCTACCAGGCCTTCGCGCACATCATCGCCCGTGAGCGATCCTTTGAAGTTCTTCGCCAAGCCGGACGACTGCGCGTAGGCATTGATCGTGCGCGTAAACGCGGAGCGAAATCCGGAGAGGTGCGAGCCGCCATCGACGGTATTGATGTTGTTCGCGAATGAATAGACCTTCTCGTCGTAGCCATCGTTGTATTGGATGGCCACTTCAATCGACAGCGCATCGCCTACTTTCTCGAAGTAGATCGGTTTGTCGTGCAGAACAGTCTTATTCTTGTTCAGATGCTTGACGAACTCGGCGATGCCGCCGCGATAATAAAATTCGTGAGACTTCTCCGGCTCTTCGCGCTCGTCCTTGATCGTGATCCGAATTCCTTTATTGAGAAAAGCTTTCTCGCGCAAACGCTCCGACAACTTGTCAAAGCTGAATTCGACCGTATCGAAAATCTGTGAATCGGGTTTGAAGGTGATCTTGGTGCCGCGCTTTCGTGTCTTGCCGGTCTGCTTCAATGCCGCGACCGGAATGCCGCGCTCGTACTCCTGCTCGTAGGTTAAACCGTCGCGCCAGATTTCCAGGTGTAGCAACTCGGAAAGAAAATTGACGCATGACACGCCGACCCCGTGCAGTCCACCCGAAACCTTGTAGGCATTCGAATCGAATTTTCCGCCGGCGTGCAGTTTGGTCATTACGACTTCGGCCGCTGAGCGTCTTTCCTTCTTCATCAAATCCACCGGAATGCCGCGTCCGTTATCTATCACAGTTATCGAGTTGTCGAGATGAATCGCGACTTCGACGGCATCGCAGTACCCGGCCAGTGCTTCGTCAATCGAGTTATCAACGACTTCGTAAACCAAATGATGCAATCCCAACTCGCCGGTCGAACCGATGTACATCGCGGGACGCTTGCGCACGGCATCGCGGCCCTCGAGCACGGCTATCGTCGACGCGTCGTAAGTTTCTTTCTTAGGCTTAATATTCGCTGATGGTGTTGCCAATTCGTTTATACCTTCACTTCCGCTGTCGCTATTTTCCAATGACATTTTCATGAACTCACAGTCGCCGCACTCACGCCTCGCTCTTCTGTCGCTACGCCGCCGCTCACTTCATAAAAATTGGCCCTGCGAGTGAACCGTTCGAAGTGGCTCCGCTTTGAGGTGGTGACGAATGTTTGAGTGCGTCCTTCCAGGTATTCCAGCAGGCGTTCAATGCGGATTCCGTCAAGTTCTGCGTCCACGTCATCAATGAGGAAAATCGGATAATCTTGATGCTTGGAATGATACACGGAAATCGCCGCTAAATCAAGTGTTATCAATGCGCTACGCTGTTGGCCAGAGCTGCCAAAACTGCGCAGATTGCGATCGCCAAAAAGGATGTCCAAATCATCGCGATGCGGCCCGATCAAACAGGCGCCGGCAAACACTTCGGCCGGCAAACGCAGCTTGAGACGTTCGGCGATAAGGCCTTCGTAATCATTCAAATCACCCTTTCCTTCCAACGAGGAAACGTATCGAATAGAAATAGTGTCACCAAACAAACTGTGTTCGAGCGCGTCGTGAAGCAGGTCCACGTATTCGTAGCGCGTCCGATGTATCTGGGCGCTGAGAGTAATCAGTTGCCTGTTCCATGGTTCAATAAGTCCGGCCATTTCATCAAACCCTGGACCACCTTCGCCATGTTGCTGCAACAACGCTTTTTTCTGCTTGATGACTCTGTTGTAGTCGGCGAGCGTTTGCGTGTATGGCGGATGGAGTGACGTCGCGCCCCGATCGATGAAATTACGACGCGCCTCGGGACCACCGCGTACAACTTCCAACTCGTCCGCGGTAAACCAAACGGCGTGCAACTGGGACGCATAACGCGCCAGAGGTTCGCGTTTGCCGTTGACGGTTGTCTGTTTGCCGTTGGTTCGAACAGCCACTTCCAGTTCGCGCTCGATTGCGCTGCCTCTAGCAACGCTTCCTCGAATCAATGCCGTTGTCTTTCCAAACGCTATAGCTTCGTGAGGGTGGCGGGTGCGAAATGACTTTGCGTGGGCGAGAAAGTGAACAGCCTCAAGCCAATTCGTTTTCCCCTGGCCGTTGTTCCCGTAGATGACGTTCGTGCCTTTGCCCCAATCGATCTCACCTTGAAGATTTCTGAAATCTTGAACCCTGATCGATCTAAGGAACATGACGAAATTCTAGCACACGCCAACCTTTGTTTGATTGCTATCAGAGCGTCTGCAAGAAATAAAACGAGCGCCAAATCTAACTTGGCGCCCGTCACGAAAAAAATGTTCAGATCTGGTGGAAAAAATCAAAGTCTCATCGGCATTACCACGTATCTGTAGTCTTGCTTCTCATCCGATATCGGCTTCAATTGAGCTTGTGAATTTCCGTCCTTGAACTCGAAGGCAACCTTCTCGGATCCCACGACGTTGAGAAAGTCCTGCAGGTATTGCGCGTTGAATCCTATCTCAGTTTCTTCACCGTCGAAGTCAGTTCCGAGAGTCTCTCGCGCTTCCCCTTCTTCCGCGTTCTGTGAGCTAATCAACAACAGTTCTTTGCTTAGATGAAATCTAATCGCGTGCGAACGATCGTCAGCCATCAAAGCAACTCGACGAATAGCCTGATTGAGACTTAACGTGTCGAAGACAGCCCTTCGATCGTTGTTCTTGGGCATCACCATTTCATAATTGGGGAACTGCCCAGTCAACAATCGCGAAATCAAAAGTCTCGAACCCACCTGGAAGTAAACGTGATTTTCGTCCGCGCCAAGACTTATATCACCATCAAAATCAGATGTGAGCTTTGTGAGTTCGGCAAGAGTCTTTCGTGGAATCAAGACATCCAGAGTAGTATTCTGAGCTTCGTTGCCGATCTCCCTGGTCGATGCGAAGGCCAGCCGGTGACCATATAACGTCCTTCCTCTTGCGTGATTGCAAAGATAGTACGGTCGATTAGCAGCTTAAGCAGAGAGGCCGGTAACTTATGTGGTGTGGACTTAAAACCCGGCAACTCGGGAAAAGTATCCTTCGAGATCCCAGGTAATCTGAATTTTGACTGGTCACACTCGACCGTTACCCATTCATTTTCTTCTTTGTGAAATTTTACGGGCGCGTCCGGAAGTAATCTCGCGATATCAAACAGCTTCCGCGCCTGAACGCACATCGCTCCCTGAGAAGAAATTTCCTGAGCGTCAGCATCACATCTTATCGTGACATCGAGGTCGGTGCCACTAATCCGAATCGAATCTTCACCCGCAGACTCGATCAGAATGTTCGCTAATACAGGAATAGTGTTCTTTCTTTCAACTACTCCCTGAACGAAAGCTAATTCCTTTTGCAGCACACTCCGCGCGACTACAAATTGCATTTTCTAAACACCTCAGTTTTTGCGTTCTTATATATCACAAATAGCTTTTGCACAGGCTAATATTTCTAACTGATACTTTATTAATACAGTTTAAGAGATTAGTAATAGTAGTATTGTCTGTGAAACTGTGGAAACCGAAGAAATGCCCTCAGTTTTATCAAGTTGTCGCTCGAATAATCTGTGCTTATTAATGGTGTGGCATCGGATTACGCATTTAGTTCTTTCTTCCACAGCCCGGGCTTCCACTCTGTTTGTTGGAATTGTGGAAATCAATCGAGTGTCGGAAGCCTTCTAATCGCTTATGCTCTCGATCAGCCGCTTCACCGTTGTACTAAGTTCCGAATCCTTACCGATGAGGCTCTCAATTTTTTCCACAGAGTGAATAACTGTCGTGTGATGCTTCCCGCCGAACTGTCTTGCGATGTCAGGGTAGCTGGCCTTCGTAAGGCGCTTGCAAAGGTACATTGCTATTTGCCTTGGAAACAGGACATGGCGAGCGTTTGAACGAACTCTCAGATTATCCACGGTCAGTTTGTAATAGTCAGCCACAGCCTTCTGGATTCGAGGAACGGACACAGCGTGATCATCATTATGTTTCGATACGTGGCGCAATGCTTCCTGCGCTAGAGCCTTTGAAACCGACAAGCCGCGGAGCGAAGCCATCGCCAACACCCTGACGAGCGAGCCTTCAAGTTCTCTAATGTTGTGCTTGCTATTACCAGCTAGAAACATGGCCACATCGTCCGGCAAATCAACTCGCTGGGTTTCGGCTTTCTTTTTCAGGATAGCGATCTTGGTTTCGAGATCGGGCGGCTCGATGTCGGCAATCAGTCCCCACTCGAACCTGGAATGAAGCCGCTCTTCGATTTCTGGAATCTCACGCGGTGGGCAATCTGAGGTGAGTACTATTTGCTTCTGAGCGTCATAGAGAGCATTAAACGTGTGAAAGAATTCTTCCTGAGTCCGCTCCTTCCCAGCGATGAACTGAACGTCGTCGATTAGCAGAACGTCGATTGAGCGGTACTTTTCCCGAAAGAGTTGCGTCTTATCGTAACCATACCTGATGGCGTTGATCAATTCATTCATGAATCGCTCGAGAGAAACATAGACGACTTGTAAGGTGGGGTTCGCGGCCCTGATGGCATGACCGGTAGCTTGAATAAGATGCGTTTTGCCAAGCCCCACTCCCCCATAAATGTAAAGTGGATTGTAGGTCTTACCGGGACCATCCGCGACAGCTTGAGTGGCGGCATGAGCAAATCGATTACAAGATGCAACAACGAAACTGCCGAACGTGTATTTCTCGTTTAGCGATGAAGACGAAAGCGCAGAAAGATTAATGGGAGGTGATTCCGGCGCATTGTCCGGCTCTTGATTGGAGGTACTGTTTGTTGGCTGCGCTTTAGAGTAAACGGCGGCCGAACGATTCTCCGGAGCAGAGGGAGTTACTATCCACTCGATTCGGTCGGCGCTGAGACTCAACTCCTTCAAAGATTGCTCTAGTGCAAAGGCATAGTTCGACAGAATCCATTCCTTGGCGACCGTGTTCGGAACAGAAACTCTCAGCTTGCCCTCGGAAGCCTGTCTTGTAACCGTCAGCGGTCTGAACCATGTTTCGAATGCTTGCCTGGTCAAGTTGCGCTCAAGAGCTGCTAGAAATGCAACGCTCGTGGGGTTGTCTCGCTTGATTCCCATTAGAGAAATAACCAGAAGTACAAAGTACAACGACGAAAGCTACGCTGACGAACAATGTCAGTGAGTTCGAGAACCTAACACAACCCTCTTTAGCGGGCAAGAAAAACAGGAAGATTTCTGCGGCGGCTCGTGTGGCATTGCCAGGCAAAGAAGTTGGGAGCAGAGTTGCGGAAAAGGGCTTGGCGATTCGGCCGACTGCTGCGTTGTATATAGTAGGACTACGTAGCGTACTCTTTCGTTTCCGAGAGCTATGAGATTGAAGCCGCTAACGTCTGCTCTTCGCTGGCGAGGATTATGGTGTAAATCCGATCGAGATCCGCGGCGTTGTAGTACTCGATTTCAATCCTGCCGGGGGCGCCCGATTTGCCCGAGATTATTCGAACCTGAGTTCCCAATCGCCGACGAAGTTTTGCTTCTGCAGCGCGAATGTTTGGATCGATTTGAAGCTCCCGGGTCCGGCGCGCAGACGACTTGGCCTCGTGAGCAGCGTTTCTTATGCGGCGTTCAGTTTCCCGTACAGACCAACTGTGCTTAACGATCTTCTGAGCGAAACGTCGTTGAAGAACGGCATCAACCAGACCCAAGAGAGCGCGTGCATGCCCAAAGGAGAGTTTTTCGGTTTCAAGGAGCGATTGAATCTCGGAAGGCAACTTTAGAATACGGAGATAATTGGTGATGAAAGTGCGGTCCCGACCAACTCGCTGGGCGACCTCTTCTTGCGTAAGGTTCAGCGATTCGATCAGTCGTTTATAAGCATTTGCTTCCTCGACGGGATTTAGTTCCTCGCGTTGGATGTTCTCGATCAGGGCGAGCTCGAGGAGTCGGTCATCGGGGACATCTCGCACGATTGCCGGGATCCGAGAGAGTCCGGCGATTTGTGCCGCCCGCCATCGTCTTTCGCCAGCGATAAGCTCGAATAGGCCACCGCGCCGTCGCACAAGTACGGGCTGAATAATGCCGCTCGTACGAATAGATTGAGCCAGGTCCTGAAGTTTCTCCTCCGGGAAGCTTGTTCTCGGTTGCTGTTGGTTGGGTCGAACAAGATCGATCTCAACATCACGGATCTCTTCGTTATCCGCTGGCAGCGAGTTCACCGAGAGCAGTGCGCTCAGCCCGCGGCCTAACGGTTTCTTGGTCATGTGCCAGAACCTCCTTGGCGAGTTGTAAGTACGATTCAGCGCCACGAGAGCGGGGCTCGTAGTAGATAATCGGCTTGCCATAGCTTGGTGCTTCGGCCAGCGCGACGTTCCTGGGAATAGCAGTCTCGCAGACCATGCTCCCGTAAAAACTTCTGAGATCTGCGGCCACGGCGGAGGAGAGATTAGTACGTTCATCGTACATCGTGAGGAGCAAGCCTTCGATTTTGAGTTGCGGGTTAATGATTCGTCTAACCTGGCTCAGCGTATTGAAGAGATCGGAGACGCCTTCAAGCGCGTAGTACTCACATTGGATTGGAATCAACAGGGCGTCAGCGGCTGCCAGAGCATTCAAAGTCAGAAGGTTTAGTGTCGGCGGGCAGTCAATTATAATAAAGTCATACGCTTCGCGAATTGGCGAAATGGCGCTTCTAAGGAGTAGCTCGCGGTCAGGGAAGTCAACCAGTTCAATCTCAGCTCCAGCAAGGTTCCTATCTGACGGGACGACGGCGAGCCCAAAACGTGTCGGCAAAATGAGATTCGTTATTGGCTCGTTCAATACAAGAAGATGATAGGTCGAACGGTCGAAAGAAGCCCTCTGGATCCCAAGCCCGGAGGTAGCGTTAGCTTGAGGGTCAACATCTATTAATAGAACCCGCTGACTAAGCTGCGCAAGTGAGGCGGCGAGATTAATAGCCGTGGTGGTTTTACCAACACCGCCCTTTTGGTTTGCGATGGCGATGGTCCTTGCCATTCAAATCCGACCGCACGCTAAGCTGGGACACATTAGCACAGATAGGGAGCCCGAGACTACAGACGAAGTCGTCGTTCGCCGGTGCATCGCAGAAGTGTTTCACGTGAAACACTCCAATTAGGCTTGAGTTGAAGATTGAGCGATGGTGAGCTGCACGAGAAGATTAGCCAAAGCGGCTGGAGTTATTCCCGGAACTTCCCGGGCCTGACCAAAGCTACTGGGACGCGCCCGCTCGAGACGCTCGATCATCTCGTGCGAAAGGCTATTAACATTTCGAAATGAAAAGCCGGACGGTATATTGAGGTTGTCGTGTTGGTTAAGCCGGCGCAGCGTATTCTCCTGAGACCTCAGGTATCCAGCATACAGATGATCGGCGAGTGCGGACTCAAAATCTGAGATGGCGACCTCGCTTTTCGCATCCGCCGGAAGAAGATCGAAAAGGAGTTCAGCATTCATATGGGGACGAAGCGCAAGTTCGGCGAGAGTGATTGAGTCGCCGAGGTCCTGCCCTGCCATCTGTCCAAGTATCCGATGTTGCGTGTCCGATCGATTAAGCCTGTGTTCCTTAAGAATTCGACGAGCAGTGGCTAATCTGGCTCTGCGTTTATTAAACCGTTCCCATTCTTGATCGCCCGTTAAACCAAGCAGACGTCCGTGTGGCGCCAGGCGTTCGTCGGCATTATCGTATCTCAGGGCCAGACGGTACTCGGAGCGCGAAGTAAACATCCGATAAGGCTCATCGACACCGTGGCGAATGAGGTCGTCTACCAATACGCCGATGTACGACTCTTTCCGGTCCAAACGAAACAGCGGTCGGCCTAACGCCGTTAGCCCTGCATTGATGCCGGCTAGCAACCCTTGACACGCGGCCTCCTCGTAACCAGTCGTTCCATTGATTTGGCCCGCCAGAAACAGCCCCTTGAAGCGAATCGTTTCCAAGAAAGGAGATAGTTCCTTCGGATCCACGAAATCATACTCGATGGCGTAGCCAGGCCGAATGATTTGACTCTGGTCAAATCCGGGAATCAGTTTTACGAGTTCTTGTTGAAGCTGAGCCGGGAGCGAGGTAGAGAACCCGTTTAGATAGACTTCATTCGTGTCGTAACCTTCCGGCTCAACAAACAATTGATGGCGTGTCTTCTCAGGAAACTTTACGACCTTGTCTTCAATCGAGGGACAATAGCGCGGGCCAACTCCGGTAATCTTGCCGGAGTAAAGGGGTGACTCATGTAAATTATCGCGAATGGCTCTATGTACGTCATCATTTGTGTAAGCGAGGTAGCAATTCAACTGTCTCTGACTGATCTCTTGAGTCGAGAAAGAAAACGGAACCGCCCGCTGATCCGGCGGTTGAGGTTCGAAAGCATCCCAATCGATAGTTCGGCCATCGAGGCGTGGCGGTGTACCAGTCTTTAGACGACCTACGCGAAAGCCGAAGTTTCGCAGTGCTGCCGCGAACTCTAGCGATGCCGGCTCGCCGGCCCGTCCGCCTTGATAAGTCTGTCGGCCAGTATGAATCCGACCGTTCAGAAAGGTGCCGGTGGCAATGACGATCGCTTTGGCGGCAATTCTCCGAGCGTCTTGTAACTCAAGGCCTAATAGACAGTCTCCTTCGACGAGGAGATTCGTAACCATGCCTTGCCTCAGACTGAGATTCGGAGTGCCCTCAAGCATATGGCGCATCTCAAGTCGATAAAGCGCTCGATCTGCTTGCGCTCTAGGCGCTCGTACGGCTGGCCCTCGCGATCTATTCAGGAGACGAAACTGTATGCCTGTGCGATCGATGACCCGGCCCATGATTCCCCCGAGTGCGTCAATCTCGCGGACCAGATGACCTTTTCCGATTCCGCCGATGGCGGGATTGCAGGACATCTGTCCTATTAGATCCAGGTTAAGAGTGAGAAGCGCGGTTCTCGCTCCAAGCCTGGCCGCTGCCGATGCGGCCTCACATCCAGCGTGTCCGCCGCCTATTACGATCACATCAAACGCCTCATCGAAAATCATAAAGACTTCTCTCTTGTTTGGAATGCCACAAATGCAGATTGTCACTTGCCGATGCAGAATGTCGAGAAGATTCGTCCGAGGATCTCATCGGCTGTCGTCTCACCAGTTATTTCTCCCAAACTGCGGAGCGCGTTGTGAAGCCCCACAAGTACAAGTTCCTCGCTGGCCTGCGCCTGAAGCAGGGAAAGGGACGACTCAATGGCGTCGACCGAGCGCTGCAACAGATCATGATGCCGGGCATTTGTGATAAGCAAGCCCTGGCTCTCCCCGTTTCCGTTCGCAAAAAGTTCCAGTACGGCGGCCCGCAAACTCTCTAGTCCCGCCCGACTCTTCGCCGAGACGGAGACGATTTTGGAGCCATTTCTGTCATGGCCGTTTTGGAAGCTAACTTCGGAAAAGTTAGCGAGGTCACACTTATTCAAAGCGACTATGTGTCGCGCATTGCGAGCCTCACACAGGACAATATGGTCTCCGTCGCCCAGAGGTTCGGAACCGTCGATTACGACGATTAAAAGATCAGCGTCGGCAGCTTCACGTCTGGCGCGATCGACACCGATGGACTCTATGGCGTCTGTCGACGCGCGGATTCCGGCGGTGTCAGTTAGCAGGACCGGGAAGCCGCTGATGTCAATCCACTCTGTAAGCGTGTCCCTTGTGGTTCCCGGAATATCGGTTACGATGGCTCGCTCATGTCCCAGTAAGCTATTGAAAAGACTTGACTTACCGACATTTGGCCGACCAACCACAGCTACTTTGATTCCGTCGCGAAGAAGCCGGCCGGAGCGAAACGTACGAGCCAGTCGGGACAAGTCTGCGGTCAGCCCACGGAGCGATTCAAGAATCTTATCGTGTTCAAGCGCGGGAAGATCGTCTTCGACGAACTCGAGCGAAGACTCGAGCCGAACGATTATCTTCAGGAGGTCTTCCTTCGCCGGTTGAATTATCTTTGAAATCTCGCCCTTAAGTTGGCGCGTCGCTTGATGTACCGCGGCTTCAGTGTGTGCATCTATAAGGTCGCGAATGGCTTCTGCCTCGGTAAGTTGCATGCGACCATTGCTGACGGCACGCAGCGAGAATTCTCCGGGCCCGGCCAGACGCGCATCGAGAGAGAGCGTGACGTCGATAATCGTGCGCAACAATACTGGAGATCCGTGACAGTGCAACTCGACGACATCCTCTCCAGTGAAGGAGTGAGGAGCCGCAAAAAAGCAAACTAGCGCTTCATCGAGAATCTGGCTGTTCTTGGGATCGATGAGGGTCTTCAAGCTCAAAAGATTGGGTGAAGGTTCAAATGAATCTGAGCCGACGAGCGTACGCAGAATACGAAGTGCCTCTGGACCGCTGAGTCTGATGACCCCGATCCCGCCACGGCCGGGAGGCGTTGACAATGCAACTATGGTGTCAGTTTGGGTGAACACGGCGCGATTGGTTTTATCGACAGTACGAGATGAGTTCGGCAAGACGATCACTTCAGAGTGACTCGCAGTCGGCGCGAGTTACCTTCGCCGATCGATTCGGTAACAAGGTCATGCTCCTCGGCGAGGCACAAATGAATCACACGTCTCTCGCCGGGCTCCATGGGGCCGAACACAAAAGGGGACGAGGTGTCGCGGACCTGGCGCGCCGCATGTTGGGCCATGGCGCGCAACTCAGCCTCTCTGGATGCGCGATAATCGTTCGCATCGCAAACTATGCGCTGACCTTTGGGCAACGTGCGGCCGAATGCCTGATTAAGAATCTGTTGCAGGGCGTCCAGTAATTCGCCGCCTTGACTCAACAACAAGGCACTATCTGCGCCATCAATCGCGAGCAAGCAACTCACGTCCGAATCACCCACGGACGCATGCAGATCAAATCCCGCGCTGTCGAAGATCGAGTTGAGCAACTGCTCAGCGTTGTGGCAAGTATTCTCCATTCAAGTAAGGGAGATTCTACCCTAAGAACAGGCGGAGTTACTATGAGCGGCGGGGGAATTTAGCAGAGCGGCGATAAAGCGTGCAGCGCAGGTTACGGTTTCTTCTTTACAAAGACCTGACCACGTTGGGTTAAGCCGGCCTTTCCGGCGAGAGTGGTCAAGACGGAGTCGAGTATGTCTTTGTTTTCCAGCTTGAAACTGGTAACTCCGGAGACGTTACTGTCAGGATCTTTGTATTGAAGCGTCAGATATCGCACTTTGGTTTTAATAAAGGCTGCAGGAATTCCATATAACGGAATGTTACTGGCTGCAGTTGCAGCAGCCGGACGAACCGAGTGAGTGTCCGCGTAAGCGCCAGTGATTGCGTTGTAGGGAACGAAGAGAATCTCTTTTTGTTTTTCATTACGAAAGACCAATCGCTGATTAGGGTCGTCGAGAGTAAGCGTACCCTCCATCTTGTGGTTATATCCGAAGACACCCCCTTCATATTTGGCTTTGACTGTCTGTGGCGCAGGTGGCGGCGTCGGCGTCTTTGTGGCCGGCTCAGCACTGTCTTGACTAAGAGTACGCGGCCGTTGCGCTAAGGCAGCGAAGGTAACTGCGGTCAAAAGAAAGACCGCCGTCAGTAATAAGAGTTTTCTGAACATCGGGTTTATCTCCGCGTTATCTGATTCCGGTTGATGACAAATAATGATCGAAAGCGGCCTGGCAATCCCCTGCTAATCAACTACCACGCGGGCCATTTTAGCGACAATGCTAGTCGAAGGCTATGATTTTGCAAAGGGCCGAACGCGCTCCTGAGATTCTTTGAAATCGGCATCATTCGGCGCCACTTCCAGCGCTTTCTGATACAAGCTGAAAGCCTTGGCATATTGTTTGGTCTTTTCGTAGTCGTAACCAAGTTCGCGATAGATATTCACGTCGGTGGGCGTCTTCGCCAGAGCGCGTTCCAACGCCGCAATCGCCTTCGGAAAATTGTTCGCGCGAGAGTGAGACAGTCCAAGAAGATAAAGCGTGATGCCGTTTGCGTTTTCGTTCGCAGCCACTCGTTCAAGTGCCACCGCGGCACGCGCATATTGTTTAGCGCCGATTAGAGCACGGCCGTACATTCCGATCGCTTCTTCGTCCGATCGCAGACGCGTCAAAGTTTCTCCCGCTCGCACCGCGCCCAAATAGTCGGCAGTTGATTTCTGTTCGTCGGTAGCCGAGGCAGCGCGACGCAGATACGCTGAAGTCAACAACAACCAAGCCGAGGCAAGTCGCGGATCGTTCAGCGTGGCGCGGTTCAGGCTTGAGATTGCTGTATCGAGGTCATTACGGCCAAGCGCAATCTGTCCCAGGAACAAAAGTGACGCGGTGTCTTTTGGATTAGCTTTGACCGCGGCATTGAAAGAACGCTCGGCATCGGCAGTTTTTCCGGTCTTGAATTCGGCGAGCCCGCGGTAATACAAGAACAAAGGATCTGGTTTAGCACCGGCTCGCGTAGTCACAGTCACCAATAACGGCAAAGCGCGATCGAACCTCTCTCCCAACACGTAGCTCTCGGCGAGCGCATCGACAGTATGTGAGTCTTCCGGCCCGGCGCGACGTTGCAAGTCAAGCGCCTTTTGCAGATCGTCGGACGCGTCGGCGTACTGTTTCAGATAGAATTCCGAAAAGCCCGCGAGTTTCCAAGCCTCAGCATTACCCGGATCGGCGGCAGCGATCTCCTTCGCTTCTTTCGCAGCAGCGGCGTACTGCTTTTGCTGGAAAAGTTGAAACGCGTGCGTAGTGTCCGACGAAACCGGAGCGCTGCCGACTGGGTTTGCGGGTTTCACGTCGAGCAGCGGCGCATTCTT
>WNGH01007657.1_pt1 | contig 13514 bp, 4 predicted proteins | sample 5400631 | NCBI WGS metagenome assembly WNGH01 (sample SAMN13153373, study PRJNA577476) | soil metagenome | isolation source: 115 cm soil or saprolite under Garry oak tree replicate 1 | place: USA:California | collected 2016-06-15
TCTGGTGGTTCGCAGGAAACGCACAATCAACCGGCTTAGTGCCTAGGACCCTGGGCCTCTGGACAATGGCCAACCTGGTGAACTTCATTCTCAACGCGATCTTCTGGGAACTCCTCTTGATCGGAATCCCCGTAATCGTGGCTGGATTCCTAGGCTGGCGGCTGTGGTGGAAGAGACTACCCGTCGACGAACGCAGAAGATATCGTCTCTTTCGCAAACGCTCGCGGACGAGCAGGGGCGGCGGCGGAGGCGGACTATTGTTCTTCATCGCGTTCTGCATCAAAGTCTATCTCGACGGCAACTGGAACATTCCTATTGCAACCTTTACCTTGGACTACGTAGTGAATTCCGCGATTCTAATACTAGAATGGGGTCTAGTCATAATCGGAATTCCTGTAGCTGTAGCAGCAATCTTGTGGATGCGCTACGAACTGAAGAAGCCCTAGTTGTTCCTAGCGACATGCTAGCGTCCTCACCACCACATCAATTCTTTTCGTTGCTCTGGCTCTGCTAAGCGAATTCCATATAAGAAGAACCGCGACAGTCAGTCAGACAGCTCAATAAGCGAGACGGAAGTTCCATTTACTGGCTGAGACGAGTTCACAGTCAAATCAGATAGGCCACGCTCTCGCTGCCTCACCTTCCCCGCTTCTCTCTTAGAAGCCTATAGTGAAGGTGGTGCCGAGTGCTGTCACGAGCTTCACATTGTACCAAGTGCCTTGAGCTAATGTGTTGAATGCGCCGGGTGTTCCAGTATAGGTGCACGCGCTACCACAGCCACCGGGACCATATCCAATGGCAATGTTCGCAGTGTACGTTGCTCCGGGAGCGATGGGTCCAGCGTTCCATGCCGAGTTCTGCCAGATGTTTCCACTCGTATCATTGATACTGTAGGAGAGAAAGGTAATCGCGGTCGAGCCAAGGTTTTGCAACGACAGCGTTACGTTCGTGCTAGACACGAAAGCCCAACTGTTAGTGGCCAGGGATTCACTGCCTGACGACGTGCCCGTGGTCTGATGGAACTGCACATTATTTGCCATTACGAAGAGGACGACATACCGGTTCACGTACTGGAAAGAGAATGAGTTGCCAGTTAGAGTACATGATGTGCATGCTGATCCTATCAAAACTGTCAATCTAACCCCCGGGCCTGGAGGGATGGTTAGAGCTGTCCAGTTGAGCTTTGAGTAGACGTCGCCTTGCGTGTCCATGACATAGTAGTGGGTCAGTGTGACACTGCATCCGTCCATGTTATGGACCCATATCGTCGCGTTGATACCGTTGACATAGATGGCGGGCCCTATGGACAAGTTGTAGGCGCATGTCGTAGAGTGTCCGAGTTGTGAGATGATTATGTGGGGGTTTCCGAGGACGACTGTTCCAGGAGCCTGGGTGCAGTGGAAGGTGATGACAATGTCGCCGAGCGGCGAATCCGCATGTAAAACAACCAGGTCCGTAAAGGTTGGATCAGGCGTTACAGGACAGGAGGCAGCTGGAAGCGCCAGCCAGGTCCTGCTAGTACCGATTGTTGCGCTGAAGTTTCCGTAAGGAGAATTGACTCCTACCGTCGAAACTGCGTAGAAGTGTGTGTTAGGAGATTTGGCTGATAGAGATACGATTAGAGAAGTGTTCATTTCTCCGGTCATGGGTTGGACGTACCAGACTTCATAGATTGTCCCGAGACTGTTTTGTGACTGTGACTGGAAGGTGGCCTTCTCCGCTTGGTAGGTTGGGCTCAGATACGGGAATCCTGGAGAACTGGGTACTAAGACTAGGCCCGTGACGACTCCAATACCAGCGATAATTGCGATGAGGATTATCAGAAAAACCCGTCGTGACAGTTTCAAGGATCTAGATGTTGCTGCTGGGGGAAGGGCCGTTTATTTTATCTCCATATTAGAAGTGATTAGAAATATTTCGAGACCATCAACCTGAAAAGCTGTATTACGGGCCGGCGAGGGCTCGGACAAACTCCTCTCTAGTAGAGACTCTGGACTCACTCTGACTATTATTGATAGCTGTGGGATGTGCGTGTGTCATATTCGCGAGCATAAAGGTGGATCGGAATCACTCCCATTGTCCCTTGGGGACTGGCTAGGTTTCACTTCCTGAATCGGCACGTTTGGGTCCTATGTGTCACAGCCTTTTTGGGCGGGACCCTACTGGTTCGACGCTCTCGCCTAGACCAGTCGCCGCTCTCTTCTGGAGGTTCTCGCAGATCCAGCAGCCACATGTCTGCTATCCGGGTCAACAGTCTTGGCACTCCGTTCCGGAGCCTAGCGGCTGGAGGATCTTCTCGCCGCAATCCTGACAGACTAATACTCTGCCGATGAACGTGTTGTTGGATCGGTATCGGATCTCGTGATAGGTGGGTTCTTGGCAGTGCTGGCAGAAGATTGGGTAGTCTATGGTCTGCATGGGACCCGCTAGTGGTGTCTCGACGTAGATGTGTGAGAGAGGAGAAGAAAAATCTGGCCAGAAACTATTGTGAATATTGATGCGCTTGATTATCGAATACTTTCCTGATAGTTTGCTTGACGGTCTTCGGCCTTATCTCTTGGAGATACGCGACGAGGTAGGATCGGTACGCCGGATTCTGGGTCTCGGCTTTTATCTAGCATTACCGGTCGGTTCTGTGGCTCTTGCACTTTGGAAAGATCAATGGAAGGATAGAGGACGGAGCCAGTGATGAGGCAAACAAAAGGACCGAAAACGGTCCCTATAACAAATTGCTGCTCCGAGCGCAACGCGGATAATTCTGTCCTTCAAGGCCGAACCATCCGTGGAAAAACCGCTCACGGGCTTACGGCCCCTCGGAATGCCTTGATCTCGTTGCGCAGAATCTAGTTCCGTCGCTTCAGACCTATCATGACAACACAGACCCCAGCTGTTGCTATCGCAGCGACCAATCCAGTGAAAACTGCGTCTGACTGGCACCAGCCGCTTGGATCGTTGCATCCTACAGTTCCAGGAATCAGAGGGAGGCTGAATCCTCCGATCATGATGCCTACGCCGAGTATAACGAGAATGATTCTACTCTTCATGATCGGCTCCCTTGAAATCTTCTCACTATTGTCTCCACTCTTGGGAAATATTCGTGAACACCGGTTTCTATGCGTGATCCTGAGCCTCCGGGTGTGGAGTCTGGGGCTATGCAGGCTATCCGGGCTTGGCGCCAGCCTGCGAGGAAGAAGATGATAGAGTCGATGCAGAGATTTGCTTGCCGAAGCGCAGTACACTCGTGGTGCGCAGCGTGATCATTCGTGATCTTCCTAACTACTGCGTAAGCAAGTTACTAAGCGGGAACTTCGTTGTTTAAGTATTTTAGAAGCGTCATTTTTCCATCTTTGAGAAGCCAAGTTCAGGGCTTGATGTTGCTACTTCGCCGTCTCATTCATGGTTTCGTCCCACCTAGCGAGATACGAACCCGAGATTGGAGACATCTCGTTGTGCAGCGGTTCCGCTACACACTGCGGACGTCCTTTAGCCCCATTCCGTCAATCTTCCGCAGTACTGACAGGAACGCTTCCTTCTCAACGACTTTCGTTGATAAGAGATCAGCTTTCAGCGACTGTTTCTTCCAAGCTTGCTTTACTCTGTTCGCAAGAAACGGCACAGCAACAAATAGGGTATAAAACAGGAATGGAATGCGGGCATTGCTGCCGAAGAGGGTTCCAAGAATTCCTCCGCCTATGACCATGATCCAAAATGTAACGAATGCTGTCAGCCAGACTCCCCATGGCATCTGTCGGGCCAATAGCTTACGGAAGATGAGGGAGGACGCGATAAGAGGTCTCCACTCCGTTGGTTCCAGTCTCTTCCTCATCCACCCAGGGAAGGCTACAACGTCGAGACCAAAGCGACACTCGTCCGACCCGATTTTCTTGCGGGTAAAAAACGGATCGATCCAAAGTATTCGTTTGGCTTGATAAACTAAGTTTAGGACTTTGCAAAGATCCTGTGCTTGCTGCAGGACCTGATTGTCATAGTCTTCCATCCATGTTCGCTCTTCCAAGAATGGATGAGGATGCATTAAGAAGAGTTTTGTTACTCGTTGGTTCTTTGCTAGAGGTAGCTGGCGATGCCCTCCCCGCAACCAATGAACGCATCTGGTCCGACCTCTCCTATCATATGGATAAGCTCGGGTATTCCAGGGTAGTAGCCGAACACCGGAAACAGGCCTCCAATTAGACCTCCACTAGCGATCCATGGGATCTCGTCCGCAATGTCACCGACGCCCTCCATGGCAGTGATCCATTCCGCGCCATCAACTGCGGCTGGTGCATCCGCCACGCCAGCTACTGCTAATCCGATAAGGATTGCCGAAACTCCGCATCGATAGTAGGTTCTCACGTTTCTATCGGGGCTGTTCCATCCAACGATGGGAGCAACGACATACGCGTTGTACATCAATGTAAGGACCGCAAGGGTGTTGGCGGTGTAGATGTTTCCTAGAGTCTTCAGCCCGTTCCATATTCCGTTCACGGTCGCCACAGTATTGCTCCAGTATATGTTTCCAATGGTCTGAAGCCCATGCCAGGCTGTGTCGACCACTTGGTTCCCATTCTTGGAGAGGCTGTTGCCGACCCCGCCAAGATGCACATTATTGACCAGGAAGTCTCCTGCCGTCTGCGCGCCTTGCACGATCGTGTTTCCGGCCGCTTGTAGCCCGTTCCAGAGGGTTGTTCCAACGGAGGATAGTATGCTAAGCCAGTCTTCTCCGGTGGGGTCTATGTTGATGGTGGGATTGTCGCTTACGTAAATGTATTGATTGAATGTTTCTGGGATCGTTAGTTTCGGCCCTTTGGGATCCTGGCTAATGAAGCGTCCAATCGTGGGATTATACCAGCGCGAGTAGTAGTAGTATAGATTTGACGCGGTGCTGTAGGGTTTACCAGTGAACTTGTAGGTCTCCGAGCCGGTTGGTGTTCCGTTATCTTGGCCATAGGGTTGGTAGTTATCAGAGAAGACCACTGTCACGCCTTTATTGCCGGTGGTCGTGACTAGCCTCGTACTTCCGAGAGCGTCGGGATGATAGTAGCTTGTAGTAGTTCCAGAGACCTTTGCGATCCTTAGGGAGGCTGCATAGACATAGTCAGTTTTGGCTCCGCTGACGACGCTCTCGTATAGTGTCTCAGTTCCAAGGTAAGCATAGAACGTGGTAGAAGATTCGATAGATTCGACTCTTCTCTCCATTCCATCGTAAGCATAAGTTCCCTGTACGGCACCGTTGCTGCTGACCTGGACTAGCTGATTCGAAAAGCTCCACGCGTACTTCCAGTTGACAGTTCTTCGGGTGGTCACGTTGCTAGTAGCGAGGTTCCCGTTAGGGTCGTACGAGCTGGCGATGCTCGTTCCAGTTACAGATGAGCCGGTGAGTTCATTGTTTGCCTGGTTGATAGTATAGCTCGTTGTGGCCCCATTGAGCGTCTGATTAAGCCTATTGCCTACACGGTCATACTTGTAGCTGAGGGTGTTTGTTGTTCCCCCATCGATAAGAGTGGAGCCAACAATACGATTGAGCTGATCGTAGGTGTACTGTTCGTTTATCGACGCGCCGTTCAGTTTACCAGTAATGCTCGAAACGGTTCCAGTGTTCCCATAAGTGTATGAGAGATTGAGGAGTAGTGTGTTACCACTTACAACTTTGATGGTTGAGGGTCTGGTAAGACTGTCATAGGTGTAGTTTGCCACTGTCCCATCGCCAAAGCCGATTCCTTTGATCCTCTCTGCGCATGGGCAGTTGTAATATGTGAAAGTGGCATAGTTGGTGCTGCTTCCTGACTTGGAGGCTGTCGTGACCCTGCCGAGCCCGTCATAAGCATACTTGACAACTAGTCCATCTGGGTAGGTCATGTTCGCCATGACCTCACCGTTGTATCGATAGCTGATAGTGTAGGTCAAAGAACTTCCACTTGTAGTCGGCAGGCCGGTTCCGACGCAACCCAGATTAACAGTGGTTGCGTTTGTATTGACGGCGTACTTCTCGGAGAGGGTCCTGCTTCGCGCGTCGTACGTGTTTGTGAGAGTCGTGTTCTTGTTTTGTAGCTTGACCAGATTTCCATCTTTGTCATAGGTGTAGCTTGCGCTGGAGATTGTGGTTCCTGTTACGGGAGGGCCGCAGTAACTTACTATGCTGAGCCTGTTCATCGAGTCGTAGGAGTATAATGTCGAGTACTGTTTCTGGTCCACTTTCTTAATAACGTTCCCGATATTGTCGTAGGTGTATGACTGAGCTGTGGCATCGGCGAAGTATACCTTGGTCAACCTACCTAGATTATCGATTGCATATGTCGTGGATTTCTGGTTTGCATTGATTACTTGGGTAAGATCACCGATCTCATCATAGTAGTAGTTTGAAACGATTCCAGCTTGGCAATTGCTTGAGGCATTCTCAACTATTGAGATGAGTCGATTCATTCTGTCAAGGACAGAACACTGGTAATTACCATTCTCGTCTGCAATACGGACCCAAGAACCAGTATCGTTGTAGAACCGCCTGACCTCGGTTTGGTCTGGCTTTGTCGTATTAGAAAGTCTTCCGAGAAGGTCATAGGTGTAAGTGTACGTGTTGCCCAGTGGATCCTTGTCCATTGTCTTCTTGTTCTGCCAGTTGTATCGATAGGTTTCATTGTAACTGGTACTGCCTAGGAACTTCTCGGTAATTGCTAATCGTCCAAGGCCGTCGTAGACCTGTCGCGTATGCCATCCGTTTTCGTTCGTGATGTCAACATAGTTGGCCTGGTCATTGTACGTATATGCTGTAAATCCTAGGCCGTTCGGATTATTCACTCTGGTTGCTCGTCCCAGAACGTCGTATTGGTATGTGGTGTTGAAGCCGTTGGGATCTACGGTGGATAACATTGACCCCATCGTTAAGTTGTAGCTGTACAAACGAGTGATCTTAGTATTGCCCGGCTTCAGCACCTGAGTCTCATTGGTCAGATACGCATTCTGATACAAGGTGGAGTAGTTGAAGTAGGTATAGTTCCCTCTAGCGTCTACTGTCGAGACAGGGTTTCCAAAGCGATCATATGTTCTAGAAGTAGTGATCCACTGGGGACTTGAAGGAGTAGTAATAGGAATGAGCTCGACTGCCACAGCGGTCCAGTAACCGTTCGGCACATTACTCGATATTGTGGTCTTATAGTGAAGAACCGTATTTGGACCGGCGGGATTTACGATATCTTCGCCATCGCCACCATAAGCAACCGTTTGATTGGTGCCGCAATAGAACGCTCCAACGGAACCAGCGTATGACTCCGTCTGTTCTTGTACCAATCCTGTGCTTTGCGGTGTGAACGAGAAAGTCGCTCCTGTCGTGCACGGTCTTCCCGCTTCAGTGAATCCAACTATTGAACTCTTAGAATTCTGGAGAGTTAGAGCCAAGTCTACGGTAAATGGCCATCCATAAAGGAAGGTCCCTCCTTCTTGCCAGCTGCTATCTCCGGCGGCGGTTCCAAAACCACCGACGTTGCTGTAGCCAAAGATTTGCATCGCAGAATAACCAAAACCACTTTGAGATATGGTACCAGTCGCAAAGCTTCTCGCGATTCCCGCCCAAAGGCATTGGCCAACACCTCCGTTTGCCGCAGTCCATGTCTCGGTCTCAAACGTGAAAGTGATTCCAAGTGTGTCCGAAATTACAACATCGCACGGTCCAGGGAAGGGCGGGTCGTTTATTGAGCAGCATATTACAGACAGCTGACTGACGATTACAATTCCCTCGTTGGGAACCACTGAGATAGGATTACTAGTAAGTGCGGTGCCGAAGTTTCCGCCGGTGTCTTTCTCGGAGGTCAAGATTAGGCCAATCTGTCCTGATTCGTAGAGTTGCCTTGTTTGGTTCAGCCCGCCCCATGGGTAGTAGCCGTAGTAGGTCTCCATAGGAACTGAACCAATCCCATTCTGAAGCTGAGCGGTTCCCGCTAAAGCTCCTATTTGTGGTCCGGCGGTCGCATCGCTTCGGAAAATGACCTGTCCGGTGCCAGCGTTCTTCGCGCTCACCAAAAGTCCTGCTGGCCCGGCGGTATTAGTTGCGTTTACTGCAAGAACGTGCATTCCGGGGCCGGCGTAAGCGGTGAATGAATAGACCTGATGCCAGTTGTTTCCTGTGCCCAACTGAGAGCCGTCCAAGTATAGTGCAAAGGAATCGTCGCAGGTTATTGACACGTTCAGACTTGTAGTTGCTGTGACTGTGAAGATACGCCTTAGCCAGACTGAGTTCAAGGAGGCGGAAACGTTTGCTGCCGGCGTCGTCCAGATCCACTGTGAGTTGCTGTCAGGCCATCCTGTGATAGTATTCCATGGTGATTTTCCGTAGTCTTGCGATGCGTAAGCTTGACCCCAGCTAGCAGCCGGTAGCCAGTTCGTATTGGTATTCCACCCGGACGCGGGCGGTTTCGTGGTTGAGAGCCAGGTATTCAGCCCTATGGGACCTGGGGCACCGTTCTGGAGGAACGAGTTGGTGAATCCGGATACCGTCGTCACAACTCTGACATCGTCGAAGAGCGCTGAATAACCTCCGGCGTATAATCCGAATGCGGTTCCAGCTGCCGCCGGGCTGCTGGCGGAGAAAGTTCCTGATACTGTGCACGATTGTCCGGGCCTGCTCGCCCAGCCGGTTGCTGAATACCCCCTAACGGTCATGTTGAGAGTATACCATGATCCCGTTGAGAGAGGACAGGTAACTCCTGCTAACCATACGTTCCATTCATCAAGCAGGTAGAGCCCGCCGTTGTAGAACACGAGTCCCCATTTGTATGAGCCTGTCTTGGGGAAGTGAGTTAGGATTCCGACTCTTGATCCTGTGTTGTTTACCAGGGTTGCAACATAAAGCTGAGTCTGAATTGAAATGTCGGGTCTTCCGATGTCGGCCCAAGCAAACATCGTTGCCTCTTCGCCGACTGTTTCAGTGCCGTTGAAGATACCGTTGCTGACCAGCCAATTACCGCCCGTGACGTTCCACGAATTGTCCGGTGCGGTTCCTTGGTTATTGCTAAAGCTATCCTGGAAGGCTGCGAATGCTGGAGGTTCTCCGTCGTTATAATATGAGTTGAAGTTTTCGTGAGATGATGGTGCCGATAGGGAACTGATTGCTTGGCGGCTGTAGATCTGGTTGCCCCACAGGTCGTAGCTGTAGTAGTTGGTGTAGCTCCCGATGTGTCCATGTCCATCGCTGACCAGAATGACATCTCTTGGAATCTCTCCGTTGACACTGAAGAATTGTTCGTCTCCACTTAGGAGATTGCCACTTGCGTCCGTCACGTTCTTGAAGTCTCCAAGAAACGAGAATGAGTACTTGGTGTAGCTTGCAATCGTGGTCGCGTTGTAGCTTGCCACGGTTGAATTGGTGATCTGATCACCGACACCTTGGGTGTAGGTATAACGGAACTGGCGTATGGTCGAAGTTGGACTTGCGACGACCTGTTGCAGAGACACTCTGTAGGTCATCGCCTGTGTTCCTAGCGTACTTGTGGTGTAAGTGTAGTTATCGTACCAGCCAGTTGGATAGGTGATTTTGGAAATGAGCCATGCGTTAGCTCCAGGCAGAAAGGACGTTGCTCTGTTCGCGGGGTCCGTAACAGACGTGAGGCTTGCTCCATTGTTGCCATAAGTGATGCTCCTGATGACTGATCCTTGGTTACTACAGGTTCCGTTGACTTGGCTCATCCTCTGTAGAAAGCCTCCTGAGTATGAAAATGAGAACGCTCTTTGAAGGGTGTCGGAGATGCATGAAATCAGGTTGTTGGCGTAGTTGAAGCTGATCGTGTTGTTTCCGGTTGAGTCTGTGATTGTTGTCAGAGCATGGTTGGGGACTGTAGGACTCGTGCCGAAGCTGTAGGCTGTACCTGTTTTGTCATACAATACGATTGTTCCGTTGACGAATCTGACAAGTCGGAAGTTCTCGCCCCTATGGTTTTCGAAAGTTGCTGTAGAACCGACCCAGAAACTTGATGGAATAATGTAGCCTTGTCCATCGGACACATGGAGGAATGACGGATGAGCGGTTGTGGTCATCCAGGGAAAGTTGAGCTGCCAACCGTCTCCCAGTGGTGCCCACGGGTATGCGTCGAAGAGATAGGGAATTCCGCCAGCAAAGCTGGAGGGTTCTGTATACACTCTAGCTATCGCTAGATTGATTCCTCGGCCTGATACGGACAGATCTGTCTGACGAATTGTGAGCATGCCCGTGCTCGGAGAGACGTATTCGCCGAGATTGGAGAAATATTGACCATATGGCGCGAGCCCATTGCCGTCCCATGGCAATGGAGGTGTTGCGTATGGCGACCAGACCGTCTGTATTGGGATGGAGGCAAACCCTACGTTAAAGTTGGGACTCGTTCCGTTCGTCCATATTGCTGCTATCTGCGCCGCGTTCGTTGCGCTTGCAGAAATGGCGGCAGAGGACAAGTAGGCGGCACTCGTTCTACTTGTGACTGGATAGCTCGCCTGCTGGTCAGACCAGTTCTGGTTCAAGGACTTGCTCTTCATAATCACGTAGTAGAACCCTGGGGCTCCTGGTGTTATTCCGAGGACGTAGATGTTGTTAGTGGAGTAGTCCACGGATACGGAGGGGTTGGCTACTACGGGGCCCCCAAAAACGCTGGCAGGGCCGGTCCATTGACTGCCTATTGATCCGCGATATTGATAGATTACAGTGCCATTGGTCAGCGTGTATACCAAATGTTGTCCATTGTTGGCGTCTGCGACTGCGGAGAACTGATCGTTGTCTGGAACCGTGGACTGTAGCGTGTCTGCTGTTCCTTGTGTCGTCCCGTCGTACCAAGTGGAATACAGAGTAGGCGCGGAATTTGACCCTGCATATTGATAGAGAATTCGGATTTTTCCGTTCGTATCTGCTGGAATCAGTATCGACCTGTCATTATTAGTAGCCGCAAATGGTGGGTTGGTATAGCCTGTGCCGGTGCAGCCATTGACGGCTTGCGGCTCCAAAATGTTGCCGCTGTAATTCATGTACAGATTGCTAACCTCAAAGAGATCTTTGATGCTAGCACAAAACTGCGTGTCGTTTTGATGAATCTCGAAGTAGTTGTAGGAGAAGACAAATGTTCCGGTTGAACTAAAGGTGGCACTAACGTACCTGTATCCGGCGGTAATGTAGCAGAAGACACTGCCGTTGCTCGAACATGTAGGATTGGCAGCTCCCACGTAATGGGTTGGTTGCCATGTTATGCTTCCTCCAGACATTGTGCCCGATGCGTAGACAATATGCGGATGAACACCTACTATACAATTTCCAAGACAACCGGCCAGAGAACTCTCCCCAGCAACTACGGTTATTGTTTGTCCAACGCTAAGCACAGAGAGTTCAAAGTCGGTGGAGTTGTAGCCAGGCCACCCAGGAGCCATTGATTGTTGGGCGGACCAGGTAGTTCCATTTGGGGACGAACTATACCCGGCAGTCTGCCCGTTGTGGTAGAAGGCGAAATAGTAACCGCTCTGTGAGTTGTAGACGATCTTGCGTTGGAATGTGAAGGCAGTCGCGCCTGAACCCACGTTGGAGGCGATTGTTGGGTCGATCATAATCTGGTGGCCTGCTGCGACGGTTCCCAGAGAGACCGCAAGTGAAAATTCATTGTGTGAGATTGTTGGCGTTGTTGGGAAGCTTGCAGGGATGTCTCCCCAGTCGAGGGTTAGGTTTTCAAGGCTATAGCTGACAACGAAGGATTTCGCGCGAGCTGGGAGAGCAGAATTCTGGCTAGAGTGAAGCCAGGAATAGGTGATCTGATAGATTCCGCTGACATTAGGAGTGAACAGGAGATCCCATTTCAGCGGCCCTGCTGGTGTTACCGTGTAAACGATCTCGAATATCCCCGAGTATTGTCCCGAGGCGACTCGCATTGTTCGGGCGACGCTTGTGCCGCTTGAGTTTGTTCCAAGAAGTGTGAAGTCTGATGTCAGGGGGTTGAGTGTGATCATCTGGCCAGAATCGTTCGCCTGGACTGTCCAGAACGACAACGGGCTAAGTATTCTGTGGTCCGATCCCAGGATCTGATCGTGCGGGTTGGACCCGCCAAGAAGTCTCATTGAGATTTCCAGGTTGTACAACGTGAGGTTCTGGTACGAATCTTGAACAACTCCACCTTGGCTAATCAGCGATGAAAGACTTGACAGAGCCGTTCTGGGAAGAGATAGATTTGGAACCGGGTCAGCGCCCACAAAGTTTGGAGTATTCGACCCGGGACTATTCGCAATTGACGAGGGGCATTGTCCGACATCTAACGTCGCGCTTGAGAGTGTCGGACATGATTGAGCTTGTGAGGATGAATATGACGATGGGAACAAACTAGCGAATGTGGTTGCCAGTCCGGGCAGCCAATTCCCGATCGAGCCGAGAACAGTGAGAATGATTATGAACAAGACCAGCGAATACTTCGCCATCTTACGTGCCCTGCGGCCGAGTAGAACCATCTTGACCGGAGAAACCAACGAGCTCGAAGTGTTGCTCATAGAGAATAACTCCTGGATTTTCGTGGACCTAGTTGCATTGCATTCCTTGACAAGGGCTGTCCGACTAACTTAGTAGGAGAGGTCGATGAACTGAAACATTTTATTTGGCAGGAGTCCAAATCGAAAAAACTAGACACGAAATCCGCATCTGTTGCTAGAGAATATAAAACGAATCGACCGTTTTCTTGAAAGAAAGTATTGACGGAATAGGTGCAATATTCATGATCGTCCCGAAATAGCAGAAATGCCAGACCGCGGGATGATTGGAGGTGGGTGTAAGGGGCTGTAAACCGTTAGGCACAGGACTGGCCCGGAACACGTGCGGGTGTCCCCGCTGCCACTTACATGGTTGAGCACTTCTATCACGCTTAAGCCGAAGGATAAGTCGGGCTTCCCAGAGGCCAGACAAGTCCATTACAATCCCCGGAACGGTGAGACTCGCCCAGAATAAGCCTAACTCGCTATTCCGAACGTGCGATTTTACTTTGCAGAGGTCCCTCGCTTAGCCACAGGGCACTTGCGCGTTTCGGAAGAGCAGGATTACGCTCATTCCTTTCCCAGAGTCTGATAATTCGCGAGAAAACAGTTCAACGAGAAAAACCCCTCCAGAAACATGGGGCATTTAAGAGGGGTCCAAGACACCAGAAAGAGACCTGCGGTCTAAGCAGAAGACTGCCTGCCGTTGTCCACGGCTTTGCCTCGGAGGCCTTTGGAAGGCCGCCACTATCGTCAGCTTGTTTCCATAGCTTTGCAATGGCTACCTTGTTTGCGATACCTGTGAGCCCAGATTGTCGAGCCTCTCCGTGATACTTCATGTAGCGGGCACGGTCCTTCGTGCGCTTGTCATTGGATTGCCAAGCTGTTTATAAGCGACTTGTCAGTCTATTGACAAGGCTTGTCCATTCCTGATTTCGTCGAGCATAACCCGTGGTGGCTGGGAAGGAAGGCCATCGAAGAGGATCAGAGGATCGTCGAATGGGAGGCCTCACATTTCAAGTGGACGCCCCGCTTGGGAGAAACATTCGACTGGGACTTGGACA
>WNGH01007625.1_pt1 | contig 13511 bp, 10 predicted proteins | sample 5400631 | NCBI WGS metagenome assembly WNGH01 (sample SAMN13153373, study PRJNA577476) | soil metagenome | isolation source: 115 cm soil or saprolite under Garry oak tree replicate 1 | place: USA:California | collected 2016-06-15
TGTATGGCCGTGCGCATTTATCGCGATAAAGATGTCGATCTTGCCTGGCTAAAAGGAAAAACGTGCGCCGTTATCGGCTTTGGCGCACAAGGGCACGCACACGCGCTCAACTTGCGCGATAGCGGAATGAAGGTCGTAGTCGGTCTCTATCGTGGAAGCAAATCGCGCGTTCGTGCGAAACGAAATCGTCTCAAAGTTTTCGAGACGGCTGATGCGGTGCGGCGCGGTGACATCATTTTTCTCGCGCTGCCGGACACAAAGATGCCCGCAGTCTATAAGAAGGAAATCGCTCCGAATTTGCGAGCGGGGCAAACGCTTCTCTTTGCTCACGGCTTTGCGATTTATTATCGAACAATCGTTCCGCGAAAAGATGTCGATGTTGTGATGGTCGCACCGAAAGGACTCGGACCGATGGTGCGGAACGAGTTCGTCAACGGTCGCGGAGTACCGGGATTGATTGCTGTTTACCGGAACCGAAGTGGCCGGGCCAAACGGATCGCGTTGGCCTGGGCCAAGGCGATCGGTTGTACCCGAGCTGGGGTAATTGAAACTACGTTTCGTGATGAAACGGAAACGGACTTGTTCGGCGAACAAGCCGTGCTTTGCGGCGGGACCAGCGCACTTATTCGCGCCGGGTTCGATACCCTGGTCGAAGCGGGTTATCCGCCGGAGCTGGCGTACTTCGAGTGTCTGCATGAGCTCAAATTTATTGTCGATCTAATCCACGAAGCTGGAATGAGCGGAATGCGCGCACTGATTTCGGATACGGCCAAGTGGGGTGAATTAACCGTTGGTTCGCGAATTATAGACAGCGCGGTTCAGAAACAGATGCGAGCGGTTTTACGCGATATCCGTTGCGGAAAGTTTGCGCGCGAATTCGTTCGCGAAATGAGAACCGGTCGAAAGCGCTACCAGAAACTGCGTAAGGCCGCGGACAACCATCGCATCGAAAAAGTCGGCCGGAAGCTCCGCGCTCTTATGGCTTGGAAATAATCCTGCGTGCCGGCGTGAGGGCGCCGGAAACGAATTCCAGCGAAGTTTCTACCTCGCCAAAATCAATCGTTTGTTGCCGAGTGGCCGCCTACGCGGTCCAGCGGGTGCGCTGTGGTCGGGATGGCGCCGAGCCGATCACAAGGCTGCCGGCATGCGGAGCCTGTGATTAAAGCGAGACACCTCTTACCTTTCACAACAGGCTGTTGTTTTGAGGTTGCGACGCTTGTGTTCGGAGCAGCAAAAGCCGATGCGCAAAACGCGACTGAAATCGCGACCATCGCGCATCGAACCGACCAACCGCACGAGCCACGTGGCTTTGTTACAGTTGTCATACTAAGAGGTTGAGCCTTTTTGATGCCAAAGGCAAGCGAAAACGCGGCGCGTCAGCCGTTCATTCCTGACGCAAAAAGTGCTCGAGACGAAGGCGATCCAAGCGCTCCCGTGCTTCATCTGAGCGCGTCCCTCCTGCAGCCGCAAGTTTCTCGTAAACGGCCGCGGCCGATTCCCATTTCGCGTCCGCTTCTAGCAACTGGCCCGCATTAAAACCCGCTTTGTAAAACCAGAAAAATTCATGTGGCCGATCTGGGCGCATTCCTTCATCCAGAACCGCGTAAAAGCTGGCGAGTGCGGCAGGGCGATCAGCTTTTTTTCCCAAACAAAGTCCCTTTTTGAAGAGCGCCTGGTTGCGCCAGTGGGCCGGCGCATCTTGATCGGCTGCCAGCTTATCGTAAGCTTCAATCGCGCGTTGATAGTTTTGCGGGTCGGTCGCGGCCATTTCAAAAAAAATGTCGCCCCTTCCGCAAATTGCTTCGCGTTTTTCGCCGGGGCGAGCGGCTCCGTTCAAAACTTCGTCATACAAAGCAAGGGCATCCTGGGGTTTGCCCAGTTTGCGTTCGATCACCGCTTGCTCGTTGCGCGCCGCCCATTTCAATTCGCCATTGAGTTGAACGACCCGATCGAAAAGCACGAGCGCCCGATCGAGCGACTGAGCGGCCATGCTCGCCATCGCCGACTCGCCTGCAAAAAACAGTGCTCGCTCGGTGAACGCCCCGGTCGAACTTTGTTCCGTCAACAATTCGAACTGCGTCTCCGCATTCGCAAAATCCTCTGCCCGATAATACATCTCGCCCAGCTTCATTCGCACGGACGCGACCAGATTCGATGATTCATGTTGCTGGATGAATCTTTTCGCCAGCTCGATCACTTTGGCCTCACCGCCCGAGGTCGCATCCTCCAGCCAAATCGTGAGGTAATCTGCGCGTTCTTGTGCGGTCGCGGTGGGCTTTGATTCAGCAGCGCGGGCCAAATTCTTGCGGGCTTCATCGATTCGTAGCGGAGTCGCATGAAAGGCCAGCTCCGCCAGTGCCACCCACGCTTCGGAGGCTCGTTCGGACTCGGGAAAGTCGCGCAGAAAATTACGCAGTGAATCGGCTGCCCGAGAGTCCCCCTTGGCAGCTTCCATCAATCCCGCTTCTAAACGCGGCTCGCCGGGGGATTTTTCGCCCTTGGTTTTGTTTCCGAATTCTTCGGCGTCCGCCAAAAAACGGCTGTCATCGCCTTTTTGCAGCCAGCTGAGTGCTGCGTTAAACATCGCCACTGGCGCTAGCGTTGAATCGGAACGTCCAATTTGCTCAAAGTCGGCGATTGCGGCATCGAAATTCTTTCCGTGGTACTGAATCTGGGCCGCAAGGAAATTAACGCGTTCCAGAACGGCAGGTTCCGGTCGCAGCGATCGTGCGTCATTCAATATCGCGAGTGCCTCATCGAAATGGCGATCCTCTAGTTCGAGTCGTGCGAATTCTAGAAAGACGGAGGCGAGGATTGGCAATTGCGGGCGAGTCCGCCGTAGCGCGGCGAAATATTCCAGCGCTCGGTCACGCCGCCCGAGCCGAAGGTCGAATCGCGCCAGATACCATTGCGCGAACGCGCGGCGCGGCTCGGCTGGATCTCTTGTCCAGCGATCAAGTTCAGCGCGCGATGGTTTTCTTTCGGCGCGATAAAGTTCGTCCAGTTTCGCGAAAATCCGCGCAAGATCGACATCGGAGGGCCGATGTTCGATGAAATTCTCCAACGCGTCATCGCCCGTTTCCGGCGTTTTCAATTGCAGATGCGTATCGGCGAGGGCGAAAAGCGCTGCGGTTAACGTTTCGTGTGTTGTTCCTTCGGGATTTTTCAAGACGGATTCGAAGATCGTGATGGCGCGGTCGGGACGGTGCAAAACCATCTCGAGGCGGCCCCGGAGAAAGTGCCGCTCCCTTTTTTCGGCGGTTGTGGCCGGTTGCACTTTTTCGAGCAACTTCCGCGCGTTGACGGCATCAGGTTTGTCCAGATAAAGCTCGGCGGCCCGCAATTGTGCCCGAACGTGCCATTTTGGATCGCGAAACAGCTCCGTTAAACTTTGGAGCGCTTCGTCGGTTCGGCCCAAAGTGCGCAGCGTTTCCGCCGCGCCGAACAAAGCGTCCATTCGAAGACCGGAATTGCTATCGGCTGCGATCTGGCGATAGAGAGGCAACGCCTCGGCTTCGTGATGCGACGTCGCGAGCAATTGCGCGCGCCAAAAACTCGCCGACGAACTTTGACGCAATCGCGGATCCGCCAGCAGGTTAAAGGCGTCAGCGGTCCGATTGGCTGCGACCATCGCTTGGAGCAGTCGTTCCGCGACCGCGCGCCAATCCGGTTCCGATAGGTTCTGCTTCAGCAACGTCTGCAAACGACCGACCGCGACTTCGGGCACGCCCTCAGTAAGCGGTTTCGACGCTTCGGCGAGTTGCGCCGAAAATTGTCCGTGCGCCAACTGAGCGAGCGCCAAGAACACACCCAGGCCTATGGGTCGAAGATTTTTCATCTCTTTTCCAACAGCGGTCTCAAATATTTACCGGTGTAACTCTTGGCAAGATTGACAATTTCTTCGGGTGCTCCGGCACCGACCAGTTCGCCGCCGCGGCCGCCTCCTTCGGGACCGAGATCGATGATCCAGTCTGCGCATTTGATCATCTCCAGATTGTGCTCGATCACGATGAGGGTGTTGCCCGAATCGCGAAGCTTCATCAGCACTTGCAGCAACTTTTCGATGTCGGCGAAATGCAAACCGGTTGTTGGTTCATCGAGAATGTAAACCGTACGACCGGTTGCTTTCTTGGCGAGTTCAGTAGCCAGCTTGACGCGCTGCGCTTCGCCGCCGGAGAGAGTCGTCCCTGCTTGACCGAGTTGTAAGTAACCGAGCCCGACATCGAGGAGCGTGTTCAATTTGTCCGAAACGCTCGGCACGTTTCGGAAAAATCGCGCCGCTTCATCGACGGTCAGGTCGAGGACATCGGCAATGTTTTTCCCTTTATAAGTGATCTCGAGCGTTTCTCGATTGTATCGCCGGCCGTGGCAAACTTCGCATTGCACATAAACGTCCGGTAAAAAATGCATCTCGATCTTGATCAGGCCGCCGCCTTCGCAATTCTCACAGCGGCCGCCTTTGACGTTGAAACTGAATCGGCCGGCGCCGTAACCGCGCACGCGCGCAGCGGGCAGTTGCGCGAATAACTCACGAATCGGACCAAAGGCGCCAGTGTAGGTGACCGGATTCGAGCGCGGCGTGCGTCCAATCGCGCTTTGATCGATCACGATCGCCTTATCGATTTGTTCAACGCCTCGCAACGCGCGATAGGTCCCGGGCTTCTCCTTCGAATTGTAAAAGCGGCGAAAGAGTGCGCGCCGCAGAATGTCGTCCACCAACGTGGATTTGCCGCTTCCGGAAACGCCGGTCACACAGGTGAAGCAGCCGAGCGGAAAAGCCACCTCGATGTTCTTTAGATTATTTTCGGTCGCGCCCTTGAGGATCAGCCAGCCTTCTTCGTTTTTGGTTAATCGATTTCGGGCAAAGCGCGGTTTGGTCCGATGTCTTGGAACTGGAATACGCAATCGCCCGGACAGGTAATCGGCGGTAAGGGAATTCTTCGCGTCCAAGATGTTTTCCAGCTTTCCTTGGGCCACAATTTCGCCGCCGCGAGGTCCGGCGCCCGGACCAAGATCGACAATGTGGTCGGCCGCCCGGATTGTTTCTTCGTCGTGCTCGACCACGATCACGGAGTTCCCGAGATCTCGCAGCCGTCGCAATGTGCCAAGCAAACGTGCGTTGTCGCGTTGATGCAGACCGATGCTCGGCTCGTCCAAAACGTAAAGCACGCCGGCCAATCCGGAGCCAATCTGGGTGGCCAGCCGGATCCGTTGCGCTTCGCCGCCGCTGAGTGTGCCGCTTTCGCGATCGAGCGTCAGGTAACCGAGGCCTACTTCGACCAAAAATTGCAAACGCGATTGAATTTCGCGCACCACGTCGGTCACGACTTTCTTTTGCGCGGGCGTTAACTCGAGATTGTCGATGTAGCGTGCCGCCGCCTCCGTCGTTTGCTCGCTGAATTTGTGAATGTTCAGCTCGCGTCCTTGTCGATCTTTGATCGTAACTGCGAGAATTTCCGGCTTCAGCCGCGCGCCGCTGCAGGTTTTGCATGGCTCGCGTGTCATGAAAGCGCGGATCCGATTCCGAGTGAATTCGCTGTGGGTCTGCTGGTAAAGTCGTTGCATTTGCGGCACCAGTCCCTCGAACGGCCGTTTTTTTTCGCCATTGCCGCTGAAATTCATCTCAATTGGCGTCCCATTCGTGCCGAAATAAAGCGCGTTCTTAAATTCGTCAGGCAAATCCGCAAACGGCACGTCTTCATCGATTTGGAAATGTTTTACCAACGCGCCTTGCAGCTGCCGATAATAAGCCTGCATTCGTTTCGTCCCCCGCCGCCACGGCGTGATCGCGCCTTCAGCAATTGTTTTGGTTTCGTTTGAAATCATCAGCTCGGGATCGATCACCAGTTGCGTTCCCAAGCCATGACACGCCGGACACGCACCGAGATGGCTGTTGAATGAAAAATGTTTTGGCGTCAGCTCGCCGAGGGTGAATCCCGAGTCTGCGCTGCCGTAATTCGTCGAGTAACGCAGTTCTTCCCAAGTTTCGCACCCATTCGGGTGCGCGCGCAGCACGACGATCTTGTTGTCGCCCCACTTCAGCGCGATCTCGATCGAGTCAGTCAGGCGAATCCGAACTCCTTCGCGCACCACCAACCGATCGACTACCGCTTCGATGGTGTGACGCTGGCCTTTTTTCAAACGAATTGGTTCGGGGCGATCGAGTTCGATAATTTCTCCATCGATGCGCGCGCGGATAAATCCCTCGCGTTTCATTTTCTCGACGATATCTCGGAATTCGCCGATCTGATTGTGCACCAGCGGCGCGAGGACGATGATTCTGCTGTTCGGTTCGTACCCAAGAATTTGATCTACAATCTGCTGTGGCGTTTGCCGATGAACCGGTTTGCCTGTCGTCGGATCGTGCGGTTGACCGATCGCCGAAAAAAGAACGCGCAGGTAGTCGTAAATCTCGGTCGTCGTCGCGATTGTCGATCTTGGATTGGCGCCGGCACTGCGCTGCTCGATCGCGATCGCTGGGGAAAGTCCTTCGATGAAATCCACGTCCGGCTTTTCCATCTGGTCGAGGAATTGCCGCGCGTAAGCGGAGAGACTTTCGACGTAACGGCGCTGGCCCTCGGCGTAGAGAGTGTCGAAGGCGAGCGACGATTTCCCGGAACCGCTCAGACCCGTGATGACCACCAGCTTCTCCCGCGGGATTTCCACGTGGAGGTTCTTCAAATTGTGCTGGCGCGCACCACTGATCTTGATAACTTGCGCAGGCATCGGGACGACAAATCTCGAACCTTTTAGTCAAGCACAGCCGCGCGTTTTCTCCAGCGAAAATCCCGATTATGAATGAGACAAATCGCACCCTCTCGCCTGAAGAGTTGGCCAAATTGCAGAAAAAATTCAGCGAGATCAAACATTCCATCAATAATGCGCTGGCGGTAATGATGGCGTTATCGGAGATGTCGCAACGCCGGCCTGATTACGCCGAAAAACTTGCCGCGACGGTCTTGAACAAGGCGCCCCAAATCGTTTCCGGCTTGCAGGAGTTCGCGCAGGCGCTGAACGAAAAGGCCGGCGTGAAATCCGCCGTCGCGGGCGACTCGAAGTAGCTGGCTCTGCTAGCCTCGCGCGCATGGACGCCGTGCCGAGCAAGCGCATCCTCATCGTCGAAGACGAGAAGGACGTTGTCGATCTTCTCACGTTGAATCTCCGCAAAGCCGGCGGCTTTGCTCTTTCAACTGCCAGCGATGGCACCGCCGGTCTGACCAAAGCGCGCGCGGAAAGGCCGGACTTCATCATTCTCGATTTGATGTTGCCGAAAATGCCCGGACTCGAGGTTTGCAAAATTCTGAAGAGCGATCCAGCTACGCGTCACATTCCAGTCTTGATGCTGACCGCGCGAGCGGAGGAGATCGACCGCATCGTCGGTTTGGAATTCGGCGCCGACGATTACGTGATGAAACCGTTCAGCCCGCGCGAAGTTGTTTTGCGCATCAAAGCGATCTTGCGCCGAGGTAATGCCGAAGAAACTCACGATCGACTTTCGGCCGGACCAATCACCATCGATCCAGCGCGCCATGAAGTCCGAGTAAATGGTAAACGCATCGATCTGACCAGCCTGGAGTTCAAACTTCTGCGAACACTGATGCAACGCCGCGGCCGCGTGCAAGAGCGCGATCGCCTCCTCAATGAAGTTTGGGGTTACGAAAGCATGATCGACACCCGAACCGTGGATACTCACGTGCGTCGCTTGCGCGAAAAACTCGGGAAAGCGGGCGACATTGTTGAAACGGTGCGCGGTTTTGGTTACCGCCTGCGCGAAAAATAATCGGAAATGTTTTGGATTTTGCTCGCCGCGATCATTGGGTCGACAATTCCAATCGTCTATTTGGTCTGGCGAAGATGGATCGCGCCGTGGCGCCAGATCGAGCGACTCGTAAGGCAAATCGGCCGGGGCGAGCAGCCACGCACATTTTTAGTCGAAGGCGGCAAAGAAGCGCAACGGGTCAGCGTCGCCTTGGAGAATATTTTCAGTCGGCAGCTGGGCCTCAATCGCCAAATCGGCGAACGCGCTTCGGGAAACCGCGCAATCTTTTCCGCGATGCGAGATGGCTTGCTCGTGGTCGACGCCGAACGGCGAATCACCCTCTTGAACGCGGCGCTCCAGGAGTTATTTGCCTTGAAGGACGACCCATTAGGCGCGTCGTTCCTCGAAACGTTGCGTGACGCAAATGTTGAAGAAGCGATTTCCGAGACTTTCCGTCGCCGCGAGCCGGTCCAGCGCGAGATCGTGATCGCGAATCGTCAGCTCCAAATCAATTCGGTTCCGATGGGGAAGGACAATGGCGACATCGTCGGGGCCGTTGTTTTGTTTCACGACATTACGGAACTGAAACGCGCGGACGAAATGCGGAGGGACTTCGTTGCCAACGTTTCTCACGAACTGCGCACCCCGTTGTCGATCTTACGCGGCTACATTGAAACGATGCGGGACGATCCAAAGATGCCGCGCGCCGAATGCGCTCGCATTCTCGAGGTGATGGAGCAGCACTCAAAACGGCTCGGTTTGCTCGCAAACGATCTCCTGACGCTGGCGCAATTGGAATCGGGTAGCTCAAGCCCGCAATTGAATGATGTCGACTTCGGGCAATTCTTAGCGGGCCTAGTCCGTGATTGGAAAAGGAAATTCACGGCGAAGAATTTGAAGGCGGCTATCGATCTACCCGCCGATTTTTCGATCGTTCGTGCCGATGAAGCGCTTTTACGTGAGATTTTCGATAATCTGCTCGATAACGCAGTCAAATATTCGAGTAAGCACGGCGAGATTCATCTCGGAGCGCAGCGTCGTCGGAGCGAAATAGTGCTTAGCGTAAGCGACGATGGCGTCGGAATTGGTCAGGAAGACTTGCCGCGAATTTTTGAAAGATTTTATCGCGCGGACAAGGCCCGCAGCCGTGAGCTCGGCGGCACCGGCCTCGGGCTATCGATTGTGAAACATATCGCCCAGCTCCACGGTGGTCGGGTCGAGGCCGAGAGCGAGTTCGGTCGCGGCACGACGATTCGCATCTTGCTGCCGGCTGTCACACAAACGTAACAGTAAACATTTTGACCGGCTGAACTCGTCTGCGGCACTTTCGTTCCATGACGGAAATCCACAGAATGATCGGAAGATTTCTCGGGCTGTTCGTGGTGTTCGGGTTGATCGCGACCGCCTCCGCGCAAATGACAATGAACGGCGCCGGCGCGACGTTCCCGTATCCGATTTACTCAAAGTGGTTCGACGAATACGTGAAAGTCGATCCCTCAGTGCGTTTCAATTATCAATCGATCGGCTCGGGTGGCGGCCAAAAACAAATCACTGCCCAAACGGTGGATTTCGGCGCGTCCGACGGGCCGATGAGCGATGAGAATCTTTCCAAAGCACCGGGAAAAATTTTGCACATCCCGACAGTGGCAGGCGCCGACGTGGTTGCTTACAACTTGCCGGGAGATCCCGCGTTGAAACTCGATGCCGATGCGATCGCCGGAATTTTTCTCGGGCAAATCAAGAAATGGAACGATCCGAAAATCGCGGGCCAAAATCCGGAAGTCACTTTGCCCGATCAAGAGATCGTGGTGGTGCATCGCTCGGACGGCAGCGGCACGACTTACATTTGGACCGATTACCTGAGCAAAGTGAGCGCGGAGTGGAAACAGAAAGTCGGCACGAATACGTCGGTGAATTGGCCGACCGGTCTCGGTGGGAAAGGCAACGAGGGCGTCGCCGGCCAAATCAAGCAAACTCCCGGCGCGCTCGGCTATGTTGAGTTGATTTACGCAATCCAAAATAAGATGCCGTACGCGGACGTGAAAAATTCTGCTGGGAAATTTGTGAAACCGTCACTTGAATCGATCACTACCGCGCTGGCCACTGCGCAAATCCCGGACGACTTTCGATTTTCTATCACGAACGCGCCCGGCGCCGGTTCTTATCCGATGTGCGGCGCGACTTGGCTCCTGGTTTATGAGCAGCAAAAGGATTCGGCTAAAGGCAAAAAGTTGGTTGAGTTTTTGGAATGGGCTCTTACCAAAGGCGAAGAGATGGCGAAGGACCTCGACTACGCGCCGTTGCCGGCTGAGTTGCGCGAACGGGTGTTGAAACGCGTCGACGAAATTAAATTCTAATTCCCGTCAAAATGCCGGTCGTCGCCAGTTCCACAAAGCCCGCCGTAAGATCGACAATCGATCGGATGGCGCGGCCGTCAGGCGTCGGCGATAGAGTCTTCAAATGGCTTACGCTTGCAATGGCGCTCGCGGTCGTGGCGCTGGTGTTTTTGGTCGGATGGCGGGACCCAGTCGCGGAACAATTCGGCGCGCTTCCATTTATTTACGGCACGGCAATTTCTTCGCTCGTCGCGCTGATCATTGCTGTGCCGCTAAGCATTGCCGCAGCGGTTTATTTGACGGAGCTTGCGCCGATTTGGATTCGGCAGCCGATTGTTTCCCTGATTGAAATGCTGGCGGCGATCCCGAGCGTGATCCTCGGGCTGTGGGGAATTTTTGTGATGATTCCGTGGCTGCGCACTCATGCGTTTCCGTTTCTGAAAAAAATCTTCGGATGGACGCCGTTGTTTGACGGTCCAATTTACGGCGTCAGCATGCTGGCCGGCGGCATCATCATCGCGGTGATGATTTTGCCGATCATTACTTCGGTTTCGCGCGAAATTTTGCGCTCGGTTCCAAATCTACAGCGTGAAGCCGCCTACGCATTGGGCGCGACACGCTGGGAAGTGACCCGCATCGCGGTGCTGAGCTACGCGAAGAAGGGACTCTTCGGTGCGGTCGTTCTCGGACTTGGACGGGCTCTCGGCGAAACAATGGCAGTGACAATGGTGATCGGGAATACGCCGCAAATTCGCGCGTCGCTTTTCGCGCCGGGCTACACTTTGGCGAGCGTGATTGCAAATGAGTTCACCGAAGCGACAACCGATGTTTATCTGCAAGCATTGTTCGAAATTGGTCTCGTTCTTTTCGGCATCACGATTTTCGCAAACCTTCTCGCACAACTGCTCTTGAGGACAATCGGGTCGACAATCACGCCGCGCGCCGTCCAATGAAAAGCAGCCACAAACATCTTTGGCGAAAAACGAAGAGCGCGTGTGCCGTCGTTATTGCTTTTGTTTGTGCGCTGCTCGTGATCGCGCCGCTCGCCCTGGTTCTTTTTCATCTGATTCGAAGCGGCGCGAGTGCAATCAACTGGTCGTTCTTTACCGAATTGCCAAAACCGGTCGGTGTTGCCGGCGGCGGGATGGCGAATGCGATTGTCGGTTCGTTCCAATTGCTTGGACTGGCGGCGTTGGTCGGAGTCCCGGTTGGCGTTTTGGGCGGCGTTTATCTTGCCGAGTACGGAACCGCGCGCGGAAACTTCGCGCTTCGTTTCATGGCCGACGTGCTCAACGGTGTCCCTTCGATCATCTGGGGCGTGGTTGTTTACGGTTTGATTGTTTTGCGCTTCAAAAGTTTTTCCGCTTATGCCGGCGGACTCGCGCTCGGGTTCATCATGGTCCCGCTGGTTACACGCACGACCGAGGAAGTGTTGCTCCTCGTTCCCGCCGGTTACCGCGAAGCTTCACTCGCTCTCGGAATCAGTCGGTGGAAAACCATCGTTCACATCGTCATGAAGACGGCTTCGAAAGGAATCGTCACGGCTATTCTGCTCGCGCTCGCGCGGGTCGCCGGCGAAACCGCGCCGCTACTTTTCACCGCGTTCGGAAATCGTTTTTGGAACCACAATCTGAGCGAACCGATCTCCGCTTTGCCCTTGCAAATTTTCAGTTACGCAATTTCGCCATATGACGATTGGCACCGGCAAGCCTGGGCCGGTGCGCTCGTGCTGGTGGTAATGATTTTCCTGCTTAATCTTGTAGTTCGCTTTCTCACTCGCGAACGAATGGCCTGAGTCCTTGAATGGAAAGCGCTACTCTAATTGATTCGCCGATGATCTCACCAATCTCGCCGCCGCCGCGACGCGCCAGTTCTCGCGTGGCCGACAGCCACGACGCGCGCGAGCGTCCGCCAGCTTTTCACGTCGAGCGATTGTCGATCTTTTACGGCGATAAAAAAGCAATTGAAGATGTCACGCTCGCGATTCCCTCGAAAAAAATCACCGCCATCATCGGTCCGAGCGGCTGTGGCAAGTCGAGCTTTCTGCGATCGCTTAATCGGATGCACGAACTGGTTCCCAACACGCGCATCGAAGGCAAAGTCTTGTTTGGCGGCGAAGATATCTATGCTCCGCAGGTCGATCCTGTAGTCATTCGGCGCCGGATCGGAATGGTTTTTCAAAAATCGAATCCTTTTCCGACCATGTCGATCGCGGAGAATGTTCTAGTCGGTTTAAAACTGAACGGTGTGCACGACCGCGCGTTTCTGCGCGAACGCCTCGAACAATCGCTGCGGATGTCGGCGCTTTGGGACGAAGTGAAAAACGATCTTCATAAACCCGGCGTCAGTCTGTCCGGCGGCCAACAACAGCGGCTTTGCATTGCGCGCGCAATCGCGGTCGAGCCGGAAGTTCTGCTGATGGATGAACCGGCGTCCGCTCTTGATCCGATCGCGACTGCGAAGATCGAAGAACTTATCCACGAGTTGAGCGCCAATTACACCGTCGTGATCGTCACTCACAATATGCAGCAAGCGGGCCGATGCTCTGATTACACCGCTTTTCTTTATTTGGGTCGACTGATCGAGTTTGGCTCTACCACGAAGATTTTTTCTAACCCAAGCGAGCGGCGAACGGAGGACTACATCACCGGCCGGTTTGGTTGATGTTTGGATCCATGACTCCGCCCAAACACATTCTCGGGACATTCGACGAAGCGCTCGCGTCGTTGCGCGACAATGTCCTGATGATGGCCGGTCTGGCCGAGCGCAGTCTTGATCGCGCGATCAAAGGTTTGCTGAAGCGCGACGATAATCTTTGCGCAAACGCGATCGCGGATGACGAAGAGATCGACCAATTGGAAAAACAAATCGATAAGGACGGCGTGGATGTCTTGTTGCGATTTCAACCCGTCGCTTCCGATCTTCGACGAGTCGTTGCGGCGATGAAACTCTCGCCAAACATCGAACGCGTTGCGGATCAGGCCACAAACATTGCCCGCCGTGCCCGGAAACTAAATCAGCATCCGCCGCTTCCCGAATCGGAACTGATCGCGCCGATTCATGCGCACGCGATGTCGATGTTTAAGGACAGCATCGACGCTTTTGTTCGGGAAGATGTCGATCTTGCCCGGGCAGTAGTCGCTCGCGACGACGCCCTCGACAAAATGAATAAAATGGCAAACCGGCGTTTGACCGAACGAATGGCGCAGGATCCGGAACAACTTCGCGGTTATCTCAATCTAATTTTCGTTTCGCGCTGCCTCGAACGCGTCGGTGATCACGCGACCAACATCGCGGAAGATGCAGTTTATGCCGCAGCCGCGGAAGACATTCGTCACCAGGCGTTGGTTCAGGCGAGCAACGGCTGAAGCGTCGCGCGGTGGCGGAATAGTTGACGACCCTGCCTAACTTCGGCT
>WNGH01007223.1_pt1 | contig 13510 bp, 10 predicted proteins | sample 5400631 | NCBI WGS metagenome assembly WNGH01 (sample SAMN13153373, study PRJNA577476) | soil metagenome | isolation source: 115 cm soil or saprolite under Garry oak tree replicate 1 | place: USA:California | collected 2016-06-15
ATCGTTGCGCAGCGGGATGATCGGGTTGACCAGCAGGAGGAAGTGGGACCCGCGCTCGATCGGCAGATCGACGTGCGCCACCCGCCCAACCCCTCCATCGACGAAGTCCATGCCGCGGATCGTGACCGGCTGGAAGTAGAGCGGCAGGGCGGAGGAGGCGGCGATGGCGTCGGAGATCGGCACGTCGCGCCATCCGGGGGTCCCGAACAGGACGCGCTCGCCGGTGTCGAGGTGGACGGCCGGGATGTACAGCTCCCGCTTCAGTCCCTCGAACGAGTCGGCATAGCCCGGCTGCCCCAGCAGCCGCCGCAGGTAAGTCTGGTACTTCGAGAGGCTGTACAGCCCGGGCGGCAGATTCTCCTCCAGGGCATACACCAGGCGCGCGATCGAGAAGAGCCTCGGGTTGCGGCGATAGAATCGGACCAGCGCCGGGATCATCCGGAGCGCCTTCAGGAGCGACGCCTTGATCTCCTGCCAGTCGATCTCCAGGATGTCCTCCTGCTTGAAATTCAGGGGGCTGTCGGTGTTGTGGATGATCGCGCGCCCGACCTCCCCGGGCGGGACGCCGTTGGCGAGGAGCGCGGCGACGACGGCGCCGCCGCTCGTGCCGACGTAGATGTCGAAGTCGTTGACCGTGAACGATCCCGCGAAGAAGTGGTCGAGCGCCTGCAGGGCGCCGAACTCGTACATCGCGCCGGTGATCCCGCCGCCGGCGAGGACGAGGCTGAGCTTGGGACGCGCGCTCTCGTCGCTCATGGTCCGTTCCCGGCCCGCGCGGGCGGCGCGTCGTCCGGCCCCGCTGCCGCGACCTTCCATTCCACGTCGAGGCCATACCCGATCATCGCGCTGCCGCGGATGCCGCTGTGCGCCGCGACGGTGAGGCGCGTCGTCCGGTCCGGGCGGATCGAGACCTGCGCCGCGTCCGCGGCCAGCAGGCGCCAGGCGCGCGACCCGCGCTGCTGCCCGGCGACCGCCACCACGATGTCGTGACGTCCCTCCGGGACGCTCACCCGGTAGGCCGCTTCGTGCTTGAGATACAGGACCTTGAACCCCTTCAACGTCGCCTCGGCGCTCCCGGGCTGGAAGAAGAGCAGCTCGTGGCGCGGCGCGTCGGACCCGAGGGGCGTGCGCGTGTCCCAGTGGTCGGGGACATGGTCCGCGGTCGTGCAGAGGACCGCCAGGGCCAGATCGATCACCTCCCCCACCTCCATGCCCCCCCGGCGTCGCACGCGCGGCGGAAGCTCGCGGAGGGCGATCACCGAGCGCTCCGCCTCCGTCTTCGCCTGCGGATCGGGGACGAAGGCGATCTCGATCGTTCCGGCGTTCGCCGGGACGGGGGTCGGCGTCGGAGCCGGCTCCCGGCGAGGCATCTCCGCCTGCCGCCGGCGCATCGCCTCGAGGACTCGCTCCCCGACCCCGGCGTTCTTCATCTCCTGGACCACGTCGGGGCTCAGGTCGAAGTCGGCCGGCTGCCGGGCGATCCGGTCGAGGATCGCCTGCTCCGGGGTCCCCGTCATCACCAGGCGGACCACCTCCTCGTTCGTGAGCGGCGCCCGCGCGCCCCGCTCCACCGCCGCGCCTCCTCCGGTCGCCGCGCCGGCGCCGTCGGGAGCGCCGCCGGCGCGGGACGCGGAGGCGATCAGGACGGCCAGGGTGCAGGCGACGACGTGGACGGGCCGCCGCCGGGACTTCATGCGCCGTCCATCTGCAGGAGGATCGTCTCGGCCGCCTCCAGGGGGTCGCGCGCCTTGACGATCGGCCGGCCCACGACCAGGTCGTCGGCACCGGCCTCGATCGCCTCCCGCGGGGTCAGCGTGCGCTCCTGATCATCCGGCTCGCTCCCGGGGAGCCTGATCCCCGGCGTCACGATCTTCAGGTCGGCGCCCGCGGCCTGTCGCGCGGCGCGCACCTCGCGCGGCGACGCGACGACGCCGTCCAGGCCGGCCGTCCGTGCCAGCGCCGTCAGGGCCTGGACCTGGTCCTCGAGGGGGCGCGGCACGCCGATCTGGTCCAGGTCGTCCTGCGACAGGCTCGTGAGCACGGTGACCCCGAAGATCAGAGGCCTGGCGAGGCGGTGGATCTGGCAGTGGGCGTCGACCTCGTCGACGGCGCGGCGGGCCATCATCGGCCCGCCCGACAGGTGCAGGGTGAACATGCCGACGCCGAGGCGCGCCGCCTCGACCGAGGCGCGCGCCACCGTATTCGGGATGTCGTGGAACTTGAGGTCGAGGAAGACCTGGCTTCCACCGCTCAGGATCTCGCGCACGAGAGAGGGTCCGCAGGCGGTGAACAGCTCCAGCCCGACCTTGAAATGGGCAACCCGCGGGCGGAGCGCGGCCACCAGCTTCAGCGCGCTCTCCCGGGTGTTGACGTCGAGGGCGACGATCAGTCTGTGCGCGGCCGCCATGCGAGGCACGATTCTCACAAAACTCCCGCCGCTTTGCAAGGCGCGCGGCGGTTGACGACGGATGTCGCCCGGTCGATAATCGTGGTGCGCGCCGCCCGGCGCGCGGAGGAGCGCCTTGACGCGCGGTGTGCGGAACCTCACCCTGGGACTCTCAGGTCTCGCCCTGGCCGGAGCGGCGGTCGGGGCGGTGGCGCTGACCCGTACGCCGCGCGTCTCCGCGGACGTCCGCATCATCGCCCACGGTGAGAGGGTCGATCTCGACGCCCATGTCGTCGCCGGCAAGTACACCGTCTTCGACTTCTACGCCCCCTGGTGCCCCCCCTGCCGCGTCCTCGNAGCGGCGCCCCGAGTCGCTGGCGATCCGCAAGGTCGACATCGTCGACTGGACGATGCCGGTGGCGACGCAGCACGGCATCGAGTCGCTTCCGTTCCTCGTGCTGTACGACCCGCAGGGGCACCGCATGGCCGCAGGGGAGGAGGTCTACGACGCCCTGGCGCGCATCTTCGGGAACGCCGCCCGCGAGGTCAACGACGCGACGCACGTGCCGGCGGAGTCGGCGCCGGCCGGAGACGACGGGTCCGGCGGCCCCGCGCGCACCCGCCTCTAGGAGCCTGCCGCGATCTCGAGGACGGGACACGCGCGCCCAGCGTGGCGTGCCGGCCCCTACCCTCCGCAGGGTCCGGGAGGTCCCGCCGGGAGCCGCAGCGTGCCGACGATATCGCGGACCGCCCCGATCCGGTGGGCGCGGCACCAGGTGTCGATCCCCTCCACATCCCGAGGAAGGTGTTGACCAGCGACAGGACGTCGGCGCCTCCCTCGCGGGCGGCGCGGCCGGCGGCGGCGATGTCCGTGATGTTGGGCGTCAGCTTGACGATGAGCGGGAGGTCGGGAGAGGCCCGGCGCACCGCCCCCACCACCTCCGTGATCACCGGCGGGGAGACGCCGAAGGCGATCCCACCCTTCTCGGTATTCGGGCACGACAGGTTGAGCTCGAGCGCGTGCAGCCCCGCCGCCCCGTTCAGCCGCCGGGCGACGGCGACGTACTCGTCGAGCGTCTCGCCGAAGATGTTGGCGATGATCGCCGTGTCGTGGCGGCGCAACCCGGGGAGCTTCTCCTCGAGGAAGGCCTCGACGCCGACGTTGGCGAGGCCGATGGCGTTCAGCATGCCGGCCGCCGTCTCGCAGGTGCGCGGCGGCGCGTTGCCGCGCCGCGGCCGGAGCGAGAGCCCCTTGGTGACCAGGCCGCCGAGCCGCCCGAGATCGAGGTAGGGACGGAACTCGAGGCCGTAGCCGAAGGTGCCGCTGGCGGCCACGACCGGGTTCTTGAGAAGGAGCGGGCCGAGCCGCACGGAGAGATCGGGCGCCGGGGCGCGTCCCGCGCCGCCGGCGGCCGGGGCGCCGCTCACAGGATCACCCGCGCCGCCTCGAAGACGGGCCCCTCGGTGCAGACGCGGCGGTACGCAGGGCCGGCGTCGTCCTCGCGGCAGCGGACGACGCAGCCGAGACAGACGCCGATGCCGCACGGCATCTGCGACTCGAGGGCGAGCTGGCAGGGGACGCCGGCCTCGAGCGCCAGGGTCGCGACCGCGCGCATCATCGGCGTCGGCCCGCACACGTAGAGCTCGGGCGCACCCTCCTCTCGCCCTCCGTCGAGCAGCGGCTGGAGGAGGCGCGTGACGTACCCCCGCGCGCCGGCGCTCCCGTCCTCGGTCGCCACGCGGACCGGCACCCCGCGCGACCGGAACGCCGTGAGGGCGACCAGGTCGCGGCGCGTCCGCGCACCGAACAGCAGGAGCGGCCGCCGGCGGATCCGCAGCAGCGCCTCGGCGACGAACGGGAAGATGGCGATGCCGATCCCTCCGGCGACGAGGAGCGGAGGAGGCACGGGAGATCGCGGGGGGCGGCGCCCCACGGATCCCGGAACACGAAAGCCGTTGCCGAGGGGGCCGAGCGTCCGCAGCCGGGCCCCGGCCGGCTGCCGGGAGAGGTATCGGGTCCCCTCGCCGACCACCTTGTAGAGGATCTGGATCAGGCCGCGCCGTCCCGGCAGGACGCGGTAGAGGCTCATCGGACGGCGCAGGAGCGGATCGATCCCCTCGCGCACCTGCAGCATCACGAACTGTCCGGGGCGGGCCGCGCGCGCGACGGCCGGGGCCGCGAGCGTCAGGAGGAAATGATCCGGGTTGATCCTTTCGTGGCGGACGACCGGCGCGGCGAGGTCGAACGGCATGTCGGGCTCTGACTATATCAGAAGGGCACGCGACCCGACAACGGCGCGCCCGAGGCGCGATCGAGCCCGGTGGGCGGGGCGCCCTCCCTGCCGGCCGCGGACGGTGTGCTACGATCCGCCGCCGTGAACGCCCTGAGACTCGTCCTGCACGCCTCGCTGGCGGGGCTCTACGGCGCCTCGATCGTCGTCCTCGTCCTGGCCCTCGTGAACCCGGGTCTGGCGGAGGCCGGGGCCGGAACGATCGTCACCTTGCTGCCGGTCCTCGCGGTCTACACCCTTGCCGCGGGCCTGATCTGGCCGTTGCTCTACGGCGCCGTCCGTTTCTTCGCACGGCACGCCCTGCGGGTCCCCCGGCTGAGCCTGCGGTACCTGATGGCCTTCCACGTCGCCAACGCGGCGATCGTCCTGGGAGCCGCCTGGGCCACCCTGTCGGGCAGCCGGAGGGTCCTCGGCCCGCTGGGAACCGAGCGCCTCGCCTTCTGCTGTTACGTCCTCTCCGCGGCCTGGCTCTGCGCCGCGGTCGTCACCCTGGTGCCGTTCCTGAGGCGCCTCGTCCCTCTGCAGATCGCCGCCGCCTGTCTGGCCCTCCTGGCGCTCGGGGTGGTCCTCCCGCTCGCTGCACGGCGACGATCGGCCGCGCCGCCTCCCCCGAGGCCCCGCCCGGCCCTGCCGTCGCCGGCGCGGCGCCTCATCCTCCTGAATTTCGACGGAGGCGACCTGGACGACATCCTGACGCTGCAGGCGCACGGGAAGCTGCCCGCCTTCATGCGCCTGCGCGAGGAGGGGGCGTACGGTCGTCTCGGGACCCTCACGCCGTGCGAAGCGCCGGTGACGCGCTCGACGCTCGTCACCGGTCGGGGGCCGTTCCGGCATGGTGTGCGCGGCGCGCTGGCCCGCCGGATTTTCGGTCGCGGGCCGGAAATCGACGTGGTGCCCACCGGTCTCGGCCTCGATCTCCTCCTGGGGCCGGTGATGCGGGTCCGGCCGCTCTCCGTCCGCGACCGCACCGGGCCGGCCCTCTGGGAGATCGCCGCGGAGGCGGGCGGCGTGGCGGTGGAGGCGGGGTTCGAGGTCGATCTCGATCGCGATGCGCGGGACGGCGTGGCGCGGCCGGCCGGGGAAGACCGCGGGATCCTGGCCGACTTCCTCGATCCCGAGGCGCTGCGAAAGGCGGAGCCGGCGGCGCAGTCCCCGATCGGCGATCTGCTCCTGGCCGTCGAGGGGGACCGCGCGGTCGAGGAGGTCCTCGACCGCCTGGGGCGCGATCGCCGGCCCGGTGTCGTGGCGCTGTCGTTCCCCGGCCTCGACCGCGTGGCCCATGTGTTCTTGCGCTACGCCCGCCCGGAGGAGTTCGGGAACGTGACCGAGCGCGAGATCGAGCTCTACGGACCGGTCCTGGAACGGTACTACCGCCGGATCGACCTCGTCGTGGCCCGGGTGCTCGAGGCGGAGGGGGAGGGCGCCTGCCTGATGGTCACGTCCTCGCACGGCATCGATGCGGTGCCGCTTGGCCGCAGGCTCCTGGCGATGGCGGCCGGCGGCGAGGCGCGCTCGGGCACGCACGAGGACGGCCCCGATGGGTTTCTCTTCGTGCGCGCTCCCGGAGTCCGGCCGGGCCCGATCGAAGGGAAGGGGGCGATCGTCGACGTCGTACCGACCGCTCTCTACGCCCTGGGCCTGCCGATCGCCCGCGACCTGGATGGGGCGATCCTGACCGCGGTCTTCACGCCGCGCTATACCCTGGAGCACCCGGTGGCGGTCATCGGGACGTACGAGCCGGGGCGCTGAGGTCTTTCGACTCCGAGAGCGCGGCGCCGGCCCCAGACGCGATTGACAGTCGCGCGCGCGTCGGGTATGCTTCGACGGCCAGCTCGGATCGATGCGCTTTTAATCCGGCCCCGCGAGGCCGGGAAGGTGGCGGCGATGGCGGCAGACCGGCAGCAGACGGGGACCCGCGGCGACGCGGGATTTTTTTTGCCCGGGCGCCCCCCGGCGGGGGAGCGCGATGCCTGAGGAGAAGGCGGTCAGCGTCATGGACGCGGACAAGATCGAGCGCGCCCTGACCCGCATCGCCCATGAGGTCCTCGAGCGGCAGCGCGAGATCGAGGATCTCGTGCTGGTCGGCATCCGAACCCGGGGCGTGCCGCTCGCCAACCGTCTGCGGCGCAAGATCGCGCAGATCGAAGGGAAGGAGATCCCGGTCGGCATCCTGGACATCACGCTCTACCGCGACGATCTGACCACCATCGGACCGCACGCCGTCCTCAAGGAGACCAAGATCCACTTCCCGATCGACGGCAAGCGGATCATCCTGGTGGACGACGTTTTGTTCACCGGCCGCACGATCCGCGCCGCCCTCGACGGCCTGATGGACTTCGGCCGGCCGCGGGGCATCCAGCTCGCGGTCCTGGTGGACCGCGGGCATCGTGAGCTGCCGATCCGGGCCGACTACGTCGGCAAGAACGTCCCCACGAACCTCGAGGAGATGGTGCAGGTCCGGCTCGTGGAGGAGGACGGTGCCGACGAGGTCCTGATCGTCAGGCGCCCGGAGAAGAAGGCGGCCCGCAAGGGCCCGGCCCGGGAGGCGTCCCGGGCGGCCCGGTGACCCATGATCGACGGCGGTGATCGGATCCAGGAGGGCGCGGCCCGGGCACGTCGCGCGCCGGTCGCCGGCGCGGGGCCCCGGCGGCCGGCTCCCCGCGAACGCGCGGCGGCGGAGGCGGTTCCCGCGTTGGCGGGGATCGTGGCGCGGCCGGCCAGGGAAGGCCCGTCGGCGGCGCTCGTTCATCGGCACCTGCTCGGCATCCAGGGACTCACGGCCCCCGAAATCACCCTGATCCTCGACACCGCGCTCGCCTTCGCGGAGGTGTCCACCCGTCCGATCAAGAAGGTCCCGACGCTCCGGGGGAAGACGGTCGTCAATTTCTTCATGGAGCCCTCGACCCGCACCCGCTCCTCCTTCGAGATCGCCGAGAAGCGGCTCTCGGCCGACACGCTCAACTTCTCCTTGTCCACCTCGAGCCTGCTGAAGGGGGAGAGCCTCCTCGACACCGCGCGCAACCTCGAGGCGATGGCGCCCGACATGATCGTCATCCGGCACAAGTCGTCCGGGGCGCCGCACCTGCTGGCGCGGCACTGTCATTCGAACATCATCAACGCCGGCGACGGGTCGCACGAGCACCCGACCCAGGCGCTGCTCGATGCCTTCACGATCCGCGCGAAGAAGGGCCGGTTGAGCGGCCTGCGGGTCGCCATCATCGGCGACCTGGCGCACAGCCGCGTGCTGCGCAGCAACCTCTTCCTGCTGAAGACCATGGGCGCCGACGTGGTGGTGTGCGGCCCGCCCACCCTGATCCCGGCCGAGCTGGGACGGCTCGCCGCCGGGGTGACCTTCCGCATCGACGAGGCGGTCGAGGCGGCCGACGTCATCATGATGCTGCGCATCCAGAGGGAGCGGCAGAAGGGCGGGGCCTTCCCGACGGCGCGCGAATACTACAACCTGTTCGGCCTGACCGAGGAGCGGGTGCGGCGGGCCAGCCCGGACGTCATCATCATGCACCCGGGGCCGATGAATCGCGGCGTGGAGATCGACAGCGCCGTCGCCGACGGCCCCTACTCGGTGATCCTGGAGCAGGTCACCAATGGCGTGGCGGTCCGCATGGCGGTCCTCTACCTGCTGGCGGGAGGGACGCTTGACGAGCTTGCTGGTTAAGGGAGGCCGGGTGATCGACCCGGCGACCGGCACCGACGCGCTCCTCGATCTGCTGGTCGTCGACGGCCGCATCGAGGAGCGCCGTCCCCCCGGGACACGGGGGGAGCGCGGCACGACCCCCTCCGGGACTCGCGTGATCGAGGCCCGCGGACTCGTCGTCTGCCCCGGTTTCGTCGACATGCATGTCCACCTGCGGGAGCCGGGGCAGGAGCACAAGGAGACGATCGAGACCGGCACGCGGGCCGCCGCGGCGGGAGGATTCACCTCGGTCGCCTGCATGCCGAACACCGAGCCGGTGAACGATGGCCTGGCCGTCACCGAGTACGTGGTGACCGAGGCGCGGCGTCGCGGCGTGGTCAACGTCTTCCCGATCGGCTGCGTATCGAAGGGGGGGAGGGGGGACGAGCTGGCGGAGATCGGCGACATGGTCCGCTCGGGGGCCGTCGCGGTCTCCGACGACGGCCATCCGGTCAAGAGCAGCTACCTCATGCGCATGGCCCTCGAGTACACGAAGATCTTCGACATCCCGGTGATCGATCACTGCGAGGACCGCAGCCTCACGGCCGACGGCGTCATGCACGAAGGGTACGTCTCGACCGTGCTCGGGCTCGAAGGGATGCCCGCGGCGGCGGAGGAGATCGCCGTCGGCAGCGATCTGGCGATCGCCGCCATGACCCAAGGCCGCCTCCACCTCGCGCATCTCAGCACCCGCGGGAGCCTGGAGAAGGTGCGGCGCGCGAAGGCCGACGGGCTGCGGGTGACGTGCGAGGTGACGCCGCACCACCTCCTCCTGACCGCCGACGCGGTCATGGAGTCGGACTATGACCCGAACACGAAGATGAACCCGCCGCTGCGGACCGAGGAGGACCGCCGGGCGCTCCTCGAGGGTCTCCGCGACGGCACCATCGACGTCATCGCCACCGATCACGCGCCGCACCACGCCGACGAGAAGCTGCAGGAGTTCGACGACGCGCCGTTCGGTATCGTGGGCCTCGAGACGGCGATCCCGTTGCTGCTGGACCGGCTCGTTCGCCCGGGGATCCTCGACCTGCCGCGCCTCGTAACGCTCCTCTCGGTCAACCCGGCCCGGGTCCTCGGGATCAAGAAGGGCTCCCTGGCGATCGGGGAGGATGCCGACATCACCATCCTCGATCCCGACCTCAAGCGCGCCGTCGACGTCGCGGCCTTCCGGTCGAAGTCCCGGAACACCCCGTTCCACGGCTGGATGCTGCAGGGCTGGCCGGTCGCCACGGTGGTCGGCGGCCGCCTCGTCCACGAGGTGCAGGCCGCCGGGCGGCCTTGATCTCGCGGCTGCGGCGCGCCCTCCTCCCGGCGACGGGCGACTCCTCGGTTTCCTTCCTGCCGTCGGCGATTCTGCTGCTCGCGTCGCTCTCGTGCGCGCCGCGGCGGGCCGCGGACGCCCGCCCCGACATCGTGCTGGTGGTGGTCGACACTCTCCGAGCCGACCACCTCGGAGCGTACGGCTACTCCCGGCCGACCTCGCCCAACATCGACGCCTTCGCGAGGCGATCCGCGCTGTTCGAGAGCGCCTGGGCCGGCGCACCCTGGACCCTCCCCTCGGTCATGTCGATCATGACGGGGCGGTACCCCTCGAGCCACCGGGTCGAGAACGACGGTCTCAGGCTGGCCCCGGAGGTGCCGACCCTGGCCGAGACCCTGGCCGGGGCCGGGTACGCGACGGCCGCGTTCGTCTCGCACATCTACGTCGATCGGCCGTTCGGGTTCGAGAGGGGCTTCGCCGCCTTCGAGGACTTCGGCATGTCGCGCCCCGGCTACCGCCTCGAGGCGGGTCTGGAGCCGACCGCCGATCGGGTCACCGACGCCGCCCTCGGCTGGCTGTCCGCACGGGAGGCACGTCCGTCCTTCCTCTTCGTCCACTACTTCGACCCGCATTGGCCGTACGCACCGCCCGCCGCCTACCGCGACCTGTTCCGGAACGACTATCGCGGCCCCTTGGACGCCACCTACGACTCGATCTCGAAGTTCCAGGATCCGGCCCGTCCCCTGCCCGAGGACTACCGCCGATTCCTCCTCGACCGCTACGACGGGGAGATCCGTTTCGTCGACGATCAGGTGGGACGGCTCCTCGAAGGGCTGCGGCGATCGGGGCGGGCGGAGCGGACCTGGGTGATCCTCACGGCCGACCACGGCGAGGAGTTCAAGGAGCATGGGTCGATGGGGCACGGCCGCCAGCTCTACGAGGAGGTGGTTCGCGTGCCGCTGATCGTCGGCCGGCCGGCGGAGGTCGGCGGGGGCGCCGCGGCCGGGCGGCGCGTGGTCGAGCCGGTGAGCGGCGTCGATCTCTTCCCGACGATCGACGCGCTCGCCGGGACCGCCCCGCCGGCCGGCCTCCAGGGGCGCGGCTTCGCCGCCTTCCTGGCGCCGAAGGAGGAGGCGGCCCGCGAGCCCGAGGGGACGCGCCCGCTGGTGAGCGAGACGGTGCGGCTGAACGCCTATCGCAAGGCGGTGCGCGAGGGACGGCTGAAGCTGATCCGGATCATGGACGAGAACCGGACCGAGCTCTACGACCTCCTCGCCGATCCGGCGGAGCGGCGGGACCTCTCCGAGGAGCGATCGGACGATCGCCGCCGGCTCCTGCGGGCGCTCTTCTCCGAGGTCGATCTCCTGTCGGGCGGCTGGAACATGACCTGGAGCGGGGACGGCCGGAAGCACCGCTTCCAGGGCCAGGTCCGGACCAGCGGCATCCTCAGGACGGTCGTGCCGCTCTTCCCGGACCGCGGGAAGTATGTCGTGGAGAAGGGGACGACGCTGAGCTTCACGGACGCCGACCAGGCGGGGGAGAGCGGGCTGTGCTTCACGGTCGCGCCTTACGAGTCGTCGGTCACCTTCTATCTGATGATCGACGGCCGGCCGCTGGTGGAGCGGGTCTTCCTGGGCGGGCAGAAGGCGCAGCCGCACCAGATGCCATTCCGCCTGCTGGGCAACGCGCAAGGGGAGACGCCGTTCGTCCGGCCGCCGCACGCCGCCGGGCGGGATCTCGGCTTCTTCCTCTGGCGCAACCGTCCGGCTCGCCCGGACCAGGAGATCACCCTGGACGACGAGATCCGCGAGCGACTAAGATCCCTCGGCTATATCGACTGAGCCCGGCGTCACCGGAGGAGGAATGCTCGAGGGGGACCGGAAGGCCCGGGAAGGGGCGCGCGTCGACCGCCTGCTCCGTGCGCTCGGCCTGCCGCTCGCCGCGGCGCTGGCGCTCGGCGGGCAGGTCCTCCTGTCCAGCAAGGATCTCGGCCCGCTGAAGGGCGTCGCCCCGGGGGCCGTCCTCTACGTCCTGGCCGCGGCGCTCGCGCTCGTGACGCTCGCCGCCCCTCGTGGCGAGTCCCTGTCCGATCGCGCGGGCGGCGGCGCGGATCGGGAGCGCGGGCCCTCGCTGCCTCCCCGTCTCGAGTGGAGCCTGGTCGCGATCATCGTCCTGGGCGGCCTCTACCTCAGGCTGCATCGGGTCGACCTGATCCCGTGGGGGCTCAACAACGACGAGGCGATCGACGCCATCGAGGCGAACGAGATCGCCCACGGCAGACCGTTCACGACCGTCACCGAGCGCGGCCTCAACCGCGAGACCATGTACCATTACCTCGCGGCCGTCGCCTACCGCAACCCCGGCATCGTCCTGAATCTGCTGCGCGCCATGCCGGCGGTGTTCGATCTCCAGCCGAAGCTGATCAACGACGAGATGATCGATCGGATCTTCCCGCTGCGCAGCGTGGCGATCGCCGTGGGCACGCTGACGATCCTGGCGCTCTACCTGTTCGCGCGCGACCGCTTCGGCTGCCGGGTCGGGCTCCTGGCGGCGCTTTTCCTGGCCGTCTCCCCCTGGCACCTTCTGTACAGCCGGGTCGGCTTCCGGACGATCCTGGCGCCGCTCTTCGCCCTCGCGGCCGTCGGGCTCTTCCTGCGGGCGCTCGAATCGGGTCCCCTGCGCCTGGCCTTCGCGTGCGGGGCCGGGGCCGCGATCGGCCTGGGGTTCTGGACCTACACCTCCTTCCGGGCGATCCCGCTGGCCCTGGTGGCGTTCGTCGTTCTTCGCCGCGGGGCGCGCGGAGACGCCGCGCGGCCGGCCCGGCCGCTCCTCATCGTGGCCGGGATCGCGACGCTCGGCCTCGTGCTGGTCTGGGCCTTCTCGCACATGAGCCCGCTCGCCTTCCTCGGGCGGGGAGCCTACGCGACGCTGCCGGGGCAGGCCGCCGCCGGCGGCAGCCCGTGGCGGGCGGCCCTGGTCTTCGGCCAGCACCTGTTCCACGCGCTGACGATGGTCCAGTACTTCCCGGGCCGCTACGCCGTGGTCCAGAACGAGTCCTTCATCGGCGACGGCGTGAGCGCCTACTACGGCCTGGCCGGCCTGGAGCCGGAGACTACGGTCGTCGCGGCCCTCGCCGCGCTGGGGATCCTGTACGCCCTCACCCTCGCCCGCCGCCACGACGACGCCTGCGCCCTGGTGCTCCTCTGCCTCGCCTCGGTCTCGCTGGCGATCGGCTTCACCGGGCCGAGCCTGACGCGCATGCTCCTGAACCTGCCCTGGCTGTGCCTCCTGGCCGCGCTCTTCGCCTGGCGCCTGTTCGACGATCTCGCCGCGCTCAAAAGACCGTTCACCATCGTGGCCGCCGCCGCGGCGATCATGGCGCTGGCCGGCTGGAGCGCCGCCCAGGGATACGAACGCTACTTCCTGCAGGCCGGCCGGTCGCCCCGCGCGATGCAGTACTTCTGGCCGCGCCAGACGATCATGGGGATGTTCGTGCGCGCCCTTTCCCCCGGCCCGATCGTCTACGTGATGCACAGCTACGGCCGCGAGACCCTCACCTACCTGATCGGCGACCGCCCCGACATGCACCTGGTCACCGATCCCGCGACCCTCGACCTCGACGCCATCGGCCACCTGCCGCGCAGCGTCACCTTCGTCGTCGAGTACTCCGAGTACTCCCGCCGCTTCGCCGAGGCGCTGCGCTACCTGATCATGCGTTTCCCCCAGGGGGATATGACGCAGGTGGCGGACGGGCGCCTCGACCCCGACAAGATCATCTTCTACACCTTCAGCCTCTACAAGGACGAGAGCGGCCAGCCGGTGTCGTCGCCTCCGGCCGCGCCGCCCCCGGCGGCGCCCTCTCCCGGGCAGGCGCCCCC
>WNGH01004367.1_pt1 | contig 13508 bp, 9 predicted proteins | sample 5400631 | NCBI WGS metagenome assembly WNGH01 (sample SAMN13153373, study PRJNA577476) | soil metagenome | isolation source: 115 cm soil or saprolite under Garry oak tree replicate 1 | place: USA:California | collected 2016-06-15
GTCTTCGCGGTTAATTCGGGCTCAGTTTCACCGCGAAGGCGCGAAGAACGCAAAGGGGCTCTGATGCTTCGTTCCGGCCGGTGTCAGAAATAGTAGACAAAGCCGACGGAAGCCGTGATCCGATGGAACAATCCACCTATCGGAAGTGGCGATTCAAATGGCGTGGGCTCCTGCAACACCTTCCCAGTGTCAGGGTCGATGATAAGAGGAAGTGGTTCGTGGGGGAACTTCAGAAACCCGTAGCGCAGGGCTCGGCTCATATAATCACGGACATCGACGCGAACGCCGTAACGTTTGTTGAGGCGAAAGCGCGCGCCGAAGCCGGTGTTGAACGTGAAGGTGTTATCAGTCCGAAGGTGGCGGTTGAGCGACTCCTCTAGCGCGAGCGGGAACGTCGCGGTCGCCGTCCTCTGGGACAGTGAATTTACAGTCCCGCCGACGCCCACGGTCAGGTAAGGAAAAACTTTACCTTCGCTCTGCCCTCCGGGGTACCAGATCGCATTCCAGGATATCTGGTGAACCCGCGGGGTAAAGGAAAAAAGCGACTCACCACTGGCACGGTTGACGAATTTGCTCGCGTATGTGCCGTAGCTGTAGTCGATGTCCTGGCCGAAGTGGCCCTTGCTGTCCACTCCAATGCGAATGCCTCCGTGCGCACCCGGAGAGAAATCGTGGGTGTAACTTCCCCGAACAGGATTCAACTGAGGAAACTGTGGAAAATCAATGTCAAAGTCTTTGTCCTGCGGAATGGTGATGCCACCATAGAACTCGAGCCTGATTGAACCTGGGCGATAGCGGGAAGCGCAAACAGAAGAATAGTTGCCGCAGAAACAGACCAGCGCACAATTGTTCTCATCGGTGTAACCTTTCAACTAAGCTAGATTGGGTATCGCAGAAACTCACCGGGTCTGGCAATCCTTGGGTGGGTTGTGTGTCGAGATCGCTCTTTAATTTCCGCACAAAGGCCAAATAAAACTCGTCTACCATATCGACCTGCCGGGATAATCTTCTTAAGTATTTTTGCGGCGCCGGTATGGGGCCTCCTAGGAAGCCATCGTGGCACGGGCGTCTCGCCCGTGACTGACTGGTTTGGAGTTTAGGCTTTAGCCTGCCCGGTGTCAGTGCAGCCTGAAGGCTGAACTCCAAACTCGCACCTTGGGCTTTCGTTTGGAGTCCGGGCTTTAGCCTATCTTTAGCCTGCCCGGTGTCAGTGCAGCCTGAAGGCTGAACTCCAAACACACCTTCCGCCCTGAGATTGACAGACTTGTAAATAAAATTGACAATCCCCTTGCAGTATTTGTCCAGAATTTGCAATCTTCGGACTTATTGAGGTTTCGGAAAATGAACCCTGCTGGGGTGTCCGGATGTCTGTTGTTTGATTCAGATTGTTTTATTCCTGGACGCGCCGGGGTCAAAGAAATGCCAAGGAGTCGGACCCGGAGTGTCTGAACAAAGAGATGTCCCTACCGCGCTTCCTTCTTTTCAAAAGCCTGAGAAACAAGCTTTTGACCTTGACTATCACTCTTTCTTTGATACCGCTGATCGGAATTTCCGCCTTTTCCTATTTCATCGGCAGCCGCCAGATCGCCGAGGATCGAATCAGGCTGTCTCTGGAAAAGATGGCTCAGGATACGGCGGACAAGATTGACGTGACGCTCCGTGAAAAGAAGGAAGAGATTTATTCGATGACGACGACTTTCCCCCTGATCTTTCCCTCCTTTGACCCGCGCTACCGTCCGGGGATGCTCCGCCTGCTGAACGAATACTGCTTTAACCACGATGTCTATGACGTTCTGATAGTCGTGGACAAGGATGGCAGAGTTGTTGCCGTCAACACAGTCGATCGAAACAAAGTGAAGCTGCCTGCGGAAAAGGTCGCAGCCCTGCTCGGCGGAGAGTTGAGGGAATACCCCGAAGAAAACACCATGTTTCGGAATTCGATTCTCGGCCGCTCCTCCCAGCATGACTGGTACTCTTCGAAGTTGGTGGAGAGCCTTTACGATTATCAAGGCGAAGATTATAGTCACCGGTTCAATATTGGCCTCTCGGGACCCCTCTTCCACCCAAGGACCCATGAGATCCTGGGCGTTTGGATCAACGTCATTAACTGGTCCACCATCCAGAACATCCTCGACAATGTGGAGAACGACCTGGAGGAGCTGAACCTCAAGAGCGGCTATGCCTTCATGTTTGCGAAGGACGCCAATACCATCATCGCGCACAAGTATCGCGCGAATCGCCGGTATGAAAAACCAATTGGCAAGGTTCCAGAAACGTATCAGAATCTCTACAACAAGAGGCTCGTGGAAGACATCAAGCTCAAGAACCTCCATGACGCGGTCGTCAGAAAGAACCGGACTTTCGAATACGAATTCCCCAGGGGAAACAGCAAGATCTCGGGCCTCGCCTCTATTGAGGACACTTCCTTTGGTTGGATCGTCGGCGTGGGGATTGACGGAAAGGACATCTTCCGTCCCATCCAGGCGTTGAAGTGGTGGCTCATAGGCATGACCACTCTGCTGGCGCTTCTGGTGGTGATCTTTACCTACTGGATATCCCAGGGAATCACAGTCCCCATCAAGAACCTGATTCGAACCGCCCAAAGAATAGCCCAGGGTAGTCTTGACGAACGAGTTCCCATTCGGTCGGCTGATGAAGTGGGGATCCTTGGATCGACCTTCAACGACATGGCGCGGTCGCTGTCGGCCCGCGAAGAAGAACTTCAGGAGCTGAACAAGAACCTCGAAGACATGGTGCGGCAGCGCACCAGGGAACTGGAAGACTCGCATGAAGCCCTGAAGCAGGCCTATATCGATCTTCAGAGCACCCAGGACCAGTTGGTCCAGACAGAGAAAATGGCCTCCCTCGGACAACTGGTTGCAGGGATCGCTCATGAGATAAAGAATCCGCTGAACTTCATTTACGGCAACACCGGCTTCCTGGCCGACTATGCGGGGAAGTTGCAGGCGGTCATCGAAGCCTATGACAACCTTTCCAGCATCAGTCCGGAAGACCGGGCCCGGGTTGAAAAGCTGAAGGCCGCGGCCAATTACGCGTTCATCAAAGAAGACCTCCGCACCCTGATAGACAACTTCACCGAAGGAGCCCGCCGGATCAACACGATCGTTTCGGATCTGCGCACGTTTTCCCGCATGGACACTGACGACGTCTCCAAGATCGACCTGCACGCCGCCCTGGACCTGTCGCTCAACCTTCTCAGGAACCAGTACAAGAACCGAATCGAGATTCACCGGGATTATGGGGATATCCCGCAGATTCAGGGCTACTCCGGCAAATTGAGCCAGGTCTTCATGAACCTGCTCTGCAACGCCTTCCACGCTATCCATGGAAAAGGGGATGTCTGGATCCGCACCCGCTCGAGCGACGGCAACGTGGAGATCGAAATCGAAGACAACGGTATTGGCATTCCCAAGGAGAACCTCAAGAGGATTTTCGAGCCCTTCTTTACGACCAAAGGCGTGGGGCTGGGAACAGGGCTGGGATTGAGCATCAGTTACGGTATCATCCAGCAGCACCACGGCACGATCTTCGTGTCAAGCGTTCCCCAGCAGGGGAGTACCTTCACGGTAAGGGTGCCGATCTTTCAGGAGAAATCGGAAGGATGAAAGGGAAGTACGGATTGCTGCTGGTGGATGACGAGATCGCAAACCTGCAAAAGCTCCAGAGAACTTTTGTGGATGCCTACAGCGTCCACCTTGCGCAGTCAGGCGAAGAGGCGCTGCGCGTCCTTCGTTCTGAGAGCCTTGATGCCATCATAACCGACCAGAAGATGCCGGGCATGACCGGCATCGAGCTTCTGGAAGCTTCGCAGAAGGACTACCCCAACCTGGTACGCATCGTCCTCACGGGTTTCACGGAGGTTGACGACCTGATTGCGGCCATCAATACGGGAAAGGTTCATAAGTACATAACCAAGCCGTGGGAGCCCGGCGAGCTCCGCATAGCGGTGCGTGAGGCTTTGGAGAAGATGGAGCTGATGCGGGAGAACGAACGCCTGGCCGCGGAGCTGAAGCTGGCTAATGAAAGGCTCCGCACCGAGAACATCGTTCTCCGTCACGAAGTGGAGAGTGCGGTCCATCCGGACAGAATCATCTTCGGCAGTCCCGAAATGGAAAACATTCTGCGCTTGCTGCAGAGGGTTACAGGTACGGAAACCACGGTGCTCATCCAGGGTGAAACGGGCACAGGGAAGGAATTGGTCGCCCGGTATATCCACCGCCATAGCAACCGCAAAGACCAGATCTTCATCCCCGTGAATTGCGGCGCCATTCCGAGAGAGCTGGTCGAGAGCGAATTCTTCGGGCACGCAAAAGGGTCGTTTACCGGGGCCAGCCAGGACAAGAAAGGGTTTTTCGAAATGGCGCACGGGGGGAGCATCTTTCTCGATGAGATTGGGGAAGCCCCGACCGAGCTTCAGGTCAAGCTCCTGCGAGTGATCCAGGAAAGCGAGATCATGCCCATCGGTTTTCACCAGCCGAAACGCGTCGATGTGCGCATCATCGCCTCTACCAATCGGGACCTCAAAGCGGAGGTAGAAGCGGGGCATTTCCGCCAGGACCTCTACTATCGTATCAACGTCTTCTCGTTGACCATCCCCCCCTTACGGGAACGAGGCAAGGATATTCGGCCTCTTGCCGATTTTTTCTTGAGTTATTGTCGCACCAAGCTAAACCGCAAGGTGGGTCCGTTTCGCGCGGAGACGCTTCGGCTTCTCGAATCCTACTCCTGGCCCGGAAACGTCCGGGAGCTGCAAAACGAAATCGAACGGCTGGTGCTTCTTGCCGAGCCCGAAAGGGAAATCGGGCCGGAGCTGCTCTCGGACTACATCCGCCAAAGGGATCGGTCTTTGGCCCGCACCGATGGAAACATGAAACTCGCCGTCCGACAACTCGAGCAACAAATGATTCGGGAAGCCATGGAGCGGTTCCAGCGTAACAAGTCGCGTGCGGCCCGCTCCTTGGGAATCAGCCGGCAGTCGCTGATAGAAAAACTTAAGGCGATGGATCTGTCTCCCGGCTAGGGTTTGGAGTTCAGGCTTTAGCCTGCCCTGATCAGTGCAGCCTGAAGGCTGAACTCCGAACCTGCGCCACGGACAGCCCGTTTGGAGTTCAGGCTTTAGCCTGCCCCTGATCCGTGCAGCCTAAAGGCTGAACTCCAAACCTGAACTTTGTGTCCACCAAGTGGACCTGGCTGTCAATCTTTGTTACATCTCTCTATGTGCTTGTGCTCCAACTGGTTAAAGTGCCCAGTACCGGGTTGCTATCCATTTCGTAGACAGTTGGCGTACCTGCCCGCGACTCCCTAGTCTCTCCGCATGATCGATTTTCTCGTTGTTAGATAAGCACTTATTGAAACTCGTCTCCCATCCGGCAAAGTGGCATCCCTCTTGCAACAGAATTGGGGGATAGTGACCGGAATCGCCAATTTGTTTGCTCGTGACCCAAGTTCTTCCACCGGGGTGGATTTGGGGATTTCGGTGACTATCCCCGAAAAAAGGAGGGTTATGCTCCCCGCAGAGAGGCAAACAGTTCCAGACGAAGCGAGCGCAGGACTCTTGCGGCGCTGCCGGACAAACGATCCTGCGGCATGCAGTGAACTATTGAGTCAATATAACCGCAAGATCTTCAACACCGCGTACCGTATTCTTGGGGAGGAAGCCTCGGCCGAAGACGCACTCCAGGAAACTCTCTTGAACGTGTACCGCGGGCTGCCCAGGTTTCGCGGCGACTCCAAGCTTTCGACCTGGATCAGCCGGATAACGGTAAACGTCTGCCTCGGGATGCTCAGGAGAGGAAAGAACAGGCAGTTTGTGGACCTCGAGAGCGAATGCGCCCGGCACCTTCCTGCGGAGATTACACCTCGGTCGGATCCCCTGGCCCACGCGTTTTCGGAGGAGCTCAGGGACTTCATAGAAGAAACTTTTCGCCGGATGTCCGGCAAACAAGGCGTGGTGGTTCGATTGCACGATCTGGAAGGCCACACCATCCGGGAGATCGCTCGCATCATAGGGTGCCCTGCCGGGACGGTGAAGTCGCGCTTGTTTTACGGCCGTCAGGAATTCAAGGAAATCTTCTGGAGCCTTACCAACCGCCGCCCCGTCCACTGAACACGACAAAAAGACTTGCCACGAATTTCACGAATAACCCGAATCTTCGTGAATCTTCCTAAGCCGCGTTCACCGCTAAGACGCGAAGAAAGGCTCGCCGCGAATTACACGAAATTCGTTCCATCATCTCCCTGTTTCGTGTAATCCGTACTACAACACGCAGATTCTTTGTGTCTTCGCGTCTTTGTGGCGAAACCAGGCTCTTGCGTTCTGGCGATTCCCGTTTTGCGTTTCCGGCGTTTTCTGCGCATGGTAGAATATTCGTTTCGATTGCGCGGGAGAACGTCCATTGAATTTGCAGACACTCCAAGGAGGGGGACCGATAAAGGAGCTCCACTTTCCCCAGGTTTCACCGGAGGGTGTGGAAGTGGAATTTGCGCCGCAGATCTACTTTGAAGCCAAGATCGATTTCAACGATGTGCGTTCTGGCTTCCGCGACACCTCCAGCGTCAGCAAGGCGATGGAAATCTACCCCGTGGACGACGACGATTTGTGGACTCGGGACATGGCGCGCGACATCGATCCCGAGCTTGTCGCCTCCGGTACGCCGGCCACAGGAAGGCTCCGCCCTTTGCCTGCCTTTTTGGACGCCGAGATGATGAAGCGCATGGAAGGGATGTTCGTTAACTACCTGATGCGTTATTCGGTTGTGAGGATCTACAGGAACTTCGCGCTGAACGTTTATTCGAACCCGGGAGAGAGCCTGGAGGATTTCGGGAGGCGCTGCACCGAGATATTGGGCGAGTCTTTTCGAAAGGATCTCGACGGGTTACACGAAGTGTCCCAGCGAAAAATCGAGCAGGTGAGAGAGAAATGCCTGAGGGAGAGTGTGGGTCTCGTGTCAACAGGCGGCGAGTTTGACGAGATCAAGAGAGACTCCCACTGGAAGAGCAAGATCCACAAGGTTTCGGAACACATCGCGGACCTCTTTTTGAAGACCGAGTTATCGAAGGCCGGGCCAGACGTCGAATCTCCGGAGCCTCATTCGAGCTATCCCTTGCCGGGATTGCAGCTGGTGGACGAAAGATTGCAATACGTTGAAATCGAAGCGCGTCAAAAAATCATGCATCTTCTTAACCAACACCGGGAGAAACTCCGCACGACCGACGAGTACACCATCCGTCCCAACCTGAAGGACATTCATCTGGTCCGCAGATGCATTCTATGGATGCCGCAAGAGTTGGAGCCATGAGCGAGCCGTGCCGGATTGCGGTGGCCATGAGCGGAGGAGTGGACAGCTCGACGGCCGCGGCCATCCTCAAGGAAGAGGGGCACAACCTGGTAGGGTTCTCGATGCAGTTGTGGGACCAGAGGCGAAACGGCCCCGCGGGAGAAGAGCAGCGCGGAGGCCGCTGTTGCTCCATCGACGACCTGTACGATGCTCGCAGCGTGGCCGCTCGCCTTGGCTTTCCCTACTATGTGGTCAACTTTCAGCGCGAGTTCGAAAGAGAAGTGGTGCGCCCATTCATAGAAGGCTACCTCGGGGGCGTGACGCCCTCGCCCTGCGTGCTGTGTAACTCCCACATGAAGTTCGATCATCTCCTGCAGACAGCCGATGAAGTGGGAGCCGCGTACGTGGCAACGGGGCATTACGCGAGGATCGCCCGGGACTCCGAAACTGGCCGGTACATGCTTCTCAAGGGACGTGATCCTGATAAGGACCAGTCCTATTTTCTGTTCGGTCTGCGCCAGGAACAACTCGCGCGCGCCCTGTTCCCCCTGGGCGATCTGCGCAAGCAGCAGGTGCGCGGACTGGCTCGACGGCACAGCCTTCCTGTTGCTGAAAAACCCGAGAGCCAGGAGATCTGCTTCGTGCCGGACAACGACTACGCCGGCTTTATCGAGAGGCACTACAACGACGTTTGCGGGAGAGACCAAGATTCGGACCCTTTCGCGACCGGAGAGATTGTTGACCTCGAAGGAAAAGCTCTGGGGAAGCATCCGGGCATCCACCACTACACGATCGGGCAGAGGCGCGGTCTCGGGCTCGCCCATCCCTCTCCCCTGTATGTCATCGATCTCCAGCCCGAGTCGCATCGGGTCGTGGTAGGGGAGCGCCCTCAACTGGGAAAGAGTCTATGCAGGGTAGTACGGCCTAACTGGATCTCCATAGCCGCCCCGGACGCGCCTGTTCGTGTGTCCGCAAAGATTCGCTCCCGGCACGCGGAGTCCCCCGCAACGGTCACGCCTATGGAGGACAAGTCCCTGCTCGTCGAGTTCGATACGCCCCAGCTGGCGGTTACCCCCGGGCAGGCCGCGGTCTTTTACGATGGAGACCGGGTAATCGGAGGAGGGTGGATCACGCGTCACCAGCCGTGAAAAAAAATGACAAATGACAAATGACAAATGACAATGGGCAGTGACAGATAGCGGTTGGCAAGCCGGCCACAGCTTATTTGTCATTGGTCATTTGTCATTTTCAAGACTCTGACGCAGGGCCGGCTTTACGAACGAGAATTTTTTCACAGCTTCCCGCGCCGCAATGAAACGCATCCTGATAGTAGCGGGAGAGGCCTCAGCCGACAGATATGGAGCCCGCCTTGCACGCAAGCTGAGAACTCTTCATCCCGGGGATTCCCTCCAGTTCTTCGGAACCGGAGGCGACGCGATGGAGCGGGAAGGAATCCAGCTTCTTTGTCACATTCGTCTCCTTGCAAGTATCGGCCCAAGAGAAGCCCTGGCTCATTTCCGCGTGTATTACGAGACGTTTCAAAAGATTCTTCGCTCCTGCCTGGATGACCCCCCGGCTGTAGCGGTGCTCCTGGACTTTCCTGAGTTTAACCTTCGTCTGGCCAAAAAAATGAAACGGGCGGGTGTCCGCGTGATCTATTACATAAGTCCGCAGCTCTGGGCGTGGCGCAGCGGGCGGATCCACATAATCCGCGATTATGTGGATCAGATGCTCGTCATTCTCCCCTTTGAGGAGAAATACTATCGGGAGCGGGGAGTGAATGCGCAATTCGTCGGACATCCGCTTCTGGAAGACTTCGCGCCCGAATCCGACAGGGAGAGCTTTTTGCGGTGCATAAACCTGGTTCCGGGACGGAAAACCATCGCCCTGCTCCCCGGAAGCCGCCGCAGGGAAGTAAAGTTCATGCTTCCAACTCTTATCCGGGCCGCTCGCCGGATTCTCGAGAAAATGCCCGCCCAGTTCATCATTTCTGCGGCGCCCTCCGTCAGCGCAGAGGAGATCCGCCGGCTGGCCGCTCAGGAGCTGGCTGGGGATCCGAATGCGCTCTATTTCAAAATTGTTTCGAAAGAGTCTCGCGACATCCTGGCCAACGCGGATTTCGGTATCGTGAAGAGCGGGACAAGTACCCTCGAGGCTGCGCTCGTCGGCGTTCCCTTCGTCATCGTTTACAAGATCTCGAACATAAGCTGGCATGTGGGTAATTTTCTCGTTCGGAGTCCGTTCAAAGGGCTGGTAAACTTGATCGCTGAGAAGCAGATCGTCCCTGAATTCTTCCAGGGCGACGCCACTCCCGAGGCGCTCTCGGGCGCGGTTCTGGAGTATTTCGAGAGGCCGCAGAAACTCGCAACGATGAGATCCGGTCTGTCGGAGATTCGAGAGAAGTTGAGCTTGAGGTGTGCTTCGGACGCAGTCGCCGCCGTAGTGGAAAGGTACCTGTAGATTGCGGATTGCGGATTGCGGATTGCCGATTAGGGCATTCTCAATGCGAAATTTAATAATTTACGTGAGTGGATTCCAATCGCGGATTGTGGTCCTTCTTAATCCGAAATCCGCAATCGGCAATCCGCAATCCGAAATGGGAAGACTGATGAAGTCAACATGGTTTCGAGGTGCCCTGCTTTTCTTGCTCGTGTCGGGGGAGTGCGGATTCGCTCTCAATCCGCAATCCGAAATCCGCAATCCGCAATCGGCCGCTCAGGGGAAGCGCGCTCCGTCGTCCATTCCCAAGATCGACGTTCAGCACTACTCCCTCCAGGCGAACTTGACACCGGATACCCACGAGCTCCATGCGATTGCCACGATCACATTCAAGGTGCTGGAAAACACTGATATCGTGGTTTTCGAGCTCAGCGAGAACCTCTCGGTCCGAAAGATCACCAATCAGGAAGGTATCGAAATTGAGTTTGGTCAGGATGAGAGCGGCCCCGGTTTGCTGTCAATTCGCTTTTCAAAAACCCTGACCGCAGAGACTACCGTGGTCGTCAAGATCGAGTACAGCGGAGGGTTTGACAAGGATCGATACAGCCGCAACTTCACGCGGGACGAAACCAGCGCCTACATCGGCCCGGAGGGGATTTATCTGCTTTATTCGGCAAAGTGGTTTCCGATCAACAAATTTCTCGTCGACAGGGCCACGGCGGACGTGGACATCACAGCTCCCCTCGGCTTTACCGTGGTGGGACCCGGAGTCCAGCTTCCCGTCACGACAAAGGGCATCACCGAGAGTTTCGGCTGGTCTGCGAAACAGCCGATTCTTCCCAATTCCATTGTCGCGGGACGCTACTTTGAAAAGACCGTCCAGAAGGGCGGTCTCAGCGTGGATTGCTTCGCCCGCGAAGACCACCTCGAGGCGATCCAGAAGAGTGCCGGCGTTCTCGCGCAGATCCTGGACTACTACACCAAGACCTTCGGACCGCCCTCATCCGGAGAGAAGTGCAGCCTGGTCGAAGTGGATGACAAGCTGAGCGCCCATCACGGAACCATGGGAACGGTTTTCGTCACTCACAGGGAACTATCTCAAGAGGCTCCCGCGACCCGGCAGCTTGCGCGCCGGGCCGCCTATCAATGGTGGATGGAGACGGTGGGCCTCGAAAGTACCGACGATCTCTGGCTGGCGGACGGCATGGCGTACTACTCGGCGGCACTCTACCTCGGCCAGAGCGGCGGGCCCAGTGCGTTTCAAGAAGAGCTTAACAGCCTCGCTGTTCTGGCCCTGAAGTTCGAAAGCAAGAGTGCCGTCAGGTCCGGCCTCGGATTAGGCTACCGGACCGAGGCTTATGAATCTGTCGTCGCAGGAAAAGGAGGGTGGGTCGTCCACATGCTCCATCAGCTTCTGGGCGACAAGAAGTTCAGCGAGCTGCTTCGTCAATACTTGCGAGAGTTTGGGGGAAAAACCGCGTCCGCCTCGGGATTCCGGAAACTTGCGGAACAGCACTACGGGAAAGAGCTGGGATGGTTTTTCTCCGAATGGATAGACACCATCGGGGTTCCTGATCTCCAGACGGAATACGTGATTTTCAAGACCACAGACGGGTTTCGTGTTTCCGGTACCCTCAAACAGGATCGCGATCTGTTCCGCATGCCCATCGAAGTCGAGGTGAACACCAAGGACAAGAGCGAGAGGGCAACCGTTGAGTTGAGCGGGAAATCGACTGCGTTCGACATCAATTCATTTTCCATGCCGACCAAAGTGGTTCTGGACCCGGATCACAAACTGCTCAGGGATTCCAGGGACCTGAAAATCGCCGTGCAAATCTCCATGGGCAACGACCTCAAGCAGAAAGGAGAATTTGTCGATTCGATCCGGGCCTACGAGGGTGCGCTCAAGCTCAACCCGCGAAAATCCCTGGCCCATTTCCGGTTGGCGGAGGTCTTTTGGGAGCAGTTCAATCTGCAGGCTGCCGCGAATTCCTTTCGCGACGCTCTGAACGGCGACAAAGACCCGGCCTGGATTGAAGTCTGGAGCTACATTTACCTCGGCAAGATCTACGACATTCTGAGCCAGCGCCAGAGAGCAGTGGCCGAGTACAATAAGGCCGTCAATACGAAAGACGATACGAATGGAGCCCAGGCCGAAGCCAAAAAGTGGTTGGCGGCTCCGTTCACTCGAGAGCGAACCGTCATGGAAAAGGATTCCAAGCCTTAGTAATTTCGGATTTCGGATTTCGGATTTAAAAACCTGCAATCCGTAATCGGGGGATGCGTAATCCGCAATTGGAAAAGAGGTTTTTCAATCCGCATCGGAAGAGAGGTTTTCCAATCCGCAATCCGCAATCCGAAATCCGCAATCGTCAATCCGCAATCCGCAATTGGAATGTGGTGGCTCAGAGGATTCGGGTTCCTGCCGGCACACTCCTCGGGGTGATCTTCCTGCTTTTGATGCGCCCTTCCAGAAGTGCGCTTTGGCTCGGGGGCAGTATCGCCGTTTGCGGGGCCGGCATCCGGACCTGGGCCGCGGGACATATTGACAAAGGCAGGGTGCTCGCTCGCAGCGGACCCTACGCCTTCACACGAAATCCGCTCTATCTCGGCTCTTTGGTCATGGCGATTGGCGTCATCGTAGCAGGTCAGGTTTACTGGCTGCTCCTCCCGTTTGTGCTGTTTTATTTGACGGTCTATTATCCGGTCATGAGAGCAGAAGAGCAGGAGTTGCTCGGCGGATACGGCGAGGAGTTCAAGGAATACGCGGGAAAGGTGCCTCTGTTTTTCCCGAGATTCACGACACCTGCAGCCACTTCCCGCTTTCTTTGGTCCCGGGTTTTCCAGAACCGCGAGCACCGCACGCTTGGCGGTCTCCTCCTGACCGAGGCGTTCCTCATCCTCCGCAGCTTCTACTGACTTTTTGTTCGGAGCTGAAAGTTCGGAGTTCAGGCTTTAGCCTGCACTGAGGCGGCGCAGCCGGAACGCTGAACTCCAAACACAAAGATTTTGTTGGACCGAGATGGAGAAAGCTGTTACTTTACCGACCGTATTTGTCTACCTGGGGTCATTTTATGCCGTGATAGGGAGCCGATAAATGTACACGGACCACATGTTCCGGGATGAAGAGGTTAAGAAACTGCTGGGCAGTTGGACGGGATCATCGTTGGTTTCCGGGCTTTCTGACCTGACCTGGAAGGCTTTCCAGGCGATTAACAGGCGGCTTCCTGAAGGAGAGCTCCCGAGACCGAGGTGGGCGCCTGGCAAGATGCTCAAGAGCTATGAACGCTCGGCCCCGCCCCTCGGTTTTCCCCGAGTCACAGACTCCCTTTGCCCGCGCTGTGTGCCCGAAGTACGCACCGCCATCATCAATGGGGATGCCGACCTGTCCCTGCTGGCTGACAAACACCCGGGCGAAATCAAGGCGCAGATCGTAGAGGAAAACGGTCGAGTCCTCATGCGCAAGGCGTGCGAGAAACACGGGCCGTTTGAGGATGTTCTCTCCACCAACCCGGACTTCACCCGCCGTATTGAAGGTCTCTTCTTTGGCAGAGACTTCCGGTGCGCGGAAGACGAACACGTCCACCGTCATGGCAGCTCCACGATCAAGTTTGGCCGGGGCGCGGTCCTGACCGTGGATGTGACCAACCGGTGCAACATGATGTGCAATCCCTGCTTCATGGATGCCAACCAGGTCGGCTACGTTCACGAACCGGAATGGGAGGACATCAAGGCGATTCTCGACCGCGCCGTTTCCTTCAAGCCGCGCCG
>WNGH01007173.1_pt1 | contig 13508 bp, 16 predicted proteins | sample 5400631 | NCBI WGS metagenome assembly WNGH01 (sample SAMN13153373, study PRJNA577476) | soil metagenome | isolation source: 115 cm soil or saprolite under Garry oak tree replicate 1 | place: USA:California | collected 2016-06-15
AGGACCTGGAGGACGATCGGCAGCGTGAGCTTCGGGTCGGGCCGGATCCCCCCCTCGATGGCCCGCTGCAGGTCGATCCCCTCGAGCAGCTCCAGGGCCATGAACGGCGAGCCCTCGTGCTCGCCCAGCTCGTAGATGGTGACGATGTTGGGGTGCTGGAGCCGGGCCGCCGCCTTGGCCTCGCGCTCGAAGCGCGCACGGGCGTCCGCGTCCACCGGCCCCAGGGACATGACCTTCACGGCCACGTCGCGCTCCAGCGAATCGTCGTGCCCGCGGTAGACGCGGCCCATGGCCCCCTGGCCGACCAGCCCGAGGATCCGATAACGCCCGATGCGGGCGGGGGCGTTCGTCACCGCGGCATGATAGACCCGAAGACGCGCCCCTGCGGGCGGCACCTCCGAGTTGACCGCCGCGTGCCTTCAGCCTAGGTTGCCCGAAAGAGCGGGGGGTGGGGCGCCATGCGGGCGGTGGTCCAGCGTGTCTCCGAAGCCTCGGTGCGCGTGGACGGTCGGGTGGTCGGCCAGATCGGCCCCGGCCTGCTCGTCCTGCTGGGCGTGGGGCGGCACGACGTAGAGGACGACGCCGACTACCTGGCCGAGAAGACCCTGAACCTGCGGATCTTCCCCGACGAGGCGGGTCAGATGAACCGCTCGGTCACGGACGTCAAAGGCGGCATCCTCGTGGTCTCGCAGTTCACTCTCTACGGAGACGCGCGGAGGGGCCGGCGCCCCGGTTACTCGGCCGCGGCGGACCCGGTGGACGCGAACCGGCTCTACGAGCGCTTCGTCGCGCGGCTCCGGCCCTCGGGGCTCCCCGTCGCCACCGGCGTCTTCCGGGCGATGATGGACGTGGTCCTCGTGAACCAGGGGCCGGTCACCCTCCTCCTCGACAGCAAGAAGGCGTTCTGAGGGCCGCCCTCGCCACCCCCCCTTCCCGGGCTTGACACGCCCCTCCCCTCGCCATTAGTCTACTAACTCTGTAGGGATTATATATGCGAATCTCCCAGCGCGGGCTCTACGCCTTGAAGGCCCTCATCCACCTCGCGGAGTCCTACGACCGCGGGGTGGTGAAGATTCACGAGATCGCCGAGGAGGAGGCCATCCCCGAGAAGTTCCTGGAAGGGATCCTGGTCACCCTCAAGAACGCCCGGGTGGTGGCGAGCCAGCGAGGACGCGAGGGCGGCTACCGCCTGCGCCGGCCTCCCAGGGAGATCCTGGTCGGCGAGGTCGTCCGCATCGTGGACGGGCCCCTCGCTCCCTTCGGGGATGCGGCGGAGCTGGCCCACCGGGTGAGGACGGAAACCCGCCACGCCGGGCTCTTCGGCCTCTTCCTCGAGGTGCGCAACGCCTCCGCGGCCATCCTCGATCACACCAGCCTCCTCGACCTGGTCACCCGCAACCGCCGCATCCTGGCCCAGCGGGCGCGGGCCGGGAAGTGAAAGCGAGCCTATGTCTGTCAAGCCTGTAGACATGATCAGGTCCAGCGACGATGCGGCCGCGGGGGCGTGGGTGCGCCCCCTCCGAGAGGCCCTGCGGGGCCTCCGCTACGGCTCGGTCGAGCTCGTGATCCACGACGGCCGGGTCGTACAGATCGAGAGACGCGAGAAGGTCCGCTTCGACGAAGGGGCCCGCCGCCTGCCGGACCACCGGGGGCGGGAGAGCACGAACGATCCTCGGACCGACCGTGCCGTCGGAGGCTCCGAGCCGGCGAAAGCCGAGGAGAAGCGATGAGAATCCCCAGACCCTGGACGGGGGCGGCGCTCGCGCTGCTGCTTGGCGCCGTCCCGCTCGGCGCCCAGGAGAAGCCGGCCGAGAAGCCGGCGGACCAACCCGCGGAAGGGCCGGCGGACAAACCGGCAGAGAAGCCGGCCGCGAAGGCCAAGGCCGACCCTTCGGCTTCGGCCAGCGCGGACGGCTTCGTGATCCAATCCGAGAATGGCGACTACCGGCTCCGCATCGGCGGATATGCCCAGGGAGAGGGCCGTTTCTACCTGAGCGACGAGAGCACGCTCGGTACCGACACCTTTCTGCTGCGTCGCGCGCGGCCGCAGTTCGTGGGCACCGTGGCCCAGCGCTTCGATTTCTACCTCATTCCCGATTTCGGCGGCGGCCAGGCCGTCATCCAGGACGCCTACCTGGACGCTCGGTTCTCGTCCGCCTTCCGCTTGCGCGTCGGCAAGTTCAAGACCCCGAGCGGCCTGGAGCAGAGCCGGAACGACTCGAATCTGTTCTTCGTGGAGCGCGCGTTGCCGAGCTCGATCGTGCCCAACCGGGACGTCGGTCTCCAGATCCATGGCGAGGTGGGGGGCGGCGTCCTCGCCTACGCGGTCGCCCTCCAGAACGGCGTGGTCGACGGCAGCAACGGGGACAGCGACACGAACGACGGAAAGGACCTGGCGTTCCGGGCCTTCGCCCAGCTTTTCCGGAAGGGAAAGGGCCCCCTGCAGGGGCTCGGCTTCGGCGGCTCGGCCCAGTTCGGGGATCAGTCGGGGACGACCCTGCCCACCTACCGGAGCCCCGGCCAACTGGCTTTCTTCTCCTTCGTGCAGGGTGTGTCCGTCGACGGAACCCGAAGGCGCTACTCGCCGCAGGCTTACTACTATCTCGGGCCCGTGGTCTTCCTCGGGGAGTACGCGGTCTCAACGACGCCGCTCGTGAAGGGGAGCGTAACCGGGCGCGTCAAGGCCGAGGCCTGGCAGGCGGCCGCCTCCCTCCTCCTCACGGGGGGCAAGGCCGGCTGGACGCCGGTCAAGCCGGCGAAGCCCTTCGACCCCGGCAAGGGGCAGTGGGGGGAGTTCGAGCTTGCGGCGCGGTTCCACGAGCTCGAGGTGGAGGACAGGGCGTTCTCCCGAGGATTCGCGGACATCACGAAGTCGGCCCGCAAGGCCAAGGCGTGGGCAGTGGGCCTGAACTGGTACCTGAACCGGAACGTCAAGTACGTCCTGAACTACGAGCAGACCTCGTTCGACGGCGGCGCGGCCACGGGCGACCGCCCGAAGGAGAAGGCTTTCCTGGCCCGGGCGCAGGTCTCGTTCTGATCCCTCTGAACAGGAGGAAGGCATTCATGTCGCCGAAGAAGGTGCTCGCGGCGGTGGCGCTCGCCGCGCCCCTGCTCGCTCCCCAGGCCGTCCGCGCCCAGGAGCTCCTCAACGTCTCGTACGACCCGACCCGCGAGCTGTACCAGGAGTTCAACGCGGCCTTCACCAGGTACTGGCAAGGCAAGACCGGAAAGGCCGTCACCATCCAGCAGTCCCACGGCGGCTCGTCCAAGCAGGCCCGCGCGGTCCTGGACGGCCTCGAGGCGGACGTGGTGACCCTCGCCCTGGCCTACGACATCGACGCCTTGGCGGAAGGCAACCTGCTCCCCAGGGACTGGCAGAGGCGTCTGCCCCAGAACAGCTCGCCCTGCACCTCGACCATCGTTTTCCTGGTCCGCAAGGGGAACCCGAAGGAGATCAAGGACTGGAACGACCTGGTCAAGCCCGGGATCTCCGTCATCACCCCGAACCCCAAGACCTCGGGGGGTGCCCGATGGAACTACCTCGCGGCCTGGGCCTACGCACTCCGGCAGCCGGGCGGGGACGAGACCAAGGCCCGCGATTTCGTGACGCGGCTCTACAAGAACGTCCCCGTGCTCGACTCCGGGGCCCGCGGGGCCACCACCACCTTCGTGCAGCGGGGCATCGGCGACGTGCTCCTGGCCTGGGAGAACGAGGCCTTCCTCTCGATCAAGGAGCTGGGCCCCCAGAAGGCCGAGATCGTCGTGCCCTCGCTCAGCATCCTCGCCGAGCCTCCGGTGGCGATCGTGGACAAGGTGGTTGACCGGAAGGGGACGCGAGCCGTGGCCCAGGCCTACCTCGAATACCTCTACACAGCCGAAGGCCAGGAGATCGCGGCCAAGAACTATTACCGTCCCCGGTTCGAGGCGGTGGCGAAGAAGTACGCCGCGACCTTCCCCCGGGTCAACCTCATCACCATCGACGAGGTCTTCGGGGGCTGGCAGAAGGCCCAGAAGACGCACTTCGCGGACGGCGGGGTGTTCGACCTCATCTACCAGCCGAGCAAGTAGGGGGACCGACACCCTTGACGTGGAAGCGCCACAGCGTGTTGCCCGGCTTCGGCCTCACCATGGGCTTCACCCTGGCCTACCTCAGCCTGATCGTCCTCATCCCGCTCTCCACCCTCGTCTTCAAGAGCGCGACCCTGGGCCCCGCCGCCTTCTGGGCCGCGGTCACCTCCCCCCGCGTGGTCGCGTCGTACCAGCTCAGCTTCGGCGCCTCCCTCGCGGCGGCGGCCATCAACGCGGTCTTCGGGCTCGTCGTGGCCTGGGTGCTCGCGCGCTATCGCTTCCCGGGCCAGCGTTTGGTGGACGCGTTCGTGGACCTCCCCTTCGCCCTGCCCACGGCGGTGGCGGGGATCGCCCTGACCGCCCTCTACGCGGAGAACGGCTGGCTGGGCAAGCCCCTGGCCGACCTCGGAATCAAGGTCGCCTACACGCCGCTCGGGGTGACGGTGGCCCTCACCTTCATCGGCCTCCCGTTCGTGGTGCGCACGCTGCAGCCCGTCATCGAGGACCTCGACCCCGAGGTGGAGGAGGCGGCGGCCAGCCTGGGGGCGAGCCGCGCCCAGACCTTCGGGCGCGTGGTCCTGCCCGCGCTCCTCCCCGCCTGGCTCACCGGCTTCGCCCTGGCCTTCGCCCGGGCGGTCGGCGAGTACGGCTCGGTGGTCTTCATCGCCGGCAACATGCCGATGAAGACCGAGATCTCGCCCCTGCTCATCATCACCAAGCTGGAGCAGTACGATTACGCGGGAGCCACCGCCATCGCCCTCGTCATGCTCGTCGCTTCTTTCGTGCTGCTGCTCTTCATCAACGTGCTCCAGCATTGGAGCGGGCGGAGGACCGCCTAGACCATGAGCGGCCTCCTGCCCTCGCGGCGTCCCGCTGCCGTCGCGCCCCGGCCGCTGGCCGAGCCGCCGGTGGTACGCGGCCTGCTCATCCTGGTCGCCCTCGCCTACCTGGGCCTCTTCCTGGTGATGCCCCTGACGGCGGTCTTCGCCCAGGCCCTGGAGAGGGGCCTCGCGGCCTACGTGGCCGCGGTCACGGAGCCGCTCGCCCTCTCCGCGCTGAAGCTCACCCTGCTCACGGCCGCCATCGCCGTCCCCCTGAACCTGGTCTTCGGGCTCAGCGCTGCCTGGGCCGTCGCCAAGTTCGACTTCCCGGGCAAGAACGCCCTCATCACCCTCATCGACCTGCCCTTCGCGGTCTCGCCGGTGATCTCGGGGATGATCTTCATCCTGCTCTTCGGCCGCCAGGGCACCTTCGGCCCCTGGCTGGGCGAGCACGACATCCGGATCGTCTTCGCGTTTCCCGGGCTTGCCCTCGCCACCACCTTCGTGACCTTCCCCTTCGTGGCCCGGGAGCTGATCCCCGTGATGCAGGCGACGGGGAAGGAAGAAGAGGAGGCGGCCCGGGTGCTGGGCGCGGGGGGCTGGCAGACCTTCTTCCGGGTGACCCTCCCCAACGTGAAGTGGGGCCTTCTCTACGGCGTCATCCTTTGCAACGCGCGGGCCATGGGCGAGTTCGGCGCGGTGTCCGTGGTCTCGGGCCACGTGCGGGGGAAGACCAACACCCTCCCCCTCCACGTGGAGATCCTGTACAACGAGTACAACTTCCAGGCCGCCTTCGCGGTGGCCTCGCTCCTGGCCTTCCTCGCCCTCGTCACCCTCGTGGCAAAGAGCTTCGTGGAGTGGCGGACCGGCCGGACGACGACGAGCACCGAAGGGCGGTCCAACGCATGAGCATCGAGGTCCGAAAGGTCACCAAGAGGTTCGGCGACTTCGTCGCCGTGAACGACGTCAGCTTGACGGTGCCGAGCGGGGAGCTGGTGGCGCTGCTGGGGCCGTCCGGCTCGGGCAAGACGAGCCTCCTGCGGATCATCGCCGGGCTGGAGCGCCCCGACGCCGGTCAGGTCCTCTTCGAGGGCGAGGACGCCACCACCCGCGACGTGCGCCACCGGGGCGTGGGGTTCGTCTTCCAGCACTACGCGCTCTTCCGGCACCTGACGGTCTTCGAGAACGTGGCCTTCGGCTTGCGGGTGCGGCCGCGGGCGGCGCGGCCCGCGCCGGCGGTCATCCGCAAGAAGGTCATGAGCCTGCTGAAGCTGGTCCAGCTCGACTGGCTGGCGAACCGTCTGCCCTCCGAGCTGTCCGGCGGCCAGCGCCAGCGCGTGGCCCTCGCCCGCGCCCTCGCGGTGGAGCCCCGGATGCTGCTCCTCGACGAGCCCTTCGGCTCCCTGGACGCGAAGGTCCGCCAGGAGCTGCGACGGTGGCTGCGGCGGCTTCACGACGACATCCGCCTCACCAGCGTGTTCGTCACCCACGACCAGGAGGAGGCCCTCGAGGTCGCGGACCGGGTGGTGGTGATGAACCAGGGGAAGATCGAGCAGCTGGGAACGCCCCAGGATATCTTCGACCACCCCGCCACGCCTTTCGTCATGAAGTTCATGGGAAGCGTGAACGTCTTCCACGGCCGGGTGGAGGGCGGGAAGGCCCTCCTCGGCCCGCTCGCGGTGGATTATCCGGGACACCCGCACGCGGAAGCCCGGCCCGCCTCCGGCTTCTCCCGCCCCTACGAGCTGGACCTCGGCCGCCACGAGGGGGCGGGCGGCGGTTTCTGGGCCACTCTTCGCCACGTGAACCCCGCGGGGGCGGTGATCAAGCTCGAGCTGACCGACGGAGGCGACTCCGCGATCCAGGTCGAGATCACCCGGGAGCAGTTCGAGGCCCTCCACCCGAAGCCGGGCGAGCGCCTCTACGTCCGGCCGCGGCAGGTGCGGGTATTCCTCGAGCCGGGCGAGGCGCGCGCACCGTCGGAGTGATCCGACGTTATGATGGTCCAGGGGCACCAGAAGGGAGGAAACTTCATGGCCTCGTCCGTCGTCACGAACTTCATGCGCCAGCAGGGATTTCCGGAGGAGCCGCCGGATGCCTGCAACATGCGCTTCCAGGGACTCTACTTCCAGCCGCGGATCGTGTTCCCGCTGGTCCTGCTCGGCATCGTCCTCCAGTCCGGCCCGCTCTTCCTCCTGCTGAGCGCGATCCTGTGGTGGAACACGCTCCTGCCCAGCCTCAACCCGTTCGAGGCGGCCTACAACCGCTTCGTGGCCCCACGCCGCGGGACGGGCCCCCTCACCCCGGCGCCCATGCCGCGCCGGTTCGCGCAGGGGATGGCCGCCGCGTTCCTCCTGGGAGCCGGGCTCGCCCTCCTCGCGGGCCAGCCGCTCGTTTCCTGGATGTTCCAGGGCTTCCTGGTCGTGGCCTTCTCGGCGCTCCTCTTCGGCAAGTTCTGCCTGGGCGCCTACGTGTACCACCTGCTCAAGGGCCGGGTGGCCTTCGCCAACTCCACCCTGCCCTGGGCCCGAGGCTGATCCTGCTCTCGAGCGCAGCGGGAGGAGCCATGCCGGAAGCAACCCGACGCGATATCCTGGCCTTGGCGGGCGGGCTCGGCTTGCTTCTCGGAGTTCCCCGTCGGCTCATGGCCAACCCTCGTGACCCGGCGGCCGGCCGGCGACTTCTCTACTCGCTCATGGGCGACCTCCCCGATCGCGCGCGTCCGATTGCCGCGCGGAAACGCTCCGAGGAGGAGCGCGAGGGCTACGTCCTCGAGACCCTCGAGCTGGAACTGAACGGCCTCGAGCCGGTGCCCGCCTACTTCGCCCGCCCACGCGGTCTCCGCAAACCCGCCCCGGCCGTCCTCTTCAACCACTCCCACGGCGGGGGGTACCAGATCGGCAAGCGCGAGCTGGTGGAGGGACGGAGCTACCTGCAGAACCCGCCCTACGCGGATGTGCTCACCGCTCTCGGCTACTCGGTCCTCTGCACCGACACCTGGGTCTTCGGGGAGCGGAGCCACGCCTCCGAGGCCGACACCTTCAAGGCCATGCTCTGGCAAGGCCGGGTCCTCTGGGGGATGATGGTCTACGACAGCCTTCGCGCCCTCGACTACCTCGTGACCCGGCCCGAGGTCGACCCGCAGCGCATCGCCACTCTGGGCATCTCCATGGGAAGCACGATGGCCTGGTGGGTGGCCGCCCTGGACGAGCGGATCAAGGTCACGGTCGACATCTGCTGCCTGACAGAGTTCCACACCCTGCTGGCCAAGGGGGGGCTCTCGGGGCACGGGATCTATTACTACGTTCCCGGGCTGCTCAAGCACTTCACCACCGCGGAGATCAACGCCCTCATCGCTCCCCGCGCGCATCTGGGGCTCGCCGGGCTGCGCGACCCCCTCACCCCGGTGGAGGGCCTGGACATCATCGACCGCGAGCTCAAGGCGGTCTACGCGGCGGAGGGCCACCCGGAGCGTTGGAAGCTCCTCCGCTACGACGTGGGCCACCAGGAGACGGCGGAGGGGCGGCAGGCCATCCTCGAATTCCTGAGGACGTACTTGTGAGGGGCGGCGGTCGCCTCGGCGCGGCCGCCCTGGTCGTCTGCTGCGCGACCGGTTGCGGCTCGAGCATCACGAGCGAGCCCAAGCAGCTGCTCGATCCGACACAGGTGCGAGATGTCGTTCCCGCGGTCAGCATCAGCGCGAAAGGGGTCAACCCCCAGGTCCTGCACCTCGACTCTCCCGTCACCGTCACTTTCACGAACGACGATCGGGCGGCCCATCGTCTCGAGCCGGCCCCGGAGCTCGCCTACGGCGATTGTCCCGAGATGAGCCAGCTGGGAACGCTCCCGCCCGGACAGAAGGGCACGGTTTTGCTCACCAAGGGCGGGCTTATCTGCGCCTACCACGACTCCGCCGGACCCGCCGACGTGGCCTTCAAGGGCCTTCTCGTTGTTCATTGACGGGCATGCGGCTGCTCCCGGCGCTCTTCCTCCTCGGCTTGCTCGGCGCGGGGTCCGTCGCCACCGCTTGTGACTCCTCGAGCTGCTCTCTCCTGACCCGGGGAGAGAACAGCCTGATCCCCAAGAAGCAGTTCCGGCTCGATCTGACCTTCGGCTATACCGACCAGGGGGCGCTTCTGCGCGGGAGCCAGGAGGTGGATGCGGTGTTCCGGCCCCGGGTGTTCCTGGAGCGCCAGCAGATCTTCCCGAGTTTCCATCGTGACATCGATGGGTATGACCGCGTGTTGCAGATGGACCTGACCTACGGTCTCGGCGCGCGCTTCAACCTCACGGCGTCCCTGCCCCTGCCTCTTTGGCACGCGCACGAGGTCGCCCACGGCGACTTCCGGCAGGCGTACGGCACCACCGGGGTCGGGGATGCCCTCGTTGGGCTCCGCGCCGCCTTCGGTCCCCGCGGCCTGGTGAGCGGCCTGTCCCTCAAGGTGCCGACCGGCCGCTACCGGATCGGCGGCGAGTTCGGCGGGGGGATACAGGACCCTACGCTCCAGCCCGGCACGGGTGCCGTGGACTTCGTGGGCTCCCTCCAATATTCCTGGCGGGCGGACTCCCTGCGCCTCACGTGGGCGGTGGCCGGCTCGTACCAGGCGACCACCACCAATCCCCTCGACTATCGCTTCGGCAACCAGACCGTCGTCACCGCCGGAGCGGCCCGTTCCCTGACGAGCCGGCTTTCCGCCTCGCTGCAGGCCAAGCTCTTTCACCAGGACCGGAACCAGTACCTGGGCCAGGGAGTCCCCTCGACGGGAAGCACCGTCGTCTACGTCACGCCGGGCCTTCGCCTCAGCGCCCCCGGCAAGGTCTCGCTCTACGCCTTCGTCCTGCTGAGCCCCTACCGTTACGTGAACGAGGCCCAGCTGGGTCCCCGCGTCGGGATCCTGGCCGGGCTCTCGAAGCTCTTCTGAGACTTCCCTGACCGCTCACCGTCAGAACTGGCGCGAGAATCCCGCGACGACGCCGATCCGCGGCGTGAGCTGTGCTTCGTTCACGCGTTGATACAGCGGCACCGGCACGAACATGTAGACGCTGAGGGTAGGAGAGGCCTGGAAGCGGAGACCCGGCGTCAGGTTGATGAGGGTGGTACCCGTGGAGGGCACGTCCTCCTGGAGGAACCGGTCGCGCTGTGCGTGGCGCAGGTTCAGCTGAACGTTGCCCGTCCATCGGCCGCCCAGGCGCCGCGTGACCCCCGCCGCCGCCTGGGTCTCGTCCCCGAGCTTGTAATCGAGGTCGCTGGTGCCGTTGTGGCGGTAGCTGGCGCTCAGGAAGACCTCGGTCCACGGCGCCTGGACCTGATGCGAGTACACGAATCCACCGATCACGTCCGTCGAACCCGTGCCGGGCTGGAGGGTGGGCTCGGTGATCTGTCCTTCCGTGTCCAGACGCCGGTACGCACCGGTGGCAAGCTTCACCGCGGCCGTGGTCAGCAGCAGATCCCGAGGCGAGGCCAGGAAGGCATACCGCGCTCCCAGCTGTACGTCGCCGAAGCCGGTCGTGCCGTCTCCATCGCTGAACCTTTCCGTGCCGTCCTCGATCACCACGTGCTCGTGATGCTTGATGGAGATCAGGGGGACGCTCGCGAGAAGGCTCAAGCGACCGGTCAGGCCATAGCCGAGGTCGGCTTCCACCATGTGGAAGGCGGTCTTGATCTCCCGGTGGTGGTCGAGCTCCAGCTCGCCGGCGGCGAAGTCGACGCCGGGGGTGAGGACCTCGTCCGTCGCCTGGGTCAGGGTCGACAGGAAGCAGGCTGTCGAGCCACAGGTTGCGTGGACGGGAGCGGCGACCAGACCGAGCCCGAGCGCGGTCGAGGCTACGACAAGAAAGCGAGGGGTTCTCACAATGACTCCTCCGATGAATCGTCCAGACGGACGTTGGACGTGCGTCCCCGTATCGTTGGTTGTCGGCGGCGAGGACTAGATGCTCTTGGGGGGCGGGGAGTCGATGCGCAGGACGCCCGCGCGCGGGGCGGGCGCCGGGGGCGGAGCCACGAGCTCGGCCGTCACCGGGATGGCGGCAGACAACACCCTGGGCATGATGTAGGCCCGCGCGGTCACGAGCACCGGAGAATCGTGGTTGCACCGGCTGCGGATCCCGCAACCCCGCTCGGCCGCGCTTTCACCGCCGTGGCAAGGCTGGGTGGTGTTGGGCTGGGACGGAGGGCGCTTCGTGCACCGGCAGGAGTGATCGGTGCATTCGTGTGCGGCCGACGCAATGAAGCTCGACGAGATCGGACCCGTGAAGGCCAACAGCGCGATGACCGCGACCCACGGCTTCCCCACGCGCTGATCGTAGCACGGCCGCCCGGGCGCTCTCGCCTGCCCGCTAGATGGTCACCGTGGCCACCTCCACCGGTCGGCCCGTCTCGTAGGCCCGGTGGGCGGCCAGGGCGATGCGCAAGGCCTCGATGCCGTCCTCGATCGTGATGGGCGCGGGGCGGCCTCCCAGGACGTTGGCCGCGAAGTTCTGGAGCTGCGCCGTGTACGCGTTCGCGAACCGCTCCATGAAGAAGGGTACGGTGTCGTGGGCCACCGTGCCCTTGGTCAAGACCAGGAGGGGGGTCTCGCGCAGGTAGCCGATCCGCAGGGTCCCCTGCGTGCCCAGGAGCTCGGTCGCGATGTCGTAGCCGTAGACCCCGTTGCGCGAGAGATCGACCACTCCCAGCCGGCCGTCCGCGAAGCGGAGGCCCACGATCGCGTTGTCGATGTCCCCCACCGTCTTGAGCTCCGGGTAGGCGAGGGTCCCCGCCATGGTCTGCACGGTGCGCACCTCGCCCATGAACCATCGGGCCAGGTCGAAGTCGTGGATCCCCATGTCCAGGATCATTCCGCCGCTGCTCCGAGGGTCGGCGTACTCGAGGGTGGTCCGGTGGGGGTCCCGCGACGTCGACTTGAAGACGACCGGCGTCCCCAGGGCCCCTTCCTCGACCCGCCGCTTGGCGGCGGCGTAGCCGGTGTCGAAGCGCCGCATGAACCCCATCTGGAAGAAGATGCCGCTGCGCTCGACCGCCTCCTTCATGGCGACGGTCTCGCTCAGCGAGAGCGCGGGGGGCTTCTCGCAGAAGACCGGCCGCCGCCGCTCCGCCGCCGCCACCACGAGCTCCCGGTGGGTGTGGGTGGGGCTTGCGATCACGACCGCCTCCACCTGCGGGTCGTCGAGGAGCCTCTCCGGATCGGTGTAGGCGCCGGCGACGTCGTACTGGCGCGCCACTTCGTCGGTCGCGGCCGCGTTCGTGTCGGCCACCGCGACCAGGCGCGTCTCCGGGATGCGCGAAGCCAGGTCGCGCGCGTACACGCGCCCGAGGCGGCCCAGTCCGATCAACCCTACGCCCAGCCGTGTCCGCCCGCCGCCCTTCGTCGTCATGGAATACCTCTCGTGCCGGGTCCTATGGGTCGGCCGGCCTTCAGTGGGCGGCCAGGTTGTCCTTCGTGACCAGCTCGATCCGGACCCGCTGGTCGGCGGGCGGCTTCTCGCCCCGCAGCAGCTTCGCCGCGCTCTCCACCGCGATCCGGCCCATTTCCGACGGGAACTGCGCGACGGAGGCGACCATGGCGCCGGAGGCGATGGCCTTCCGCGCGTCCTCCACCGCGTCGAAGCCGATCACCGTGACCTTGCCGGTCCGGCCCGCGGCGGCGATGGCCTCCACCGCCCCCAGCGCCATCATGTCGTTGCACGCGAAGACCGCGTCGAGGTCGGGGTGGGCCTGGAGGAGGTTCTGGAACACGGTGAATCCCTGGTCGCGCTCCCAGTTGGCGGTCTGGGAGGCCACGATCCGGAGGCCGGGCAGGTCCTTGACCGCGTCGCGGAAGCCCTTCAGGCGGGAGTCGCCGGTCTCGTGGCCCGGGATGCCTTCCAGGATGGCCACCGTCCCCTTGCCCCCGGTGAGGGCGGCGAGGTGCGCCCCCGCGAGCCGGCCTCCCTCGTAGTTGTCGGATCCCACGAAGCTATCGGTGGAAAGCCCCGCTTCCGCCGCCGCCTTCGGATCGACCCGGGTGTCCACCACCACCACCGGGATGCCCGCGCGGTTCGCCTTCACGAGGGCGGGGACGATCTCCTTGGAGCCGCTGGGGGTGACGCACAGGGCCTTGACCCCCGTCTGGATCAGGTTCTCGATGATCTGCATCTGCTTCTCGACGTCCACTTCCCGGTCCGCCGCCTGGACGACGAGGTCCACCTTCAGGCGGGCGGCCGCCTCCCGGCCCCCCCGCTGCATGTCAATGAAGAAGGGGCTGTTCAGTGTCTTCAGCACCAGGGCCACGCGAGGCGGCCCCGTCTCGCGGGGCGCTTCCCCGCGATGGCACCCATGCAGGCACGCGGCGCCCAGCACCGCGAGCACGGTTCGTCCCTTCGAGCCCATGCGTAGCGCCCTCCTTCAGCGGCCCGGCCGTTTCAGCGCCGAGTCCACGAGCACGGCCACGATGATCACGCACCCGATCACGATCTGCTGCAGGAAGGACGAGATGCCCAGCAGGTTGAGGCCGTTGCGCAGCACCCCCATGATGAGGGCGCCGATGAGCGTCCCCCCGAGGGTGCCCGAGCCGCCCATGAGGCTCGTGCCCCCGATCACGGTGGCGGCGATGGCGTCGAGCTCGTACATAATCCCGGCGA
>WNGH01020078.1_pt1 | contig 13505 bp, 13 predicted proteins | sample 5400631 | NCBI WGS metagenome assembly WNGH01 (sample SAMN13153373, study PRJNA577476) | soil metagenome | isolation source: 115 cm soil or saprolite under Garry oak tree replicate 1 | place: USA:California | collected 2016-06-15
TATCCGTCTTCACCGACGGGATGGTGCGGCAGCAGCGACAAACCGACCAGGCCGCGTGCGAGCGGCAGCAGCAGCTCGAAGTCTCCCCCAGCGGCTCCATCCGCGAGCGTCACCTCGAGACGATTGTCGCGGCGGGTGATCTGAACCTGGTGAGTAGGCGAGTAGGGATCGCCGAAACGCGCGGCACTGTCGACGTCCATCCGGAAGCTGCGCGGCGCACTCCCACGATTGCGATCGCCGATGTAGCGGAACCGCCACGCGTCCCCCGCGCGGTCGAGTAGCTGCGTGTACTTCAGGGTGATCTTGCGCGTCTCGCCAGGAGCGATGGGGAACACGCGCGCGCGAATGAGTCCCTGGCCAGCGAGCTCGATCAGCGCGGGGTCGCGTTTCTGGCGCACGATGGCTTCGTAAATCGCGCGTGCCTGTGTGGCATCCATCGCTTCACCGCGTAACTCCTGATCGCCCTGCCAGAGTGAGTAGCTCGAGAAGACGGCCTCGCCCGGAAGCGGAAAGTGGTACATCCCCTCTTCGAGCGCGGGACCGTTGTTGCGGAACCATTCTTCAACGGTCACTCGGGCGACCCGCCCGGTGATGCTCACCTGGACGGCGCTGCGGAGACGCTCGACTCGCCCGTTGAGATCCTGCGGAACCGGACGAACCGGATCGATCCACCCTTGGGCGAAGACGGGGGACGAGAGGGTGCACAGCAGGGCGACGGCTCCCAGCACACGCGAGCACTGCATGAGAAACTCCGGTAAGGGACGCCATGAGAGACGGGCACCCCCCCGAAGCTTGCACACGCCGCCTCAGGCTAGCCTATGGCGCACTGATTGGGGCCCACTTCCAGTATCTCCGCATCCGCGTCGGAGACCTCGAGCAGCCCAAGATTGACCTCTTTGATGGTGCGGTAAGCATCGGGGAACGACGTGACGTGATCCACAAGCCATTGTAGGAATACGCGCTCGTCCTGAATCGCAGCGGCCCCATTTGTGGCGGCGATCACATCGAAGCGGGCGGCGATCGCGCGGTCCGCCCGTCGCTCCCCCTCGCTGGCGTAGTGCCCGGGCAGGACCAGCAGGTCCCCGGGCCACGTCTGTCGCACTCGGTCCAGGCTGTGCCACAGCAGCTTCGCCCAGGTGTCGGAACGTCCCGCGAGGTCGGGCCGGCCGATCGACTGCACGAACAGAAAGTCGCCGGTCAGCGCCAGTCCATCGTCGGCGAGCAGTGCGAGGCTGCCGAGCGTGTGGCCGGGCACGTGCGCGGCACGCAGTGTAGCTCGTCCAAACGCGATCGTGTCTCCGTCACCGAGTGCCTGAAACGTCAGGCGGCCGGGTGTCTCGTCGTAGGGCGATACGGCGTCCGCCGGGTGCAGGAAGTAGGGCACTTGCCACTGGGCCGCCGCTGCGCGCGCCCCGCTCAGATAGTCCGCGTGAATGTGGGTATCGACGACGGCCGCCGGCGTCGCGCGCAATTCCGTCAGCAAGGCGTCATAGCGCGCGACATGACGGCCCGGATCGATGATGACAGCGTCACCGTCGCTCACGAGGATGTAGCTGAGCGCGCGCTTGCCGACGCGATCGAGCTGCACCACGTGCGAGAGGGAGGGGGTGGGGGACAGCCGGCGGGCGACATAGACAGTCTCCCACGCGGCCATCCCGCCGATGACCGAATAGGCTTCGTATCCCCGCTCGCGCAGAAATGCCGTCGCCTGCTTGCTCGAGTTGCCGTGACCGCAAATCACTGCGATCGGGCGTGCCGCGTCGAGCTGCAACGTGGCGATGTCCGGCGTGGCAACGAGCTTGGAGTTCGGATGAGCGTGGAAATCGAGCTCCGCGCCGAGGGCAACGTGACCCCGCTCCACCTTCTCGGGCGCGCGCACGTCGAGCACCTGGAGCGGCTCCCCGCGGTCGAGCCGCTCGGCGAGCTCCTGTGGAGCGATTTGCGGAAGCGAGTCACGCGTCATTGCAGAGCCATGGCAACGCCCAGTAAGGCCGCTGCGGTGTTCTGCGCGATCGGGAAATTTGCGCGTTCCTTGAATGCCGTGTAGCTGACGTCGATCCGTCCCTCGACCGGACCGACGACAGGGAACCGGTAACCTGCTGCGGCATTTGCACCCGCGAGGGCAAATCCTCTTTGTCCCGTCTGTCCGATATACCGCACATCTCCACCAACGGCGGCGTACAACCCATCGTAGATCGCAACGTTCAGACGCGGCGCGAGGTGACCATCCAAGAACGTGGCGCCGTTCTGCTGCGTGTGCTGCACCCCGAGACCCGCCTCAAAGGCCAGACGGCCACGCAATGGCACGTCCAAAAACAATGGGGCCGGCGCGGTCCCCTGCGAACCGGGGAGATTGATGAAGGTCTGGTTGGCATCGATGTACACGCCGGCGATCGAACCGTACAAATGCGTGCGCACATAGCCGCCAGCTGCACCTACCTGGAGCCGCCACGGCTTGAAGCCCGGGTTCCCACGGCTCGGTCGAGCAACCGGGGAGAGCAAACGCTGGGACACGCCAAACAACAATGCATACACGTTGGTCGGGAGGATCGAATCCGTGCGGCGCTGCGTGATCCATTGCGCTTCGATCCGAGCGGTTAGGCCCGTGCTGATCCGCGGTTGCACGCCGACAGCCCCCAACAGGCCGGTCTGGATGGAACGGCCGCCATCGACTTCGCGGCGGCGGAGCAGGCCCCCGGCCGCGACGTAGATGCTCGACTTGAGCGCAATGTCGACACGAACGGTCAGGCGGGTGTCGCCGCTCGATGAGCCAGGAAACAATCCGTTCGTTTCGCGGAACTTGGTGTGAGACGCCGCCAAACTCGACTCCAGTCCAATCCTGTCGCTGAGCGGGGCGATCAAATAGAAACTCGATTGGATCGTGCCACTGCTCGGCAGTTCCCAGCGATCGACCTGGTCGGCCTGGCCCGTTCCGGCGGGCTTTTGCCGCAGTATGCCGCCCTGGATGCCCAGCCGTGGAGTCCAGTTCTGGCCTGCAACGGACGAATGCGCAGCGGTCGCCACGAACAAGATGAGGACGAGCCGTTTCATGGGCTCAGAAGCTAGTGTTTTTGTGGGGCTCCCGTTTTAAAACCCTGCGTCTATATTCCCGGCATTGTGAAACAGTTCACAAGCAACACATCCCCTCAGTCCATGTCTCGGAGGAGTCCCGCAATGCGCTTCGCTTTGCTCACGGCCGTGGTGGCCATCGGCGCGCTCGCCTGCGGTAAGAAGGGCGAGCAGAACCAGAACCAGATGCAGGCTGCGCCCCCCGCGCCGCCCGCCGCCGGTGGAGCAGCCGCGACGACGGGTCCCGTCGTCGAGGTGAAGATGACCGGCAACGGCAGCACCAAGGCAGCCTTCGAGCCGGCCTCGATCACGATTCCGGCGGGCGCGACTGTGCGCTTCACGAACGTCGCGGGCGGACCACACAACATCACGTTCTGGCCCGATTCCGTCCCGGCGGGCGGCGCGGCGGCTCTCAACGCCGGCATGAAGAACACCGTCGACAATCTGTCGGGCCCGTTCCTGACGCAGCCGAACGAGACCTATGAGGTATCGTTCGCCAACGCGCCGAAGGGGACGTACAAGGGCTATTGCACGCCGCACCTGACGCTCGGCATGAAGATCTCGATCAAGGTCCAGTAGTCCGTTGGTGACGAGGAGAAGCGGCTCCGGCGTAGTCCTGCCGGAGCCGCTTTCTTGTCGTAGATTCGCGAACAGATGAGCGCGCCCTCCACCCCTGTCCGCCAGACCCTTGCCGCTCGACTACGATCGGGACCGCTGTCGATTCGGGAAGCCACGCAAATCTGCCGTGCGCTGTTGTCCACGATTGAGACCGCACACGCGCGTGGAACGGCACACGGACCGATCACACCGGGCACCATCATTCTCGAGGCGGGACGGCCGATCCTTGACGCCGCGAGTCCTCCCGCGAGCGATGCGGTGGCAACCGATCTATTCGCCGTCGCGACGGTGCTGTACGAATCGGTGAGTGGTCGCCCGTGGACTTCCGGAACAGATCCGGGCCAAGCCGAGTGGTCTGGTGTGCCGCGGCGGCTGCGTCGTGTGTTACAACGCGCGTTGAGTCCCTCGCCGAAACGGCGCTGGCCTGACGCCGCCGCGTTCCAGCGAGCCCTCTGGGTGCCACGACCGCACGAGACAGTCTGGCCGGCGGTTGTGGTGATCCTGCTGGCCGCCAGCATCATCGCCGCCGCTGCGCTCTGTAAGCCGCTCGGACTCTGTTGGGAGCGGCAACCATCCGCTCCAGCGCAGACTCGATAATGGCGAACGGCGCCAATCGTGCGGTTCTCGTGCTGATCGACGGTGCGCGCGCCGACGTGTTACGGGATCTGCTCCGGCGTGGCGACCTGCCCAACCTCGCGCGCTGGGTGATCGAGCCGGGGGGTCTGCGGACGGGGACGACGGTGTTCCCGTCCACTACCGGCGTCGCCTACATCCCCTTCCTCTTCGGTCGCTATCCCGGGAGCGTAGGCATTCCAGGGATTCGTTGGCTCGATCGGCGCGGCGCTGCGGAGGGACGCAGCTGGCGCGCGCAATGGGGGGCCGCGCGCAGCTATTGCGGGATCCAGGGTGGTTGGCTGAACACAGACGTTGTAGCGACGCCTTCGATTTTCGATCTCGTCCCCGACAGCATCGCGATCTGCACGCCGCTGACCCGCGGCCTTCGCGCCGGCGCCCATCGCTGTGCCCTCCAACGGGTCGTGCTGGGATCGGCTGCGCATTACCTCGGGACGTACCCGGCGCTCGATCGCGCCGTCGCGCGGGCCTGGCTCGATGCCGCGGACGAGCCGTGGCGCTTCCTGTTTGTCGTTTTTCCCGGCGTTGACGGTCTCTCGCACCTCAAGGATCCTCTGCACCCGGCGGTCCTGGAGAGCTACCGGCTGGTGGACCGCGCCCTCGGCGCTTTCGTGGCGCGGATTCGGAAGCAGGGAAGCGAGCTGCCCGCATTCTTCGTCGTCTCGGACCACGGGATGAGCGTGATGCGCGAGCATGCCGACCCGGCCGTGCTGCTGGAGCGCGACGGTGTGCGCACGTTGCGTCACCCGGTGCATGTGTGGCGGCGAAATGCCCGGGTCGCGACGATGGTCTCCGGCAATGCCAGCGTGCAGCTCTACTTCGAGCCCCGGTCCGGCCGGGAGCGCCCGTTCACGGAATCGGAGATCCCTCCCGCAATCCTCGAGCAACTGCTCGCCCTCCCGGCGGTCCGACTAGCGGCATGTCGCGCCGACACGGCGGGGGAGGAAGGGGGGACGGGGAGGGCGGGGAGGGCGGGGAGGGCGGGGGGGGCGAGGGACGGCGAAGGCATTGTCGTCCGAACCAAAAATGCCCGCGCGCTGTTGACCGAGTCGATGGGATTAGTCCGCTACGAACCCCAGGGTGGCGATCCGCTGGGCCTCGGCGGGTATCGAGAACTCGACGATCGAGAGCTCCTGACGCGAACGATGGAAACTGACGTGCCCGACGCCCCGCGCCAATTGCTCCAGCTCTTTGGGACCCAGCGCGCCGGGGATCTCGTCCTGGCAGCCGCGCCGGGGGCCGATTTCCGGGGTCCCTGGGAAATCCCCGAGCATCGGGCGGGCCACGGTAGTCTCACTGCGGAACATATGGAAGTCCCGATCGCGGCCAGCGTGGCTCTTCCCGACTCGGGTCTTCGTACCGTAGATCTGATGCCGACGGTATTAGAACGCCTCGACGTCGCCGTCCCATCCGGTGTCGCTCTCGATGGCGTTCCCTTTTCCAAACTTGCAGCTGTAGCGGAACACCTGATTCGGTAGGAGACCTCCCGATGCGTCCACGGTTGATCGTGGTCCTGGCTGCACTCCGTGTAGTCGTTGCCGGCTCAGCAGCTGGCGCGATGCCGACCCGTCCCGCTGCCGCTGGTCGGGGCGTGCCGAACGATTATTGGAGCGCGCTCGAGCGCGCCACGATCACGCCTGGTTCGAAACGTGGTGAGCTGACGCTCGAGCTGCCCCCGGTGGATTTGCCGGCGGGGACCGTCGTGGATGAGCCGGCGTCCGTCGCAGAGTTTCCGATTGATGGATCGATTTACGCATTGCACGCCGAGCTCGTCGATGAGAAGGGTCGCCAGTTGCCGAGGGTCTTGCTGCATCACATGAACGTCATGGATCCAAGCGAACGAGAGCTCTTTCTGCCGATCGCTCGGCGGATCCTCGCCTCCGGCATGGAGACCGGCGAAATTCGGTTCCCTTGGCTGCTGTTCGGATCGCGCATTCACCGGATCATCGGCCGTGGCCCTTGTTCTCTGTGCTTCCCTGGCAACTCGATGTCGCTTTCCCGCTCGGTGACAAGTCGTTCGATTTGCCGCCGGGCCGCAGCGAACGCTCGTATGAAGGAAGCCCCGCGGTTCCAGGCAAGCTGATTGTCATCGGTGGCCACATGCATGCCTACGGACGGACCATCGAGTTTTGGGATGCGACAACCGGCACGCTGCTGTGGCACGGGGAACCCGCTCCGGCGCCGCCCGGCGCAGCCAGCGCCGTGCCGGTCGGGAAGCTCTACAGTCTGAAGGGACTCGGCATGCGGATCACGCCGTCGCACCGCTATCGCGTGCGCGTGATTTATGAGAATTCGACGGGGGACCCGATTCCTGACGGGGGCATGGGAGTCGTCGGCGGGTTGTTCATCCCCGCTCGCGACGCGATCTGGCCCGCTACCGATCCGAGCGATTCACTCTACCAAAAGGATCTGCGGCACTTCATGGGCCCCGTGGGCAAGCCGGTCGTCGGCATGCCGTTGGAGATGGGCCACATGCACATGGCGCACTAAGCGCTGCTGCCCGGCTCCACCCCGTAGTCGCCCACCGCCAGGCGTTGCGGCGCAGTGGCTTCTGCGGTCTGCATGATCCCCAGCATCATCGCGGCCACCATCAACCCGGCCAGCGCATCTACGGCGTAGTGGAACTGCCCGTACACCACGGCCAGGATCAGTCCGGCAGTAAACGGCAGCAGCAACAGGCCGAGCGCACGCCAATAGCGCAACGCCATGCCTGTCGCGACGACGGACGCGGCCACGTGCGACGACGGGAAGGCCGCGCCCCACGAGTCTCCACGGTCCAAGAGCCACGCGGCAAACCGTGCCGGCCCGACCTCGGTCGCGACGTTGTGGGCGCCATCAAATGCATACCGCGGTCCGGCGACTGGGAAGAAGAGGAAGGCAACGTAACACAGGTAAAAAGTTGCCATCACGGCGAAAATCGTGTGGCGCGAGGCGTCACGCCGCCCGACCATCCAGAGCGCGAAGGGGGACGTGTACAGAATCGGGTAATACGCGAGGTAGCAGGCGTGCAGGGCCCACGACAGGACCTGGTTGGGTGACTCGCGAATCCACCGATAGGAGATCTGCGACCCAAACACCCAGGTCTCCAGGCGCTGAATCAGCAAGTCGTTCTGGAATCCCGCGCTGAGCGTGAGTATACCGATTTCGCCGTAGAGGGCGGGGAGCAACAGCATCGGATACCAGTCGCCGAGAAACCGGCCGATGGGGCCCGCGTTACGCGCCCGCGGTGCCAGCAGCACCAGGGCGACGATCAGGGTGTGGGCGCTGAGGATCCACGGCCACCCCGGAATCCCGTCACCGCGGAAGGAGAGCAGAACCGCACCGGTCGCGATCGCGATATAGGCGGCCGTGGCGATGTCGACGGCGGTGTACTCGCGCCACAGTGGCTTCAGAGCCATCCCACCTCCCGATACCAATTCGCAGCCCGGCGCAAGCCGGTTTCGAGGTCGATCTGCGCCTGCCAGTTCGTGTCGCGCGTCAACGCCTCGCTCCGGCACGTCCATGCCGGGGCGAGGTACTCATTGCTTTTGTCGGCCGACAGCAAGGTGGCGCGCCCCGCCAGATACGCAAGAGTCCCGACAGCCCAGAGCACGCCGCGCGCGATCACCGGCGGCACCGGGACGATGCGCGGGGCGCCGCGGCCGAGTGCCCGGGCCGCCGCGAGGACCAACGCCCGGCTCGTCGTTATCACCGGGTGCGCGGCGAAATAAACGCGACCGGCCGAGGCGGGTGAAGTGGCCGCGGCGATCAGCGCCCGGGCCAGATCCTCGGCATGAATGACCGATAGCTCCTGCGAGCCGTCACCGAAGACCGGCACCACGCCGCGCCGGGCGAGCTGAAAAATCTTCAGGGTCCCACGATCCCATTCACCGTAGACGACGGGCGGCCGGACGATGGTCCAGGGCAGGGACGGCGGCATCGCGTGGACGAGGACTTCGGCGGCGAGCTTGGACTGCCCGTAGGCGGTGACCGGGGCGGGCGGACGACTCTCGTCGATCGGATGACCGAGGGTCGTGGGACCCGCCACTGCGAGCGAGGAGACGAAGAGCAGCCGCCCGACACCGCCATCGCGCGCGGCCTCGAGCACGTTCGCCGTGCCGTCGCGGTTCGTGGCCATGAACTCCGCGGCATTCCGCGCGGCAATTTTCCCGGCGACGTGGTAGACGACATCCGCGCCGGAACTTCCCTCGCGCAGGGCGGCGTCGTTGTCGAGATCCCCGGGTATCAGCCGCACGTCTGGACTCCAGCCCAGTTGTTGCGCGAGCGCAGGCCGACGCACCAGCGCGGTGACGCGATCACCGCGCGCACAGAGTGCCTTGACCAGGTGAGCACCGACGAAGCCGGTGCCACCGGTCACAAAGACGTTCACAGCGCTGTGTCGTAAATGCGGTAGGTCTTGGAGATGCGGAAGCCGAGCTGGGTCGCGGACTTGTTCATCAGGGCGTTGTCCTCGAGGATCCAACCAGCTTCGCCGCGCGGCATGCCGTGTTTGACCGAATTCTCCCACACCTTCTGATACAACAGCGCGTCGACACCGCGGCCGCGGAATTCCGGGACCACCCCGAGCAGCAGAATCCGCGCGCGATGAATCTTCCGGGAATACCACAACACTTTGAGGATGCCCGGGAACATCCGGCCCGAGCGGTTGTGCAGCAGCGCGAGATTAAAGTCGGGCAATCCCACGCCGAATCCCACGATATTTCCTTCCAGCTCGGCGAAGATCACGAGCTCGGGTACCACGATCGGCTTGAGCTGCTTCGCCAGGTGATCGATTTCCGCCTCTGTCAGCGGCACGAACCCCCAGTTCTTCTCCCAGGCGCTGTTGTAGAGCGCCTTGATCAGCTCCACTTCGGCGTCGAACCGCTTCATGTCGAGCGAACGGAGCTTGATGCCGCGGCGCTCGGCGGCGCGCTGCGCGAGCCGGACGAATCGTTCCGGCGCCACCTGCGGGCCGCCGCCTTCATAAGCGAGTAGGTCCTTCGCCTTCGTAAAGCCATAGCGCTCGTGCAGCGTCTGATAGTACGGAAAGTTGTAGGGCATCATGAGCGACGGCGGCGTGCCGTTGTTCGCGATCAGTAGGCCGCATTCGTCATTGACCGACGGGCTCATCGGCCCCCGCATCGTGTCGAAGCCCCGCTGTTTGAGCCACGCGCCGGCGGTGTCCCAGAGCGCGTTCGCTACGGATTGATCGTTGATTGATTCGAAGAAACCATAGAATCCGACGCGATCGTGGTGCTCGCGGTTGTGCATGTCGTTCTTGATCGCGCCGATCCGGCCGACAACCCGGCCATTCGAGTTCGCCAGAAAGTACTGAGCTTCGGCGTGCTGGAAGAACGGGTTCTTAGACGGGGACAGCAGCGTATGTATGTCGCGGCGCAGCTGTGGGACCCACAGCGGATCATCGCGATAGTGGTTGTACGGGAAGGCGATGAAGCGATCGAGACCGCGCCCGTCTGAGACGGGCACGATCTCCACTGCGGTCAGATGACCCCCAGCTCTTTTCCGAGGCGGCCGAAGACCTCGAGGGCGAGGTCGATCTGCTCGGCCGTGTGCGTCGCCATCAGGCTGGTGCGCAGCCGGCACTGCGATGGTGCGACGGCGGGCGGCACCACTGGGTTCGTGAACACGCCGGCGTCGAACAGCTTCCGCCAGAAGAGGAAGGTCTTGTCGAGCGGCCCGATCAGCACCGGAATGATGGGCGTCTCCGTCGGACCGATCTCGAAGCCGAGGGAGCGCATGCCGTCCTGCAGGCGGCGCGTGTTGCGCCACAGCTGCTCGCGCCGCTCCGGCTCGCGCTGCAGCACGTGCAGCGCGGCGAGCACGCCGGCCGTGTTGGAGGGCGGCAGCGCGGCCGTAAAGATCAAGGGCCGCGAGTGATGGCGGAGATAGTGGATGACGGTTTCCGACCCTGCCGCAAAGCCGCCGATCGACGCCAGCGACTTCGAGAACGTGCCGACGATCAAGTCGACTTCGTCCACCAGGTCGTAGTGCGCCGCCGTGCCGTCCCCGTTGGGGCCGAGGACGCCGACCGAATGCGCGTCGTCGACGGCGAGTGCCGCGCCGTACTTCTGGCAGACCTTGAGCAGTCCGGGGACGTCGGCGATGTCGCCTTCCATCGAGTAGACGCCGTCCACGATGACCATCGCCCCAGTGCCTTCCGGCAGCTTCTGGAGCTTGCGTTCGAGACCGGCCAAGTCGCCGTGGTTGAAACGCACCGTTTCGCCGTGTGACATCTTGGCGCCATCGACGATGGACGCATGATCGAGCTTGTCGAGGAAGACGACGTCGGTACGTCCCACCAGGCCCGAAATGACGCCCAGATTCGCTTGATAGCCCGTTGAGAAGACGAGGCAAGATTCCTTGCGAAAGAACTCGGCGAGCTCGGTCTCGAGCTGCTCGTGCAAGTCGAGCGTCCCATTGAGGAAGCGGCTGCCGGTGCACCCGGAGCCGTAGCGCTCGAGTGCCGCCCGTGCGGCGGCTAGGACTTCCGGATGGTGGGTCAGGCCGAGGTAATTATTTGACCCCATCATGACCCGCTCTTGGCCTTCGATGACGACGACGGTGTCTTCGGAGCGGGAGATCGGCTTGAAGTAGGGGTACAGCCCCGCAGCCTGGACCTCGCGCGCCCGGGTGAAGTTCTTACACTTGTCGAACAGCGCGATGTGCTGCAGGGTCTCTGTGCGCACGAAGCCTCGGTTCCTATGGGTAGGCGGTGGTACAGCTTAGCCCTGCGATCCCGAATTGGCAAGGCTCAATGTGAGACCTGGCACAGCCTTTCGGGGTGAGGTTTCTAGTGGTGCCACATCTCGTCCGATACCTGGGCGTCGGCGCCTTGCTGTGCGCTCTGCTTCCGCAGGTCTCACACGCGCAAGATCGGCGGCACCCTCGCTGGGAGATTCCGGGATTCGATTTTCGAAAGGATGGTGTCTGGCGGGTTCGGGCTCGGGCCGTCCGCGCGACGCGCGCTCGGCTGCGCGCCGCGGGACGATTCAGCGAGCTGAACGCGTCCGCCGCCGTGGCGGGTGCCGCGCCGCTCGCTCAGGCCGGCTCCCGGGCGTCGGCGACGGTCGTCAGCGGCATCCTCAAAGTGCCGGCCATTCTGTTTCGCTACAAAGACTCGCCCGCGCCAGCATTCGTCGCCGCCGACTATGATGCCGTGCTGTTTGCAACGACGCCGCCGGCGGGTCGACCGTACACGTACCGGTCGTTTTACCGGGAGATGTCGAATGGCGTGTTCGACATCCAGGGCACGACGTACGGCTACACGACACTCGACAGCAACGAGGTCTACTATGCCGGTGGCACGAGCGCGACGTGCCAGGCGTCGAATCCGTACGGCTCAACGAACTGTAACGGAGTATGGAGTTTCGAGGCGATCGGTCGCATGCGCTCCGGGTTGATTGAGGCGCTCACCAAACTCGACGCGACGATCGACTTCTCACAATACGTCGATTCCACAACGGGGTTCGTTCCGCTGGTGCTGTTCATGCACGAGGCGATCGGCGGGGAATGCGGTCCCTCGAGCGCGCCGCAGAATCACCTGTGGGCGCATCGCTTTGCGCTGCCACCCTACACAACGCAAGATGACTGGCCCGGTCACGCCGGACAGAAGGTCAAGATCAGCGACTATATCCTGCAACCCGCCGTCGGCGGTGCCAGCTCCTGCACGCCCACGGAGATCATGCCGATCGGCACCGTGGCTCACGAAACCGGGCACGGATTTGGGCTACCGGATCTGTACGACACCGACAACCTGAGCGAAGGCATCGGCGAATGGGGACTCATGAGCTCGGGCAATTTCAACGGGCACGTATACCTTCGACGCCGCGCCGTTGTCCGACACCGCCTTTTACGTCGCGGTGCAGGGGTCGAATCCCCGCGGCGAGTATTACCTGCTGGAAAACAGACAGCGACAGCAGTCCGATAGCGCTGTGATCCGCTATCACTGCCATCGCGCGGGCGACCCACCTAGCTGCGGCGGGGGATTGATCATCTGGCACGTCGATTCGACGAAACTGGCTGGCAACGCCGTGAATACGGGCTCCATTCACGGGCTCGAGCTGATCCAGGCTGACGCCTTCGGCAATCTTGATGCATCTGCAGCATCCTCGAATTTTTGCCCGGCCACCTCGATGTTCCTAGGCTGTTCGAATCGGGGTGACGCGGGGGACCCGTACCCAGGCACGCAAGGCAATACGGCGTTTGTGTTCCGCACCAACCCCGCGGCGCTGAAAAACTTCGATGGTTCATTTGCGGGTGTCGCGGTCGACTCGATCCGCCAACTCATTACGGATCGCACGATGTCCTTCCGGCTGCGGTTCGGCTCGCTGACGGTCGTGCGTGCCAGCGATTCGGCGGCGGTCATCCAGTTTGACGGTGCGAGCTTCAGCGTCTTCCGCGATCTGCTCGATGACGGGTCGAGCCACACGGTGGGGCTCAACGACCCGCAGGTGGCACCGAACGGCAGGACTCGCTGGCATTTCGTTTCCTGGTCGGATGGCGGCCTCCCCAATCACGGGATCACCGGAAGTCTCGCGGGCGCGAACCTGACAGCGACCGTAGCGCGCGATTTCAAGCTTCAAGCGAACCACACGAGCGGGGGAGGCGTCACGGCGGACACAGCCATCAATCTGGTGGCGGGAGATTTCGTCCCGGATGGCCGGGCGGTTCAGCTCACGCCGGTGGATTCAGCACTCAACTTCTGCGGCTGGACTGGTGATACGACCACGACCGACTCCGTGATCTCGGTTCCGATGCGCCGCCCCTACGCGCTCACCGCCAACTTCGGAAGCGGCGCCACGATTACGTCGGCGAACGCCCGGCCCAACGGGATCATGGGCGCCACGTATGCCGACACGCTGCAGATCAGCGGCGGTGGGGGCGTCACGGTGTGGAGCGTGATCGGCGGCGCCTTGCCGCAGGGCCTCACGCTGAGTGCCGATCAGGTCCGGTATCTCGACTTCCTCGGGAATAACAACGGGAGCTTCGACGTCGGCGACTTCCTGGCATGGGTTAAGGCGACCGGCGCTCCGCTGAGCGCCGCCGCGCTTCAGGCGATGCAGCGGAAGGGAGCCCGGCAGTGAAGCGGCTCTGCGGATTCGCGCTGATCGCAGCGCTGCTTGTCCCCGGGCTGAGCTGCGGCGGCGATTCGACGGGTCCTTCCGGCCCGGGTCAACTCAAGGTGC
>WNGH01015036.1_pt1 | contig 13502 bp, 14 predicted proteins | sample 5400631 | NCBI WGS metagenome assembly WNGH01 (sample SAMN13153373, study PRJNA577476) | soil metagenome | isolation source: 115 cm soil or saprolite under Garry oak tree replicate 1 | place: USA:California | collected 2016-06-15
CACCTTCGGGAATTTCTTGTTCATCACCATCGTGATCGCCGACGTCAGCGTCGTCTTCCCGTGATCCACGTGCCCGATCGTCCCCACGTTCACGTGCGGCTTCGTCCTCTGAAATTTCTCCTTCGACATGTCGATCCTCCAGTGACCGCCGCCGGCACGCGCCGGCTCACGGGCGCCCCGCTCCTCGCGGGCCCGTCATCGCCGACCCGGAGGGGCAGGCCCGGCCCGCTCCTCCGCGGCATGCGTCATCCGAAAGGTGGAGCCCACGACCGGGATTGAACCGGTGACCCCTTCCTTACCAAGGAAGTGCTCTACCACTGAGCCACGTGGGCCCGGGAAAGAAGCCATGGAGCGGGAAACGGGATTCGAACCCGCGACCCTCAGCTTGGAAGGCTGATGCTCTACCCCTGAGCTACTCCCGCGCCAACCGCGACCGGCTGGGGCGAAGCGCAAGCCGCGCCTTGAGCCTCGCCTCAGCCGTCGTCCCCGCACCTCGTGGCGCTGGTGGGGAGAGGAGGATTCGAACCTCCGAAGCACAACGGCGGCAGATTTACAGTCTGCTCCCTTTGACCGCTCGGGAATCTCCCCACGATAGCGCGCCGACAACTCCGCCCGGCCCAACGCAAGCAAGCGACGGCCCCCGCGGGCGTGGAGCTGGCGAAGGGATTTGAACCCCCGACCGGCTGATTACAAATCAGCTGCTCTACCCGCTGAGCTACGCCAGCATGGCAAACGCCGGATGTTAACACACGTCTATCAGATACCGCAACACCCCCGCGACGAAAAAATCAGCCGGCGCCTCCCTCGGGCCCGGAACGCTGGCGGACCGCCTCGAACAACGCCACACCGGCGGCCACCGCCAGGTTGAGGGATTCGACCTCCGACCGGAGCGGGATCGACAGGAGGACGTCGCAGGTCTCGCGCGCCAGGCGTCTCAGCCCCCGCCCCTCCCCTCCCACGACGAGGGCCACCGGAAGCGTCAGATCGAACCCCGTCCAGGGGGTGCCGCCCTGTGGATCGAGCCCCGCCACCCAGATCCCGCGCTCCTTCAGCGTCTTCAGGAACGACACCACGTTCCCCACGCGGGCGATCGGCAGACGCTCCACCGCCCCCGCCGAGGCCTTCGCGCAGGCCGCCGTGAGCCCCGCCGCCCCGTGCGACGGCAGGAACAGCCCATCGGCCCCCGCCGCGGCCGCCGCCCGGATCACCGCCCCCAGGTTGCGGGGATCCTCGACCCCGTCCAGGACCATGAAGAGCGGACGGCGTCCGGCGCGCCCGAGGATCTCCTCCGGATCCCAATACGTCGTCTCCGCGACCTGCGCCACGACCCCCTGATGCCCACGCCCCCCCGCCAGGCGATCCAGGGCGGCCGGCGGCTGACGCTGCACCGGTACTCCGGCGGCCCGCGCCTTCGCCTCGATCTCCTCCAACCGGCGGTCGCGCCGCCCGGACGACATCACGACGCGCTGCACGCCGCGGCGGCCGGCCCGCAGCGCCTCGAGGACCGGGTGGATGCCGAAGATCCGTTCGCTCACGGCCGCGGCGCCGGGGCGGCGGCGAGGAGCGCCCGCACGCGCTCCGCGCAGGAGACGATGCGACGCGGCAGCGCGAGCCGGCTCCCCTCCTCGATCACCGGCAGGAGCCGCACCAGCTCGGGGCCGGAGGAGGCGCCGGTGAGCGCCACGCGCATCGGATGGTAGAGGCCCCGCCCCTTCGCCCCGGTCTCGCGGCGGACCTCGTCGGCGATCACCTGGAAGCGCGGAGCGGTCAGGGGCTCGGAGCCCAGCCGCCGAGCCAGGCCCTCGATCACCGCGCGGGCCTTCGGGTCGACGAGCGCCTCGCGCACCTCCGGGTCCAGGAGGCTCCGCTCGGCGGAGAAGTCGAAGAGGAAAGCCGACGCCTCCGGCAGGTCGCTCATGCGCGGCAGGCGATCGGCGTACAGCTGGGCGAGGCGTCCGGCCCACTCCCAGGATCCGGTCGGCGGCTCGGCCGGGAGGAGACCCCGGCGCAGCAGGTGCTCGACGGCCAGGGCGGCCAGGCGCGGAGGCGGCAACCGGGCCATGTGGCGCGACGCCAGCGCGTCGAGCTTGGCCCGGTCGAAGACGGCCGGCGCCCGGGACAGGTGGTCGAGGTCGAACCGGGCGATCAGCTCCTCCATGGTCAGCAGCTCCTGTCCTCCCGGCGGCGACCAGCCGAGCAGTGCGAGGGCGTTGACCAGCGCCTCGGGAGGGTAGCCGCGCTCGCGAAACCAGCCGAGGGAGATCGCGGCCTCGCGCTTGCTGAGGGGCGCGCCTTCCGGGCCGGTGATCAGGGGCAGGTGCACGAACTCGGGGAGGACCGCGGCGCCGAGCGCCCGGTAGATCAGGATCTGGCGCGGGGTGTTCGAGAGGTGATCGTCGCCGCGGATCACGTGGGTGATCGCCATGAGCAGGTCGTCTACCACCACGGCGAAGTTGTACGACGGCCAGCCGTCGCGCCGCAGGATCACGAAGTCGCCGATCTGCGCGATCGGAAACCGGATCGCGTCATGGACGCGGTCGACGAAGACCACCGCGTCGTCGCCCGCCGACGCGGTCGCCACGTCGAAGCGCAGGGCCGCCGGCTCGCGCGCCTGGCGGGCGCGGGCCTCGGCGGGAGGGATGCGACGGCAGCGCCCCGAGTAGAGCGAGACGCGGCCGGCCTCGCGCTGCGCGGCGCGCTCCTCATCGAGCAGCGCCGCCGAGCAGAAACAGGGGTAGGACAGGCCTCGAGCGACCAGCTCCGCGGCGCGCTCGCGATAGAGCGGCAGCCTCTCCGACTGCCGGTAGGGCCCGTGGGCCCCTCCCTCCTCGATCCCCTCGTCCCAGCCGAGGCCGAGCCAGCGCAGGTCGGAGACCAGGCGCGCCTCGTGCTCGGGGAGCGACCGGGCGGCGTCGGTGTTCTCGATGCGCAGGATCAGCGCGCCGCCGCGGGCGCGGGCATAGAGCCAGTTGAAGAGCGCCGTCCGGGCGTTCCCGACGTGCAGCTCGCCGGTCGGCGACGGGGCGAAGCGGACCCGCGGGGCGCTCAATCGCCTCCTCCCTTCAACGACGGACGCCGCGACGCGAACGGTCGGCGCGCGCCGGGCCGGCCGTGACCCGCGGGCCGAGCAGCACGACCGCCTGCGCCATGATCCCCTCCCGCCGCCCGAGCGCTCCGATCCCCTCGCATCGCTTGGCCTTGACCCCGACCCGCGCGGGCGCGCATCCCAGGGCCCGGGCGAGTCGCGCGCGCATCGCCTCGAGGTGCGGCTGCAGGCGCGGCTCCTCCGCCAGAAGGATGGTATCGACGTTCATGATCTCGAAGCCGCGGGCGAGCGCCTCGGACATCACCTCCTCGACGAGCTCGACGCTGCGCCGGCCGCGGAGGCCGGGATCGCTGTCGGGGTAGCGGGTCCCCATGTCGGGAAGCCCCAACGCTCCGAGGAGGGCGTCGCACACCGCATGCGCCAGGACATCGGCGTCGGAGTGCCCCGCGAGGCCCCGCGGGTGCGGAATCTCGACGCCTCCCAGCACGAGACGGCGCCCCGGAGCCAGGGGATGCACGTCGGCGCCGCAGCCGACCCGCAGCGTCGGCGGATCGGCGCTCCGACGCATCCGCCGCCCGGCCTCACGCATCCGGCTCCCCCGCGTCGTCCGGCGCGGCGCGCAGCAGCGCCTCCGCCAGCTCGAGGTCGGCCGGCCGCGTGACCTTCAGGTTCCGCTCGGATCCCTCGACCACGACCACCCGTCCTCCCGCGTGCTCCACCAGACTCGCGTCGTCGGTGCCGCGAAAGCGATCGCGCTGCGCCCGATCGTAGGCGTCCCGCAGGATCTCGGCGCGGAACCCCTGCGGCGTCTGGGCCAGCCGCAGGTCGTCGCGGGGGACGGTGCCGGTCACCGCGCCCCGCGCCACGCGCTTGACGGTGTCGGCCACCGGGATCGCGGGGATGGCGGCGCCGTGCCGGATCGCGCCCTGCAGCACGTCGTCGATCACCCGCCTCGGGACCAGGGGGCGGGCGGCGTCGTGGACCAGGAGGATCCCCGCGTCCCCCGCCGCCCGCAGACCGAGACGGACCGAGTCCTGCCGCTCCGCGCCCCCGCGGACCAGGATCACCCCGGCCGCGCCGGGGCCGAGGGCGGCGCGGGCCTCGTCCGGGTCGGCGACCACCGCCACCACCCGCGCGATCCGCGGATGCGAGGCGAACGGGGCGACCGCGCGGGCCAGCATCGGGATCCCCGCGATCGGCAGGAGCGCCTTCGGCCGGGCGGCGCCCATCCGGGAGCCCCGACCGGCGGCGACGATGAGGGCGGCGATGGTCATCCCAGGAGCCTGTCCGGGTCCCGAGGAGGGGCCGCGTTCCGCGCGCCGCGGGCGGGGTGCCGCGCGGCGGCTCAAATTTTCAGGATCTCGTCTTCCTTGTGCTTCGCGATCTCGTCGAGCTGCCTGATGTGCAGATCGGTCTGTTTCTGCACCTGCTCCAGGCCGCGCTTCTCGTCGTCCTCGGAGATCGCCCTGTCCTTGAGCAGCTTCTTGAGCGCCTCGTTGGCCTCGCGCCGCTCGAGGCGGATCGCCGTCCGGCCGTGCTCGGCGATCTCGTGCACCCGTTTCGCGAGCTGCCGGCGCCGCTCCTCGGTCAGCGGCGGGATCGGGATGCGTAGGACCTTCCCGTCGTTGGTCGGGTTGAGACCGAGATCCGAGGCGCGGATCGCCTTCTCGATCTTCGGGATGAGCGTGACGTCCCAGGGCTGCGCGACGATCAGGGTCGGGTCGGGGATGGTCAGCGTGGACACCTGCTGCAACGGCGTCTCCGTGCCGTAGTACTCGACCGTGATCCCCTCCAGGATCGCCAGCGAGGCGCGCCCGGTGCGGATCGCCGCCAGCTCCTTGCGGGTGTGCTCCACCGTGTCGTGCATCTTCTTCTGGCTGGCCGTCAGGATGGTGTTCACCGGCATCGCTCACTCCCTCACGATCGAGCCGATCCGCTCGCCCAGAACCACCCTCTTGATGTTGCCGCGCGTGGCCAGGTTGAAGACGATGATCGGCACGCGGTTGTCCATGCACAGCGAGATCGCCGTGGCGTCCATCACCTTGAGCCCCTTCTCCAGGACCTGCAGGTAGGAGATCTCCTCGAACCGTTTGGCGGCGGGATCCTTGAGCGGGTCGGCCGAGTAGACGCCGTCGACCTGAGTGGCCTTGAGGATCACCTCGGCCTTGACCTCCATCGCCCGCAGGGCGGCCGCGCTGTCGGTGGTGAAGTAGGGGTTGCCGGTGCCTGCGGCGATGATCACCACGCGTCCCTTCTCCAGGTGCCGCATGGCACGGCGGCGGATGTAGGGCTCCGCCACCTGGCGGATCTCGATGGCGGAGAGGACGCGGGTGTGCACGGCGAGCTTCTCGAGGGTGTCCTGCACCGCCAGCGAGTTGATGACGGTGGCGAGCATCCCCATATGATCGCCGGTGACCCGGTCGATCCCCTCATTCGTGCCCGCCAGGCCGCGGTAGATGTTGCCGCCGCCGATCACCATCGCGACCTCGACCCCGAGGTCGTGGACCTCGCGCACCTCGTCGGCGATCCGGCGGATGACGTCCGGATCGAGCCCGAACTGGCGCGCGCCCATGAGGGCCTCGCCGCTGAGCTTGAGGAGGATCCTGCGATACTTCGGTTCCTTGGCCACGCCGGCCCCGGACGACCCTGCGCCGCGAAACCTCTCAGCGCGACGTGCTGCCCGCTCCCTGCCGCGCGTCCTCCTGCCCGAGGACGAAGCGCGCGAACCGCTTGACCCGGATGTTCTCCCCCGTCCTGGCGATGACGGAGTGGATCAGCTCCCGGACCGACACGTTCGGGTCGCGCACGAACGGCTGCTCCATGAGGCAGAATTCCTGGTAGAACTTCTCCATCTTGCCGTGCACGATCTTCTCGACGACGGCGTCGGGCTTCCCCGTGGCGCGCGCCTGCTGCCGGTAGATGTCCCGCTCCTCCTCCAGGACCGCCGGGGTGACCTCCTCGCGATCCACGAAGCGCGGCTCGGAGGCCGCGACGTGCATCGCCAGATCCTTGACCAGCGTCTGGAAGTCGGCGGTCCGGGCGACGAAGTCGGTCTCGCAGTTCACCTCCACCAGGACGCCTATCCGGCCCCCGGCGTGGATGTAGGCGCCGACCGCGCCCTCGGTGGTCGCCCGCGCGGCGCGCTTGGCCGCGGTGGCCTGGCCGCGCTGCCTCAGGATCTTGTGGGCCGCCTCGAGATCGCCCCGGGCCTCGACCAGGGCGGACTTGCAGTCCATCATCGGCGCCCCGCTGCGCTCGCGGAGCTCCTTCACCATCGTGGCGTTGATCTCCCGGAGCCTATTCGGTGACGGCGCGTTCCCCGGGGGACGCCGCCTTGCGCTCCGCGCCTCCCTCGAGCTCGAGGGCCGCCTCCGTCTCCGGCTCCACGGTGGCGGGTTCGGGCGAGTCGCCCGTCGCGCCGCGGGCCGGAGGCTTCCGGCGCGGCGCGCTCCGGCGCCCGTCGCCGGCCGCGGCCCGTCGTGGCGGGCGGCCCGCGGACTCGCCGCCGATGGCCGGCATGCCGGTGACGGCCACCGTCCCGCCGGCGGCGGCGACGGCGGCCTCCTGGGACTCCTGCTCCCCCTCCCGCTTCTCGAAGAGGCTGCGCCCCTCCAGGATCGTGTCGGCGATGCGGCCGGCGAACAGCTTGATGGCACGGATGGCGTCGTCGTTCCCCGGGATCGGGTAATCGATGTCCTCCGGGTTGCAGTTGGTGTCGACCACCGCCACGACCGGGATCTCGAGCTTGCGGGCCTCCTGGACGGCGATGTGCTCCTTCTTGGGATCGATCACGAAGAGGGCGTCCGGCAGCCGGTCCATCGTCTTGATGCCGGTCAGGACCTTGGCCAGCTTCGCCCGCTCCTTCTCGAGCTGCAGGAGCTCCTTCTTGGTGTAGCGTCCCTCGATCGGGTTCTCGAGGAAGTTCTCCAGCCAGCGGAAGCGCTCGATGCGCTTCTTGATCGTGCGGTAGTTGGTGAGGGTGCCTCCCAGCCAGCGCTGGTTCACGAACGGCATGCCGGCCCGGATCGCCTCCTCGGCGATGATCTCCTGGGCCTGCCTCTTCGTGCCGACGAACAGGATCGTCCGCCCCTCGGTTGCGATCCGCGCCACGAAGTCGAGCGCCTCGCGGAACTTGATGAGGGTCTTCTGGAGGTTGATGATGTAGATGCCGTTCCTCTGGCCGAAGATGAACTCGCGCATCTTCGGGTTCCAGCGCTTCGTCTGGTGCCCGAAGTGCACGCCGGCCTCCAGCAACTCCTTCATCGTGACCGCCGCCAAAGCTCCCCCCTCTCCTTCATGGGCGCGGGCCGCGCGCGGCCCGGCGCCGGATCAGCGTTTCGAGAACTGGAACCGGGCCCGCGCCCCGCGCTGCCCGTACTTCTTGCGCTCCTTCACGCGCGAGTCGCGCGTCAGGAAGCCGGCCTCCTTGAGGCGGGGCCGCAAGGCCGGATCGAACTCGACCAGGGCCCGGGCGATCCCGTGCCGAACCGCACCCGCCTGCCCGGTCTCGCCGCCGCCGCTCACGTTCACCAGGACGTCGAACTTGTCCAGCGTCTCGGTGAGCGCCAGCGGCTCGCGCGTCACCCGCTGCAGCGCCGTCGTGTGGAAGTATCCCTCGATCGGCCGCCGGTTGACCACCATGCGGCCCGAGCCGGGCCTGAGATAGACGCGCGCGGTCGCCGTCTTGCGCCGCCCCGTCGCGTAATACTGCGCCACCACCATCGTTCCTTCCTCTCGCTCCGGGAGCTAGCCCCGGAGGGCGATCGCTTCCGGCTTCTGGGCCTGGTGCGGATGCTCGGGACCGGCGTAGACCTTGAGCTTCATCCCCTGACGCCGTCCCAGGCGCGTCTTAGGGAGCATCCCCTTCACCGACCACTCGATGAGGCGCGTCGGCCTCGATTTGAGGACCTTTCCCGCCGCCACCTGCTTGAGCCCGCCGGGATAGCCCGTGTGCCAACGGTAGAACTTCGTGTCGCCCTTGCGGCCCGTGAGGCGGACCTTCCCGGCGTTGATCACGATCACGAAGTCGCCCGTGTCGGCGAACGGGGTGTAGGCGGGACGGTGCTTGCCCATCAGGGCGCGGGCGACGTAGGTCGAGAGGCGGCCGAGCGTCTGGCCCGCGGCGTCGACGAGGATCCACTTCCGCTCCGCGTCCGCCTGCTTGCACATATAGGTGGCCATCGCTCCCGAACCCTCTCCTGACAAAGAAACCCCTTTGTAGTAGGGCGTCATTGTCGCAGGTCGTCGCGAGGACTGTCAAGTCCCGCGCCGCGTCCTACGTCCCGCGCTCCCCGAGGAGCAGCGCCAGGATCGCCTTTTGCGCGTGCAGGCGGTTCGCCGCCTGCTGGAAGACGACCGAGGCCTTCGAGTCGATCACCTCGTCCGTGACCTCCTCGCCGCGGTGCGCCGGCAGGCAGTGCATGAAGATCGCGCCCGGTCCCGCCCTGGCCATCACCGAGGCGTTCACCTGATACGGCCGGAAGGCGACGACGCGCGCGTCGTGCTCCGCCTCCTGCCCCATGCTCGCCCAGGTGTCGGTGTAGACGACGTCGGCCCCGGCGACCGCCGCCTCGACGTCGTGTCCCGCCTCCAGGCGCGCGCCGGTCACGGCCGCGTCCTCCCGGGCCTGCCGGACAACGTCCGCGTCCGGCTCGTATCCGGGCGGGGTGGCGGCGCGCAGGTGCGCCCCCAGCTTGGCCGCCGCGTACATCAGGGAATGCGTCACGTTGTTGCCGTCGCCGACGTAGGCCACCTTGACCCCCTGGGTGCGGCCGAGGGCCTCGCGGATCGTCAGGAAGTCGGCCAGGGCCTGGCAGGGATGCAGGTGATCGGAGAGGCCGTTGATCACCGGGACGGTGGCGTGACGGGCCAGATCGACGATCGCCTGGTGCGAGAAGGTGCGGGCCATGATCCCGTCCACCATCCCCGACAGCGTGCGCGCCACGTCGGGGATGCTCTCCCGCGCCCCCATCGAGATGTCGGCGGGCGCCAGGTTGATGGCGTGGCCGCCGAGCTGCGTCATCCCGGCCTCGAAGCTGACCCTCGTGCGCAGGGACGGCTTCTCGAAGATCATCGCCAGCGTCTTGCCCGGGAGGGCATTGCGGTACGTGGCCGGTGACGTCTTGATGCGGACCGCGAGGTCGAGGATCCCGGACACCTGCTCGCGCGCCAGGTCGTGGATCGAGATCAGGTCGGGGATCGGCCGCATCTCAGGATCCCGTCCGGCGCGCCGCCCCGCGGGCCGCGGCGCGCGCCACGATCCGGGTCCCGGCCCGCCCGCGCACCCCTTCGGACAGGCGTGACGCCGAGGTGATCAGGACCTCCCGCCCGGTCGCCTCGACGAAATCGATGGCCGCCCGGATCTTCGGGCCCATGCTCCCCTCGGGGAACTCCCCGCCTGCCTGGTGCGCCTCCGCCTCCCCGGTGTCGAGGCGGCGCAGCGCCTTCTGGTCGGGGCGCCCGTAATGGATCGACACGTGGTCGACCCCGGTCAGGATCACGAAAAGGTCGGCCTTGAGCTCGGTGGCGACGAGGCCGGCGGTGTAGTCCTTGTCGATCACCGCCTCCACCCCGCGCAGGTCGGAGCCGCGCGGCGTCCGGTAGACCGGGACGCCGCCGCCCCCCCCGGCGATGACGATGCGCCCCGCCGCCACCGCCTCGCGGATGGCGTCGATCTGCGGCACCTCCAGGGGCCGCGGGGACGGGACCACCTTGCGCCAGCCGCGTCCCGCGTCCTCCACCATGTTCCACCCCTGCTTGTGCATCAGCTCCTCGGCGCGGAAGCGGGCGTAGAAGGGGCCGATCGGCTTGGTGGGGCGGCGGAACCCCGGGTCGTCCGGATCGACCACCACCTCGGTCAGGAGGGTGACGACCTCCTTGCGGATCCTCTGCCGGCGCAGCTCGTTCGAGAGCGCCCCCTCGAGCATGTAGCCGATGCTCCCCTGCGAGGCGGCGACGCAGACGTCCAGGGAGAGCGGCGGGACCTTGTTCACCGCCTCCTCCATCTGGATCAGGATGTTGCCGACCTGGGGACCGTTGCCGTGGACGAGGACGAGCTCGTAGCCGTCCTTCAGGACCGGCAGCAGCGAGCGCGCGGTCTCACGCGCGTTCTCCAGCTGCTCCCACTGCGTCCCCTCCTGCCCTTTCTTGATCAGCGCGTTGCCGCCGAAGGCGACGACGGCGACGCGGCGACGCGGCCTCAGGGGAGCCTCGCGAGGACGTCGTCGAGGTCCGGCTTGCCGATCTCCTGCAGCTCGTAGGAGACCCGCAGCGCCGGCTTGTCGAAGTGGATCGTCCGGCGCAGATCGATCGGCGTGGCGATCAGCACCAGGTCGCAGTCGACCCGCTCGATGGTCTGCCGCAGCTCGGCCATCTGGGCCTCTCCGTATCCGACGGCGGGGAGGAGGGTGCCGATGCCGGGATACTTCTGGAAGGTGCGGGCGATCGAGCCGACGGCGTAAGGCCTCGGGTCGACGAGAGAGGCCGCGCCGAACCGCTGCGCCGCAATCACCCCGGCGCCGTAGCGCATCTCGCCGTGCGTGAGGGTCGGGCCGTCCTCCACCACCAGGACCCGCTTGCCGCGGATCGCCGCCGGATCCTCGACGGTGACCGGCGAGGCCGCCTCGATCACGAGGGCCCTGGGGTTGAACTTGGCGATGTTCGCCTTGACCTCCTCGATCCCCTTCTTGTCGGCGGTGTCGATCTTGTTGATGACGATGCAGGAGGCCCGCCGGAAGTTGGCCTCGCCGGGATGGTAGGCGAGCTCGTGCCCGGGGCGGTGCGGGTCGACGACGACGATCTCCACGTCCGGGCGGTAGAACGGCAGATCGTTGTTGCCGCCGTCCCAGACGATGACGTCGGCCTCCTTCTCCGCCTCGGCCAGGATGGCGGCATAGTCGACGCCGGCGTAGACCACCGTGCCGTTCTTGATGTGCGGCTCGTACTCTTCGCGCTCCTCGATCGTGCACTCGTAGCGATCGAGATCCTCGAAGGTGGCGAAGCGCTGCACCCGCTGCTTGACCAGGTCGCCGTACGGCATCGGGTGGCGGATGGCCACCACCTTCCGTCCGCGCTCCAGCAGCTTCAGGCAGACGCGGCGCGTCGTCTGGCTCTTGCCGGCGCCGGTGCGCACGGCGCAGATCGACACGACCGGCTTCTTCGACGCGAGCGCGGTGGCGTTGAACCCGAGGAACTCGAAGTCGGCGCCCGCCGCGATCACCTGCGACGCCCGGTGCATCACGTACGTGTGGGAGATGTCGGAGTAGGCGAAGACGACCAGGTGGACCCCCAGCTTCGGGATCAGCTCCCCGATCTCCTCCTCCGCGAAGATCGGGATCCCTCCGGGGTAGCGGGCCCCGGCCAGCTGCGGGGGGTAGCGCCGGTCGGTGATGTTCGGGATCTGCGTCGCCGTGAACCCGACCACCTCGTACGCCGGGTTGTCCCGGTAGCAGACGTTGAAATTATGGAAGTCGCGCCCGGCGGCGCCCATGATGATGACACGTCGCGCGTTCATGCGACCTCGTGCGTCGCGGGCCCTACCGGCACGTCGAGAACGGGGGCAGGAGTCGCTCCGAAAAAAAGCGGAGGAGCAACCGCGAACCGCGGATAGCTCCTCGGGGCATCCGAGACGGCGGATGTCTCTGGCGCAAGGCCGTGACTATAGCAGAGACGGGCCTGTTGTCAAGGTTTCGCGGGGTCCGAGGGTTCCCCGGTTCCGTCGGGGCGGCGTCTCTGCACCTCGGATCGGGGATGCCTCAGGCGCTCCTGGCGATCGGGTGCGGCAGCTGCAGGTGCTCGGGGAGGACGCAGTCCCCCTCGCCGAGGATGAGCGCCCGCTCGATGGTGTTCTCCAGCTCGCGCACGTTCCCGGGCCAGGAGTGGGCCTGGAGCGCCGCCAGCGCCTCCGGGGCGAGGCTGATCGGCCCGCGCCGCTTCTGCTCCGCCGCGAACTTCTTCACGAAGTGGCTGGCGAGGACCGGGATGTCCTCGCGCCGATCGCGCAGCGGCGGGACGGTGATCGGGAAGACCGAGAGGCGGAAGTAGAGGTCCTGGCGGAAGGCGGCCGAGGCGACCTGCGCCTTGAGGTCCTTGTTGGTGGCCGCCACGAGGCGGATGTCGACGCTCCGGGTCTCGGTCCCCCCGACCCTCTCGAACTGCCTGTGCTCGATCACCCGGAGGACCTTCCCCTGCAGCGCCGGGAACAGATCGCCGATCTCGTCCAGGAAGAGCGTTCCCCGGTCGGCGATCTCGAACTTCCCCCGCTTGGTGGCGACCGCCCCCGTGAACGCCCCCTTCTCGTGTCCGAACAGCTCGCTCTCCAGCAACCCTTCGGGGATCGCCGCGCAGTTGATCGCCAGGAACGACTGCGCCTTGCGGCCGCTCAGGTGGTGCACGGCGCGGGCGAAGAGCTCCTTGCCCGAGCCGCTCTCCCCCTCGAGGAGGACGGTCGCCTCGGTGGGAGCGACGCGCCGCACCTGGTCGAGCGCCCGCTTGAGGGCCGCGCTCTCGCCGACGATCTCCGGGAACCGCAGCTCGCTCGAGAAGCGCTCCTTGAGCAGAAGGTTCTCGCGCAGGAGGCTTCGGTGCTCGAGCGCCCTGCGCACGAGGGCCAGGAGGTGATCGTTGTCCACGGGTTTCTCCAGGTAGTCGTACGCCCCTTCCCGCATGGCGCTCACGGCGTCGCGGATGGTGCCGTAGGCGGTCATCAAGATCACCGGCATCTCGGGGTCGGCCTGCACCGCCGCCTTCAGCACCTCGTGGCCGTCGGCGCGGGGCAGCCTCAGGTCCGAAAGCACCATCGCGAAGCGGTCGCGACGGATCTTCTCGACCGCCGCCCGGCCGTCCGGGGCCTCCTCGACCCCGAACCCCTCCGCCTCGAGCGTCTTGCGCAGGACGGCGCGCAGGTTCTCCTTGTCCTCGACGATCAGGATCCGCTCGGCCTGCCTCACCGGGTTTCCTTCTCCCGCTGGGTGCGGGTCTCAATCCGGACGAGGTCCTGCTGCAGCTTCGCGAGATCTTCCTCGGCCGTGGTGATCTCCTCCTCGACCTGCGCCAGGAGCTCCTTCGGCTTCAGGGTGGCGTCCTTCTCCTTGTCCTCGTCGGTCTGCGCGGGCGGCAGGTTCGGGAAGAAGCCCATGACCGGCGCGGGGCCCTTGCCCGGAGCCCGGGTGTGTCCGACCTGGAGCGGCGCCGGGTTCTGGATCGCCTCCTTCTTCGCCTTGAGATAGTCGAGGCGCGCCTGAGCCTGGGCGATCTTGTCGCGCAGAGCCTGGATCTGGTCGGCGCGGAACTTCTCCATCGCCTCGCGGTCGCGGGACGACCTGAGGGGGTCCTCCGGAGTCGCGGTCTGCGTAACCGGGGCCGGCTTGGGGCGGCGCTTCCTGGCCGGCTGGCTCGCCGCCGGGGAGCCCGGGGGGCCGACGGGGTCGGCCCCGGCTCCCAGCCCCGGCGGGGCCGG
>WNGH01004682.1_pt1 | contig 13501 bp, 12 predicted proteins | sample 5400631 | NCBI WGS metagenome assembly WNGH01 (sample SAMN13153373, study PRJNA577476) | soil metagenome | isolation source: 115 cm soil or saprolite under Garry oak tree replicate 1 | place: USA:California | collected 2016-06-15
GCCTTTATCTTCCTTCCCCTGCTAATGCTTCTTGTTTCTCCTTGCGCGTCCCCTCTCGCTCACCCAAGCACATCCGGATTCTCCCCTCTTTTTTGTTGTCCGTAGCAAGCAAGCTCACTTTTTTTAGTGAAGGGCCTAGTTTTTGCCGGTTGCGACGATTATTGGTTCCGATTCCATGAGAGGCCTTTTCGCGATCGATTGAGTTTCCTCTTGCTGCTGGAGATGCTGATGGCTGGCTTCTTTGGCTCGATAGCTCTCGACCTCCATCATATCCAAGATCACCGAATGGTGGATCACACGGTCAATCGCAGCGAGGGTGGTCATCGGGTCCTTGAAGATTCTGTTCCACTCGCTAAAGACCAGATTGGTGGTCAGCATCACTGATTTGCGTTCATAGCGTTCAGCCAGGAAGGTAAAAAGCACCTCCATTTCATCGCGATCGTGTTGGACATAGCCAATATCGTCGAGAATGATACAGGCAAACTTGTCCAGTTTGGTCAGCTCCTGGGGCAAACGCAGGTCCCGCTTGGCGGCTAGGAGCCGCTGGACCAGAGCAGCGGTGCTGCTCCATAAGACTGGGTGACCAGCCTGGATGAGTTCATAGCCCACGGCGGCCAGGGCATGGCTCTTTCCAACGCCCGGATCGCTTGGGCGAGAAACGCTCCGCTCTTCAGACGCTCGAGGTGGAGTTGCAAGGAGGGCGAGAGCCGCTCCACCTCAAAGGTCCGAAAGGTCTTCCCGGCAGGCAGTCCAGACTGACGAAGCAGGCGTGCCGTGCGCCGTTGCGTTCGCTGCTCCTGCTCGTGTTTGGCCAGCTCAAACAAATACGTTTCATGGGATAGGTTCTCTTTGGCGGCTTTGAGCGCCAGATCAGCAAAGATGGCAGCCATGCCATCCAAATTCAGTTGCTCGAGCAGTTGGCGCAGTTCGGTGTCGCGATTGATCTGATTACGCATGGGTCCTCCTCGACGGAATCAATTGATCGTAGGGTGACAAATCCAAGGTGGGCTTCGCCATCTGGGGGATGGCCGACGGCTGCGGGATGCAGACCAGGTCACGAACGGTATCAAAGGTGGGCGACGTCCCTGCTTCCAAGAGCAAGGCCAGTGCGGTCTCGACGTCGGATTCGCAGGTACTGGCGGCCAGGTGCAACACGCGCACATACTCGCGATCAGCTCGCTTGGGATGGGAAGCCTCGAGCCGATCATAGGCCAGGCGGAAGGTGGTGGTAGGAAAGAGATCATCCCGATAGCGATAGGCGGCAAAGGCTCCTGGCTTGCGTACCAGGGACCAGATAATGTGCTGGTAGTTGATCCGGTGCTGCTTTTTGCCCAGCAGACGAGGCAAGGTAAAGGCCAGAGAGGTGCCGACATAGCCCTCCAGGGTTTCTGCCCGGACCCTGACCATGACAGAGGTGCCAATCAGCCTTGAGGCCACCGAGTAGGTATTAGATGTTAAGAGGGATTGCTTATGGTATACTGAGTAGATTAATGGAACATTTGATCTATATGCAAGGAGGCAGAGATATGTCCGAGATCAACTGGAGCTGTTGCTCCCTGGTTGCGCAAAATCCACTCACGCGAGCCTTCATTGAACAGCTTGCCAAAGAGCGAAAAGCCAGGAGTACCATCGAGAATTACAGCCGTGACCTCAACGATTTTTTGTCTGCCTTTCCAGAGCTTCCCTTCTCAGAACTGCTCGAAGCGGATGAAGGCAGAATTGCTGACTATGTGGATTGGCTGTGGAAGCGCGAGGCGCAACGAGGACATGGGCACGAGTCAGACCGAAGCCAGATCACGTACACCACTGGATCGAAACTTGCACCTGCAACCATCCGGCGGCATGTCAGCACGCTACGCAGTTTTTACCGGTGGAGTATCCGGCTTCGCCATCGCAAAGATCCCATCAATCCGGTTCGCGAAGGGGTACGCGGACAGGAGCGAGGTCTTGTCCCTGTGCCAACCTCGATCCCTTGGATTCCAGACGAACGCCAATGGCAAGCCATTTTGCAACATGTCCTCTCGCAGTTCTCGGTGAGAGACCAGGCCATTGTCTTGCTTGCACACGATGGAGCATTACGCCGCGAGGAGATTGTCCGCCTGCGTGTGGATGACATCGACTGGCGTACGCATACGATGTCCATTCGGGCTGAAATCTCGAAAAACCACATGCCCGGCATGGTTGTCCTCTCGCATCCCACTTGGATCCGCCTCAAAGAGTACATTGAAGAGGAGCGTGCTACCCTCTCCAGATGCTATGATGTTGACTGGAATGGGCCGATTTTTTTGTCCGACTCCCACAGAAACCCAGGTTGCCCCATTACCAAATGGACGGTGAAAGATATTTTTGATCGTCTTCGTGATTCGTTGCATCTGCCACAACTGACCCCACACAAAATGCGCCACCTCATGCTTACTGAGTTAAAGAGAAGTGGCATGGATCTCCTTGAGGTCAGCCGGTATGGTCGTCACAGACGGGTCTCTAGTACAGAAATATACCTGCATACCGACCTCTCTGATCTTGCACGCGATGTCAATAAAGCGCATCGCCGTCTGGAAATGTTTGTCGCGCAAGTGGAGGGAAACGATGACGACAGCTAGGACCATCTCTCAGCCTCTTTCCTCTCCCATCACCTGGCACATGCCTGTCGTTCTTGAGAACTACCCTGACCGCAGTCCCATGCTGACTGCAGAAGAAAAGGCGCTCATGAAGGAGTACGTCACGACGCCCATTGGAGTACTCAGTAACGTTTCAATGGGTCTGCTCACGCCACTCAAGCGCTTCGACCAGCCCTTTTTAGACGCGGTGAGACTGACCAACCACACCAGGCAAAAGATTGCCCCTGCTCGTCGTCTTCTTTTTGAGCGCATGATGCAGACGGGCATGGCGTTCTGGGCTTGGCCCAAAGAGGTGTGGATCGAGGTCATTGAGACCTATCCTTCAGGACACACAGCGGGAGGAATCCGGTTTTGGATGCTCAATCTGGCGTATCTTTTTGGCGGCTTTCTGCATGTGGCAGCATCCACCAATTACAATCTGATGGCAGATGCGATCTTTGGAAAAACGCTGGTTGATGCACAGGTAGACCTCCTGTTCGCGCCACTGCTTCAGGTTGGCTATTCTCCCGAGAAGTCAGCACACTATCGCTTTCGCTGGATGACCGCATTGGCGCTGTTGCTGAACCGCCATCCCTCGGCCTCAGCGCTTTCAGCTCCCGTCATTGCGACGGTGAACACGGTCCTCATATCTCTGCCCCAACCGCCAACACTCCGAGGGCAACAGAAGCGGCGCAATCCCCTCTTGTTGTTACAGACTTCGCTCTGTCAGCTAGGCATCCTCGATGAACCGGTCCTTCTGGAAGCAAAGGCTCCAACCAATTATGGAGCGGTATGGGAAAACGACGACAGCATTGATCCCTTGTGGGGTGCATGGATACGTGCCTACTACGAACAAACATCGCACTTGAATGAAGGTACCATTCGTCATCACTGTTATCATCTGCTCACTGCTGGTCGCTGGCTGAAACAACAGCATCCAGAAGTCGCTGAACCTGGTCAATGGACCGAAGCCATTGCCAGCGAGTATGTCGCCTACACCTGTAATGGCGCGGTGCGTGGAGATCACTCACCTCCATCTTACGGCAAGCATGCCTACTTTCAAGAGACCGCTCAAAGGCTCGGCCCATATGCGATCAACTCTCGTCTCGGTGCCATGCGCTCTCTGTTTTCGCAGGTACAAAGGCGACCATATACGGTCCAGGGCCAGCCTCGCCCCAAAATGCACCTGACGTGGTTGCCAAGCGAGGCATTCAAAACGCCCGATGATGTGAAGGCTGCTCTTCAACCCAATCCAAAGGATATCCAGGAAGACACGTGGTTCAAGCTGATCTGGGCTGCATGTACCCTCACCAAAGACACATTGCATGCACTCAAGAGAGGTCCCAAGTATCCCCTGGCTTACTATCGAGCTGCCTGTCTCATCTGGGTGACAGCGGCTCGTCGTTCCGATGAGATCCGGCGTCTGAGTGTCGGATGCGTCAGGCGAGAGTGGGCACCGGAAATGCTCGATGAGCAGGGCCATCAAGTCGAACCGGCGGAAGAGCTGTGCTATCTTCGCATCCCAACCAACAAGATGAGAGGCGAGTTCTACGTGCCAGTTCCTTCTTACGTGGCCGATGCCGTTGAGGTATGGGAGAGTCTACGTCCACCCAATCAAGAGCCACTGCCAGATCGCAAAACGCACAAGCCCACAAAGTATCTCTTCCAATATCGCGGTGAGTTGATGGGACGAAACTTCCTCAACAAACATGCGATCCCGCTGCTCTGCCAGGTTGCGGGTGTCAGCCAGACGGATATCGTTGGGCGTATTACCTCCCATCGGGCACGTGCAACAACGGCGACCTGGATGCGCAAGATGGGCATGGCCCCAGTGGATATCGGCAAGCTCCTGGGACATACCGATCCCCTCCGCTCGTTGCCGTGGTATTTGAGAGAGGACAAGCATCATCTAGGGCGAGCTTATCGTAAAGCCAACCCGCTTGAGCGGTATGTAGCCGCCATCCTTGATACGAATGCTCATGCCAGGCAAGAGCCGTGCGTGTTCTACTACCTGACTGATGGTCCTGATGGACGCCCCAGGATGTGCGGAAATCCGCATTTCTCGCGCTGTATTCATCAGATGATGTGTCGGGAATGTGAAGCGTTTATTGATTCGGAGCTGGCCGAGGTCATCGAGAAACGTGAGGGAGCTCTCATTATCTCGGTGCCGGTTCCACTTCCCCCTCAGATGGTGGACGAGCTGAACGAGCAAGACGAGGCCGCCGCTGACATCGCAACAAGACTAGAAACACTCCCCCCTCCTACGCTTCCTAGCCCAGCTTTTCACTTCAACAAAAAAGTGCCGATGCGTTCTCCCACGACTGAAGCAGAGGAGGTCAACATGCGATTACAGCAGGTGGAGACCCAGATTGCCAAGAAGCAGGGGAAGACGGATCAGCGCAGCGCCGCCATGCAAGCGCTTTTGAAAGAACGTGCTGAGCTACAAGCTCGTCTTGAGGAACAGGAGAAGAAAGCATGACGGAATATGTCACCATCACCGAAGCCGCTCGCCGCTGTGGAGTGAGCAGTAAGACGATTCAACGAGCCATCCAGGCGGGCACGCTGGTGGTCCGCTACCCACACCCAAACCGGGGAGAGATCGATGTGTCGACGCTCGCTCCTTTGCTACATGGACAAGTATCTGGACATGTCCAGACAACACCAGAGGATCGCCTGGCCGAGTTGGAGCAGCGCGTCCAGCACCTTGAGCGTTTGGTCGAAGAGTTGCTGTCCAAGCAGGAAGCTCCCAAACCACAGCACAAGGGAAAAACACGAGAGCGTACAACTGGTCCCCTTCCCAAGCACCTCGTCTCGCTCCTGGCTTTCGCGGACCACCACAGCGTCGCCCACACCAGAGTCCAGACGCACGTGGACATTGGACTCCTGCCCGCCAAATGCGGGGAGTGGACGGATCGCGATGGCACGCTGGTCACGCTGGCTCTCGATGCCAAAGGAAGGCATGCCTTCTACCGGCTCTATCACGGCGTGCCACCCTTTCTTGAGTGCAAGATGTGTCCTCACAGTTACCTGGACAGGAGTGTCCAGACAGAAAGGCGTAACGGGTCTCTCACGCGAAAAGTCCCTAAGGCCAACAATGGATTGTGGGTTGACAACCTTTAGGTAATCCCTCATAATGCCGAGGACCGAAATCGTGCTGAAGCGGCTGACGGTGACCCGCAGTTCTTTGCAGGGAGCCAGAGGAGCAGCAGGCAAGGGACGCAACACCTGCCTCTCAGCAGCAAAGCGAGCCACGCGGGTCTGGTTCCGTTTGTAGACCAACGTCTGTAAAAAGTGCTCGTAGGCACTCCGATTAGCGAAGTCTCGACTACCTCGTGCTCGCAATGCTTGATCAACGGCCTCCTTGAAGCGATGGTGGGCTTGTTCTACGTCTCCATTCTCATGGGCAATGCCGGCATTATTCCAGGTCGGTTGCATGCCGTAGTGGGCCATGAGTGCATGATAGCGCTCGGTCCAATCTTCTCTCTCTTCTGTGCGCAAGTGCCGCACAGCTGCGCTCAGATGGTCGGTGCGATGTTGCTCTGGAACCCCGCCGATCTGCCAAAGCGCTTTCTCGATCCCTTCGGCGAGGGCCTCAAAGCTCTCGCTGAAGCAGATGCTCGCTGTTTCCGTGTTGGAGTAGGTGAGCACAAAATGGAAGACCAGGTGAGGAAAAGGTTCATTGGCAATCGTGACGCCGAGATCCTCCATGTGAGTGAAATCCGATTGCGCTCGCTCGCCTGGGACATGTCGCTGCTCAAAGATGACCTCCTGGGGCTTTCCATAGAGGGCGCGCCAGCGGGCGATATGCCGTTGCAGGGTGCGTACTTGCGTAGGTCGGTAGCGATCTGGGTGCTGTTCGCACAGCAACGCGAACAGGGTCGACCCTTGCAGGGCGGGATCACGTGTGAGCTGCTCCACCACCCAGGGCCAGTCTTGCTCAAATGGGTTCACGCGGGTCTGCCAATCATGTGGGAGTTTGAGCTGGCTCGGGAGTTTCCCTTCGTGTTCATACTTGCGAGCCGCGCGTTCACTCATGCCCGCACGAGCAGCAGCGATACGTTGGGGAAGCCCTTTTCTTCGTTCAGACATATACAACTTGACCTCGTTATCGTTTTTCACATGACACCTTCTTTGCCTTTGATGGTGTCATGCTAGGCCATCAGTCGGACAGACGTCTAGATTGATGGCCTTAATTGCCAGGAGTGGTCCGGGTAATCAGCTTTCACGTCCACTCCTAGTGCTGACAATCATTGCGTCGCCATCCTGAAACCGTCAAGATCAGTTGTCGTCAGTGGACCGGCACATCTACTTGTCGTTGGTTTAGAGGATGGCGGTCGGTACGTCTAATCGCCAGCAGCGGCATTCCCGGTTGTCGGCAAGTTCAGTTGTCAGCACCAGCGGCTCTCAGGTGCTTCCGCTGGCCGCTACTGGAAGGTGTGTTATACTAAAGGCCTCAGGATCAAGCTGTCATCCCAGCGAAACCTACCACACAGGAGAATCTCATGAGCAAAGGAAGACTCATCAGGAGCTTCCTGTTAGCCACTGTCTTCGTGTTGACGAGTTGTCTCAGCCAGGGAGCACCACAGCAGACGACGGCATCAGCACTGCACAGTAAACTGCTGAAGCCAGCGGTTGCGGTTCCTGCTGCTTGCCCCATTACCCCTGTCTTTACAGGAGATACGGGCAAGTCAGGCCTCGGTCTCGTTCCATGGATGAAAGCTGAACCGTCCTCAGCCGGTATCATCGGCTACCTCTTTTTTGCCGATTCACAGCTCGCTCCTGCCGGGCTGTATCGACCCCTTCACACAGGTGGCAGCTATCCCGATGGGAGCACCACCAAAATCCTCTGGGTTACGGACCATCACGGGGCATCAACGAGTATGCAGATCACTGGCACCAAGCAGGGAACTGTTTATGCGATGTTCCAACAGACGTTCCCGATGGCCAGCCCTGCTGGCAACTACCCCTCCCTGGTGAATATTCCCACTGCTGGGTGTTGGCAGTTACAACTCACGAGTGGTACGCTGACAGCAGCCGTCACGGTTTGGGCCGTTGGCAATGCCTGAACTGGCCAACCAGTTCCAGGCGTATCCCATCAAGGGCTTGCAGCACCAAGTGCAGCCTACCTGCGAAAGAGCCTTGCTCGTTGTCGTCTCCTTTTGTCGTCGGCAAGTTTAATGAGCGCCGCCGATACATCTAATTATCGCTCAACATATGTACTCACTTCTGGGCGTTATGTGGGAGCAGAGGAAGTTGAGGATGACGAGGAACCATTTGAAGAGAAAATGGTGCGCCTCGTAGCAATGCTGGAAGAAGAGTTCCAGTTATCGACAAGTCTCGAGAAAGTAATCCAGAAGAATTTGAGAGGATTAGGGTATGGGAAGTGATAAGTGGCTAACTGCAACTATCGATGAAATAAAGGCTTCTATACCTCACTCGACAGCTTTAGGACCGTTTGGATCGACTATTCGTGCAGAGAACTTTGTGCTAACTGGTGTGCCAGTTATCAGAGGGCTTAATCTAAATGCAGAACGCTTTAAAGACGATGGTTTCGTTTTCATTGCTGATAAAAAGGCAGATGAACTAGATAGTGCCAATGCCTTTCCAGATGATCTAGTTTTTGTATATATTGGATCTATCGGACAAGTCGGGATAATTCCAAGTAATTCTTCTTATTCTCGCTATATTATCTCCCAGAATCTAATGAAGCTAACATGTGATCTTGAAAAGGTTGATCGGCAGTATACTGAATTGTGTGGAAAATCCGAGTCTGGTATCCTAGAGCTGGCACTTCGTTGTCAGCACAAGTTACCAGGAGGATACCAGTGGCTCACACCCAGAACGATAGCGAAACCGTCAGAGGAAGTCAAGAGGCGTTTGAACAGATGCTGCACGAGCGGCTGCGGGAGGCGGTGCGCATAGTACTCATCAGTGTGTTAGAAGAGGAAGTCACCGCCTTCATCGGGGCTTTGCCCTATGAGCGCACCCAGCAGCGTCATGATCAGCGCAATGGGCACTACACGCGCAATCTGGAAACGACGATGGGCCAGATCGCGGATCTGCCGGTCCCGCGAACGCGTGGTGGCTATCACACCCAGATGTTTGAACGCTATCATCGTCGCCGTGATGAATTGGACATGGCCATTGGACAGATGTTTGTGGATGGGGTGAGCATGGCCAAAGTCGGCCCGGTCGTCGAGACCCTGACGGGGTCGAAACCGAGCGCATCGACTGTCTCGCGCGTCTTCCACACCTTGGAGAGCGAGTATCAAGCGTGGAAACAACGCCAGTTGGAAGCGCGCTATGCGTATGCATTCGCCGATGGGACCTACTTCACGGTGATCTACAACGGTGAAGGCTGTAAGATGCCGATTTTAGCCGTCATCGGCATTAGCAACACGGGTGAACGAGACGTGCTGGCCTTTCGCGTCGGAGACCGCGAGAACGAGCAAGCCTGGAAAGACCTCTTTGATGATCTCAAAGCGCGAGGCGTCAAAGAGATTGGCTTATGGGTCAGCGATGGTAACCAGGCCATGCTCAATGCCATCGCTGCTAAATTTGGGATGGCTCCCAGACAGCGATGTGTGATGCACAAGATGGATAATGTCCTTAGTTACATCCCCACCAAGCAGCAGGAACAGCTCAAACCGGAGTTGCGAGCCTTGTTCTATCAGCAGGATCGAGAGTCCGCTAACCAAGCTGTGGCGGCTTTTATCGAGAAGTATCAGAAGGTCTACCCTACGGCGATTGAGTGCTTGCAGCGCGATCTGGAGGCGTGTCTGACCTTCTATTCCTTTCCCAAAACGCATTGGAAGACGATCCGTACCAATAACGTGATGGAGCGTCTCTTCGGCGAGGTCAAGCGCCGTTCGCATAAGATGGCAGCGGCCTTTCGCAATGAGCAGAGTTGTCTGTTGCTGTTCTACGCCGTCATTCGTAGCTTGAAATTCAACAAGCTGACCATGCTGGCTCCATCTCAAGCTCAACCAGGCTCGGCAGTTTTACACAACTCTTGACATACTGCCATCCATTGTTTGTCTTTTACTATTTTCGCTCACCGATGGGGCGACACTCACTTCTTTTGAGCGCCTCTAGCACCGGAGTTCCTGTTATTACTCGGCCTTTAACATCGCTTAGAGCCATTAAAATTCCGCTTCCTCCACTTTCTGAGCAGCATGCGATTGCTCATATTCTCGGTACCCTCGACGACAAAATCGAACTGAACCGTCAAATGAACAAGACACTGGAGTCCATAGCTCAGGCACTCTTCAAATCCTGGTTTGTTGACTTTGATCCGGTGCGTGCCAGGATGGAGGGACGCCAGCCATATGATATGGATGCTGAAACTGCTGCTCTATTTCCTGACTCGTTTGATGATTCGGCGCTTGGGGAGATTCCGAGGGGATGGAGGACTGGAAAGGTCAGTGATGTTTCAGAGGTAACTGATTTCGTTGCAAATGGAAGCTTTGAATCACTACGTAAAAATGTTCAGTATCTCAATGATCCTGACTATGCAATATTGGTGAGATTGGTAGACTTCAATAATGGATGGAGAGGTAATTACGTATATGTTTCTGAACCAGCGTTTTCCTTCCTGAAGAAAAGCTCACTTGAACTAGATGATGTAGTGATTGCCAATGTGGGTGCCCCTGGAACAGTTTTTAAGGTACCTAATTTAGGCAGACCAATGACTCTTGGACCAAATGCTGTTGTTGTGAGACCTAAAGAGTTTATCGGGATTAGCAAACAGTACTTGTATTATCACTTTTTGAGTTTGGAGGGTCAGCAAAAACTTCAAAGTATTATATCTGGAAGCGCACAGCCTAAATTCAATAAAACTGATATGCGTGCTTTAGATATAATCATCCCTTCCCGAGAAGCCCTCATACATTTTGATAATTTAACAAAAGCTATATGGGCTTACCAGAGCATTATTCATAATGAATCTGGCACACTTGTCAATATTCGCGACCTTTTACTGCCTAAGCTATTATCAGGTGAAATTCGGGTAAAGGATGCAGAGAAATCCGTGGAAGCAAGAGCATCATAAACTACTTGGTTTCAATGAGTTATTCTTGAGGTGTCGAGATGAGTACAGGAATCACCGAATCCGTTGTCGAAGACGCTGCCCTTGCCTGGCTCAAGGAACTAGGTTACACAGCCCTTGACGGCCCCAACATTGCTCCAGGGGGAATCCAAGGCAGAGCGAGCCAGCTATAGCGACGTGATGCTGGTAGGTCGCTTGCGCTCGGCGCTTGCAAGGATCAACCCCGATATACCCCCCGACGCTCTAGACGAAGTGATACGTAAGATTAGCCGCAGCGATACCCCCAACCTGTTCGAGAATAACCGCCGCTTCCACCAACAACTAACCGGTGGCGTAGATGTTGAATACCATGCCAATGATGGCCGCATTATTCACGACAAAGCCTGGTTGATCGACTTTTCCGACCCCGGTAACAACGACTGGCTGGCTGTCAACCAGTTTACCGTCGTTGAAAACAACACTAACCGCCGCTGTGATGTCGTCATCTTTGTGAATGGCCTTCCTCTTGGCGTGATCGAACTCAAGAACCCTGGTGATGAGAACGCGACCATCAGGGGAGCCTTTAACCAGCTCCAGACTTATAAGAAAGACATCCCTGTTCTTTTTCCGTATAACGAAATACTTGTCATCTCCGATGGCCTGGAAGCGCGTGCCGGAACGCTTACCGCTGACTGGGAACGCTTCATGCCCTGGCGTACCATCGAAGGCGTTGACCTTGCCCCAAAGAGCGCACTGGAGATGGAGGTGCTCATCAAGGGCATTTTTGAAAAGCAGCGTTTCCTGGATCTGGTGCAGAACTTCATCGTCTTCGAGATAGATGGGTCAAACATCGCCAAGAAGATGGCTGGTTATCACCAGTTCCACGCTGTAAACAAGGCGGTTGCCTCCACGGTGCGGGCCGCTTCGCCCGAGGGTGATAAGCGCGTAGGCGTTGTCTGGCATACCCAGGGCAGCGGCAAAAGCCTGACCATGGTCTTCTACTCGGGCAAGATCATACTCCATCCCGCCATGTCCAATCCCACACTGGTCATCATCACCGACCGCAATGACCTGGATGACCAGCTTTTTGGCACTTTTGCCCTGTGCCAGGACCTGCTACGGCAAACGCCGGTGCAGGCGGAAGACGGGGAACACCTGCAGGAGCTGTTGCGGGTCGCCTCGGGAGGCGTGATCTTTACTACCATTCAGAAGTTCCTGCCTGAGCAGGGCCAGGGATATCCCCTTCTCTCCAAGCGCCGCAACATCGTTGTCATTGCCGACGAGGCGCACCGCAGCCAGTACGATTTTATCGACGGTTTCGCCCGTCACATGCACGATGCCCTGCCAAATGCCTCCTTTATCGGCTTCACAGGCACCCCCATTGAATTAACGGACCGCAGCACCTCGGCGGTCTTTGGTGAATATATCGACATCTATGATATCCAGCGCTCTGTAGAGGATGGCGCTACCGTTCGCATTTACTACGCGGGGCGGCTGGCGAAGCTCGCGCTCGATGAAACGGAACGGCCAAAGATCGACCCGGAGTTTGAGGAGGTCACAGAAGGCGCGGAGACTTCCGTCAAACAGTACTACCGGAGCAAGTGGGCGCGCCTGGAAGCTCTTGTGGGCACCGAGAAGCGCATTGAATTGATTGCCGAAGATCTCGTGGAGCACTTCGATCTACGCCTGTCTGCGCTGGACGGCAAGGGCATGATCGTTTGTATGAGCCGGCGTATCTGTGTTGACCTGTACAATGCCATTATCCAATTGCGTCCAGACTGGCATCACGAGGACGATAATAAAGGCGGGATCAAGGTTGTCATGACCGGTTCGGCCTCTGACCGGCTTGAGTGGCAACAGCACATCCGCAATAAAGCGCGGCGAGAGGGGCTTGCCAAACGCTTCAAAGACCCATCAGACCCGCTAAAGCTGGTAATTGTACGAGATATGTGGCTGACAGGATTTGATGCGCCGTGTTTGCATACGATGTATGTAGACAAGCCAATGCGCGGTCATGGGCTGATGCAGGCTATTGCACGCGTCAATCGCGTGTTTAAAGATAAGCCAGGTGGTCTCATCGTGGACTATCTCGGCCTTGCCGATCAGCTCAAACTTGCCCTGGCAGCCTATTCCGAAAAAGATCGTGGCGAGGCAGGTATCCCCCAGGAAGAAGCGGTGGCGCTCATGCTAGAAAAGTACGAGATTGTCACTGCCCTATTCCATGGCTTTGATTATTCGCCGTTTATAAGTGGCACACCTGGACAACGCCTGGCGGTCATTCCCGCGGCTATGGAGCACGTACTCACACAGCAGGATGGCAAGAAGCGCTTCATGCAGGTGGTAACGGAGCTTTCCAAAGCGTTTGCGCTGGCAGTGCCTCATGAACAGGCGTTAGCCATCCGTGATGATGTGGGCTTTTTCCAGACAGTGCGGGCGGCTTTCGCCAAGGCAACGCCTAGCGAGGGGAAAACGCAGGAAGAGCTAGATACGGCCATCCGGCAGATTGTGTCGAAGGCGGTAGCAGCGGATGAAGTGATTGACATCTTCGCCGCGGCCGGTCTGAAGTCCCCCGATATCTCGATTCTTTCCGATGAGTTCCTGCAAGAGGTGCGAGATCTTCCCCAGCGGAATCTCGCCCTGGAACTGCTGAGAAAACTGCTCAATGACGAGATTAAAGTGACTGCCAGGAAGAATACGGTCCAGGCCCGCTCGTTTCGAGAGATGCTCGAACGTGGGATACGCCAGTACCAGAACCGCTCGATTGAATCCGCCGAGATTATCGAGGAACTGATAGAGCTGGCCAGGGAGATGCGAGATGCCCACAAAAGAGGTGAAAACTTAGGGCTGACCGAAGATGAACTGGCCTTCTACGATGCGC
>WNGH01004375.1_pt1 | contig 13499 bp, 11 predicted proteins | sample 5400631 | NCBI WGS metagenome assembly WNGH01 (sample SAMN13153373, study PRJNA577476) | soil metagenome | isolation source: 115 cm soil or saprolite under Garry oak tree replicate 1 | place: USA:California | collected 2016-06-15
AGTCATAAATTCACTGAAGAAGCTCCTTTAGGAGCGCAACCGACTCTTCTCTTTCGCCCATAAATGGGTTCTGCGAGATCGATGGGTGACACTTTCTATAGATATTACATCCCTACGGGATTTGCTCGACAGACTCCTTTCAGCAATTAGTCGCAACCATTCGCACTCAACCGGCGTATAATCGTTCGACGAATCGTTCTTTCGTCTAACAATTTCCAGCGAGTGTTCATCATGCAGCCTCAGCGAAATCTTAGCGGCAGCACCGGAGTGACCGATCAGAACGCGATCGTCTGCACAAAGTGTGGCTCACCGATGCCGAACGAAATGCGTTTCTGTCGCTCGTGCGGCAACCGGCTTGGCGAAGGCCCGGCGGAATACACCGAGACGGTGCGTTTCCCGAACGCTGCGAGCGCGAACGCACAATTCAATGCTGTGTATGTTCCGCCCAGCGCGGCTCCAATTTCTGAGCGATCATCGTGCGATTTCACTCGACGCCGGCGTCGCTTGGGTTTTGGGGGCGTGACCTGGATCTGGATTGTGCTCGGCGTCTTCTTCGCCAGTGGTGGCGCGATGAGTGTTCTGAAGGCCCCTCACCGTGGGAGGCCGACAGTCCCAATGTTTTTGGATCGTTCTATTTTCGGCGTGGATGGATTCCAAACGACTGAAGGTGGAGTGACATTCGAGGACGTCGAGCCACCGGGTGCGCCTGCGGACAAAGCAGGTCTGGTGGGCGGCGATATCATCACCACCTTTGACGGCCGGGCCGTGAAAAAAGAAAGCGAGTTGATGGATCTGGTTCGGCAGACACCGATTGGCAAGACGGTCGAAGTGATTTACCTCCGCGATGGCGAGATCAAAAAGACGCAACTCGCCACAATTTCGAGGCAGGAGAGCAGTCAACTCGAAAGCTCGTATGGCAACCGCACGGAAGGACAGGGCAAAGTCGGATACAACTATGGCGATTCCAGGCGCGTCTTTATTCCTACAACCAAAATCTTTGGTGTGCGCCTGGACAGAGTCGAACAGAATGGTCCGGCTGACCTGGCGGGAATCAAAAAGGGCGATGTTGTGATCGAGTTCGACAAAACGCCGATTCGTACTACTAACGAACTACTCTCGCGCGTGCGTCGGGCAGTTCCATACAGCACGGTCACGGTAGCAGTGATGCGAGACGGGCAACGAATTGAGATTCCGGTAAAAATCGGCACACGATGATAGGTTTTTAAGATTGTGTGGCGTGTTCCCTCATGCGATTTTCCATCTCCCGCCGCGCTTCTTCCCTTTCCTCTTCGGTTTCATCAGGCTCGAAAGCTTCACACAGTGCATATTGTTGTTCGGCTAGCAGCCGCAATTCCCAGGCTTCGCGGCCCTGGTGCGACGGCCGAGCAAACCAAAGCGCATCGAAGTCTGCATCGAGAAATCTTGCTTCTTTCAAAAGTTCACGCGCTTGATGGTTGATTTCTTTGCAGGTCGCCGAGTGCAACAGGACGCGCCTCAACTTCCAGCCGTGTCGTTGATAAGTGGCGATGATTTCCTTGATTAACTCCAGCGTTTTCATCGCAGCCATAGTATATCGTGAGCGCAACTTGAAACGCAGAGTAATTCATATCTTATGCGCAGTAATCCGAGCGAGTCATCAAAGCAATGCCTGTGCCGGCCTGTCACAGCGTTTTTTGCCGCCAGCGCTTGCCTGAAACTGCGAAATATTCAGCCCGGCGTGCGTAGATTTGCCCGGGACACGTGTTGTCGCAAGGTCAATGGCGGGAGCCGGAGAAATGCACTTCGGCAGAATGCCAGCGAGTGGTAACCTACGTCAGATCAGTGACGGCTTAACCCAGGAGAACTGAACAGTGAAGGTACTTTGGTGCGCGAGCCTGATGCTTGGCTTACTTGTTAGGGTTAGCGGGCCAGCACCCGGTCAAGTAAGCGCTAATCCTGATCGTCAACTTGAAGCGCAGGTCGATGCCTATTTAAGACCTTACCTGGACCTCGGCGGCTTCAACGGCTCTGTCTTAATCGCCAAAGGCGGGCGTGTTCTGCTAAGCAAAGGTTACGGAATGGCGAATTATGAATTGAACGTTATCAACACACCGCAGACGAAATTTCACCTCGGCTCCGTGTCCAAGACGTTCACGGCCGCGGCAATTATGCTGTTGCTTGAGCAGGGCAAGTTGAGCGTGCGCGACCCCTTGACCAAGTACATCCCGGATTATCCAAATGGAGAAAAGATTACGATTCATCATCTGCTGACGAATACTTCGGGCATTCCAAATGTCAATAACTTTCCCGAGTACGCAACTCAGTCACAATTTCCGCACACGCCTGCTGATCTGATCGCAATGTTCAAGCAGAAGCCTCTGGATTTTGAGCCGGGCACACGCGGATATATCGAGAGCAACTCGAACTATAACTTGCTCGCATACATCATCGAAAAGTTATCGAGACAAACTTACGGTGAATTCTTGAAACAGCGGATCTTTGATCCGCTCGATCTGCGTGACACCGGCCACGACGGCAATGCGAACGCGCTGATCAGGAACAAAGCGACCGGCTATGTTCCAGCCGGTCTGACTGACTTTGAGAACGCGCCTTACCTTGATTGGTCGATCAAGACGGGGAACGGTTCAATCTATTCAACCGTGGAAGATTTGTATCGCTGGGATCGCGCCCTCTACACCGAGCGAATTCTGAAAAAGAGTTCATTGGCCACGATGTTCAAAGAGGAATATGGCTGGTTCAGCGGCAGGCGTCTGAATCGAAACGTTGTGAGAATGAATGGTCGCAGCCCTGGCTTCAACTCGGATTTGCAAAGATACGTTGAGGATGACGTGTGCATCATCGTGCTCGCCAACAACTATGTGCCCACCGCTGGCGTGATCGCCAACGATTTGGCGAAGATGGTTTTTGGTGAATCGTATGAAACTCCGAAGCTGGTAAAGCCGCCGCGAATCGATCCGAAGATATATGACGCCTACGCGGGAAGTTATCAATTCGGCCCGGACTTTTTTGTTCCGAATGGTGTCTACAAGATTGAAAGAAAAGGCGATCAACTGCTGATGGTTGCTCCGGGCGCCGATGCCACGCTGGTGCCTCAGACGGCCACGGAGTTTTTTGATCGTCCGTTCTGGTCAATGATCGTTTTCGTAAAGGATAATGAAGGAAAGGTGACCCATTTCCTCTGGCGTTATGGCGGCCGCGATTACCGCGCCCAGCGATTAGCGTTCGGATCTACGCAGTAACTCTACTGTGTTTCGCGCGCCGGTCCTCGAGCACCTCGACAGCTTCTCTGACGCGAGTGTAGATGCCATCGGCATCGAGTCCGTACTTCGCGAGCAGGAGTTTCGGATCGCCGTGAGTCACGATTCGATCGGGAATGCCCATTCGCACCACGCGCACTCTGTCTTGCAGGCCGTTTTCTTCCAGCAACTCGATGACGGCTGAACCGAAGCCACCGGCGAGATAGGCTTCCTCCACGGTCACGATCATGCGCTTCGTGCGAGCGAGAGCCAGCAACAAAGCGCTGTCCAAAGGCTTCACGAAACGAGCATTGACCACGGTCGTTTCAATTCCTTCCTTCGCGAGATTCTCGGCTGCCTGCAATGACGGATGAACCATTGAGCCATACGCGACGATCGCAATTTCGCCGCCATCGCGCAGCAGTTCGGCTTTGCCAATCTCCAGAAGTTCAGGATCCCGATCCAGCGCCACTCCTATGCCGTTGCCGCGCGGATAACGCATCGCGGCTGGCCCGACATGCTCGACCATGGTAAACAGCATATCGCGCATCTCGCCTTCATCTTTCGGCGCCATCAAAATCATGTTCGGCACGCCTCGCAGGTAGGCAATATCCAGCAATCCGTGATGCGTCGGGCCGTCACCTCCGGCAATCCCGCCGCGATCCAGGCAGAACTTGACGTTCAGGTTTTGAATGCAGACATCGTGAACCAATTGATCGAACGCGCGCTGCAGAAACGTCGAGTAGATCGCGCAGACCGGCTTCAAGCCTTCAATGGACAATCCCGCGGCAAAAGTCACGCAGTGCTGTTCGGCGATACCGACATCGAAAGAGCGTTCGGGAAATCTTTCGAGCGCCGCGCAAACGCCGGTGCCGTCAGGCATCGCGGCTGTCAGCGCCACGACCCGCTCGTCCTTCTCCATCAATTCGCAGAGCGTCTCACCAAAAACTTGCGTATACGTCGGCGCCTTCGCCGGTGATTTGATCGGCTTGCCGCTTTTCAGATCAAACGGGCCAGTCGCATGCCATTTGTAGTAATCACGTTCGGCCGCGGGATGGCCTTTGCCTTTTGTCGTTAGCGCGTGAACGATGACGGGACTATCTTTGATTTGCTGCGCTTCGCGAAATGCTTTGACCAGCGCGCGCGGATTGTGACCGTCGACATAACCGATATATTTGAACCCGAGTTCGTTGACCAGAGCACCTGGCAAGACCGCCGCGGCAATGGCGTCCTTCATAGTTTTCGCCGCGTGATGCAGCCGCTCGCCGACCGAAGGGATCGACAACAATGTTTCCTCTACCTCGTCTTTGAAGCGATGATAACCGTGCGCTTCGCGAATTCGATTGAGGTAACCGGTCAGCGCGCCGACTGCCGGTGCGATCGACATCTCGTTGTCATTTAAGACGACAATCAAACGCGTCTTCAGATGTCCGGCCTGATTCAGCGCTTCCATCGCCATGCCGCCGGCGAGCGAGGCATCGCCAATCAGAGCCACGACGTGGTAATCCTCGCCTTTACGATCGCGCGCAATGGCCATCCCCAGCGCCGCGGAAAGAGAGGTCGAAGCATGGCCTGCACCAAACGTGTCGTACTCAGATTCATCGCGCCGCAGAAACCCACTAATACCGCCGTATTGTTTGATCGACGGCAACAAATCGCGACGCCCGGTGAGAACCTTATGCGCGTAGGCTTGATGGCCTACGTCCCAGACCAAACGATCGTGCGGCGTATCGAACGCGTAATGAAGCGCGACCGCCAATTCAATAGCGCCGAGCGACGCTCCCGTATGCCCTCCCACACGGGACATTGTTTCCAGAATGTATTGCCTGATCTCGTCTGCGACCTGCGGTAGCTGATCGGGACGGAGACGTCGCAGGTCTGCAGGCGAATTGATTTGCTGAAGAATTTCCATTGCGGCGCAATTGTAAACTGCCAGTCGGGGTTTTGCTATCTCACAAAGTGTTCACATTTATTGGACTTAATGACCTGACTGCCCATCTGACCACGCCTAAGTCGAATAACTTTGCATGGCAAAGTTATTTGTACCGCAGAACACGGGCCTTAGTCAAGGCTTATTTCAACCATTCCGACGCTTCCTGCGTCTAAGTCTCTGAAACGCTGATTGGTCTCCCTGAAACCAATACCCTTTTCGAACAATTAAGGAGTAAATCTCAGAATGCTTAGACGAACTAAACTTTTCAGTGCAAGTTTGGCGCTGGCCCTCTTGGTCGTTGTCGGCGCCACCTGTCTTGCCCAACAGCCCCAGAATCAGACCCAAAACCAATCGCCCGGCGCGGGCGGACCGCCTCCGTTCGGGCGCGGTGGTCCAGGCAGGCGCGGGCCCGGCCCGGGAGATCCAGGTGGTCCCGGAATGTTAGGTCCGGGCGCATTGCGCGAACTCAATCTGACCGACGATCAGAAACAACAAATTCAAAAGATCAGGGAAGCGAATTTCGCAAGCACCAAACCCCAACGCGAGGAGCTGCGACAACTGATGCAGAAGCGATTCCAGGGAACGCTCACGGCAGACGAAGAAGCCCGCGCTAAGACTCTTCGTGAACAAATGCAAGTATCAATGAAGGACACCGAGTCGCAGATCGTGGCGATACTCACTCCCGAACAAAAGGCGAAGCTCGAAGAGTTGAGAAAGGAACGCAAGGCAAATCACGATGGCTTTGGTCGTCGCGGCGGATTTCGTAAGGAACAGGGCCAACGTAATCAATCGACACCGCCACCCGCCAGTCCGCCGGTTGAGCCATAACGGGCAATCACTACTCGCCCCAGCAGCTAGCTTTCACAACTTGCGCCGCCGATGAAATCAAAATTCGGCGGCGCTTACCTTGTTTCCGAAGCCGACTATTTAGATCGCGGATGAATCGCTGTAAGCTTGTCTCCGCAAGCGCCTGCGTCAGCTTCAGGAAGGTTGTCTTTGAGCACGACAAATACTTCCCATTCGTTGCCATCCGGATCGCGCACCCAAGTCTTGTCCTGAATCGCGTAGCAACAGTTCGTTTGCATCTCGTCTCGAGAAAAAAGGCCGGCGTCGGTCCACTTCTGCTTCATCCCCAGTACATCGTCCGTCGATGCGACCTGAATGCCAAGATGCGAAAGCGCGCCGCGACCGGTGATGGGCGCTTCATTCAGAGCCAGGTTCAGTGGCGGATTATGCACGTCAAATTTCGCATAGCCCGTTCTTACCTTACTTGGCTCAATGCCGAGCAGCTTGCGATAGAACTCGATGCTTTGCTCGACGTTTCGTACGTTCAGTGACAGGTGGGCCTTCAGTGCCTTGACGGCAGCAGATTCGTTCGCGGCCATCGTGTCTAGCTTGCTTTCCATTTGAATCCTCCCTAGAATCATATTCGTCTAAGCGAATGCGACCTCCGATGTTAAGCGAATCAAACATATCTGTCAAGGCGTATGTGAATAACAGTCCCGTGATCGGGCCAATGCGGCCATCCGATTGGGAACAGGTCAGGGCTGTCTACCTTGAGGGCATTGCCACCGGCGTTGCGACATTTGAGACGCACGCGCCGTTGTGGGAAGCGTGGAACTCGTCGCATCTTCTGTTCGCGCGTTTGGTCGCGCGCTTGGGCGATCTTGTCGCCGGCTGGGCAGCCTTGAGTCCGGTTTCGCAGCGCTGCGTCTATGGGGGAGTCGCGGAGGTGAGCGTTTATGTTTCGCCGACTCAACGCCGTACAGGCATCGGGCGCCAGTTGTTGGAGGCTCTGATAAGCGAATCTGAACGAAACGGCATCTGGACCCTGCAAGCCGGAATGTTTCCTGAGAATGTGGGCAGCCTCGCACTGCATCGAAGGAGCGGTTTTCGCGAAGTTGGACGACGCGAGCGGATTGGCAAGTTGAACGGAGTGTGGCGCGACACCATTCTGTTGGAGCGCCGCAGCTCGCTCGTCGGAATCGAATAAACCATGACCAAGAACAAGTACGACATTGAAACTCTTTTCAAAGCGCTGGCCGATCGCACCCGGCTGCGTCTAATTAGTCTGATGGGTGATTCAGAAGTCTGCGTCTGTTTTTTCGTCGCGATTCTGAAAACCAGTCAGCCGAAGATTTCTCGTCACCTCGCGTATCTGCGACGTGCCGGAATTGTTGCCGCCCGACGCGAGGGCAAGTGGATGCACTATCGCTTGACCGAACCGCCGGACGAACACGCGACTCACATCTTTCAGGAAGTGCGAGCGTCATTGTCAGAGCATCCGGAATTTCAGCGCGATCGCGAGCAGTTGTTGAAGGTTTGCTGCGCAACCCAACTACCCGTGCAACTGCGTCGCGCGCCTCGACCGTCCGCCATCGCTGCCTAACAGTCTCACGTCAGTACGATTACGTTTCCGGGGGTTTGCGCTCGCTCTTTACTTACAGCCAAACAATCACTCTCAAACTTAACTCGATCAATCAGGCATTCCTCACGGGATGCCTGAAATCCGTATGGACACAATACAGACCGGCTGCTCGTTTGCTGAATCAAGAAATATCCCGCCTCAGAATTCTGTTTGCTTGATGTGACGGCAAGTTAAGGTCCCGAAAAGTAATTAGCGCGCGCCGCCGAGTCCGCCGGGCGCGGTCTTCACGAAGGCAGGTTTGGCGGCGCTACCCGTGCGGCATTCCTGGGCGAAGGAGGCGTAGCTATCGGCATTGAGAAGCCGCTGGGCGGCGCTCAGCGGCCTGATGAACACGTCGTCGAACCAGCCGCGACCATTGTCGATGATCAACTCGCCATCGCGCCGGCTGGTAAAATGCGCCAGTTCGTGGATAAGAATGAAGGCAGCGAAATCGTTCGACACGTTTGGAGCGAAGAATCCCAGGCCGAGGCGGATTTGACGGGCCGGGTTGTTCGCGCCATCCTTCAGCGGCGGCTCGAAAACGCCCTGGGCGGTGGTCAGCGCGATCTTGGCGTTCTGCGGGTCAACGTCGAACGCGTCGATCGCGCCGAACATGTCGAAAAGGTCGGGCTGGTTGACGACGAGCGCCATCTCCGAATAGGTCTCGAACAAGTTCACGCGTGCGTTGCTCTGACCAGAAGCATCAATCGTGTTGAGTGCGAAATGCCGGTTAAGCCGGTCCTCGGCGAGCGCCGCGGATACCGTCGTCCCGGGCCCGCTGGTGATGACGATGGTCACGTTCTGAATTGCCGCGGCGAGCGCCGCTCGTAAGAGCGGCAGGCTGGCCGCGAGCTTCGCGTTCAGATCGAATTTGGAGATCGGCGAGTCGATCTCGTTCAGGCGCAAGATCGTCTGCTTGCCGGGCTCGACCAGCCCGTCGGCGCGGACCGACCTCACCTGAGCCTGCTGGAATTTGAGTATCGCGGACTGCGTCTTCGGCCCCTTGATGCCGTCGACGACGAGGAGGGGGATCGGCCCTCCCGTGACGCCCTTCACAGTCACTTGGTTCAGAGCTTCTTGGATAGTCTTGACGTCGTCGGGAATATTGCGAGCGAGTGGGCCCTGCCCGACGGGCTTGGAGATCGCGATCGGCCCGGCGCCCGTCGGCAATGTGGATGTCGAGATGCAAGACCCCACAGCGGGCATCACCAGAAAAGTACTCATAATCGCTCAAATCCTCCTTACCTGGGTTAAATACTATCCAGGCTCAGGGGCCAACCAACGCCCGAATTAACCGGGATGGTACGACCAAGTAACGATAAGAGGCAAGCTAGCCCTTACCGGTGATTTTGTAAACATCGATACGATGTCCAACCTGCCAACACCGCCACGCATCAATTAGCCGCACAGCGTCTTTTTTTTGCAAGCGGCACCCATCACTTCGTTCCTAAAGCGTCTCCCCATATGCTCGAACCAAACTGTTACACCTTAGGAGGCCAAAACTCATGAAGCGCACTCTCCTTTTAATCGTAGTCTCTCTGCTTTCAGTCAACTCTTTCGCGCAAACACGCAGAACCGCTCGCGCTGCCACTACGCCGACACTAAACGCTAAGACGACGACGCAGACTCTGCCGATTCGTCGCGTGACTCTCTACAGCAACGGGGTGGCTTACATCGAACGCCGCGGCACCGTCAGTGGCCACGCTGAGATCGATCTTTCATTCAAGCAATCGCAAGTCGACGATGTTTTGAAATCGATGGTCGTGCTCGATCTCGGCCAGGGCCGCATCGGCGCGGTGAGTTACAACTCTTCAGCACCACCCGCGGCGCGCCTGGCGGATATTCCCTTCTCGGTTGAGCCGGGAACTCAGAATGAAAATCAGGGCGGACTGGCCGGCGTACTGACTCAGCTTCAGGGCGCTCACGTGATCGTGGCCACGGCCAGCCGGACGGCTGCGGGATCGATTCTAACGGTCGAAGAACGTAAGTCGCAGATCGATGCCAACAAGCCGCCGGCAATCACTCACGCATTGGTCATTGCATCCGAGGGAGGCGAGTTGATGAGTTTTGATCTTGCCGATGTGCGTTCCGTAAAACTGGTCGATGAAGGCGCGCGGCGCGATGTAGGCGAATTCGCAAACGCGAGCGCATCGGCGCGTCGCCGAGATGCGAAGACCATCATCGTCACTTCGGACGGCAGTGGTAGTCGTGAAATGCTGGTCAGCTACACGATTGCGGCGCCAATCTGGAAAACGACTTATCGGGTCGTGCTCGATTCGCAAGGCAAGCCTTTCTTTCAGGGCTGGGCCATCGTCGACAATGTCAGCGAAGAAGATTGGACCAACGTCTCGCTGGCGCTGGTCTCCGGCTCGCCGGTGTCGTTCATTCAGCCAATTCAAAAACCGTTCTATCGCTACCGGCCGATTGTGCCGATGCCTGATGATTTGAAGCTGGAGCCGCAGTCTTATGAACCAGGTGAGGGCGGAGGCAACAGCGGTGGCGGCGGGGCCGCGGCTAAGGATGGGAACGAAACGGTCAATGTCACCAACGGGCCTGCCAGTCGTCCCGCACCCTCTCAAAGACAACTCTATCAACTACCGATGAACGGCCGAAGAGACAACAATTTCGCGAATCTTACGCCGGGATCGTCCTTGGGTTTTTCCGGTGGCGCGACCACCCTCAGTGATGCGATCACGCGGCCCGATTCAGGAGTTGAAGCCGCCGCCACCGGCAGCGAGGTCGGCGATCTCTTCGAGTATCGCATCGAACAACCTGTCACCGTGCCGCGCGATCGCTCGGCGTTAATTCCGATCCTGCAAACGCGCATGGATGGCGAGCGCGTTTCGATCTACAACGAAGCCAATCGGCGCGATCGGCCGATGGGCGGAATGCTTTTGAAGAATACCTCGCCGCTCACTTTAGAAGATGGCGCGATGACGGTGATTGATGGCGATGCTTATGCGGGCGAGGCTTTGATGGAACGTCTAAAACCCGCCGAACAGCGTCTGATTTCGTTCGCGCTCGATCTCGGCACGTTGGTCAATGCGCGCGCGAAAGAAGATCGCGAGCCCACGTTTCTGGTGCGCGTGGTCAACGGTGTCTTTCAAGCCCACTACTATCAAACCAGTGAGAAGACCTACACCCTGGTCAATCAAACCGACAAACCGCGCGTCGTCTATATCGAACATCCGGTGCATCAGGATTGGGAGTTGACGAGCAATACGCCGAAGCCTGACGGCAAGAGCGCGCGTTACTATCGCTTTCGCGTTCCGCTCGGACCGCATGAGAAAGTTGAGCTGCCGGTCAAGGAACGACGAGCGCTGATGGACGCATACGCGCTGCAAAACTTCAGCCGTCAGGATCTTGAGTTATTTATCTCGCGTCGTTACATCGACGCCACGACTCGCGACCTGCTGGAGAAGATCATCGATCTGAAGAGCCGGATGGCAGCGACCGATGCGCGCATCCAGGCGATTGATCGAGAAGTGACTGAAATCAGCGCTGACCAGCAACGCCTGCGCGACAATATCAAAGCTCTGACCGCGACCGCCGAGGCAAAGCAATTGATCACGCGTTACGTCTCGAAGGCCGACACGCAGGAAACTCGCCTCGACCAGCTCAACAAAGAGAAACAGGCGGCGCAGGAAGAACGCGTGCGTTTGCAAGGAGAGCTTGAAGCGCTGATTCGCGGTTTGAATATCGACCGAACGTTGACTCAGTGACGTGGATCACGCGCCGAGTGTTTCTTTTACTTTTACCAGGAACTTATCGAGTTCCAGCGGCTTAAGAAATACTTCGGTGCAGCCGGCGTCGAGCGCGTCCTGCTTGACCTCAGGCGTTCCGTAAGCGGTGACGGCAAAGATGGGCGTGCGCGAGAGGCTGTTGCGCTGACGAAGTTGGCGCGCCGCTTCGACGCCATCCATTCTGGGCATCGCCAAGTCCATTAAGATCAGGTCCGGCGCGACTCTGTTGGCCTGAAGCAAGCCTTCGCGGCCGTCGCTCGCCTCGATGACCTTATAGCCCTTCGCGCGCAACAGCGATGAAAGCAGCGCCCGAGTGTCCCGGTAGTCTTCGATTACCAGAATGGTGCGAGTTAAGTTCGTATGCATTTCAGCTTCCCCCTCCGCAGTAGATCGAAACCAGTCACATCCGCTATCCGCAGGTGCTTCTGATTGATGAGATCCGATCAGCGGGGGTTCTGTTCAGACAGGGCGTGTTACTAAGATAGCTCTTCGATCGTAGGTAACGCAACTGAAAACGCAGGGCGTTCTAATCCAGTCTGCCTCTGCGTGATCTCAGCGACCTCTGCGACCTGCGTGAATCGCGCGTTCAAAGAGTCACCACGGAGTCGCCGGGATCATCGAAGGCGCAGAGAATTTGAGATTCTCTGAATCAGGCCCACAAATCATTCGCGGCGAATTATGAGCCATGCCATTAACGAACTCGCCAGGGCGAGTCCACAGCCAACTAACATCACTCGACGGAAGCCGGAGACGAAACATTCGTCGATGGCTTGCTTGATCGCCGTCTGTATCGGCTCAGCCGCGGGAGGAATGTCTGCGGCGGCTAGCTTGATGCGCTGATTATTTACGGCTTCTCGAATTCCAACGGGCACTGCCATTTGATTGAGCCGCTGATCCAGACAACGATTGAAAGTCTGAAACATGATCAGTCCCAGCACCGCGATCGCCAGCAAGCCGGCAGTGCGCGAGACGGCGTTGTTGACGCCGGAAGCGATGCCGGCATGAGTTTCTTTTACTGAGTTCATGACCGTCGTCGTCAACGGCGCGACGCTAATCGCCATGCCGAGACCAAGCACGACGACGGCAGGGAAAAAAGTTGTCCAATAACTGTCGCCGACTCCCGGCCTCATGAAGAGAGCGAATCCGATTCCGGCTATTATTGGGCCAATGACCAAAGGCAGGCGCGAGCCGTAGCGCTTGACCAACCCACCCGACCAACGCGAAAGCAGAAACATGATCAAAATGAACGGCAGCGACGCCGCGCCCGCCGCCGTGGGTGAATAGCCCTGGACCTGAATTAGGTTGAGCGGCAGGAAGAAGAGCGTGCCCGCAAGCGCTGCATACAAAAAGAGCGTTAATAAGTTCGCGCCGGTGAAATTCCGCGCCCGAAAAAGCGTCAGCGGCATCATCGGGTGACGCCGGCGCGCTTCGACGATAACGAATGCGAACAGAAAAATCAGACTGCTCGACAAAGCAATGATTACAACCGGGCTGTGAAAACCCAGACGCGATGATTCAATAAGACCGTAAACGATTGCGCCGAGACTGATAGTCGCCAGCGCCGCGCCTACCAGATCCAACTTTCCGGTTTCTTCCTCGTCGCGACTCTCAGGCACAAAACGAAAAACCAGCAGTAAGACAACGATTGCCAAAGGAAGATTCAGAAAGAAAACCGCGCGCCATGAGACATGTTCGATTAACCATCCGCCCAGGACAGGACCCAAGGCGGTCGTGATCGCGGTTGAACCCGACCATGTTCCGATCGCCTGTCCACGTTCGTCTTCAGAAAACGAGGCGCTGATGATTGCGAGACTTCCGGGAACCAATAAAGCGCCGCCGACGCCCTGCACTGCCCGAGCCAAGATCAGTTGTCCAACGTTCGGCGCCAACCCGCACCACATCGAGGCCAGAGCGAACAGCGCAACTCCGATTGCATAGATCCGCTTGCGTCCAAAGTGATCGCCGAGCGAACCGCCGAGCAGAAGCAACGCGGCCAGAAACAGTGCATACGATTCAACTACCCACTGCACATCGATCGCCGTGGCGTTGAGATTCGCTTGCAACGCCGGCAGGGCAACATTTACGACCGTCCCATCAATGAACGACATGCTCGAGCCAAGAATTGTCGCCGCCAGAATCCAACGCCCTTGCGCTTTCCCGCACGGTCCGGCAAATCTCTT
>WNGH01005372.1_pt1 | contig 13498 bp, 9 predicted proteins | sample 5400631 | NCBI WGS metagenome assembly WNGH01 (sample SAMN13153373, study PRJNA577476) | soil metagenome | isolation source: 115 cm soil or saprolite under Garry oak tree replicate 1 | place: USA:California | collected 2016-06-15
CCCTCTTTGGTCTGGTAGGCATACCAGTAGGCACCCCCACGTGGCCTCTTCTCCCGGTAGACATTGAGCGAGCCGCCTTTGCCGTGGAAGGCAAAAGAGGACACAGAGCCTGGCCAGGCCAGCCAGGCGGCTTCCTCGGCTGGTTGAAAACGTTGCTCAATCTGGCCCTGGGTGTACAACTCGTAGAGGCGCTGCTCAGCGGACCAGATCAGGGCGTGAAGAGGTGCTCTGGACATCGGACCTTCCCTGTGTCTGCCTTGTTCCCAACGATCCCCCAATTCCTCCCAACACCAAGAAGTATACCAAAGCGGAGGCTCACCGGCAAGGAGCATACCTCTCGGCGTGACGACCCGATCTGCTCGAGCGGCGCTGTCACGGCTCTGCGCCCCTCGGAGGAAAACCACGTGTCTCTGCACATGTTTGCTCGTTTCCGAGCAGCCGTGCGAGGCCGACCAGATCCCCTGGATGGGTGGCAAGGGAGTGGGAAGTTGATTATTTCTTAACGATCCGGTACCTGATATGAGTTACCAGTTTTGTGCCGCTTATTTCAACAGGTTCAAGTTCGATAGCGGGAACACCCTCAAAGAGACGGGCACCAGAACCTATGGTGACGGGTACGATGTGGAGCCATAGCTCATCAAGAAGTCCTGCTGCTAAGTATTGATTGATGGTATTGGCGCCGCCCATGATAGCAATATTTCTCTCCCCGGCCACTTCTTTTGCGGCAGAGAGCGCTGCTTCAATACCGTCTGCAACGAAGAAGTATGTGGTGCCACCCTCCATAGCAATCGGGTCTCTCTGCTTTTTAGACAAGACAAAGACAGGTGCATGGTAGGGGGGATTGTCTCCCCACTGTGGCCAGCCCTTCCAGTCGTTACTCTCTCGCTTTTCTTTTGGGCCAAACATGTTGCTGCCCATAATGAAGGCCCCTGCATCCGTCAATGAATTCAATTCAGCCTGGTGTTTTTCTGGCTCATCGAACATCCAGTGGTGGAGCAAATCTTCAGGAATGTCCCCAAAAGGTTTTTCAAAACTCTGGTTGGGTCCTGCAACGAAAGCATCTAATGACATTGAAATGGCGCTGGTAACTTTGTTCATGCGATTTTCTCCTCTCGGTGATAATTTGAGCTCTACTATTGAACCTCCTCCGCTCAACGCCGCATGTGTGGCTGTAGTGGTGGCGTCACACATGCTCTCTCGCAAAGGATAGCACAGCGACTCGTCGCAGCACATCACCCAAAGGGGTGATTGTGCCAGGTGATGCACACCAGANNNNAAAGGATAGCACAGCGACTCGTCGCAGCACATCACCCAAAGGGGTGATTGTGCCAGGTGATGCACACCAGATCGCCCGGTACCGTTGGGAAATGCTCCTCTTCCTCTACCACACGTTCAATCATCTCAAGAAACGGCCGTTTCTTGGGGCTGATTGATGAGTTGCAAAATCGACCGTTAAGTGAGACAAACCGATCAGTTTAGAGGGAGGCAAGGTGTATCAGAAGCGCCAGGCTGACACGAATGGTTGAGCTATCTCAAAACCCATCTCAAAAACAACGTCTCATAATCTGAGAGTCATAATGAGTAAGTGAGACAAACGACAGAGTTTATGCACTGATCAGTTTTAGGTTGCTTGCTTCTCCAGTAGTGGTCAGTAATGCTGGCAGCGTCCATCCAACGTGTTGCGCCTCGGAAGCGCATGCGAGTCAGGCGAGAGCTGGCTTTGAATGGCATCTCCTCACCGGGCTTCCTGCGCGAGGGGGAGGGTGAACAGGATACTTGTGCCTTGATCTGGAGCGCTTTCGGCATGGATAGTGCCGCCATGGGCTGTGATGATAGCCTTGACGATAGAAAGGCCCAGGCCGCTGCCTCCCGTCGAGCCGGAGCGCGCACGGTCCGCGCGATAAAAGCGGTCAAAAATGTGCGGGAGATCGGCAGCGTCGATGCCCGTCCCCGTATCATTTATCCACATGGTCAGTTCTTTTCCCTCTGCCCTGGCTCCAATAGTCACCGTGCCGCCCGCGGGCGTATGGTGCCGGGCATTGTCCAGCAAATTGAGCAGCACCTGTGTGATGCGGTCGCTATCGGCCAGTACCGGGGGTGTTTCCGGAGCAATCTCGTTATGCACGGAAATTCCCGCCTGCTCGCACTCGGGTCCAATCACCGCCAGCATCTCGTCAACCAGCGCGTGCAGGTTCAGTGGGGCAAGGTCAAGCTGAATGCGACCCGCCTCTAATGAAGTCATCTGCTGCATATCACCAACCAGGCGGCGCAGGCGTTGTACCTCGCGGCCGATCAGCTGCACCGTTTCCTGGCGGGCTTTCGGCTCGGATATCACATCGTCGGCGAGCGCTTCACCCAGGCCCTGAATTGCCGTCAGGGGCGTAATCAGATCGTGGGCAATATTGGCAATCAGTTCGCGGCGCATTTCCTCCTGCTGGCGCAGCTCGGTCACATCTGACTCGATGGTATCCGCCATGGCGTTAAAGGTCAGCGCCAGCCTGCCCAATTCGTCCTGGGACATGGGTGGGGAGACCCGCTGAGTATAGTTCCCGCCCTTCATTTGTGCGGCGGCAGCGGTGAGCGCGGCCAGCGGCCTGGTGAGCCTATGAGCGAGGAAGAGGCTGAAGATCAATACGGCGAGCGAGACACCCATAGCGGTAATCAGGAGCGCCCAGTTGACATTGACCAGGAACTCGTTGGGTGAAAAGCCCTGTGGATATAACTGCGGCTCTGCAAGAAACATCGCTCCGATTATTTGCCCGTTATCACGCAGCGGCAAGGCGATATACTGTCCTGCAAATGTATCTCCGTCGGCATCGCCCCGCAGGGTACCGTTCACTTCCCGGCCCTGGAGAGACTGCCCCAGCGCCTGCTGGAGCAAAGGGATGTCAGCGTTGTTCAGCTTGAAATAGGTAGGAGAAGGAAGGCTGCGCACATGGCGCTTTGTATCTACGATTACAAACAGGTCTGGACTATTGAGCCGCAAAGGATTCAGGTTGTCCCAGTTTCTCCCGGCCTCATGATAGACCTCTACAACCTGCTGCGCAACGAGTTCCGCCCGGGTATGCAGTAGTTCTCTTTCCGTACTATAGAAGTAGTTTTGCACGGCAAAGGTGATGACGATCGTCAATACTACGATGGCAGCCAGGGCTACGCCCAGGTAGCTCAGGACAAGTTTGGCACGCAGGCTCAATGCCGGGAGAGCGAAACGTCTCATCAGTCTATCCTTCAGGATCAAACTTGTAGCCCACCCCCCAGACCGTTTTGATGTAGTGCGGGACCCCTTCCACTGCTTCTATCTTCTTGCGCAGCGTGCCGATATGTACATCAACGGTGCGACCATCCCCCAGGTAGGTATAGCCCCAGACCGCGTTCAACAGCGCCTCGCGGCTAAATACGCGATCGGGAGCCGAGGCGAGCGTGACCAGTAAGTCGAACTCTTTGGCCGTGAGCGTCACTCTTTGTCCTTCCGCCTCGATACGCCTGGCGGGGATATCGATGGTGAGCCCAGCGAAACGTAGCTCTTCGTGCTTTGCTTTGCTAGGCGTTTCAGTGCTTTTCGTTTCAGTCGTGGTAGTCATATTTTGCGCAGTCCTGCGCAGGATGGCCTTCACGCGGCTCACAACCTCGCGGGGACTGAATGGTTTGATGAGATAATCGTCCGCGCCCAGGTCCAGGCCCGCTATGCGGTCCTCCTCGCCCTGGCGCGCTGTGAGCATGAGGATGGGTGTGTTGGCCCAGGCACGGATGCGGCGACACACCTCCATGCCATCCAGCGCGGGCAGCATAAGGTCGAGGATAACCAGGTCCGGGTGTTCGCGTGCGTGCAGTTCCAGGCCTGCCACGCCATCTCTGGCCGCCAGTACGGTATAATTGGCCTGCTCCAGGTAGAGCTGGATGACCCGCGCGATATTCAGCTCATCTTCAATAACGAGGATTTTCATAGCTTTCCCTGTCGCCTTCAAACAACGGAGACATGTATCATTCGCATGATAGCATATCGCTAAAAGTTCAAGAAGATGACAGTAAAATGTAAAATTTTCGTAAGATTCACCACCCCGAAATCTCCAGATTTTCCTTACAGCTTTTTTACATTTCTCTGCCAATTCCTTGAAAATCTTGAGGCACAGTATGTATACAAGCAAAAACACTTTTCGTACCAGAGTCACGGTCGTAACGAAGAAAGGTTATAGTGAATAAATATGCAGTATTATAATAGCAATGATGAGCCAACATCTTCATACCTCGCGCCCTACGAGCAGGAACCCACGCTGCCGTATCTGGCCGCGCCCGGGCAAACACCGATACCACACCAGGCTACGCTTGAAAGTACGCCAACACCGCCTTTAGCAGCGCGTCCGCCGGAGTCCGCGCCACAGGACGCTGCGCCACCACGCTCCCCCAGGCGCTGGGGCACAGCGCTCGTGCTGGGACTGCTGCTCGTGGTTCTGAACATCGGCTTGTTTGCGGGCTGGCAGTTGGGCAGGAGCAGTACGACTACTCCGGCTTCCACCACGGGAACGCTGCAGACTGGCACGAATTCCACGGCCCCTGTTCCCGCGCTCAGCGGAAATAATACCGAAGCGGTGCGCGAGGCGGTAATCGCGAAGGTGCAGCCGATGGTGGTGCAGGTAAATGTGACCACCTCGTCCGGAAACCAGCTAGGCTCCGGCGTCATCATCGATCGGCGCGGCTACATCATCACAAACAATCATGTGATCAATGGCGCGACCAGTATCAATGTCGTGCTCAATGACGGCAGGAAGCTGTCAGCGCAACTGGTTGGAGCCGATGCCACTGATGACCTGGCCGTGTTGAAGATCACCCCGCCTGCCAACGGCCTCACAGTGGCAACCCTGGGCGACTCGTCAAAGTTGCAAGTTGGGCAGGATGTGCTGGCTATCGGCAGCCCGCTTGGTTTCTCGCAAACGGTAACGAACGGCATCATCAGCGCCCTGAACCGTACCGCCTCCGAAGGCCAGAACGGCGCGACGCTGCCAAACGCCATCCAGACCGACGCGCCTATCAACCCGGGCAACAGCGGCGGCGCACTGGTAGACCTGCAAGGCAACTTGATCGGTATTCCCACGCTGGGAGCCATCGACCCCGAGTTCCGCACTCCCGCCAACGGCGTTGGCTTCGCCATCCCGTCGAACCGTGTGAAGCTCATCGCGGAGCAAATCATCAACACAGGGAAAGTCACCCACACGGGGCGCGCGGCTCTTGGCGTCAGTGTGATTAGCGTTAACGCGAATCTGGCCGCGCAGGATAACCTGTCCGTCGATCACGGCGCGCTTATAGCCAGCGTTGTGCAAAACAGCGCTGCGGCTCAAGCAGGCCTGCGCGCAGGCGATGTTATCATTCAGGTCGGCAGCCAGGCAGTAAATGATGCCTCGTCGCTGGGTGATGCCCTTGCCAGTAAAAATCCCGGTGACACCGTTTCGGTTACCATTATGCGTGGCAGCCAGCAACTGACTGTGAACGCCACGCTTGGGGAGCTGCAGGCCGGGTAAGGGTGGCAGATAACTATCCTGGCCTCACTTTCAGGGGGCAGCCGTTGGGGCTGCCCCCATCGGTGTCCGTTTAGAGGCGTAAGGGCGCAATTCATTGCGCCCTGAGGTAGAGCGGAACGTGGGTGATGATCTCCCACCCTGCCCCGCGCGATGAATCGCGCAGCTACACCCTCATGGTGCTCCATCCTCTTGACGCTTAGGGGCGGTCGCAAGGATGACTTTGAGGGCGACCGCAAGGGTCGCCCCTTCAAAGCCGTGCTTGCTCCAGGCCTCCATGCCACCTACGACGTTACACAGTTCTGTGAATCCATGCCTTTGTAGGATAGAGCAGGCCAGCGTGCTGCGCTGGCCGCTGGCGCAGGTTACGGCCAGTGGCTGCCGACCATCAAGTTCTTGCAGGCGCTGTTCTAGCGAGTAATACGGGATATGCAGGGCGCCCGCGATATGGCCCTCGTCCCATTCTCCCTGGTCGCGCACGTCCAATATGGTGAACGTATCACGCTGCGCGTGCAGCTCATCAACGGTTATCTGCTGCAGGTGCTGCAGCGGCAGGCCGGCATCCTGCCATGCCTGCATCCCGCCCTCCAGGTAGCCGATCACGCGGTCGTAGCCGACCACGGCCAGCTGCGCGGCCGCCTCCCGCAGGTCGCGTTCATCCTTGACCACCAGCAGCAAGCGACTCTCCGGGGAAGCAACGAAGCCAACGCGAGTAGCGAAGGCAGAGCCATGCAAATAGACTTGCAAAACGCCTGGAATATGGCCTTCTCCAAATGCTTGTGGTGAGCGCGTATCGATGACCAGCGCCCCTGCCTGCATCTCTTTTTGAAAGCTTCCTGAGCTGAGAGCTATAGGAATGGCTGGCGCGGTATCACGGGTAAAGTCGGCACGGTTGCGTTCGACGATCTTGAGCATGTTGGGTGGGCGCTGCGGCAGATTCTCGTTGATGTCGCGAATAAATGTATCACGCGGACGCGGCGCGATGGCCAGGTTATGTTTGCGCTCGAAGCCAATGGTTGAACTCGTCTTGGGATTCATGCCGCGCCCACACAGCGAGCCAGCGACATGCGCCGGGTAGACCTCGACGCCGTCTTCGAGCTTTAGCAGGCGGTCGAAGATGCTGTCATAGAGCGCGCTGGCTCCCTCTTTGCCCTGTATGGCCAGGTCGGGCCGCGCGACGTCGCCGATAAACAGCGAATCGCCCGTCATTACCAGCCAGGGGTCCTCGCAGCGGCTGGTATCGGAAACGGCCAGCGCGATATGCTCCGGGCGGTGGCCGGGCGTATGGATGACGTGCAGCTTGGCAACACCGAAGCGCAGTTCATCGCCATCTTTGAGGTTCTTGTGGGGATATGCTGCCTCTGCCTGCTCATGCACATAAATAGGCGCGCCAGTGCGGCGCGCAATCTCACCGTGGCCCGAGATGTGATCGGCATGGTTATGCGTCTCGATCACGGCGGCTACGTGCATCTCTCTGGCCGCAGCCAGTTCGAGGATATCGTCCACCATATCCAGGCGTGGATCGATCACCGCGCACACGCCCGCGTTCGTGCAGCCAACGATGTAGCTGGCACAGCCCAGGTCCTCTTTGACGATCTGCTTGAAGTACATCGTTGTACCCACCTTTCAAAGCGTATTGAATGGTCTTGGTCGTCCGGTTCTCAGAAGCAGGGATTGCATGAGTCAATATACCTTGCTCAATACTACATTATACCATTGATACACTGCGAGACCCTTGCATGGTAGGCAGAATCTTGCCTTTACTCAGGTAGGCTAGCAGTCAGTCTAGATGGGATACCTCCAGCAAGGTTGTCAGCAGCAACATGAAAGACTATTGGCTGGAGAGGGACCGTTCACCGCCCAAGAGCTTCTCATGGTGTGACAAATTGTAGTACCACGGTTGGCGCAAGACGAATACAGTCCCCATTGCGCAACGTCAGCTGATCAACACGTTGCCCTTGATAGATTAGCCCGTTGAGACTCTCGGCATCCTCTATTACCCAGGAACCGTTTTCCCAGCGTATCCTGGCATGCAGACGTGAGACACGTTGGGAAACTACCTGGATATCGTTCTCAGAAAGCCGTCCGATGGTGAGCATGGGCTTGTTCAAAGAGCGTTTGCCGATAACTTTGCCATCTATTTCAATCAGGACACGCGCTTTCATGGGGTCAGCGGGAGCAGCTACGCGTTGATTTTGTTGCCAATGATAAGCATCCTTGTTGCCAGCAGGAGAAAGGGGAACTGGCTCCCTGGGCATTGGTCCTGCCGGGGGTTGAGGTGAAGCCGGGACAAAGGGAGGACGTGGAGGCTGCTGGACCTGGTGCTGATCGAAGAGATCGGGGAAAGGTGCAAAAGCTGAGCGCAGCATGGACTGGCTGCCTGCCTTTTCCAGGTTATAGCGATTTTGTTCGGCAAGCAGTGAAGCGAATACACCGCCCCGCTGCTTCAATTCTTTGAAGGTTCCCTGCTCCGCGATGCGTCCCTCTTTGAGCACAATAATCTCTTCAACGTTGCCAAGCGTGCTGAGGCGATGCGAAATCATGATGACGGTTCGTCCTACAATGAGCTTGTCAAGCGCGTGCATGACTTCGGCTTCGGACTCAACATCCAGAGCGGCAGTAGGTTCGTCCAGGATTAGAATGGGCGCATCGCGCAAGATAGCGCGGGCAATGGCGATCCGTTGACGTTGTCCGCCAGACAGGTCCTTACCCTGTTCACGTACCAGCCGGTCGTATCCACCCAGTACACTTACAATCGAGTCATGAATATTCGCCTTTTTTGCTGCCTCAATTACTTCGTACAGAGGCGCGCCAGGCTTACCAATGGCGATGTTTTCGGCAATCGTTCCTTCGAACAGCACCGAATCTTGTAATACCATGCTCACATTTTGGCGCAGCACCTTTAAAGGATACTGACGGTTGTCAACTCCATCGATTCTTACGCACCCCTGTGAAATCTCGTAGAAACGTGGGATTAACTTCACCAGCGTGGTTTTACCGCCGCCTGAAAGTCCTACCAGCGCAACTTTCCGTCCCTGTGGTATATGCAAATTCATGCCTTTAAGCACCGGTGGGCTATCTGGTGTATATCCAAAGACCACGTTCTCAAAGGTGATTTCACCGCGAAATTTGGTGGGGCCATGATACGATACCTGGCTCTCTAACACCTCGGGAGCCTGGTCTAAGACTTCCTGGATGCGTTCAGCGCCAGAGGCGGCAGTATTTGCAAGTGTGGTTAACTTTGAAAGATCGCGCATGGGCTGATACAAAAGTTTGAGAAATGTAAGGAATAAAACCAGCGTTCCAATGTCCACTTCCAATGGCGGAATAGTGAAGAGCCCGAGACTGAATCCATAGCCTGCAGCTACATAGCCCCCTACACCCATAACCGCGGCGGTACCCAGGATGACCAGGAAGGCAACAAGGGGTACGAATTGTGCCTGCAGCCCCCCTGCGCGAAGTCCTGCGCGGCGGTTTTGTTTGACATAATCACCGAAGCGCAGAGCTTCTTTCTCCTCACGGGTGAAGACCTTGATGACGGTGAGCGCGTTGATGTCCTCTGTAGCCACATCTGCAACCTGGCCTGTTGCCTTCGCGGCCTTCTTCGCCGCAGCCTTGATGTTTTTGGTATAGCCAAGCACAATCAAAAAAAGCGCAGGCACAATTGCCAGTGAGATCAGGGTATATGCCGAGCTAACGAACAACATGACAGCTATAACGCCGATCAGTGTCAGTACGCCTGCCAGGAGGTCTACCAGACCATCGGTGACAAGTTTTTCAATATCAGCAATGTTGCCAGTGACACGCTGAACAAGATCACCTTTCTTCTGTTTCCCGTGCCAGTCCAGCGACAACCGTTGTAGATGCTCAAACAACTGGATCCGTAATCTGGCTGTCAGATTTTGCGCGATAAACGCGGCCAGGTAAAGGTCCAGGAAAGCCAGCACTGCGCTTAATGTGCCGAATAGGAGCAGCATTAACACTGAAAACACGATGACGCCAATCGTACTATGATGGCTATAGATCACGATTGCATTGGTATCGGAGGGTGAGATGGGACAGGGAGTTATCCCTGGCGTTTGCGCTGGTTGGCCAGGAGCTAACGGCGCAAGTGCTGGATCAAGGAAGGGAGTATCAAATATATCGAGAATCGGATTCAGAAATGAGAAGGTGCAAGAGGGATCATTCCCCGCATTTTGCACCTTACTCGGAATAAATTTAAGCGGAAAAGCGGCGGCGATATCGGAGCCTACCTGCAAAATTGTAATTATAATTGCCAGGATTATAAGCAGGCGATATCCTTTTAAGTTACGGAACAGAAATTTGACTAACATGGATCCCTCCCGGTTTTAGTTTGATATGACATCCACCTACACCCCGTTCGGATTATACCTGGCAATTCTCAGGATGGGCCTGCCCCCAATGATGATAGGCAAGAACACCTCTTGCGTCTGTTCATCAATAGCGATGGTGTGTGTCTGTTTCCCAATGAATTGGTCACTGAGTTTATGAAACTCACCAGCTTTCTCATCAAAGATGCTTATTCCAGCTTTGCAGCCGACAAACAGGACATGCAGGGAAGTATCGATAACAACGATATCCGGAGCAGATGCTAAGCGAGCCTTTGACGGATCCGTAGGAATCACCGTCATGGTCCTGAGATCAACCCTGGCGAGATTCTCAAGCAGGTTTTGCGGACCACCAAAGTCCGTGCAGGCAATGAAACCCACGTGCTGTTGTGAATCGATAGTCATGCCATGAGGGGTACTGCATGTAGCTGGCAGATTTATTTCCTTCACAATAGTTAAGGTGACAGGGTTAATTTCAAACAATTCACCCGTACCTGGCGGAGGCAGAAGAAACGGGTTGGGATCATCGCCATTTGGTAATACCTGAGATGTCACAAAGAGCATATGCAACCCATCATCGTATTTGTTATGTCCCACATCATGCCCATAGAGCGGAATATTGCCAGGGGTAATCTGGTTCGCAGGGACTTTTTCACCTGGTAACAGTGGTACCAGGCCCAGATTGATCCTCTTGATGAACTTATCGTGAACGGCGTCGATGACTGCAACGTTCTCATTACTCCTATCAGGATTCAAGGTTTTGTTGGGATCAGCTGGACTGCCGGGATCGGAAACGAAAATCGTTTTGTCGGTTGGATCATAGGAAATCGCATCGGGACCTTCGTTATCAGGAAGTGCTATGGGCGTGGCCTTGAGAGTATGCACATCGATGTCGTAGATGATATTGTCTTGAGCATCACCGGCGAAGACTTTGCCCAAATCGGGCGCATCCACAACTCCTGCAACCTGGGGTATATCAATGCGGCCAGTGACCCTGTCCTGTTGAGTATTAAAGACGATAATATGCCCGTCGTATTTAGGATCAAATTTGGTATGAGCAAGTGCGAGCAGGTCTGGATTGGGTCCCGTGTGGGCAATGAACAATTGATGAGTAGCTATATCATACGCCTGAAAATCAAAGTGGTCAAAATCTTGCGCTACGCCAGGAGCCAGCGGGTTTGTCTGACCAGGGCTTGTGGCTCCCAAACCACTGGGAAGTGGAACATCTTCGATTAATACGAGCCTGTGAGCCGGGGGCGGGACGACGATTTGATGAACGATCGCGATAAGCATATATGCTAGTAAGCCGAAAAAGACTACACCTGTTATCAAGGTGAACACTCGCCGCCAACCAGAACGCTCTATTTGCGCTGATGCCCGCGTTTGTGCAACCATAGGCCTATTCTCCGTCATACCTTCACATGTCTTCAATGAAGTTCTTAATTATACCCAGTATAAAGCAATGAAAGCATTTTTACCATGACCTCAACCATAAAATTGGTGTGAACTTTTACCTGAGCTGCGCCGGCGTATCAAAATAGCGGCAGCACAGAGTAACCTTTCTGTACAGGAATACATCGAGCGAATCCTTGAACAGACTGTTCCTCCCGAGGCAAACTCTGCGCAGATACGCACTGGACGACTCAATCGGGCAGCGGTAGATGAGCTGTTACGCTTTCGCGAGGAACTCAAGCGAGCCCATCCCGGGCAAGTGTTTGAAGACTCTGTAGAGACTCTCCGTCAAATCCGTGAGGAAAGAACAAGGGAGTTAGAACAGAGATGAGTAATGTTGTGGTGGTTGATGCAAGCCTTGCCATCAAGTGGGTACTCCTTGAACATGACTCTAATACCGCGATAACGCTACTGGATACATGGATTAGCGAAGGGAAGGGGATTATCGCCCCAGCCTTGTTCACCTATGAGGTCACAAATATCCTTCACCGACAGGTGGCAACAAGCAAGCTCTCCTATGATGAGGCAAAACGCGGTCTTTAAAAGCTTAAATCACTAGTGATTTGCTAACACTTCTTGTGGTATATCACCAATATACAAGAATTGATCGTTCACGGCAATTTGTTTTGCAGCATCACTATACATATAATCGATAAATGCCTTTGCAAGTTCTGATTTTGATCCCATCTTCGTATACATATGTTCAATACTCGTAACTGCCCAGGTCCGCTAAAGTGAGGGAAGGACAGGATGACCACAAAGGGTGGCTTGCAAAGACGACAACACAGGCAGACCTTGTTTGCGCAGCGTGGACAAGTAGCCACGAATGCGAGCAAAGGCGTGAGCGAAAGTCTCGCTACGAAAGCAGCCGGAGACTTTTTGCTGCACCTTGACCATGCGCAGATCTCTTTCGGCGAGGTTATTGTCAAAATCCACCCGCAGATCCTCCAGGAAGGTGAGGACGGCTTGCTGCTGTTTGCGCAAGCGATCGAGCAAATTGCGAGCGTCACTTTGTTTGCAGCGACCCCGTTTCCCAGGGGGAGCTGTGGCCCGAGGGTGTGCCTGATCCCCGTCATCGAGCAGCCGGAGAAACTGCGCTTCCCAATCGACGACTTCCAGCGGGTCAAGCCAGCGCTTTCCTTGCTCGCGCGCCTGGTCTGTCGCCTCCTTCATATCCAGCAAGAGGGTTTTGAGGTCTGCTGCCCATGGGATGCCTTGCTCTGCGAGAAACACGAGATCTCGCAGCAGATGGACGATGCACACGGCGTGCTCGCAGTCGTACAAGAAGTACGATCCCCATCCATCGTGGACCGCGATCCCGGTGAACTGTGGCAAGATCCCAATGGCTTCCAATGCGGTCTGACCCCGGCTCGCATCGACATGATAGTGGGTGAGGGTCGGCGTGCAGGTCACATGCATCCAGTGTCGTTTGCCTGCTACATCCAGCCCGGTTTCATCTTGATGGATGACCTCAGCTTGTTTCAACGCCTCTGTGATCTGCTGCTCCACGCTGACCAACTGTCCTGCACACCGTTTGATCAGGTCACTGACCGTCCCTTCACTCATCTGGACTCCCAACAGGTCCCACATCACCTCACAGGCACGGGCCAGTGGCACCAGTTGTTGTTGGACCAGGTACACCGCCGTCGCTCCAATGTGGGGTCCATATTGGATGGGAGCCTGCACCCCGGCTGGAAATGCGGCTCTGGTGATCTGTTGGCAGCGGGGACACTGTTTCTGCTCGGCCCGATATTCCCGTACCACCAGACGGGGCGACGGCACATCCACGACCTGTCGACGTTCTCCTCCACACACTGCCACTGCGTGCAGGTCGTGCTGGCAGGCTTGACACTGTTCTACTTGCAACTGAATCGTCTCATCTGGCGTGGACGAGAACTGCAAGCTCGCTCCCGGGTGTCCTGGTTGCCCTCCCGATGGCTTCTCGCTCTTTTGGCGCAAGCTTTTCGACTTTCGTCTAAACCGATCCGAGGACGGCGGCAGGTGGCTATTATGACTGTCTTTGGAGAGCTGGTCTTGCAAGGCTTTCATTTGCTCGCTCAAGCTGCTCACTTGCTCACCGTAGTGCTGGATCAAGGCGCTCTGCTCTGCGAGCAACGCTTGCTGTTGTTCGATGAGTTCGTCTCGCTGCGCCAGTTGTTCCCGCAGCACCGTATTCTCTTCTCGCAG
>WNGH01008339.1_pt1 | contig 13494 bp, 10 predicted proteins | sample 5400631 | NCBI WGS metagenome assembly WNGH01 (sample SAMN13153373, study PRJNA577476) | soil metagenome | isolation source: 115 cm soil or saprolite under Garry oak tree replicate 1 | place: USA:California | collected 2016-06-15
CATGAGCAAGATTATTGGGATTGACTTGGGCACAACCAACTCGGTTGTGGCCGTCATGCAGGGTGGCGAACCGGTTGTTATCCCCAACCAGGAGGGTTCGCGGACAACGCCGTCGGTCGTGGGTATCACCAAAAGCGGCGAGCGCCTGGTGGGCCAAGTCGCCAAGCGCCAGGCGGTGACCAACCCGGAAAACACAATCTATTCCATCAAGCGCTTCATGGGCCGCCATTACAACGAAGTAAGCGAAGAAACCAAGCGCGTGCCCTACAAAGTGGTGCGCGGGCCGCACGACGACGCGCGCGTGGACATTTTCGGCAAGGCGTACAGCCCGCCGGAAATCTCCGCGATGATTCTCCAGAAGCTGAAGGCCGCCGCGGAGGATTTTCTCGGGGAAAAGGTGTCCAAGGCGGTGATTACCGTTCCGGCGTATTTCAACGACAGCCAGCGGCAGGCCACCAAGCAGGCGGGCGAAATTGCGGGCCTCGAGGTGGTGCGCATCATCAACGAGCCGACGGCGGCGGCGCTGGCCTACGGCCTGGATAAGAAGAAGGACGAGACCATCGCCGTGTACGACCTGGGCGGCGGAACCTTTGACATCTCCGCGCTGGAAGTCGGCGAAGGTGTCGTGGAAGTGAAGGCCACCAACGGCGACACGCACCTGGGCGGCGACGACATTGACCACAGGATCGTCGAGTGGCTGATTACGGAATTCAAGAAGGACGAGGGGATTGACCTCGGGAAAGACCGCATGGCCCTGCAGCGTCTGAAAGAGGCGGCGGAAAAAGCCAAGATCGAGCTCTCGCAGGTGATGGAGACGCAGATCAATCTGCCGTTCATCACTGCGAACGAATCCGGCCCCAAACACCTGCTCAAGGACCTCAGCCGCGCGAAGCTGGAACAGTTGATGGACGATCTGCTCCAGCGCACAGTGGGCCCGGTGAAGCAGGCGCTGGCGGACGCCAACCTGGAGCCCAGCAAGATTGACGAGATTGTGCTGGTGGGCGGCTCGACGCGCATTCCGAAAGTCGTGCAAATCGTAAAGAACTACTTTGGCGGGAAAGAGCCGCACAAGGGCGTCAACCCGGATGAAGTGGTGGCCGTGGGCGCGGCGATTCAGGGCGGCGTGCTTGCAGGTGAAGTGAAAGACATCCTGCTGCTCGACGTCACGCCGTTGTCTCTCGGCGTGGAGACACTGGGCGGGGTCATGACCGTGCAGATTCCGCGCAACACCACCATCCCCACGCGCAAGGCTGTGGACTACTCGACCGCTGCCGACAACCAGAGCTCGGTGGAAATCAACGTCCTGCAAGGCGAGCGCAAATTTGCGAAGGATAATCGCGCGCTGGGCGTATTCAAACTCGACGGGATTCCGCCGGCGCCGCGCGGCGTGCCGCAGATCGAAGTTACATTCGACATTGATGCCAACGGCATCTTGAATGTCTCGGCGAAGGACAAGGCCACGAATAAGGAGCAGAAGATTACCATCAGCGCGTCCACCGGTCTGACCAAGGAAGAGGCCGAAAAGATGCGCACGGCGGCCGAATCCCACGCCGAAGAGGACAAAAAGAGACTGGAGGAGGTGGAAGCGCGGAACCACCTCGACAACCAAGTCTACCAGGCAGAAAAGCTGCTCCGGGAAAACCGCGAGAAGATCGGCGAGGCCGAGGTCAAGCCGGTCGAGGAAGCCATCGCCAGCGCCAAACAGGCGATGAATGACGGTGGCGCCGACCGGATGAAGTCCGCGACAGAAGCCCTCGAGCGGTCGCTGCACAAGGTTGCCGAAGTGCTGTATCGCGCCGGCGCGCAGCCAGGGGGAGCCGCGGGCGCCAGCGGGGGCGCAGGGGCGGGTCCCGCTGCCGACGGCGCAGGAGCATCTGCCGGCGGGAGCAAGGGCCAGGGCGACGTCATTGACGCGGAGTATGTAGACGTCGACGAGCGCAAGCGGCCGAATTAAGCAAGTTGCGGTTGGGGGGCACGGTATCGGCGCGATGCGAAGCCCGCAAATGCTGTGCCCTTACGGCTTCCGGTGTGAGGTGGCTTGAGTGAGCATCCCTGAGGGAATCAAGCGCGTAGGGCCGCCGCAGGCTGTTCAAAAGCTCCACGAAAACTTTTATCTGGTGCAGATCCACCTGAGCGAGCCGCCCTCGGCCGACTGGAAGCGGCTGTTCTACGACACGCAGCAGGCGCCTCCGCCGGATTTCCCGACGCGCTCGGTGGAGATGAGCGGAGTCACGCTGCGTTTCCGCTCCGAAGGGAATCTGGTTCAGCCGCGTACCGCCTGCATTGACAAGTGGATCGAGCGGGCCAACCAGAAAGAGGCGGCCATGGGCGGGCGGCTCGGCGAAGAGCGCCAGCGGCGCCGCGAAGAGATGTCCCGCGAGCAGCAGGAACTTTCTGAATTAAACGCCCGCTGGGCCAAGCTCTAAAGGAAGTTCAGAGTTCAACAGTCGAAAGTTCGCAACCGTCTTTCTTGCGTTTGACTTTCAACTGTTAACTGTCAAAGCGTGACATTTTGCTATGCCAACCGTTCCCAAGACGGACTACTACGAATTGCTGGGCGTACCGCGCAAAGCCGGCGCCAAGGACATCCGCGGCGCCTACCGCAAACTCGCGCGCAAGTATCATCCGGACCTGAACCCCGGCGATAAATCGGCGGAAGAAAAATTCAAGCAGGTTCAGGAAGCCTACGACGTCCTTTCCGATTCGAAAAAACGCCAGATGTACGACCAGTTTGGCTTTTATGCCGAGAATTATCAGGGCGGGCCCGCTCCGGGCGAGGAAGCCGGCGCGGGCGGGCCGCATTTCGATTTCGGCGGCTTTGATTTTGGAGGCGCGGGCGGCACGAGCTTTCGCGACCTTTTCAGCCAGTTTTTCCGCGGCGGCCGCGGCACAGAAGGCCCGGAGCGCGAAGCGGGCAATGACCTCGAATATCAGATTCGCGTCAGCTTCTGGGAAGCGGTGCGCGGCACGGTAAAGAAGATCTCCATCACGCGCCTGGACTCCTGCACGAGTTGCCAGGGCACCGGAGCGGCTGGCGGCGCGCAGGTCTGCCCCGCGTGCGGCGGCAAAGGCACCGTGCAGCAGACCAGCGGGCGCATGCGCTTCAATATTTCCTGCCCGCGCTGCGCGGGAACCGGCCGCCTGCGGACCCCTTGCCGCGCGTGCGGCGGCGAGGGGCGCGTCCAGCGCGCCGAGACGCTCGACGTGCGCATTCCTGCGGGCGGGCACACCGGCTCGCGCGTGCGTGTGCCCGGCCACGGCAATGCCGGAACGCTCGGCGCCCCCCCGGGCGACCTCTATATCCTCCTAGAGGTTGCGCCCCATCCGTTTTTCGAGCGACAGGGCGACGATCTGCATACGGTCGTGCCCATCACCATTTCAGAAGCGACGCTCGGCGCGAAAATCGAAGTCCCGACGATTGACGGCCGTTCGCAAGTAAGGATTCCGCCGGGAACCAGCAGCGGCAGGAGGCTGCGGTTGCGCGAAAAAGGAGTTCCCAGTGCGCGCAACGGCCGGCGCGGCGATCAATACGTCGAGCTGCAAGTGGTGGTTCCCAAACCCACCGACGAGCGTGTCCGCAACCTGCTACGCGAGCTCGATAAAATTGCGCCGGAAGATCCGCGCAAGGATCTCTTTGCGCAGGCAAGCGCATGAGGGCCAAGGAGAATTGAGCCATGGCAGCGCGAGCAAAGAAACGGGCCAAGGCCGGCTACATGATCAGCGCGGTCGCCGAGCTTTACAAGCTCCATCCCCAGACGCTTCGCCTGTACGAGCGCGTGGGGCTGTTGAAGCCCTCGCGGTCCCAGGGCAACACGCGTTTGTACACCGATCAGGATCTCGAGCGCCTGGAGGTGATTCTTACCCTCGCGCGCGATATGGGCGTCAATCTTGCCGGGATTGACATCATCTTGAACATGCGCGAGAAAATGACGGAGATGCAGAAGCAAATGGAGGAATTCATCGGGTTCGTCCAGACGGAGTTGTCGCAGGTTGCCAAGCAGCCCCGCGAAAACCTTTCGCGCCACGCCATCGTGCGCATGGCTCCGCCCAAAGTCATCCGCGTGCACAAGTAACGCGAGCCCCGGCCCCGGTCTTATCCACAGATCCAATATCTTCCACAGACGCGCGCGCTTGCGCCTGCCGCGCCGGACGCATATTCTCTCTGCATGGCAAAGGTTGCATGCCCGCAGTGCCGAGGCTCGGGTTTCCGCCCGCACACCCTGCGGCTCTACGGAGTGGAAGCGCGCGTCGCGGTCCCCTGCGATTGCGTGGAGGGCGAGCGCACGGCGCGCGCGCTCGAACGCGCTTCCATCCCGAAGCGCTATGAGCACTGCGATTTTGAAAATTTCGACACGGGGCTTTATGAAAGCGAGCCGCAGGCCGCCGCATGGAATCGCAGCCTCGAACAGGCCAAGCTCGTCGTGGAAGCGTTCGCGCGCGATTTTCCCGCAGGCAGCGACGCCGGGCTGCTGCTGATGGGCCCGTGCGGCGTGGGGAAAACGCATCTGGCTGTCGCGGCGCTGAAGCAACTCGTCGCGCGCGGTCACCCGTGCCTGTTTTACGATTACCGCGAACTCCTTAAGGAAATTCAGGCCAGCTACAATCCGGAAAGCCAGAGCACGGAAATGGGGGTTCTGCAGCCGGTGCTGACCACCGGGGTTTTGCTGCTGGACGATGTGGGCGCGAGCAAACCCTCCGCGTGGGCGCTGGAGACCGTCGGACACGTTCTCAATACGCGCTACAACGAGAAACGCATCACCCTCCTGACCACCAATTACCTCGACGCGTCCGCTGCGGGCGACGCCGAGCCTGTCCGATTGCCATCGGGTGAAAAACTTTCCGCTGCCCGCGAAGACTCCCTCGGCGAACGCGTCGGCCAGCGCATCCGCTCGCGCTTATACGAGATGTGCCGCACGGTCGAAGTTTTTGCGCCCGATTTTCGCCGCGAAGTTCGGCAAGCGGGCCGCGCCCGGGCGTAAACACCCACACTGTTTTTTAGACGTATTTCGCTCTAGTAAATATACGAGCACTTATGCTAGGCTGCGGGGCACTCTCTTCGCAGAGAACCTTTTCGGAGGGCCACATGATTCCAAATCTTCAGGAAGGTGCATTTCCCGCAGAAGTCCAGAACACAACTTTTTCGCTCGATGTTCTCGGGCGATACATCTGCAATACCTATGCGGAAGCCGTGCACAACGGCGGGTCTCCCTTTGACGCCATTATCCTCGGCGCGGGTATGTACGGCGCCTATATTGCGGAAAAGATCTTTCGCCAGGGCAAGGGCAACTTGCGCGTGCTGCTGCTGGAAGCCGGACCGTTCCTGGTGTCGGAGCACGTGCAGAATCTAAGCCGCATCGGGCTGAACGTTCCCGGACCCACGACCAGCGATCCGGGGATCGCGCGCGAGCGCGTGTGGGGCCTGCCGTGGCGCAGCAACGTGGGCTTTCCGGGGCTGGCGTACTGTGTCGGTGGGCGCTCACTCTATTGGGGAGGATGGTCCCCTCGGCTAACCGACGCCGACTTGCAGAATTGGCCGGCGGCGCTGCGCAGCTACCTGCGCGACAACTACAACCGCACCGAGAAAGAGACCGGCGTGGATCCACAGACCGACTTCATCAGCGGCCCCCTGAATGATGCGCTGCAGACGGCAACGCAAGCTGCGGCACAGAATGTGGCGACGATTGGCGGCGTCGAAGCCGCGCCGCTAGCCGTGCAGGGCGCAGCACCCGTGCCAGGCCTTTTTGCTTTCGATAAATATAGCAGCGCGCCCATCCTGATTGACGCGATCCGCGAGGCGGCAGGCGACCCCGATTCTACGCGGCGGCTGTTTTTGGTGCCCCGCGCGCACGTCATCAAGCTGCACGCCGCCGGCGGGGTGATTCAAGCCGTTGAGCTCGACGCCAACGGACAGCGTCAGTTTTTGCCGGTCACGCGCGACTGCGCCGTGGTGCTCGCGCTGGGCACGATCGAATCCACGCGGCTGGCGCTGGAGTCCTTTCCCACGCCGCTCATGGGCCGCAATTTGATGGCGCACTTGCGGAGCAACACCACGGTTCGCATCCCTCGCGCCATCTTCGGCGCCCTGCCGCAAGGGCTCAACCCGGCAGCACTGCTAGTGCGCGGCTCCACTCCCGAGGGCCGCTTCCATCTGCAGGTGACTGCTGTTGCGGCCGACACCCCGAACTCCGAGGCCACCATGTGGCGCATGGTGCCGGACCTCGACCTGCTCGAACAGCTGCAAGCCTCACAGCAGTTCGACAAAATTACCGTCACCTTTCGCGGCATCGGTGAGATGACCGGGGATAAGAACGCCGTCAACACCAACCCGGCCACAAGCTGGATTGACCTGAGCCCCTTCGAGCGCGACGAATTCGGAATGCCGCGGGCTTGGGTGAACCTCGCCACAACCTCCCGCGAGCAGCGCTTGTGGGATGCCATGGACCAGGCCGCGCTGAAACTGGCTCAGGCCATCGCCCGCACACCGGCAAACATTGAGTATTTCTATGACGGAGCATGGCAAAAAGCTGCGCCCGCCGCCGCAAAAGTGCGCGACGGCTTAGGGACGACGCACCACGAGGCCGGCGCGCTGTGGCTCGGCAACGACCCGAATTCATCGGTGGTCAATCTGGAGGGGCGCTTTCATTTCATCGAAAACGCCTACGCAGCAGGACCGGCCGTATTTCCTGCTCTCGGCTCAGCCAACCCTTCGCTGACTGCATTCACGCTGGCAAGACGGACCGCGGAAGCAATTGTCCAGAAAGCGCTCCCTGTCCCTGCACCCGACCAGGTTTCGCTCATCAACCCCACGCTCGACGGGTGGCAGATGGCGGGCCGCGGAGACTTCCGAATCGTCGGCAGCGATACCGTCGAAAGCGAAGGCGGCATCGGCTTGCTCTGGTATGCCAAGCAGCAATTCTCGGACTTCGTACTTCGCGTGGATTGGAGGGCCAGCGGCCTATTTGATAACTCGGGAGTATTCCTGCGCTTCCCCGCACTGGGCAACGCCAATCCTGGCGAAGACTGGAAGCTGGCTGTCGACCAAGGCTACGAAATCCAGATTGACGACCGCGGTTACGATCCGTTGACCAACACAACCGGAAGCCCAACCCACATGACCGGCGCCGTCTATTCTCTGGCACCCGCCGTCAAATTGGCGTCGCGCCCCATCGGCGAATGGAACACGTTTGAGATTTCTGCCGCGGGGGCCGGCATCACCGTGCGCCTCAACGGCGAACTGGTGTGTGAATTTCGCGGCGATCCTGCGCGGCCGCTCCGCGGCCATATCGGGTTGCAAAACCATCACCCCGGTTCACGCGTGCAATTCCGAAACCTTTTCGTGAAAGCCGCCGCGACGGCGGCAGCCGCGGCCCGCGGGCGGCGTTAAAACACGAAAAAACAATCCGGGGCAGAACCCGCCCGTGCTCTCGCACGTCTGGATGGGAGCCGCGCCGGCCGGTTCATTGACAACGGCCGATCCGGGCGCGTATCATTTCGGCGTTGCAGCGTTAAAAGCGCCCGCAGCAAGTCCTTCCTTGCTCTAGCCCCGTACCCGGGAACCCGCGAGGAGCACTCGTCGGTGAGCAGGGTAAGCATCTCCGGAGGCATCTAACCATGTTGTTGGACCACGATAACCCCACCACGCCCTCTTCCTCCGCCGCAGCGACCGCGCCGGCTGCTGACTCCGCAGGACAATCCGGAAATCCCGAGTCGCCTGCACCCGTTCCCATCGAGGAACCGCAGGAAGCCCCGCCGGAGCCTGGTGCGGCGGAAGCCTCCCCTGCGCCCGCTCCCGCCCAAGCCGAAGGCATTGCTGCGGCTGAAGCGACGGCTGATGCAGCTGCTGCGCCTGCGGAGGCCGCTGCAGAAGCGGAAGCCTCGCAGGAGATGAGCGCGCTTATCGAGCAGTTTGCCGCGGAAACACCTCACCGCGCTCCGGAAGGCGAAATTGTTGAAGGCAAAGTAGTGGCTTACACCGAACTCGGTGTGGTCGTGGATCTGGGCACGAAATCCGAAGGGCTGATCCTGGCCGAGGAGTTTCTCGAGACCGATGTTGCGCGGCCCGACCCCGGCGCGTCCGTTGAAGTTCAGCTCACCGGGGAGCGCAAGGAGGGGATGGCCGTCCTCGCCTACCAGAAGGTGCTGCGCAAGCGCGCGTGGGAAAGAGTGGAGTCCGCCTACAAAGCGCACGAGACGCTTACCGGCAAGATCGTGGACCGCATCAAGGGCGGCCTGGTGGTGGATATCGGCGTGCGCGCGTTTCTTCCCGGGTCGCAATACGACATCCGGCCGACGCCGGATCTCGAAACCCTGGTGGGGCAGGAGTTGCCGTGCCGCGTCACCAAGCTGAACCGCAAGCGCGGAAACGTGGTGGTGAGCCGGCGCGCAATTCTGGAAGAAGAGCTGCAAGGCAAGCGAACGGCGCTGATGGACTCCCTGTCCGAAGGCCAGGTGTTGACGGGCAAGGTGAAGAACATCACCGACTACGGCGTCTTCGTGGATCTCGGCGGCCTCGACGGCCTTTTGCACATCACCGATCTCTCCTGGGCGCGAGTCAAGCACCCTAACGAAGTGGTGGCAACGGACCAGGAAATCCAAGTGCAGATCTTGAAGTTCGACAAAGAGAAAATGCGCGTTTCGCTCGGGCGCAAGCAATTGCTGCCCGACCCCTGGGCCACCGTGCCGCAGCGGTATCCCGCGGGGACGAAGACTCGCGGCAAGGTCGTAGGCATTGCGGACTACGGCGCCTTCGTGGAACTCGAAACCGGCGTCGAGGGGTTGGTACACATCACCGAGATGAGCTGGTCGAAGCGCATGCAGCATCCTTCGAAGCTCGTGAAAACCGGCGACGAAGTGGATGTCTTGGTCCTCGACGTCAAGCCCGACCAGCGGCGCGTCTCGCTGGGCATGAAGCAGGCCCAGCCTGATCCATGGCAGACACTTGCGGAAAAATATCCTGTGGGCACGATTGTCACGGGCAAAGTGCGCAACCTGACCGAATTCGGCGCGTTCGTCGAAATCGAAGAAGGCTTCGACGGGCTGATCCATGTCAGCGACATCAGTTGGACCGGGCGTGTGAAGAATCCCAGCGAGCACTTCAAGAAGGGCGACGCCGTTACCGCCAAGGTGCTCAAGATTGACGCCGCCAGCCGCCGCGTTTCGCTCGGCGTCAAGCAGCTGAACGACATCTGGGCGAAATACTTCGAAGGGCATCCCGTGGGATCTCTGGTGCGCGGCAAAGTGTCGCGTATGGCGACTTTCGGCGCATTTGTCGAACTGGCCGAGGGCATCGAAGGGCTCTGCCACATCTCCGAAATCGAAGACAAGCGCCACAAGGGTGATTCCGCAGGCAAGTCCTTTGGGCACGGCCCGGGCGGCGCCGGCGCGAAGGCTGGCGCACCACTCGAAGCAGGCAAGGAATACGATTTCAAGATTATCAAGGTGAGCCGCGAGCAGCACAAGATTGGGCTGAGCTATCGCGCGGCCGTGAAGCAGGCGGAGCGGCGCGATATGGATGAATACAGGTCATCCAAGTCTTCGCCCACGGCGACCATTGGCGACGCCATCCTCTCAAAGCGGGAGTCGCTGTAGCACCTGATTGCGTGGCCGGCTGCGTTCCTGTGGTTACTTCCGGAGGCATGACGCGAGCTCGCAAATTTCGTTTTACCTTTGGGCTGGTTTAGTGGTATGGAAGGGCCACTAGGTGGACGGGTTCCTGCCCCGTTGGCCCGTCCCGGGTGCGCAGAATTTCGGCAGCCTTGTTTTCGTAGAGGCGTGCGAGCGCGGGGGAAACATGGCCAAAGATTCTACGATGACGAAAGCGGACCTGGCATCCAAGCGCTCCAGGGCGGCGACAAAATCGAGATCCGCGGGTTCGGCAGTTTCCGCACGCGCAGCCGCCGCGGGCGGGTGGGCCGCAATCCCAAGACCGGCGAAAAAGTCGAAGTGCCGTCAAAAAAGATTCTCTTCTTCAAGCCGAGCAAGGAATTGAAGGATTTCGTCAACAGCGAGGCGGCGGCGCGCGCCGCTTCGGGCGCGTCCGACGGCTCGGCTGGCACCCCTCCTTCCAAGAGCTGACCGCAGCGGCATGGACTACCTTTGGACACCCTGGCGCTACCGCTACATGGCGGAAGCGGCGGGCAAGCAAACCGGCTGCATCTTCTGCTCGGCGCTGGAAAAAAAAGACGACGCAGAAACCCTCATCGTGTTTCGCGGAAAGAAAAACTTCATCCTCCTGAACCGTTACCCCTACACTTCCGGACACATGATGATCGTTCCTTACGCCCACATTCCGGACCTGAAGGATTGCGACGCTGAAACACTCGCTGAAATGATGCTGCTGGCTCAGCGGGCCGAAGGAGCGCTTGCGGCTGCCTACAAACCCGACGGTTTTAATCTCGGCATGAATTTGGGAAGAGCTGCCGGAGCCGGTGTCACCGGCCACGTCCACCTGCACGTGCTGCCTCGCTGGATCGGTGACGCTAATTTCATGTCCGTCGTCGGCGAAACCCGCGTCGAGCCCGAAGACCTCCGCACCACCTACGAGAAGCTGCGCAAAGCTCTGTAACGCCCGGTTGCCGCGTGGACCCCATGGTCCCCCCACAGAGCCCGTGGATCATCCATCACGAGTCACGACTCGCGGCGGGCATGACACCAGCAGCGAGTCACGATAGAATTCCGTCCATCCCGCCGCGCCTGGCGCGGCCGCGGAGAGCACCCGTGAATCTGGACCTGACCGAAGAGCAGACGCTGCTGCAGCGCACCGTGCGCGAATTCGCCGAGAGCGAAGTGAAGCCGCTCGCCAAGGAGCTCGATGAGACGGGGCGGTTCCCGCGCGAAATCTTCAAGAAAGCCGCCGAGCTCGGCTTGACCGGCGTGGCCTTTCCCGAATCCGAAGGCGGCGCAGGCTTCGACCACACCAGCTACGCGATGGTCATCGAAGAAATCTCCCGCGTGTGCGCTTCCACGGGCGTGATCCTTTCGGTGCAGAATTCGCTCTTCTGCGACCCCGTCCACCGCTTCGGCACCGGCGAACAAAAGAAAAAATTTCTTCTGCCCTACACGCGCGGCGAAAAAATCGGCTGCTACGCGCTCACCGAGCCGCAGGCCGGCTCGAATGCCGCTGCGCTGACCACCAGGGCCGTGCGCAAAGGCGACACCTACGTCGTCAATGGCACCAAGGCCTGGATCACCAATGGGGGAGCGGCCGACGCTGCGATTGTCTATGTGAATACCGACGCTGCGAAGGGCGAGAAAGGCATCACCGCGCTGGTCGTCGAGAAGGGCACGCCGGGCTTCAAGGTCGGCAAGGAAGAAAAGAAACTCGGCATCAACGCCACGGCCTGCACCGAGCTTTCCTTCACCGACTGTGCCGTGCCGGCGGGAAACCGCATCGGCAACGAAGGCGAAGGCTACAAAGTGGCGCTTTCGACGCTCGACGGCGGCCGCATCGGGATTGCCGCCCAAGCCACGGGAATCGCGCAGGGCGCCTTCGAAGCGGCTCTCGCCTATTCGCAGCAGCGCCTGGCGTTTGGCCAGCCCATTTCGCAGTTCCAGGCGATCCAGTTCATGCTCGCCGACATGGCCACGGAAATTGACGCCGCGCGGCTGCTGGTGCGCAAGGCCGCCTGGAAGCAGGACTCCGGCGCGCGCTTCAGCATGGAAGCCAGCATCGCCAAACTGTTTGCCAGCGAAATGGCCACGCGCGTTACGCACAAAGCAATTCAGATTCACGGCGGCTACGGGTACAGCCGCGAGTACCCCGTCGAGCGCGCCTACCGCGATGCGCGCATCACGGAGATTTACGAAGGCACCAGCGAAATCCAGCGCCTGGTGATCGCCTCCTGGGCTCTGAAGGCCTACTGAGGCGCGCCGTAGTATTCTGTCCGTGTGCTGGAACTTGATCGCAGCCTCGAATTCGACGCGGCGCGCGGCGCGGATTTTTTCTCCGCCCTTCCGCCGCTGCCCGCAGTCGTCCTGATCGAACCGCGCGAGACGATGGCCGAGCCGTTCTTGATCCGCGCGGCCGATCTTCGGCGCCGCCTCGAACGCTTGCTCGGCCCGCCCGACCCGTCAGCAAAGCGGCTCAACCTTCGCGAATTCGCGCGAGCCGTTCGTTACCGCTTGACCGGCTCGCGCTTCGAGCAGGCCTTCGCGTATTACCAGCACGCGAAGCGGATCTTTCCGCGCCGGTATCAGGAATTGGCGCGGCTGCGGCCTCCAGCGCTGTTGAAAGTGAACTTGGCGAACGCCTACCCGCGCTGCTACGTCACGCGCCGCATCCGCACCGACGAGGCCACGGGCGCTCCAGCCGGCGGATTGTATTACGGGCCGTTTGCGTCGCGCCGCGCCGCCGATGCGTTTGCCGAAAAATTTCTGGACCTCTTTAAGATCCGGCGCTGCCAGATCAAAATCCGCCGCGACCCGTCGTTTCCGGGCTGCATTTATTCGGAAATGAAAATGTGCCTCGCGCCGTGTTTTGCGGGCTGCACGAAACAGGATTACGACGCGGAAGTCCTGCGCGTGGTGGGTTTTCTCGGCACCTGCGGAAGCTCGCTGACCGCGGAAATCGAGAAGGAACGCGAAGCCGCGAGCGGATCGCTCGACTTCGAGCGCGCGGCGTCGCTGCATCGCCGCCTGGACAAGGTCGGCGACATCCTGCGCGGCTTGCCGGAAATCGCGCGGCGCATCGAGGATCTCAACGCCGTCATTCTCCAGCGCGCCGCGGAAGGGCAAACGATTGCCGTCTTCACGGTTCGCGCCGGGCGAATTGCCGAGCCATTCTTCCTGCGCTTTGCTGAATTCGCCAGCGAGCCTCGCTCCGTGGAGGAAATCCTGCGCGCGCAGCTCGAATCCCCCGCGGAGCCGTGTCCTCCCGCGCGCCAGGATCTCGGCGAGCATCTTGCTCTGCTGTCGCGCTGGTATTACAGCAAACCGCGCGACGGCGAGATTTTCTACCGCCAGCGCGACTGGCCTTACCGGCGCATTCTCCGTGCCTGCTCGCGCTTGCTCGCGCCGCGCGAAGAGAGAGAGAAGAAAGGATGACGACGTTTGCGACTCCGGAAGGAACGCGCCGTTACGCCGGGAGATTTGCCAAGCGCGCAGCGGAAGGACATTTCCGGGAATTGCCCGGACTCTGCGGGAGCCTCGCGGTTTCCTCGCTCGGCATCGGCACGTACCTCGGAAATCCCGACGCGGCCACCGATGCCGCATATACGGAAGCTGTAGTCGCGGCGGTGGAAAGCGGAATCAACCTCATAGATACCGCGATCAACTACCGCTTCCAGCGCAGTGAACGCAGCGTTCGGGACGCGCTTGCCCAGCTCGCCCGGCGCGGTTTCGCGCGGGAGGAAATCATTGTCTGCACCAAAGGAGGCTATCTCACGCCCGACGGCGAAATGCCCGCGGAGCCCAACCAATATTTCTTCAACGAGTACATTCAGAAAGGCGTGCTCCGCTCGAAGGACATTGCTGCGGGGTGCCACGCGATGACGCCGC
>WNGH01011984.1_pt1 | contig 13494 bp, 15 predicted proteins | sample 5400631 | NCBI WGS metagenome assembly WNGH01 (sample SAMN13153373, study PRJNA577476) | soil metagenome | isolation source: 115 cm soil or saprolite under Garry oak tree replicate 1 | place: USA:California | collected 2016-06-15
GGAAGGTCAGGTCATCGACGCGCTGTATCATCCGGCGAATCCGGGTTTCTGCAACCACAAACCCTCGGCTCCCAATCTTCGACGCCCAGAAGTTCTGTAAACGATTGAGCCGGTACCGCACCGCAAAAACCAGCCGGCGTTCGGCCTGTTGTACGCGCCCGGCAAGCTCGGCCTTCGACTTGATCACGATTTCGGCGGCGGCACTCGGCGTTGGCGCGCGCAGATCCGCAACGAAATCGCAAATGGTGAAATCCACTTCGTGGCCGACCGCTGAAATGACCGGTTTGGGCGACCGCACGATGGCTCGAGCGACACGTTCTTCATTGAACGGCCAGAGGTCTTCCATCGAGCCGCCGCCCCGCGCGACGACGATGACGTCCACATCCGTGGAGCGGCTGAGGTAATCGATACCTTCCATGACCTGCAAAGAAGCGCCTTCACCCTGAACTTCTGCCGGAAAAATGAGGACGTTCACGGCGTTGTGCCGCCGCTTCAAGACGGTCAGGATATCCCGCAACGCCGCGCTCTTCGGCGACGTTACAATACCGATTTTCCGCGGAAATGCCGGAATCGGCCTTTTGCGCTCCGGCCGGAAGAGTCCTTCTTTTTCGAGTTTTTCTTTAAGCTGCTCGAAGGCGAGCTGCAGCGCGCCGAGACCAGCCGGCTCGAGGACTTCAACGATCAACTGGTATTCTCCACGGCCTTCATACGTGCTCACGCGGCCGCGTGCGCGAAAGACTTTCCCGTTTTCGGGGCGGAACCGCAGAAGCCGGGCCGCATTTCGAAAACACACCGCGGGAAGCTGAGCGCGATCGTCCTTCAACGTGAAGTAAAGATGGCCGGCCGTGGACGACTTGCAGTTCGAAAGTTCGCCTTCCACCCAAATATCGATGAAGCGCCGCTCGAGCATCTCGCGGATCTCGAAGCTCAACTCGGAGACGGAATAGATCTTTCGCTGGAATTCGGTGTTTCTCACCCGGGCAGTATAGTCTATCTCCTGTATGGATCAACCGCTCGACTGGCTGCCGGGCGCGGAGGGAACGGTCTGGGTTGCACTAGGAATTGCAAAGCAAGCCGGGCTTCCGGTCCCCGCAGGATTCATCGTGTTCGCCTCAACCCGCGAAGAACGCATTCGCAGCACGTACGAAGAACTCAAGATTCGCGAAAAGACTCATTTCGTCGCGTTGCGTGGCCTTTCTCACGCCGTGCTCAATGTTCTTGGCCCCGATCAAGTGATGCACACGTTGCGCCGCTTGTGGATGGAGGCGCCGGAATCCCCCGTACTGATTCAGCGCATGGTTCACGCGATCTGGTGCGGAAAAGCACATTGGCACCGCCGCAATCTGCGCATCAAAGCCAATGAAGGGATGATGCTCCTTGATCCCGACACCTATCTTGTGAACAGCCTCACCGGGAAATGCACGCGCCGCACACTGGAACCGAAACAGCGAAAGATGATCCGGCATGTGGACGGCACCTCGAAAGTTGTCGAGCGAGATGGCCAACGCACCCCGATGATGGCCGATCAATTGAAGAAGGTTGCGGACCTCGCCGTCCGGGCGGGCAAAAACATCGCGTGGGCAATTGACGATAACGAGCGTGTCTGGTTGATCAGCATTGAATAGCCACAAAAAGGACAAAAAACACAAAATTTTTGTGCCTTTTTGTGGCTATTACTTTTTTCTCACGCGATGGTCACTTCTTTGGTCAGGTACACATCCTGGATCGCATTCAGCAGCGCGACTCCTTCCTGCATCGGCCGCTGGAATGCCTTTCGTCCGGAGATTAATCCTGTACCCCCGGCACGCTTGTTAATGACCGCCGTCCTCACAGCTTCCTTCAGATCGCTTTCGCCCGCGGACGCACCGCCCGAGTTGATCAACCCGGCCCGGCCCATGTAGCAGTTTGCTACCTGGTATCGTGTGAGATCGATCGGATGATCCGACGTCAGATCCGAATAGACCTTCTTGTGGGTCTTGCCGAAATTCAACGCGTTATATCCACCGTTGTTCTCCGGTAGCTTCTGCTTGATGATATCGGCCTCGATCGTGACACCGAGATGATTCGCCTGTCCCGTGAGATCTGCGGAAAGGTGATAGTCCGTTTCTTTCGTCTTGAATGCTGAGTTCCGAAGATAGCACCACAGAACCGTGTACATTCCCAGCGTATGGGCTTCGTGGAACATCGTTGTTATTTCCTGCAGCTGGCGCTTCGATTCCTCTGAACCGAAATAGATCGTGGCGCCGACGCCGGTGCAGCCCATATCGAACGCCTGCTCGACATTGGCGAAGAGAATCTGGTCGAAACTGTTCGGATACGACAAAAACTCATTGTGATTGACTTTCAGCAAAAATGGAATCTTGTGCGCGTACTTGCGCGCGACCGAACCCAGCATGCCAAGCGTCGTAGCGACGGCGTTACATCCGCCTTCGATGGCGAGCTTCACAATGTTCTCAGGATCGAAATAAATCGGATTGGGAGCAAACGATGCACCAGCAGAGTGCTCGATTCCCTGATCCACCGGCAAAATCGAAACGTAACCCGTGCCTGAGAGCCGGCCGGACTTGAAGAGCTGCTGCAGGCTGACCAGCGCACGGATCGGACGATCCGAACCAACGTATATCCGATCAATGAAATCGGGACCAGGCAGATGGAGCTTGTCTTTTGAAATGGTCTTGCATTGATGATTGAGCAAGCTTTGGGCGTCAGCTCCGAGTATTTCCTGAATTCTCCCAAGCATGAATTCCTCCATTCAAATAATTCAAACTTATCTCCGATTCAGCAGGCCGAAGAGCAGTGTGAGAAGCACGCTAATCAAGATGGAAGTTCCAAGCGGAAAGTAAAACGTAAAGTTGTCGCGTTGATAATGGAAGTCCAACGGGAGCCGGCCGAGCCGGAATGGCAGCTTCGGTCCCAGCATGAGCAAAAAACCGACAAGCGCCAAGACGCTGCCCATAACGACGAGCAATCGGCCTATTTGCTCCATTTCTACGTCAGCGCCAGCGCCAGTGTCGTCCAATCCGCAAGCATCTGCTGTAGCGGCGGTCTATGACGTCTATGGCCGCCGGGTTTATACTTCTTCGCAAGGGAAATGTTGCCGTGAAGAAACACAAAGCCGGCGGTCATAGACCGCCGCTACAGTCGAGACACCACGCTACACAATTTCGAGTTGATTGAAGAAATAGCCGATCTCGAATGCGGCCGTCTCCGGCCCATCCGAGCCGTGAATCGCATTCCGCTCAATGTTCGTCCCGAATTGTTTCCGGATCGTGCCGGCATCGGCTTTGGCCGGATCGGTCGCGCCCATGACTTTGCGGAGTTTGTCGATCGCGTTTTTCACAAGGCTAGGGAAAAACGGCCGCTCTTTGTGCACGTAATAGAAACCTTGGGCCTGTGCCTCGGTAAGGTGAAGCATCTTCATCGCGCGGATTCGAAATCCCTCCTGTTCGAGTCGGCTGATGATGTCGCCGGCGTTTCTCGCCTTCAGGGTATCCGGTTTGAGAATCGTGAATGTTTTCATCACGAGTACGCCCTCATCGCGTCGCCGATCTCCGCCGGACTCTTCACGACACGAATTCCCGCGGCTTCCATTGCCTTCATTTTCTCGGCTGCCGTTCCTCTACCGCCTGCCACAATCGCGCCCGCATGCCCCATCCGCCGGCCCGGCGGCGCTGTCTGCCCGCAGATGAAACCGACCACGGGCTTCTTCACGTTCGTTTTGATGTAGGTTGCAGCCTCTTCTTCAGCCGTTCCGCCGATCTCACCAATCATAATGATCCCACGTGTTTCCGGATCTTCATTGAAGAGCTTGATCGCATCGACGAAGTTGGTTCCTATGATCGGATCGCCACCGATACCGATACACGTCGATTGCCCGATTTTTCTCCGTGTCAATTGACCTACCGCTTCGTACGTCAGAGTCCCGCTTCGCGACACGACACCGATTTGGCCTTCAAGATGGATGTGTCCCGGCATGATTCCGACTTTGCATTTGCCCGGTGAAATGATCCCGGGACAATTCGGCCCAATCAGACGTGTCTTTTTCCCTTTCAGGAAAGCGCTGGCGCGGACCATGTCAAACGTCGGAACACCTTCGGTGATGGAGACAACCAACTCAATGCCCGCAGCTGCGGCTTCCATAATGGCGTCCGCCGCAAACGCGGGTGGAACAAAAACCACTGAAGCATTCGCGCCGGTCTTGCGCCGGGCCTCTTCGACGGTATTGAAGACAGGAATGCCTTCGTGCGTGGTGCCGCCTTTACCGGGCGTCACCCCGCCGACAACTTGGGTGCCGTACTTCGCGGCTTGCAGCGCGTGGAAGCTTCCTTCACGGCCGGTGATGCCCTGAACAAGCAGCCGTGTATTCTTATCTACCAATATGCTCATTAATGAGTGCCTTTCGCCGCCGCAACCACTTTCTCGGCCGCGTCCTTCATCCCGTCCGCTACGATGAAAGTCAATCCAGAGTTGCGAAGGATCTCCTGCGCCTGCTCGACATTCGTGCCTTCCAAACGAACAACAACCGGCACCTGCACGCCAATGGTCTTTGCCGCTTCAACGACACCGGAGGCAACGACATCGCAACGCATGATTCCGCCAAAAATATTGATGAGCACCGCCTTGACGTTCTTGTCCGACAGAAGGATCCGAAATGCATTCCTCACCTGCTCAGCCGATGCGCCGCCTCCGACATCGAGGAAGTTCGCGGGACTGCCTCCGGACAGTTTGATGATGTCCATTGTCGCCATTGCCAGGCCCGCGCCGTTCACCATGCATGCCACGTTGCCGTCGAGCTTGATATAGTTCAAACCGAACTTGCTCGCTTCGATTTCCAGAGGATCTTCTTCGTTCAGGTCGCGCAGTTCCTTGACATCTTTATGCCGGTAGAGCGCATTGTCATCGAAGTTCATTTTCGCGTCCAGCGCGTAGACTTTGTTGTCGCCGGTGACGAGGAAGGGATTGATTTCGGCAAGCGACGCGTCCATGTCTTCAAACGCCTTGTACAGGCCGATCATGAACTGCGCCGCATCGTTAATCAACTCCGGAGCCAGACCCAGACCAAAAGCAAGCCGGCGCGCCTGAAAGGGCTGGAGCCCGAGTCCGGGTTCGACGTATTCCTTCAAGATGAGATCGGGACTTTTGGCAGCAACTTCTTCGATGTCCATACCGCCGGACGCCGAAGCCATGAATACGGGTTTTCTTATCTGGCGATCGATCACGATTCCAAGGTAAAGCTCTTTGCGGATATCGAGTCCTTCCTCGACAAGGACCTTCTGCACCCGCCGGCCTTCCGGTCCCGTTTGGGCCGTCACCAGGTTCATACCAAGCATCCGGCCGGCGATTTCGGCCGCCTCGTCGGGAGATTTCGCCAACTTCACTCCTCCGCCTTTTCCTCTTCCCCCCGCATGAATTTGAGCCTTCACTACGACTGTTCCGCCTATCCTCTCTGCAATTTGCCGTGCTTCCTCTTTCGTCATAGCGCGCCAGAATCTGCTTGGCCTGGTATTCGTGTATCTTCATGATTGGTTAAAGAAAAACCTCTCGAAAGCGCAAACTGGACAATTTACAGGCTGGGTCGAGAGCGTGTCAATGCGAGGACGCAGAGAGTACGCGTTCAATTTTCTTCGGCGATGCGTTGCGTTAGTTTCGTCGCGACGCCGATGAGTCTTGCAGGATCGACTGGCTTTGCCAAATGCGCATCGAAACCAGAATCGAACGCGCGTTTGCGGTCGGCTGCGCTCCCATAACCGGTCAAAGCCACGGCAGCCATTCTTCTCCTAATCGATGGGTGCAGTTGCCTCACTTCTGTCATGAGGGAATAGCCGTCTTTACCCGGAAGCCCAATGTCGCATAGTAATAAATGCGGCCGCCACCGTTGGACGAGTGGATTGTCGTTTCGGGCGAACCTATGTCAAGTCAATGAGCCCCCGGATTGTTCTGGACGTCGAGTCGGAAAAAATTTTCATACTCCTTGCAATCTTTACGCCTACAGACTACATCTTGACGTCGATAGATACACTCACGCGAAGCGGTCTGAAGTACAGAAGCCAGGATTAGTCCTGGGACCGGTCGCGACATCAAGGAAGATGGGGGTCCGAGCCAACGGCTTCTGGTGTTGATGTATGGCAACGACTTTGAACGTCCTGGTCATTGAGGATTCCGAAGAAGACACCTTACTAATGGTAAGGGAGCTGACCAAAGCGGGATATTCGGTCAAGTTCGAGCAAGCCCACAGCGCGGCTACGCTTGCCGCAGCTCTCTTCAAAGGTGGATGGGATATCATCTTCAGCGACTTTACCCTGCCTGGCTTTAGCGGAACTGCAGCGCTGGCGCAAGTCCGTAAGTATGACTCGGAAGTTCCCTTCATCTTCACCTCCGGGACGATTGGAGAAGACGCGGCTGTCGCCGCCATGAGGACAGGTGCTGATGACTATGTCATGAAAAACAACTTGAAGCGCCTCGTCCCAGCCGTTGAACGTGCGCTCCGGGAAGTTTCAGGCCGCCGGGCTCGCCGGCGAGCCGAGGAACGCGTCATCTATCTCGCCTACCATGACGCTGTTACGGATTTGCCTAACCGCTACCTGCTTCAAGACCGCCTTAAACAAGCCATATTCAGCGCCCGCCGGGCGCGCGAACCGGTCGCACTGCTGGTGATGGATCTCAATGGCTTCAAGGCAATCAATGATTCTCTTGGCCACCACGCGGGCGACTGTGTTTTGCAACGGGTTGCTGCGCGTCTGAGCGGAGTTATACGCGAGGCTGACACGCTGGCGCGCCTCGGCGGGGACGAGTTTGCGTTTATACTGCCCCGCACGGACGGTGAAGGGGGAATGGTAGCCGCCCGCAAGTTTCTCCACTCCTTGAAGGAACCGATCCTGTTTGAAGAAAGTTCGTTAATGGTCACCGGCAGCATTGGGATAGCGTGGTTCCCCGAGCATGGCACGACCGGAGAAGCCCTGCTCCAAAAGGCGGATATTGCGATGTATGCGGCGAAAGCCAGAAAACTGGATTGCGCGATCTATGCGGCGGACCGCGATCAACAGGCCCATAAGCGCCTCAATATCATGACGGAACTGCGCGAAGGAATCGAACGCGAGGAATTTTTCTACGAATATCAACCTGTCGTCGACCTGAAAACGGGTCGGGTCATTTGTCTCGAGGCGCTCGCCCGGTGGCGGCATCCGCGGCAAGGCTTGTTGCTGCCGGAGGTGTTCATCGGAGTTGCCGAACAAACAGGACTGATCGAACCTCTCACTGTCCGGCTCCTTGAAAAAGCGCTCGATGACTGGAAACGATGGTACTCGCGCCTACGAATCCCGGTTTTTGTGAATCTCTCGCCACGCAATTTGCAGGATCCGGAATTTCCCGATCGAACCAAAGATCTCCTTAAGAGCCGCGAAATTCCGTCTTCGATGCTCGGGTTCGAGATCACAGAGAACTTCGTCATGTCCGATCCTTTGCGTGTCGCGAACTATTTGGCCCGACTGCACGACATGGGCACACCGCTGGCGATTGACGATTTCGGTACCGGATACTCCTCCCTGAGTTATCTTCGGCAGCTGCCGGTAGATATCCTGAAGATCGACCGTTCGTTTGTCATGGACTTGGCTGACGGAGACGATGCGATCGTCAAATGCGCCGTCGATCTCGGCCATAACCTTGGCCTGTCGGTAGTTGCCGAAGGCGTCGAGTCGGCGTGCGTTCAGGATCGCCTCAGGCGATTGGGTTGTGACCTCGCGCAGGGATTTTTTCTGGCGAGGCCGAGTTCCGCTCCCGAGACTCTTTGTTGGCTTGAACAACGGAGGGAGAAAGCGCCTACGGGGACCCGATGGGAACTTTAGACTTCGAGCAAATCCTCAAAACCGCCGGTCAGATCACCCAGTATTGGTTGGGTGTTAATCAGCCGCCGAAACAAGAGCGCATCTGACGATGAAAACAGACTTCGAACGGCTCGTCGAAGGACGATTCCGGGATCTGCTGGAATCGGCTCCAGACGCGATGGTCATCGTCAATCAAACGGGCGAGATTGTTCTGGTGAACTCACAAACGGAAAAACTCTTTGGATTCCCACGTGAGGAATTAGTCGGCCACAAAGTCGAGGTGCTGATCCCCCACCGCTTTCGCGGGCTGCATCCTTTACACCGCGACCGTTTTTTTGCCGATCCGAAGGTCCGGCCCATGGGGGTCGGACTGCAGTTATTTGGCTTGCGCAGGGACGGCACCGAGTTTCCGATCGAGATCAGCCTGAGCCCCATCCAGACCGATGAAGGCATGCTGCTTTCCAGTGCCATCCGCGACGTCAGCGATCGTCAGCGAGTCGAGCGCGAGCTCCATCAGACCAATGCGGAACTCCGAACCGCCATTCGCGAGCTGGAATCCTTCTCCTATTCGATCTCGCATGATCTGCGCGCTCCCATTCGCGCAATAAGTGGATTCGCGCGAATCGTGCTGGAAGATTACGGCGAAATGCTTCCGCCGCCGGGTCAGGATCAACTGAGACGGATTCACGAAGGCGCGATCAAAATGGGCCAACTCATTGATGGCCTGCTCGCCTTCGCCAAAATGGGCCGTCAACCGCTTAATAAATATGCTGTGCGGCCGGTATCTCTCGTCCGCCGGGCCTTGGAGGATTTACACGCCGAACAGACCGAGAGGAACATCGAAGTCTCCGTGGATGATTTACCACTGTGCGAGGCGGATCCCATATTGCTTCAACAGGTCTTCGCAAACCTACTTTCCAATGCGTTGAAATACTCCAGGGAGAAAGATCCCGCTCTGATCAAAGTGGGTTGCCGGCGAAGCGAGCCCATACCGGTATATTTCGTCCAGGACAACGGCGCCGGCTTCGATATGCAGTATGCCGACCGGCTCTTCGGCGTCTTTCAACGTCTCCACCGGGGCGACCAGTTTGAGGGGAACGGTGTTGGTCTGGCAATTGCCCAACGCATCATTCACCGCCACGGCGGCCGGATGTGGGCCGAGGCGGAACTCGATAAAGGAGCCACTTTTTACTTCACTCTCGAGGGCGGCACTGCCCAGGCGTTATAAGGAATCAGTGCGTCATCGAGTAGATGACGAAGTCGATTCCAAGGCGGAAAGCTTCAATCGAGGGTTTGAGCGGGTACTCGCCGCGATCGATGTAGTCCCAGAAATTCTCGAGGTCATTGTTGTAACAGGCGATGATCCCCACGTTGCCGTCTTTGTTGAGTAACGCATAGAAAATGGGGTCGCCGTCCACCAGATAAGGCGACGTGACGTTCAGCGCGTCGATATCGAAGAATGTGTGAAAGATTTCGTGATCGATCGTCAACCGCACCAACTCGCGATCGGGGAACGCGCGATGCAAATCGCGCTTCAGAGTCGCCAGATCCCGAGCTCCATCAAAGTCGTCCATTACAACGAAGCCGCCGCGATCGACATATTCGCGCAAGTTCCGGACTTCAGCCTCGGTTAATGCCAATTCCCCGGGTTCGGACACGACTGCAAATGGGTAGTTGAAAACCTCTGGGCTTCCCAATTCCACGATCCGGTAGGACACGTTCCTCACATCGATGTTGGTCGCTTCCGAAACGACCTGCGCGAAATGCTGATCGGAGCTCGGGTAGTTGTGCGACCACCCGGTCCCGCCGAATTTCCCCCACGCCGTGTATTTCCAACGCGCAACGACGAGCTCCGTCGGCGGCGGCTCGTTTTGGAAAAAGAAACCCCGAAAACGTTGGCCATAGACCAAGGCGGCGCTTCCAAGAATCAACCCAATGATGACTAGTGTTATTAGCCGCTTCGGTTTATGTTTGTGCACCACGGAGGCGCTATGAAAATGACCTTTCATGATCAACTGGTCACGACACGTGACCGGAAACACAGCAAGGATCATCTATTCTTTCAGCTTTGGGCGCAAGGCAAACTGACGAAGAAGCAAACCGCGATCTATTGCGCGCAGCATTACCACTACGTGACCGAGTATCTGAATTGGATGGCCTACGAAGCGTCTCAGATTCCCATCCGAGATGTGAAGGATTACTTGTTTGAAAATCTCGGAGATGAAGAGAATCCGGAGGACCGGCATCTGGACATGTTGAAAGATTACGTACAGGCGACTGGTTCCAGCCGCGAAAGCGTCCAGGATTCGGTGGTCCTCGCCGCAACCGAGGGCCTGCAGAACTGGGGCTGGCGGCTGGTCTATCAAACACCATGGCAAGCAGCCCTGGCGGGCATGTTCATCGGCCTGGAGTCGCAGTTCTTGGATATCTGTAAAAAAATTGTTCCCGCGCTGCACGAACACTATGGCTTCGCGGCGGGCGGCCGGCAGGTCCGCTTTTTCGAGGAACATGTAGGCGCGGACGAAATCCACGGCGCGAGAGGTTTCGAGATCGTTGAGAAATATTGCAATACGCCCGAGCTACAGGCTTCTGCTCTGAAGGCCGTCGAAGCCGCGACGATTCGCCGCTGGCGCTATATGAACGGCATTTACTGGTTTGCTGTGCACGGCAAAGAAGACGATACCCCCATACTCTAGCGGGCTTACTTCGAGGGGAATTGAACTCGCGGGCTTCTGCCGACCTGTTCGTACCGGAAACCGTCTGCAGCTCGATCCAACTTCCGAACGTAGAGCCCCAGCGGCGGCTTGGTTCGCGCGGGGCTTCCCCTGACCACAACACGATCTCCGGCTTTCAGCGTATCCTTTGTCATCCCGACTTCCACAAGCTCGGAAAGATTGTCCAGCTCGAGCGTCCAGCGCTCGCTGTTGACGTTAACTACGATAAATGGATGTGGGTTGACGAAATGATACTCCGCGACGACCCCTTCGATGGTCACCTCTCGGCCGTTGTCGTAAACACCAGCGATCGAATGATGCATCGCAAGCGCGAGAATCAAGGATAGAACCCCGGGATTCATGTGCGAGATTTTACCGCACCAATTCCGTGCAACCCAATTCATAAAGTTCTCGTATGGTGAAAGGAGTGACGGAAACAGACGTGGATCTGGTTAACGGCGCGCTGGCCGGCTCTGAGCGCGCCTTTCGAGAGCTCGTGCAGCGATACGAACGGCCGGTCTTTTCCGTGATACTTCGGGTGGTTCGCGATCCTTCGCGCGCGGAGGAACTGGCGCAGGACACCTTCGTAAAAGCGTTTCTAAAACTCGACACTTATGCGCCGGAAAGAAAATTTTCGAGCTGGCTCCTCGCGATTGCCCACCATGCGGCGATCGATGAGGTACGGCGGGGCAATGTCCGGACGACGCCCCTCGAGGAGGCGCCGCAGGACTGCCTCGCCGAGAGATGCGATCAAGACTCGCCATACCGCGTCACGGAACGGCGGGAGCTGGCGAAGGTCCTGGAGGAGGCTGTTCACCACCTGCGCCCGGAGTACGCCGAAGTGATCGCGTTGAGATATGAACAGGACCTTACACTCGAAGACGTCGCGGAAATCACGGGCTTGCCGGCTGGAACCGTTAAGAGCTTCTTGCATCGGGCGCGCAAGGATCTTGCCGAGTACTTGCGAAGACGCGGTTGGAGCAGCACATCATGACTGAAAAGCAGCACGAACCGGGCGACGACCTCCTGCGGGCGCTCGAGATCTTGAATGCGGCGGATGCCGGCGGTGACGACGATCCCGAAATCGAAGCGGCATTGCGGACATTGGCTCGTCTGCTTCCCAGCGCATCACCTCGGCAGGATTTCTCACGCCGCGTGATTGCCTCTGTTCAACAAGCGCCTCTATCGCCAGGAAGGCGGAAGCTTCGTTCGCGGCGGCGCGCCATCATCACGAGTCTTACGGGTGCGGCTGCGGCTGCGGTAACCGGCACGCTATTGTGGACAACGGGATTCCTGCGGATCCCGGTCGCGGAGATATTCCTCCTTGTTGTTCAGAGCGGGACGCTCGCGGTCCGCTCCGTCACTTTTATGTTGGATATGTTGAGATTTGTGGACCGTGCCGCGCGAGTTCTTACGGCCGTTCTCACTTCACGAGAAATGCTGAGCGTGGTCGGAACCGCGGCCTTTCTGAGCCTCCTCAGTGTGGCCGCGCTCAGGCGCCTGGTGTCCTCATCTCAGCCCTTAAGGCAAAGGGAGTCCATGAAATGTTAGTACATCAACCCGAGTGCAAATGGATGCTGGCTTTGGTTCTGATCCTTGCGGAGATACCGCTGTTCGGACAGAGTCAAAATCTCAGCATGGATGAACTGAGAACACGGATTGAGCAGCGATACACAGTGCTGCCGATCCAAAACGGCATCGTTTTGTCGCCCAAAAATCGAGACGGGATCGCCTCTGTCGAGATTTCCGGAAATACGGTCGCCGTCAACGGCGCTGAAGTCACGGGTGCCGAATTACGCACGCGGCTTGGCGACGACGCGGAGCTGATTCTACAGCTTTCCTACCTCATGCCGTCCGAACGCCAGAGGCTCTTTACCGTCGCTGGAAGTTCGAACTCTTCGCAGGTTTCCCCGCGCCCGGGTAGGCGGGAAGTTCGGCCGCGACGGGGCCGCCGGAAAGACGATGTCATCCGGTTTTTGGGCAACGTTACGGTTAGCCGGGACGAGATTCTGAACGGAGATGTCGTCGTCTTCGGAGGTAACGCCCAGATCGACGGCGAAGTCAAAGGCGATACAGTCGTGCTGGGAGGCGATCTCAAGCTCGGTCCTGAGTCCAATATTACGGGAGATGCCGTCGTGGTCGGCGGTACGCTCTCGCGGGACCCCGGCGCCACGATTGGAGGCGACGTTCAGGAAGTGCGCGTCGGCGCCGGCGCCAGACTCGGCGAAATTTTGAGGAATCGCGGAATATTCCGGAGCGGCATGCTGCCCTTCTTTGGCGCTGCACAGACGCTGGTGCGAGTCGGAATGCTCATTCTGTTCGCCTGTATTGTAATGCTTGCGGGCGGAGGGCTCGCCACCCGAATCGGCGACCGTGCCGCTGCCGAACCGGTGAGAGCCGGACTGATCGGTCTGCTCGCCGAGCTTTTGTTTGTGCCGGCATTGGTCATGACGGTCGTGCTACTGATTATCACAATCCTCGGAATCCCCCTTCTACTTCTAATACCGTTTGCCGTCCTTGCTGTTCTCATCGTATTCCTGATCGGGTTTACCGGGGTTGCTGCTCGAGTCGGTCAATTCATCGGTCCTCGACTCGGATGGACAAACACCGGCCCCTATCTCACAACCATTTTGGGAATCGTCGCTCTACTACTCCCCCTTCTGGTGGCAAGACTTGTAGGAGTCTTCGGACTGAATTTCATTGCCCTTCCCTTACTGGCCGCCGGAGTGCTGATCGAGTATGTAGCGTGGACGGTAGGATTCGGCGCCGCAGCCCTGACGTATTTCAAGCCGCCGGTTGCTCCCATAAATCCGCAGCCCTCGCCGGCAGCAGGCACTCCGCCGCCAATGGCGTAACGCTCACGCGGGCACGAATTTCACTGTAGGGCGGTCCGCGAAGCGCAAGCGCGGTAGCGTGCAGCCTCAAAAAATGACCGCCCGCGATCTATCGGTTTCGACATC
>WNGH01006948.1_pt1 | contig 13493 bp, 8 predicted proteins | sample 5400631 | NCBI WGS metagenome assembly WNGH01 (sample SAMN13153373, study PRJNA577476) | soil metagenome | isolation source: 115 cm soil or saprolite under Garry oak tree replicate 1 | place: USA:California | collected 2016-06-15
GGAGCCGAAGATGCGCCGCCCGGTCTTGCGCAGGATGGAATCATCCATGGCCACCACCAGCGGACGGTCCGGTCCGCCACACTGTTCGATCTGGGCGCGCACGTGTCCGAAAATCTTCTGCACCTCCAGGCGGTCTTGGGCATAAAAGCGGTAATCAGCGGACCAGTCCTGCTGGGTGCGGTTTTGGTTGCGCAACAGGCCGGTGATGGTGTGCCGGCCAAAACCCACCAGTTGGGAAAGACAGTGGCGGCGGCCGCGGGCAAAAGACTGCGGTGTGGAGAAGCCATCGGCAGATTGCTGGATCAAGCGCTCGACTTCTTCGAGGAGGGAAGAGTTTTTTTTAGATCAATGGGATTGGGGGGAACCTGATTGCGGGAAAGAATGAGGTGCCCCTTGTCGGCGATGGTCCATTGAACCTCCTCGCCCTTGGCAAAATCCATGCCTTGAGCGATCGCGGCCGGAAAGTTGATGTACCACTGCTGGCTTTGCTTGCGTTGAATGAGCTGAACTTTAGTTGGGTAACCCATAATGAAAAAAACTAGTCACATAACTAGATACACGCAACAAAAAAATAAGCCCCGCGTAACTTTATCTAGTAAAAGCCAAACTCCAGCCCTCTCCTCCATCCGATGGAGGAGAGGGAGAAATCCAGGAGCTTGATGCAGCCCTGAAGCTCGGCCTGCTCACCGATTTGACGATTCGATGATTCCCCTGCCCCATACGTTCAGCGCTCCCAGGTTCCCGCGCCCGGGTCGTAACCGAGCAAGTCGTATAACTCCCGCCGCGTTTGCATCCGGTCCAGCCACGCGCGTTGGGTGCCGCGGCGCTTGAGTTCGGCCAGGCATTTTTCCGCGCTCTTCATCGACACACGGAAAGTCGTGAGGGGAAAAATCACCAGGCGATAACCCATGCCGGCCAGTTGGCTCACGCTCAGCAACGGGCTGCGGCCAAACTCGGTCATGTTCGCCAGCAGCGGGGCGCGCACCTGGCGGGCGAACTCGCGGAACTCGCGGGCGGATTCGAGCGCTTCGGGGAAAATCGCGTCCGCGCCGGCCTTGAGATAGCTGCGGGCGCGGCGGACGGCGGAATCCAAATCCTCCACCGCGCGCGCGTCGGTGCGGGCGACGATGAGAAAATCGGGGTCGCGCCGCGCGCTCACGGCGGCGCGAATCTTTTCGACCATCTCTTCGGGCGAGACGAGCGCCTTGCCCGCGAGATGACCGCACCGCTTGGGAAACGTTTGGTCTTCCAGGTGCAGGCCCGCCAGCCCGGCCCGCTCAAACTCCCGCACGGCGCGAGCGACATTCTCGACGCCGCCAAAGCCGGTGTCGGCATCGACCAGCGCCGGGATGCGCACCGCGTCCGCGATGTAGCCCGCCAGTTGCGCGACTTCGGTGAGGGTGAGCAGGCCGATGTCCGGCACGCCCGCCGTGGCGGCTGCCAGACCCGCGCCGCTGATATAGACGGCGGGGAAGCCCGCCCGCTCGACCAGCCGCGCGGTGGCGGCGTTGAAGGCGCCGGGCATCACCACGCCTTTGCGCAAAGCGCGACGCAACCGGGTGGTCTTGCGAATCGAGGGCTGCATCTACCCTTTGACCTTCACCACAATTTTTCCGGTGACGTGGCCCGATTCCTGGAGTCGATGGCCCTCGGCCAAATCTTCCAGGTTCAGGACGTGGCCCACGTGCGGCTGGAGCTTTCCGTCGTCCACCAGTTTGGCCGCCGCGCGAAGGATCTCGCCCTGGCTTTCGGGGCGGATGCCGTACACCGTCGGCGCGCCCATGAACTGGAAGTAAAGCGTGGCATTCTTGCGGAAGAGTTTCTGCGGAATCTGATCTGAAGGAGTGCCCACTATCGTGATCAGCCGGCCATTCACCGCCACGCAGTCTAGGGATCGGTCGAAGGTCTTGCCACCGACGGTGTCGCAGACCACCCCGCAACCTTGGCCGCCGGTTTCCTGTTGCGCGCGTTCGACGAAATCGGCTTGCTCATAATTGATCACGACATCCGACTGGCCGTCGTCAGGACGCGGCATCCGTGGAGTTTGGCCAGTTGAATGGCGATGTGGCCCACCCCGCCGCCGCCGGCGTGGATGAGCACGGTCTCGCCGATCTGGATTCGGGCGCGGAGCAGGAACGCTTCCCAAACCGTCAGCGTCACCAGCGGCAGCGCGGCGGCCTGGACGTGGTCGAGCGTGGCCGGCTTGAGCGCGGCGGTGCGGGCATCGACGCAAACGAACTCGGCGTTGGCGCCGTCCCGGACCAGACTCGGCGAGGCATAGACGGCATCGCCGATCTTGAATTCCCGGACCGCGGAACCGGTCTCGCGGACAACGCCGCTGACGTCATAGCCGGGGACGAAAGGGAAGGTCCGACCTTTGCCAAACGCGCCCCGGCGCACTTTGAAATCGACCGGATTCAAAGCGGCGGCGTGGACTTCGATGAGGAGATCCTGGGCATTAGGTGCCGGGCGCGGCCGCTCCTGGAGTTGGAGAACTTCAGGGGCGCCGAACTGAGTGACGACCATTGCGCGCATCGCGGGCCGTAGTATCAGGGTGTGGCCTGCGAGGCGCCACCTGTTTCTTGGTGGCTGGTTGCGCTGCGGAGCATTTTGGTCCGCGACGCGCCCAACCGATAAAGAATCGACGCACGAACCCCCGGCAGAAGCCGTTCCAACCCTCCGCGATGATCCCCCATCCGAGCCGGTGCGCCGTCTTCGGTAGCTCCCAGGCCCAAAGCTCCATGCGTCCGAAATCAAAGGGAGGCCCCTCAATATTTTTTTCCCGTTAAGCGAACATACGCGAATATAAGCGAACATAAGCGAACATTGTTCGCTTATCCCCGATCCACGTTCATCAGTGAAACAATTGAAAAAAGTGTTACGATCGCTCAAATCTTTAGCTTTCTCAATCATCCGTTCAGCATTTCCCCGCAGCCAACGCGCGCGACCGAAATCGAGGCTCGTCCGCGCCAGTCTTGATCCAACGGCTTGCGCCTTGATCCGGGCTGGTCCATTTTTTCGTCGGATTTGGTTTGATTTGGTCGGATTTGGTCGGATTTGATGCGATTCATGTGATCCGACTCGGTTCGTTTTTCATCATTTCGCGCATTTCACCATCCCCAGTGACGGCCTCGCGCAGCTTTCGGGGCAATCTCAAATCTGCAATCTGAAATCTGCAATCCGGCGGTTCCGAACCGCCCCCGGTGGCCGTGCGCAGCACCTCGAAGCTTTAGTTACCTTAATTTACCTTAATTTGCCTTAATTTGCCTTAATCCTAGCGTGAGTTGAGGTGGGTTGATTGACCGTCGCTCCGCACCGGCTTCGCCTTTTCATCGTTTCGTGCATTTCGCACGATTCGGGGATATAACGCGCCACGCGCGCTCGACTTTGCTCTTTTAGTCGATGCTGCGAGTTCCACGAGTCCAATTCCTGAGTTTCTGAGTTTCGGCTGTCCGGTTGCCGCCGTCGGATCTCCGCTCTGCATTTGCCTTTCGCTACCATACCGCGGGATCCTACCATAGGCAGCGCGCAGCGCCTAACCCACGGTGGGCAATTTGGCGGAAAAAAGTGAAGAAAGTGGCGCCGCAGCCTGCCTGGCCCAGGCCGAGCGGAAAGCTCACGGAGCGCGGCTGTGGGCAACGCCCAGCCGCAGCAGCTTCGCAAGGCAAAGAATGGAGCAGATGCCAACTCCACGGTGACGGCACCCCTGGGACCTCACGATTTTAACAAGCCCCCGCGATGCTGACATAACCCCGACGAAGTTGTGAAAAATGTCTGCGCATCCCCTTCTCCCCGGCATCGCCGAGCTTCAAATTTCTCACAGTGAGAAATTTGATATCTCCTTCGGCCACAAGGAGTTATGACTGTGTCTCAGTTAACTCTTTACAATGCCTCCAGCCTTTCTCCGGCGGACGGAGCGCGAGTGTGGGCGAAGCCCCAGTCGCAGCAGCGTCGCACTGAGAAGCGCGTTGGAGTGGCTCAGCGCCTGCTGACATTCGGCCCTGCTGCGGCTGGTCCTTCGGACACAGCCGCGCTCCGGGCCTGTCCGCTACGGAACCGCGCCGGAACCCAAACTTCTCACAGTGAGAAATTTGATATCTCCTTCGGCCACAAGGAGTTAGGACTGTGTCTCAGTTAACTCTTTACAATGCCTCCAGCCTTTCTCCGACGGACGGAGCGCGACTGTGGGCGAAGCCCCAGTCGCAGCACCGTCGCACTAAGAAGCGCGTTGGAGTGGCTCAGCGCCTGCTGACCGACTCGCGAGGAAATCAAGAGGCTCTCGAATTCATCCGTTTTTAAAATCGTCGTGCGCTCATTTGTAACACGCTCGCCACCAATTGGTTGGGAGAGCGATTCCTTAAGTAAGCGCCATGCCCCCGTTGGGATTGCGGCCTGCTTCAGCGAGCTGGCACAATCCCCAATCTGCAATCTGCAATAGGGCGGTTCAGAACCGTCCGTCGTGGCCGCGCCCAGCTCCGTCAGGAGCGCAATCTTTGTAGAAACCAAAACCGCAGAAGCTCAAGCCCCATAGTGGGCGGCACGTTCGCCGGCCATCATTCATCATCCGACCATTGCCGACAGGACGCCCGGCGCCCGCAATCCGCAATTGAAGCGCCTCGCCATCAGCACTTTGCAACCAAAATCTCGATCCCGATAGGCGCGTTTCTATAACCGATTCCAATGCAAGTACTTATCAAATTTCTCACAGTGAGAAATTTGATAACTCCTTCAGCCACAACAGGTCCAAAAATCCCCCTGCCTGCACCGGAGCCTGATCAATAGGCTTCATTCTTCGTAGGGGGCAGATTTTTCCGCAAAAATTTGGTTCGAAACGTCGAAACGAGGCATGTCCGCATGTCATCGTTGCAGAGTTGTGAAACTGTTTCCGACTTTGAAACGAAAAAACAAACACTACAATCAAATCAATCACCATGAAATACGCTTTACTTGTGCATGTGAACAAAGAGGCCGTTGGGCGGCTCGTATTTTGCCGCGGCCGGCAAGTAATCCCCCGTCTCGCCACCAGACCTCCTAACGGAAAGAGTAAATCAGCCTGACACGACGCTGCAAAAACAGGAAACCTCTATGAAAAGCGCTGGAACAAAAAAGGCACTGTCACCCAGGGAACGTGAAGAACTACTCAGAGCGTTGAAAGCCCGTTTTGAGAAAAACATGAACCGCCATAAAGATCTTGAATGGGCTAACGTCCAGGCAAAGCTGCAAGCCAATGCCGAAAAACTGTGGTCACTCAATGAAATGGAACGAACCGGCGGTGAACCGGATGTGGTTGGTCATGACAAAAAGACGGGCGAATACATCTTCTTTGATTGTTCCGCGGAAAGTCCGGACGGCCGCGCCAGTTTTTGCTACGACCGTGAAGCGCTGGATTCCAGGAGAGAACATAAACCGAAAAATAGCGTCATGGATATGGCCGCCGCCATGGGCATTGAGCTTTTGACGGAGGAACAATATCTGGAGCTGCAGAAACTGGGAGAGTTCGATGCCAAGACCTCAAGCTGGGTGAAAACGCCGGCTGATATCAGAAAACTCGGCGGCGCGCTCTATTGTGATCGCCGCTACGGCCGTGTCTTCGTGGGTCACAACGGCGCGCAATCTTACTATAGCGGCAGGGCGTTCCGTGGCTCGCTCAGGGTCTAAATTGCAACGATGAGCGAATCCGCGACGCATGATGCGATTGAAGCCGTGGCGCGTGATTCTCAACCATTCTGGGCCGCGCGTGGGCATTTGCTGCGATTGCTGAATCGAAACCAGGAAGCGCGCGAAGCGCTCACTCGCGCCGCGAGCCTCACGGACGATCCGGCATTGCGCGAGTATCTTTTCAAGCGCGCGACCGGTGGTTTGGTTTGACTGCGATTTGATTCAGCGGACAAGCGGCATTTGATTTAACGCATTGACCCACAATAGAGGCGACTGCGGCTTGAGCGGGATGGTGAGCGTCCTCGCGAGCCCCAATCGCCTCACGGCCCCACCCAATACCGGCGCCCGCCGTGGCCGCGCGCAGCGCCTGCATTCTACAATTGGGCGGTTCCGAACCGCCCCAGCGGCCGCCCCCAGCTCCGCTAGGAGCGCAATCTTTGTAGAAACCAGAACCAAAGAAGCTCAAGCCCGCTAGTGGGCGGCATGTTCACCGACTCCCATTCATCCTCTGGCCATGCCGGTGGATACCGCTCCTGACGGAGCTGGAAAATCTCTTTAGAGCCTGTTTGGAAACTACGAGGGGCGCTGCGGCGAGGGATTTTGGCTGTGGCCAAGGCGCAGTGGCCGCGCGCAGCGCCCCGCAGCGGGCTGTGAGGAACGAGCCAACGCCGGCCATGGGCAAAAGAGCCGCCGCCCGGAGGGTTTTCGGGGAAAAGGCCGTCTGGCTTCGTTGCTTCTCAGTCGAAGATCCACCAGGGATATTCTCCTTCGTCGCCATCCGGCCTTTTCCCCGAAAACAGCGCCCCTCGTAGTTTCCAAACAGGCTCTTAGCCTTGGTTCTACAACGTGGCCGCCCCGGACGGGGCTTGTTATTCCGACCTTCGCATTCCGAGGGCACGGCGGCGTTCTCGAACGGAGCGGGGAGAGTGGCCTGTGCGCCGGGCAACTTCTTCGTTGGACATGGTTCCAAGCAGGCGGTCTTGCGCCGGGAGCCAAGGGGGCTTTCGGGAGTTTAGCTTGGCGATGCCCCGGTTGACGCGGCGCGCCATGACGGCGGCGAGGGTCCTCCTGACTCGATGGGCGATTTGCTCGTCGGGCAGGCGGCCGAGCAGTGCGTCCTCGCTGGCGGTCCAGGGGCGGCATCGGGATTGGAATTTGGGGATACCAAGGACGGCGCGGCGGCTCTGGATGGCAACAGCCGTGCGGCGGAGCCGGCGGGCCAGTCCATCGTCAGGCATCGTGCCGAGGAGCGAGTCTTCCGCGCGGGTGTACCGCCTGCACTTGCTGTGTGGATACTCGAGCGCCGAGCGACCGAGGGTTACGCGGCGCTTGGTAATGGCCAGCGTGGTGCGTCCAAGCTTCCGGGCGATGATGGCATCCGGCTCCGTGCCCAACAGCGCCTTCTCGTCCGCGGTCCAGGGCTTCGCCGGGCGGCTCGGCAGACGAGGAATGCCCAGGGCAATGCGCCGGGTGCGGACTTGCTTCGTGGCACGGCCGGTGCGACAGGCGAGCTCGTAGTCGGGTACTCGCCCGAGCTGTCTGAGTTCGCCTTTCGTCCAAGGGGCGCGCCGTCGAGCCTTGGTTTTGGTTCTTTTGATTGCTCTTTTTTACCTCACCGGGCTGCCGGGCAACAGCACGAAATACTCTGGAAGATTCTTCGGGGTGTGATTAAAGGTGGGTGAGTCGTGCGGCTGCGGCACTTTGTCGGAGTGCGGCTGTGTTCCGAGGAGCGGAGCGACGCGGAATCAGCCGCAGCAGGCTCGAATAAGCGAGCGCGCCCTCCTTGTCCCATGTGCTGCGGCTGGTCTCCGACACAGCCGCGCTCCGCCCAATGAACACCCGGATCACCCACTTTTAATCACGCCCCGCGCCGGTTGCGTTCCGCGCCTCGCGTACTCCGTCGGCCCACGGCGAAATTGTCGCAATCGGTCCGCGCTAATTGCCGGTCTTTTGCCGCGGAACGGCGTTTTGCCGGAACGGCAGATCCTCGTCGGAGTGGACCCGGTTTCCGGGCGGGTCAACGATGGTCGGCGTGACAAAGACTAGCAGGTGCTTGCGGATTTTCCTGGCCGCGCCCGCCGCATCGCGCCGGGACTTGTCTTCCACCTCAACGACGCCCGCGCCCACGACGGCTGTCTGGCCATCCCAGACGATGGCTGAAGCGGCGACCTGGCGCAGCCGGAAGATGGGCCAGGGTGCCGTCTCTGGCATAAAGGGCGTGGCACCGGAAAGCTGCCTCGCCGCCTCCGCGTCTGACTCCGAGATTGCCTCCGCAGAGGGCAGAATTGTCGGTTGAAATTTCGGCGCCGCCGGGTCGTAGCCCAGGTATTCCATCAAGCGTGGGATAATCGTCATTTGGATCGTGTAGCCGTCGGCGGCGACATAGGGAACGACATCCAGGATCGGACCCAGTTCAAACCGCTCAGCAATCGGTTGAGGGCCGTTCGGCGAATCCTCTATTTTCGTCTCGATGTATTTCACGTCCACCTCCTTGATCTGCGCCTGGCGGCTGCTGAGCGTTGTGATTTTGGGAGTCGTCAGCAGGTCCACCCCTTTTTGTTGCTCCAGCTTTCTGAGGATCAGGCGAAACTGGGGCGGCGTGAGAATGCCAGTGAACAAGGGCGCCGATAAGACGGCAAAGCCGGCCGTGCGCGGCGGGGCGTTGGTGGTGGGCGAGATGACCTTCATGTTGAGGTCGTAGCCGATCGAGGCGAGAAGTTCCGCGCCGCCATTTTCGTCTTCGGAGACTTCCGCGAACTTGACCTCGAGGCTGACTTGCGGTGGCGGAGTGTTGAGGAAATGAACTACTTTTTCGATCACGTCGAGGTCGTGCAACGTCGCCCGCACCATCAACTGTCCGCGCCGATCGCTGTAGAAGACCGCTTTCGGCGGCGCAAGATCGACGCCAATAATCCCCTTTATGAAATCCGGCAACCCTTGCGCCGTCACAAGCTGCGCATTCGTTGGATTTGCCGGGAACCGGTTCGTGCCCAGCAAGTACTGCAGCACCTGAGCGGATGTGTCCGGATCGATCTTAAACCAGCGGGTGTGCAGCGGTTCTTGCTCATCGGCGGCCAGTCGCCGCGGATCGTTCGCGGCTTCCTGGGTTGGCCGGGCGGCTTGGGCGGGGAGGATTCTAGGGCTGGGCTTCGCCAAGGCAGTCCAGGCGTATCCGGCCAGGGATCCTTGCCAGCTTTGCTGGAAGGTTTCGTCCCGTGGGTGCGAACTCCAGGCCGAGCCGGCAAGAACGATTAAGGCCAACGCCGCGAGACCCCCCGTCCGCGCGAGCCACAATCGCGCCTGGCCCTCCCCGCGCCACGGTTTGCCGCTCAGTTCCAGCAGCCGCGCCACGCGCTGGCCGAGGCCGGAACGAAATCCGTTGCCGTCAATCCCCAGCCGGCCAAAGGGCTGTCGTCGGACTAAACGCCGCCCTATCTCGACCAGGCATTCCGCCAGAGAATCGGGACCGTTTTCGACGAGCAGGCTCGCTTCATCCGCGGCCTGCTCGCTCGTAGCTTGCAGCTTGCCTCGCGTCCACCACGCGAGCGGATGCCACCACCAAAGGGCGGCGGCCAAATCTCCCAGCCAATACCAGGCCGGGTCGCGCGCCGCGACGTGCGCCAGTTCGTGCGCGAGCATCGCTTCTTGTTGAGCGACGGTGAACTCGCCGGCGAATCGATCCGGCAAACAAATTTCCGGCTGAAAAAGACCCCACGCAATCGGTCCCGAGAGACCGTTCGCCTCCATCACCCGGACGCGGCGGCGGATGCCCAGCCGCCGGGACAAGTCGCGCACGCGCGCCAGCAACCCTTCGTCGGTCACCGCCCGCCGCCGATGCCGGACGAGCAGGAGGACGAACCTCGCGAAACCATTTCGCCCAAGCATCAAGCCGAACCCGATCAGCCAAATCAGGCCCGGCCACCAAGTGCGGGGATTAGAGTTCGCGGTCGGGGCTTGGATTATTCTTAATTCAGTCGCGGCCTCCGGGTCGTTCGAGGCGATTGGCGGCGCCGAGTCTATTCTCGGCGGGAGCGTTCCCACAACCATTCGCCTTGAACTGCGCGCTTCGGTTTTGGCCGTTGCCCAGGCCGCCAGTCCCCGGCTCAAGCCGGTCGATTCGCAGGCGGCCAGCACCAGCAAGCCGAGCGCGCCCGCCTGCCAGACCGTGCGCCGCCAGACCGCCGATTTGATCCAGCGGGCCAGCACCACCGCGAGCGCGACGACTAACGCCGCCTCGATAGCGAGCAGGCCGAACAGCCGCCACCAGAATGTAGTTGTGGGGGTCATTTCTTTTTCTTCCTTTCCGCGATCAGCCGCTCCAGCGCGCGCAATTCCTCGCGGCTGACTTCGCGCGTGGTGAGCAGATGGCTCACGACGCCGGTCAGGCTCCCCGCAAACAAGCGGTCCACGAGATGGTCGGCCATGCTGCGGGACACCGATTCGGCGGCCACTTTGGCGCGGTAGAGGAACGAGCGTCCTTCCGCCCGGTGCGCCACCAGCGCGCGGGCCTCCATTTTGCGGAGCATCGTGGCGACGGTCGTATAGGCAAAGCGGGCGTTGCCGCCGAGCGCCTCGTGGACGCGGGCGACGCTGGCCTCGCCTCGCCCCCAGAGCACCTGCAGGATTTGGAGTTGCAGGTCGCCCAGCCGGTGCGTGGTTCGCTTGCGCATGGTGAATCGTTTAATACGACCGCGGTAATACTACTACGGTAGTAGTATGTCAACATTTTTTTTCGGGGGCGAAATCACCCCGCCGCGCCGGCCGGTAGCGCGGGCTTTCCAGCCTGCGGGTTGACGGAACTTTCCAGTTCCGTTTCCGGAAGTAGACTGAGGACTGGAAAGTCCAAGGACACCAGGATTTGAAGTGACGGGTCTGTTTCTGTCCCGGAGGGACAAACGATAGTAGCCCGGCGTTTGAACACCGGGTTTGTCGTTCGTGAGGGATAAGTCCCGGAGGGACGGCTGACCAACTCGATTTCAGTCGTCCCTGCGGGACTTGGCCCCGGCCACCCCTGTCCCGGCGTTGAAACGCCGGGCTATTCTCAACCATCCCTCCGGGATGATGAAACTGAAATCCCGGGGCATTGGACTGGAAGTTCCCCGAACCCGCAGACAAGACTACGTGTTTAGCGCGATGGTAGGGATGGCGCGCTGCGCCATCCCCGCCCCGTTCAGGGGCGGAACAAAGGGGTGCATACGGGCAGAGAGGGTCAGGTCCGTTCCTGAGGTTGGTTCGCGTTCGCCCGATTGCGCCGCTGTACGCGGCGCGGACATCGCAGCGCGATGGCACGTAGGGCAGGCGTCCCCGCCTGCCGGTTCGAGCGGCTTCCAGCCGCGCGTTGGTGTTGGATTACCGCGGCCTTCCAGAAACTTGGGGCAGGATGCCCCAAAAACCGGCAGGCTCGAAGCCTGCCCTACGGGCCAGCCGGCGCGCGGCGCTCGCGCCGCTTCAGTGGCGCAGGCGGAAGAAGCGGGGGCTGGGCGGGGGCGGCAGCTTCACGATGGTGTCGTTGCCGACGATGTTCGATGTGGTGTTCACCGCGGTCCAGGACTGCGGCGTGAGGTCCGGGCTGGACTCGACGGTGAAGCCAGAGGCCCAGCTCGGATAGGTGAGGAGAAGGTTCCCGTTGGAAAGGGCGGCGGAAAGTCTGGGCGCGCCGGTCTCGATGTGGCCGGCAATCCGGCGCAGAAAACTGGCATCGCTGCTTGCCGTCGCGGTCAGATCGTACCAGCCATCAGTGGCGGTGAGGGCGGGAAAGCTGGTGGCAACGGTGCTCCCGGCTGCGACCAAATAGCTCCACGGGCCGCCGGTTTGATAGGCATTCGCGTTGATGGCGAAGCTCACGTCCGACGGCGTTGAGTTCAGCATGGCCAGCGTGATGCCGCCGGCATTCAGATCGATGCTGGAGGTCACCTCGATCTGGTTGCAGTTCGTGTTGATGTTTCCGGCGAAACGGCGCTGGAAGCCGTTTGGACCGTAGCAAGTAAGGTCGTATTGACCAGCGCCGAGGGTGATGACGTTGAAGGAGTCAGTCACCGAATTTCCCGCAGCTACGTCGTATTGCCACGGGCCATCGGTCCGGTAGGCGTTGGGGTAGATCATCAGGTGGGTGGAGGCGGCGCCGGCATTCGTCATCGTGATGTAGAACCGGCCGGCGGCGCAGTCGGTATAGGAGTTGGCGTTGGGCTGATACGGCAGCGGCCGGGCTGGCTTGGCGCCGATCTCCTGCAAGGGCGCGGTCTGTGGCGAGGGCACGATCGGCGTGACGCCAGTCGAACAACTTACTGGTGTTACCGCCGGCAGGCTCGGATAACTGGTGTCGAGACTTGCGAAATTGAAAGCGGAGGTCAGATCGCCGCAGACCTTTCGGCGCCAGGCACTGAGGTTAGGCTCTTTTACTCCCGTCCAGGTCTCGAGGAAGCGAATGATCGAGGTGTGGTCGAACACCTGCGAACAGACGTAGCCGCCGCGGGTCCAGGGCGAAACCAGGACCAGGGGGACGCGAACGCCCAGCCCGATGGGCAGGCCACCGACGAACTCGCTCGCCGTCCCCGGCGGCGGCACCGGCGGCGGGACATGGTCGAAGAAACCGCCGTTCTCGTCATAGGTGAGCATGAAGACCGTCGAGTTGTACACCGCCGGGTTTGAGGCGAGGGCGTCCAGGAGCCGCTTGGTCCATGCGGCGCCGCTGGACGGGGAGTATATGGGGTGCGCCGACAAGGCTGTGGGGGCGATGATCCAGGAGACCTGGGGCAAGGTTCCGTTGGTGACATCGGAGTGGAACGCTGTGATGACATCGGTCACATAAGAAATGCCGCGAACGCGGAGCGGGCTTCCGATCGCTGCATTCTTGTATTGCGCGAACCAGAAGAGGGCGGGCGGTTCGGTGTTGTCGATGATCGGTCCGCCGAACTTGCCATCCGCGTCGATCGTGCCGGTCCAGAGGTAAAGGCGATTCGGGTCGGTCGGCCCGAGCACCGAACAGTGATAAGCGTCGCAAACGGTGTAGGCATCCGCCAGGGCGTAATAGAATGCCAGCTCGATGCGTGTGTAGTAAGTCATGGCGGTCGTGCCCTTGGCCGGGACCCATTGGTCGTACTTGCCCGCGTGCCAGGCCGTGTGTCCTGAGCTCCAGCCGTGATCGACATCGTTCACGCATTTGGTGGTGATGTGGAAAGGCAGAAGGTAGTTGGTGCCGCGGGGCTGGTAAAAATCGGTATTGCCGTTCGTAAAAACCAGCGCGTTGCGATCGTTGAACCCACGCACCCCTTTGAGGGTCCCGTAGTACTGGTCGAAGGACCGGTTCTCCTGCATGAAAATCACCACGTGCTGAACGTCCTGGATCGTGCCGGTGGCAGCTTGGCTTGGGGATGCCAGCCAGGCGATGGCGCCCGCGGCCAGTCCAGCCAGTATTGAGGAGTTTCGGTTCGCTATGTTTCGGATGGTCCGCCGAAACTTCCGGTTTAGCAATTTCAAAATGAGCTGGCCCGATGAGGTGGGCGGATCTCAATTGTTGAACAACGAGACAATCTAGTGTGGTGTTATCGTAGCGGCTTTACAATTACCCGTGGAGGCCCGTAGCGGCCCCTCATCCCCGTCCCTCCCGTGGGGAAAGGGAGAATCGCCCGCCACGCTTGCGCCAATCCAGAGCGGCTGAACTCGTCGCGGCGCGGGATGCGCTGTTCCCTCTCCCTGCGGGAGAGGGCTGGAGTTTGGCTTTTACTAGATAAAGTTACGCGGGGCTTATTTTTTTGTTGCGTGTATCTAGTTATATGACTAGTGTTTTTCATTATGGGTTACCTAACTAAAGTTCAGCTCATTCAACGCAAGCAAAG